>Ga0335081_10020802_pt1 | contig 10610 bp, 6 predicted proteins | sample Lox_Sample_35_FD_206713 | JGI IMG/M metagenome (GOLD analysis project Ga0335081, IMG submission 206713) | Soil microbial communities from Loxahatchee National Wildlife Refuge, Florida, United States - Lox_Sample_3.5 | ecosystem: Environmental > Terrestrial > Soil > Wetlands | place: USA: Florida... | reverse complement strand
CGCGCAGGTCGGCAAGCAGCTTCTTCTGGTCGGCGTTGAGGCCGACCTTGCTCTCGATCTCGGCGATCGGCCAGGCGGTGATGCCGGTGCCCGGCTGCTTGCACAATTCCTCCACGCCGGCATAGCTCGGCTGCGGCGCGGCGGTCGCGCCGGTGCCGGGCTCGTAGGCATACTCTTCCGGCGGACCGACTTCGCCCCAGAACACGCCGTCGAAGAAATCGTCATAGGCGTAGAACCAGAAGCCGTCGTCGTAGCCGTAGGGCCAGAACGTGTAGTCGAAAATGTCGGAATAGGCGTAAGGCCAGAACACCGGCCCATACCACGGCACGAAGTGCGCGCGATGGTGTTGCCGCCAGGCGCGGTGCGGAGCGATCCAGGCGGCGCGCGTTCGCGCGGTGCTGCGGGCGAGGAACGGTCCGGCGAAGCGGCCTTGCCGCGCGATGTTCGGGTCGAGGCGCGGCTGCCCGTTCGGCCGCAGATGGCGATTGGCGTTGCGGATCGTGCCGGTTGCCGGCTGCGTCTGGATGTTCGGCTGCACCTGGCGGAGCGTGCCGTTCAGATGGCGCTGCCCAATTGCCCCTTGGTTCAGATTGTGCTGCTGCACCACGCCGATGTGATTTGGCGGGCTGGTAATGACGCGCCGCTGGAACGTCGGCGCATTATGCGGAATGGCGACGTGGCGCGGCGCAACGTTAATGTGCGGCGCGGCGTGGACCATCGGGGCCGCATGAAATGCCGGTGCAGCATGAACAGCAGGCGCATGTGCGGCGGCGCCAGCGTGTGGCTGTCCGCCGCCGGTGCCTTGATGCTGCTGATTGGAACTTTGCGCAAAGGCGCCTGCCGGCAGCGCGCAGGCGCCGGCCAGCAATGCGGCCGCCAAACAATATGAAATTCTTGCCATGGCCTCATCCTCCATCCGGCCGCGACCTCAGCAGGCCCGGGCCTCACCTGGATCAACGGGGCGTCGCTCGCGATCCGGCGGCCGGTCATGCGGTTGTGATCGAAAATGAATGTCTGGTAATTTCCGCTTCCACATTGAGATACCGCAAATGCGCACATTGAAATTGGGCGGCGGCGGCGCCGAAATTACCTCCGCCGGCCTCGGCTGCATGGGGATGTCGGGCGGCTACGGGCCGGCCGACGACGCCGAGAGCACCGCCACCATCCACGCCGCGCTGGAAGCCGGGATCGGGCTGTTCGACACCGGCGATTTCTACGGCATGGGCCACAACGAAATGCTGATCGGCGAGGCGCTGAAGGGAAAGCGCGAGCGCGCCTTCATCGCGGTCAAATTCGGCGCCATGCGCGGGCCGGACGGAGCCTGGCTCGGCTACGATCTACGGCCGGCGGCGGTGAAGAATTTTCTGGTCTACACGCTGCGCCGGCTGAAGACCGATTACATCGATCTCTATCAGCCCGCGCGCTACGACCACAGCGTCGCGCTGGAGGAGACGCTCGGCGCCATCGCCGAGCTGCGCCAAGCCGGCTACGTGCGTCACATCGGTGTCTCCGAGGTTTCCGGCAAGACGCTGCGGCGCGCGGCTGCGCAATTCCCGATTGCCGCGCTGCAGATCGAATATTCGCTGGCCAGCCGCGGCATCGAAGACGAGGTGCTGCCTGCCGCGCGCGCGCTTAATATTCCGGTCGTCGCCTATGGCGTGCTGTCGCGCGGGCTGCTCAGCGACGCGGCGCTCGGCAATGGCGCGGCGGGTGGCGAGATCCGCTCGCGCATGCCCCGCTTCTCGGCGCAGAACTTCCCGCGCAACCGGGCGCTGATCGAGGCGCTCGTCGCTATCGCCAAGGCGCGCGGCGCCACCGTCTCGCAGCTGGCCTTCGCCTGGATACGATCACGCGGGGCCGACATCGTGCCGCTGATCGGCGCGCGCAACCGCCGGCAACTCGCCGACGCGCTGGCGGGGCTGCAAATCACGCTCAGTGCGGAAGAACTTGCCGCGATCGAGCGCGCTATGCCGAAAGATGCGGTCGCCGGCGAGCGTTACGGCCCGGCGGCGATGAAGCACCTCGACAGCGAGACGGCCGGTTAACCGCCCTTGAGCTTGGCGATGAGTTCGGCGGTCGGCCAGGAGTCGGCGGGCAAGCCGACCTTGATCTGCGCCTTCTTCACCGCCTCGCGCGTGCCGGCGCCGAGCTTGCCGTCGATCTCGCCGACCTTGTAGCCGTGCTTTTCCAGGAGCCGCTGCAGCTCCATCATCTGCTCGACCGACAGCGCCTCCACCGTCTTGGCGGCGGAATGGTCGACCACCGGCGCGCCGGCAAGCCGCGTGGCGTAATAGGCAACCGTGGTCGAATAGACGAAGGCCGAATTCCAGCCGAGGAAGGCCTTGAAGTTCGGATAGGCGAGGAAGGCGGGGCCGTGCCGTCCCATTGGCAGCAGCAGCGCCGCCGGCAGATCGCTCTTCGGCAGCGCGCCGAAGACAGGCTTCACGCCCCAGCCCGCCCACTGCGACACCGGATGCTGGATGTTGAGGTCGGCTTCTTCCCACTTCAGGTTGGCCGGCACCTTCACTTCCTGCAGCCAGGGCTCGCCGCGCCGCCAGCCGAGATTGACCAGGAAGTTGGCCGCGGAGGCGAGCGTGTCGGGGATGCTCTTGATCAGGTCGCGGCGGCCGTCGCCGTCGAAGTCGACCGCGTTCTTCAGGTAGTCGGAGGCGGTGAACTGCATGCCGCCGAACTCGCCGGCCCAGTCGCCGATCATGTCCTCGATGTGCTGGTCGCCGCGCTCGATCAGGCGCAGCGCATCCATCAATTGCTGGCGGAAGTAATCGGGACGCCGGCAGTCATAGGCGAGTGTCGCCAGCGCGCTGAGGATCTTGTACTTGCCGAAGGCGGCGCCGAAGTCGCTCTCCAGCCCCCAGAAGGCGACCAGCACCGGGCCGGGCACGCCATAGGCCTTCTCGATCTTGGCGAACAAGTCGGCGTGCTTCTTCAGTTCGGCCTGTCCGCGCGGCACGCGATAGCCGCCGACCAGCCGGTCGGAGAACTGCAGGAAGGTCAGGTTGAACACCTGCTGGCCGGAGTCGCGGCGGATGATGGCCGGGTCGAACACCAGCTCCGGCGCGGCGGCGGCGACGACCTTGGGCGAGATGCCCTGCGACAGCGCGTCCTTCTTGAACTGCTCGACCCAGCGCTCGAAGCTGCCGGTGTTGCGGCAGCGCGGCGCGGCGAAGGCCGGTTGTGCCCCCAGCAGGGCCAGGAGAACGAGCGCCCATTTCAATGCCGAGTTGCGCATTATGTCCGCCTTTTGCAGGAAATCGATTCGGAATGTGCCCGAGCAGCGTCTGCGGTCAAGCAGGTTCACGCATAAGCGTTAAAGGCTGATCGCGGCCAATTGAGGCTTAATTCCGCCGGCGGCGGTCGCTCATTTATCGAGCTGAGCGTTACGCTGGCTGGTCGGCGCCGGCGCGACCGAGGACGTGTAGGCCGGCGTGGGATTGCTGTGACTGACGCGCATCGCCGCCAGCTGATCGCGATAGCTCTTGGGGAAGCGCGTGTAGTCCTGCACCGGGGTGAAGTTCGCGATCTTGTCATTGGCGCCGGAGAAGACGGCCAGTCCGTTCGTCGTCGCTACGACGTCGCCGGGCCGCAGCGTCGTATCGGTGTTCACGTCGACATGGGCGAGGCCGAATGGATCGTGGCCGTTGCAGGTGCAGCCGGCGACCATTTGCTTGCGGTAGAGGAAGGCGTTGGGCAGGTCCGCGTAGCGGCTGCCGTCGCCGGCGGTCGCATAGTCGATGTTTGAGCCGGAGTAGATCTTGGTCTCGCCGCCCGGGCAGAAGGCGTGGCAGGCCTGGGCGACCGACAAGCCGCGTTGCGCCTGCACCGGGAAGAAATGGCCGTCGCAGGTGCGCACGCAGAATGCTTTCGAGGGGCCGGATTCTCCGCGCGTGCGTTCGGTGTTGCCTTGCAGGAACGCGAACGGCTCGCTCGGCGCGAATGAGCGCGCCTCGCCCGGCGGCTCGGCGCGCTCGATGGTCTGCCGCAGCCCGCCGAACAGGCGTTCGAAAAAGCCCGCCTGCGCCGGCGTGGACGCGGCAAAGCTTGCGGCCAGCAGTCCGGCCGCCGTCCAGGCCATTGCCCTGTTGCCACGCGAACGCATCGAACGCCCACAGTCCGCCACGCACCTCGGCGGCGTGGCGCCCAAATCCAACGTCCTGCCGCGCGGAAAGTTGCCCGACCGAGGGTCACGGCCACGCGAGAACGCCCCCAAGTCCAGAGAAACGCAGGCGGGTAAATTCGGGGTATGCGGCGGGTGCTTGGCCGCTCGCCCGCCTCCTGATGGCTAACGAGCGGTTAGCGGCGCAGGCTGCGGCAGGCGACCTTGTCATTCGGAGGGGCGTCGGGCAGCATTCGCGCGCCGGCGCTCGAACGATAGACCAGCGCGCCGGCATTCTTTCGTCTGGGGGGAAGGCGTGGAACCATCGCCAGCCATTGAAATTGCCAAACAGACCTTGCTGGCGGGCGGCACCATCCTCGCCCTCGGCACCATCACCGGATTGCTGGCGCAGAAGATCAAGGTCCCCGACGTCGCCGTCTTTCTGCTGGTCGGCATGCTGGTCGGCCCGCAGATGCTCGGGCTGATCAATATCAAGGCCGATTCCGCCCTTTATCAGATTATCCTGCTCTTCGGCGCGAGCTACATCCTGTTCGACGGCGGCGCATCGCTGCGCCTCGACATCTTGAAAAAAGTTTGGATCACCATCGTGGTGATCGCGACGGTCGGCGTATTGATTACGGCGGCGATCACCGGCTTTGCCGCGCATGTCGTGCTCGGCCTGCCCTGGATCGTTGCACTGCTGATGGGAGCGGCGCTTGCCTCCACCGATCCGGCGACCTTGGTGCCGATCTTCCGTCAGGTGAAGATCCGCGACCGCGTCGCCCAGACGGTGATGAGCGAGTCGGCGTTCAACGACGCCATGGGCGCCATCGTCACCTTCGGTGTGCTGTCGGTGGCCATGGGGACGGGGGAATTCTCGATCAGTGCGTCCTTGTTCGAGCTGTTCAAGCAGTCGGCGGTCGGCATCGTTGCCGGGCTGGTGCTCGGCTATCTGGCCGCGCTGCTGATCGCGCATGAGCGCTGGGGCTTCCTCGCCGATTATGCGCCGGTGGCGACCTTGGTCGCCGTGATCGGCGCCTATTTCGCCGCCGACGGGTTGCAAGCGTCCGGCTTCATGGCGGTGTTCGTGTTCGGCATCGTGATCGGCAACAAAGACGCGTTCGGCTTCACGATGGGTCCCGCTGAATCGAAGAAGCTCGACGACTTCGTGATGACGACCGCGTTCATCATGCGCCTGTTCATCTTCATCCTGCTCGGCTCACAGGTCGATTTTGCGCTGATGGCTCAGTACTGGGCGGGCGGCGTCATCGTCGTGTGCCTCTTCATGCTGGTGGCGCGGCCGGTCACGGTCTTCCTGTGCGCGCTGCCCGACCGGCGCGCGAAGTGGAGCCTGAACGAGATGCTGTTCATGTGCTGGACGCGCGAAACCGGCGTCATTCCCGCCGCGCTCGCCGGGCTGCTGCTCGGCATGAAAGCGCCCGGCGCCCAGGTGATCGCCTCGATCACCTTCATCGCCGTGCTGATGACGATTCTGATTCAGGCGCCGACCACGAAGTGGCTCGGCAAACGTTTGGGACTTTTGGAAGAAAGATAAGTGGAGGTTCGCAATGGCCGGCAATGTGCGCTTTTCCAACCCAACGACCTTGGCCAAGCCGCCGGGCTACTCTTACGTCGTCGAGACCACCGGCCCCGGCCGCACGATCTACCTTGCCGGTCAGCTCGGCCTCGACATGGAGAACCAGCTGGTGGGCGAGCCGGGCGATTTCCGCGCCCAGGCAATGCAAGCGCTCGAGAATTTGAAGCTCGCGCTGGCGGACGCCGGCGCCACGCTCAAGGACGTGGTCAAAATCAACAACTATCTCGTCGACATGGCGCACATCGCCGACTTCCGCGAGGTGCGCGACAAATACTTCAACATGGACGCGCCGCCCGCTTCGACCACGGTGGCGATCTCCAAGCTGGCGCGGCCGGGCGCGCTGTTCGAGATCGAGGCGATCGCCGTGCTGCCGGCGCGTGCGGCGGCGAAGCCCGCCTCGCGCAGCGGCGGCCGCAAGGTCAAAAGCGTCAAACGGAAACGGCGGTGATCAACGCCAGCACGTGACGAGCTGACATCGAACCCCTAAGATGGCTCGTTCGGGGGCGGCGGGAAAATCTGCTGCCCCGCCAAGCCTGTAGCCAGTTCGCCTCGGCGGGGTGTCGATGGTTCAGTATCGCGTATTGACGGCTGCAGCCGCGTGCCTGGCGCTGGCTGCCTGCGCCACCGTCTACAACCTGCCGCTCAACAAGCCGTCGGCCAATCCCTTCGCCCGGTCGCTCGCGACGGAAGCCAATGGCGAACGGCGTTCCGATCCGCATAGCGTCATCATCGGGCTTTCGTTTTCCGGCGGCGGCACGCGCGCTTCGGCCTTCTCCTTCGGCGTGCTGCAGCAACTGGCGCGCACAAAATCGCCGCGCACCGGCCGCCCGCTGATCGAGGACGTCGGCATCATCTCCGCCGTCTCCGGCGGCTCGATCACGGCGGCCTATTACGGGCTGAAGGGCGAGGCCGCGCTCACCGATTTCCGCGAGCGCTTCCTCACGCAGGACATGATGGCGCAGCTCAATACCAGCATCAATTTGATCAACGTCAGCCGCGCGCTCGACGGCGGCGTCAACACCGACAACCGGGTGCGCGACTGGCTCAATGACCACCTCTACGGCAACGCGACCTTCGGCGATCTGCTCGCCCGCCGCCGCCCGATCGTGCTGATCAACGCCACCGACATCTACAGCCGCACGCCATTCCTGTTTTCGCCGCTCACCTTCTCGGCGCTGTGCAGCGACATCACCGAATACCCGATCGCCGGCGCGGTCGCGGCGTCGGCGGCGGTGCCGGGTGCCTTCGCGCCGATCGTGGTCGAGACCTTCCCCGGCCAGTGCCACACGCCGCTGCCCGAGGGCATGATCCGCGCCGCCAACGCGCCGGGCGCCTCGCCGCAACTACACGCCTTCGCCCAGGCGCTGGAGCGCGCCCGCACCGGTCAGGTCAAATACGTCAAGTTGTTCGACGGCGGCCTCGCCGACAATTACGGGCTGAGCGGCATCACCATCGCGCGCGCCTCGTCGCTGACGCCTTACGGGCCGATGCGGCCGGAGGAGGCGGTCAGCATCCGCCGGCTGCTGTTCGTCGTGGTCGACGCTGGGCGCGGCCCGCAGGGCAACTGGTCGCAGACCTTGGAGGGGCCGACCGGAAAGGACCTCGTCGGCGCGGTGATCGACACGGTGATCGACGCCAATACGCGCTCGAGCTACACGGCGTTCGAGGCGACGATGAAGAACTGGCGCGAGGAGTTGATCCGCTGGCGCTGCCACTTGAAGCGCGAGGAGGTGGCCAAGCTGCGCGCGGACGCGACCGGGCCGTGGAACTGCCGCGATCTGAAATTCACCATCGCCCGGGTGTCGTTCGAGGAGTTGGGCGGCGCGCGCGCCGCCGAGCTCAACAAGGTGCCGACTTCGTTCACGCTGCCGACCGCCACGGTCGACGCGCTGATCCAGGCCGGCGCCGACGCGCTCGAGGCGAACCAAGCCTACCAGGAATTCCGCCGCGACATGTGAGCCTTGCGCGCGCGGCCTTAATGCGCCTCGTCCCAGTTGCCGGCGGCGCGGGCGTCGACCTTGAGCGGCACGTGCAGCGCGATCGCCGGGTGCGGCGCGTCCTCCATCACTGCCTTGACGATCGGCAGCGTGTCCTTCACTTCGTTCTCCGGCACCTCGAAGATCAGCTCGTCATGCACCTGTAGCAGCATCTGCGCCCTGAGCTTCGCCTTCCCTAATTCGGGCTCGATACGGATCATGGCGCGGCGGATGATGTCGGCGGCCGAGCCCTGCAGGCGGGCGTTGATCGCCGCCCGCTCGTTGAAGGCGCGGATCGACGCGTTCGAGGCGCGGATGTCGGGGTAGTGGCACTTGCGGCCGAACAGCGTGAGCACGTAGCCGTGCTTGCGGCAGAACTCCTTGCTCTCTTCCATGTAGTCGCGAATGCCGGGGAAGCGCTCGAAATATTTCTTGATATAGGCGGCCGCTTCCTCGCGCTCGATCGAGAGCTGGTTGGCCAGGCCGAAGGCGGAGATGCCGTAGATGATGCCGAAGTTGATCGCCTTGGCGCGCCGGCGCACTTCGCCCGGCATGTCCTTCACCGGCACGCCGAACATTTCCGAGGCAGTCATCGCGTGGATGTCGACGCCGTCCTGGAAAGCCTTGCGCAGCGTCGGCACCTCGGCGACTTCCGCCAGCAACCGCAATTCGATCTGCGAATAGTCGGCCGACACCAGCTTCATGCCGGGGGCGGCGACGAAGGCTTTGCGGATCTTGCGGCCGTCTTCGGTGCGCACCGGGATGTTCTGCAGGTTCGGCTCCGACGACGACAGCCGACCGGTCGAGGTGGCGGCAAGCGCGTAGGACGTGTGCACGCGCTGCGTCCTCGGGTTGACGTAGTTCGGCAGCGCCTCGGTGTAGGTCGAGCGCAGCTTGGACACCTGCCGCCAGTCGAGGATGACCTGCGGCAGTTTGTGGCCCTGCTCGGCCAGTTCCTCCAGCGTGCGCGCGCCGGTCGACCACTGCCCGGTGCGCGTCTTGGTGCCGCCCGGAAGGCCCATCTGGCCGAACAGGATGTCGCCGAGCTGCTTGGGCGAGCCGGGATTGACCTGCGTGCCGGCGATCTTGTTGATCTCGGCTTCCAGCGCGGCCTGCTCCTTGCCGAACTCGTTGGACAGCCGCGACAGCACGGCCGGATCGATCGAGATGCCGCGCTCCTCCATGCGCGCCAGCACGCAGGGCATCGGCCTCTCCAGCGTCTCGTAGACGCTGACGACTTTCTCCGCCGCCATTCTCGGCTTCAGCGCCTGCCAGAGCCGCAGCATCACGTCGGCGTCTTCGGCGGCATAAGGCGTGGTGCGTGCGATCGGCGTTGCCTCGGGCGTGAACAGCGCCTTTTCCTTGCTCTTGACGTCGGCAAACCGCGAAGGGCTGCGGCCGAGATAGCGGTTCACCAGAGCGTCCACGTCGTGCGCGCCCTTGCCGGCGTCGAGCACGTAAGAGATCAGCATCACGTCGTCGATCGCGCCGATACGCACGCCGCGGCAGGCGAGCACCAGCCAGTCGCGTTTGACGTCGTGGCCGATCTTGGTGACGCTCAGGTCTTCCAGGATCGGCTTGAGCGCATCGAGCGCCTGCCGCTCGGGGATCTGCCCTTCGCAGAGCTTGGCGGCGAACAGGCCGGAAGTCTCGCCCTCACTTGCTTCGCGGTGGCCGAGCGGCAGATAGGCGGCTTCGTTCGGCCCGACCGCGAGCGCGATGCCGCAGAGCGCGGTCTGCATCGGGTCGAGGCTCGCGGTTTCCGTCTTCAGCGCCAGCAGGCCGGTCTCGTAGGCGCGGTCGATCCACTTGTTCAGGCCGGCCAGCGTGTCGACCATCTGGTACTTGGCGGGATCGATTTTCGTGCCGCGCAGCGCCTCGATGCGCTTGGCGACCAAAGTGTCCGGCGTGAACACTTCGGCGGCCCCTGCCGGCTTCTTGCCGGTCTCCGGCGCGAGCAGCGGCAATTGGCCCTGCCGGCCGGCCGGGGCGGCCGCGGCTGAAGGCGCCGACGTCAGCTTGCTATCGGCCTCGACCGCGGTCGCGTCGACGCCGGTCTTCTCGGCGATGCGCCGGGTGATGGTGGTGAACTCCATCGCCTTGAGGAAGGCGATCAGTTTCTTGTAGTCCGGCTCGTGCACCGCGAGCTCATCGACCGCGACATCGAGCGGCACATTGTTGTCGAGCGTGACCAGGCGCTTGGAGATGCGCGCGAGCTCGGCATTATCGATCAGGTTCTGTCGGCGCTTATCCTGTTTGATTTCGTGCGCGTGCTTGAGCAAGGTCTCGAGGTCGCCGTATTTGCCGATCAGCTCCGCGGCCGTTTTTGGACCGATGCCCGGCACGCCCGGCACGTTGTCGGTCGAATCGCCGATCAGCGCCTGCGCTTCGATCACCTTCTCCGGCGGCACGCCGAACTTCTCGATCACCTCGTCGCGGCCGATGCGGCGGTCCTTCATGGTGTCGTACATGATGACGCCGTTGCCGACGAGTTGCATGAGGTCCTTGTCGGAGGAGACGATGGTGGTCGTCGCCTTGGCCTCGCAGGCAAGCCGCGCATAGGTGGCGATCAGATCGTCGGCCTCGTAGCCGGCCTGCTCAAGGCAGGGAATGTCGAAGGCGCGCACCGCGTCGCGAACCAGCGGGAATTGCGGGCGCAGGTCTTCCGGCGCGTCCGGCCGGTGCGCCTTGTAGTCGGGGTAGAAATCGGTGCGGAAGGTCTTCTCGGACTTGTCGAACACCACCGCGAGATGGGTCGGCTTTTCGTCCGGCTTCATTTCGGCGAGCAGCTTCCACAGCATGTTGCAGAAGCCGAGCACGGCGTTGACTTGCAGGCCGTCCGACTTGCGGGTCAGCGGCGGCAGCGCGTGATAGGCGCGGAAAATGTAGCCGGAGCCGTCGACCAGGAAGAGGTGATCGCCCT
>Ga0335081_10020800_pt1 | contig 10611 bp, 7 predicted proteins | sample Lox_Sample_35_FD_206713 | JGI IMG/M metagenome (GOLD analysis project Ga0335081, IMG submission 206713) | Soil microbial communities from Loxahatchee National Wildlife Refuge, Florida, United States - Lox_Sample_3.5 | ecosystem: Environmental > Terrestrial > Soil > Wetlands | place: USA: Florida... | reverse complement strand
TGCCGACTGCGGCACAGCAAAGGAGCCCTCCCTCATGACACGTCGCTGGACCGTACCCCTCGTTACGATCGGCCTGGTAGTCGGCACGATGTTCCTCGCGGCCGGCGCGGCATCCGCGGCGCCGGCTGGTCATCCTTCGATTCACAGCACGACCGTGCACGGCTGGCAGCCTGGCGGCCTCATGATCAGGCCGCACGGCACGGTCGGCGCGGTCGGCCACCACGGCAGGTACACGACCGCGGAGTCGACCAACTGGTCGGGCTACGCGGTGACCGGCTCGAACGGCGCGTTCACCAGCGTCTCGGCCAGCTGGACCGAGCCGACCGCCACGTGCTCGAGCGGCGGCCGCGGCCGCGGCAGCGCCAGCTACGCCGCCTTCTGGGTCGGCCTGGACGGGTACAGCAGCGACTCGGTCGAGCAGACCGGCACCGACTCTGACTGTTCGGGCCGCACTGCCGAGTACTACGGCTGGTACGAGATGTACCCGGCGTACCCGGTGGACTTCTCCAACACCGTGAAGCCGGGCGACGCGATGAGCGCCTCGGTGACCTTCAGCGGCACGGAGACCTACACGCTGGTGCTGCACGACGCCACTCAAGGCTGGACCCAGACCGTGGTGAAGAACCAGTCCGGCCTGGACAGGTCGTCCGCCGAGGTGATCACCGAGGCGCCGTCGTCCAGCAGCGGCGTTCTTCCGCTGGCCGACTTCGGCACCGTGAACTACTCGGTGTCCGCGGCCAACGGCACCTCGCTCGGCACCCAGAACCCGGTGCAGATCATCATGGTCGACAACAGCGGCCTGGATAAGGACTCGACAAGCACGATCAGCAGCGGCGGCGCGTTCAGCAACACCTGGCTGCGCGCGAACTAGCGCGATCTAGCTCAAGCTCGCGCGCGCACTGCCCGGCGGCCCTTGCGGACCGCCGGGCAGTGCCGTGTGCGGGCCTCAGCCGACCGGCTTGAGCGCCCTGGCGAACCCGAGCAGCACCTTGGGCCGCTCGCCATACGAGGTCGCCAGGTAGCCGATGCCGTGCCGCTGCCAGGTCAGGAACAGGTAGATCCTGGTCGAGGTGCACGACGGCATGCCGTGCATGCCGCACTCGCCGGACAAGATCGCGGTCACCCCGTGCAGCACGACCTTGGCCAGCCGCCTGCTCTTGCCGGTGAGCGCGCAGGTGGAGCCCGAGTTGCTCTGGCCGATCGTGAAGCCGGCCGTGGGCTTGCGCCCGTAGGTGGCCACCACCAGAAGGTGCTTGGAGACCTTGCCGCCCTGCTCGCACCTGGTCACGATGATCTTATTGCTGCGCGCCTGCCCGTAGGTGCGGCCCGGCATCAGCAGCATGAACCCGGCAGCCTTCTGCGCGGCCCGCCAGCTGGCGAACTCGCCGAGCCTGGCCGGGGCATTCTGGCCGGCCACCGCGGCGGCGCCGCCCGCGGCAACCACCCCCGCGACGACGGCCGCCGCCATTATCCGCTTGAAGCGCATGGTCACGTCCTCCCGTAGCTGGCCCGGTCACCTGACCGCGCCCTCGTCGTCAACGGACGATATGCAGAGAGAGCGTAGGAGCCCGAGGCCGCCGTTGTGGTCACAAGGAGAACTTGCCTGATTACTGATGGCTATGTCACCGACGCCTGACTGGCGTGGCATGTGGGCCGGCCGCCGGGAGCCCGCTGTCGCACCTCGCCGGTAGGGTGCCGGACATGAGGAACGTGGATCCGGAGGTCTTCCTGGTCGCCAGGCCCCAGGTGGACTACGACGCGCTCGCCGCGTACCTGGCCGAGGTGGGCGGCGAGAGCTGGCTCGAGCATCTCGACCGCGGTCATCTCGACGACGCGCAGAACCTGGCCGAGTTCGCCGGCAAGCTCTGCTACCGCGCGTGGGAGCCGGGTCTGAACCCCAACGTGGTCCGGGTGCGTACCGACCAGCCCACGTACCTGCAGAACATCCTGAGCCAGGCGCACGGGTCGGTGCTCGAGCACGTCAGCTTCTCGTTCGTGCTGCACAACGTCAGCCGGGTGCTGACGCACGAGCTGGTCAGGCACCGGCCGGGCACGGCCGTCTCGCAGGAGTCGCTGCGGTTCGTGCGGCTGGCGGACATCCCGTTCTGGTTCCCCGAGTGGGCGCGCGCCGACGCCGAGCTGATGAGCAGGGCCACCGCGCTGCTCGAGCAGATGGAAGAGTTCCAGCACTGGATGACCGGTCACTTCGACCTTGAGGCGCCGGGCCTGCCGTTCGCTGAGAAGAAGCACAAGACCTCGTTCATGCGACGGTTCGCCCCCGACGGGGTCGCCACCGGGATGCTCTGGTCGGCGAACATCAGGACGCTGCGGCACACCATCGAGGCGCGCACCGACAAGGGCGCCGAGGAGGAGATCCGGCTGGTGTTCGGCAAGATCGGCGAGCTGATGCTGGCCGAGGCACCGGCCCTGTTCGGCGACTACGCCGTGCAGGACGGCGCCTGGGTGCCGCGCTGGCGCAAGGTCTGACCGGGCGCCTCAGCGGCTGAGGTGGTCCACCTTGGCCGGGCGCTGTGCCTGCTCGAGCGCGTCGATCGGGTCGTGGTGCAGCCGGTCGGCGGGCACCCGGCTGGCAAGCGCGGTGACGGTGGCGCTGACCAGCCCTGCAGGTCCCGCGACGTAGACGTCGCAGTCGCGGTAGGACGGGTGCATCGCCACCACGTCGGGCAGCCTGCCGACCCGGCCGTCGAAGTCGAGTTCCCGCTCGACCACGGGAATCACCCGAAGCGAGGGGTAGGCGAGTCGAAGGGTCTCCAGGTCCCGCATGTCGTACAGGTCCCTGCTGTGCCGCACGCCAACGTAGAGCGTGACCTCGCGCCTCGGCCCGTGCCCTGACGCCCCGACCACCGCCTCGGTGATCGCCTTGATCGGGGCAAGCCCGGTGCCGCCGGCGACGCCGACCAGGCCGCGGCGCGGATCGTCGATCACCCGCAGGTCGCCGCGCGGCGCCCCCAGCGTCAGCACGTCGCCGGTGCCGCAGTGGCTGACCAGCGCGGAGCTGACCAGGCCGCCAGGGACAGCCCTGACATGGATGTCGATCAGGCCGTTCTCCCTGGGCGCGTTCGCGATCGAGTAGCTGCGCCAGATCCGCAGCCAGCGCGGCGCCTGGACCGAGATGTACTGGCCCGGCTGGTAGTGCATGGGCCTGTCCGGCCTGATCGAGAGCACAGCGATCGTGTCGGCCCTTCGGTCGTGCTGCACGATCTCGCCGGTCCACCAGGCGGGCTGCGCCTTCTCGTCGGCGCGGGCGGCGGCGGTCATCACGCGGGAAAAGTAGTCGAGCACCGACCGCCAGGCCGCGCGGGTCTCCGCGGACCAGCGCTGGCCCATGTGGTGCTCGGCCGTGTCCAGCATGGCATCGAAGAACGGGCGATAGTGCTTCTCCCTGACCCCGAACTTGCGATGGTCCCTGGCCAGCTGCGCCAGCGTACGCTCGGTGGCCGCCGCGTCCTCGATGCCCCAGACCAGCCTCGCCAGCATCTGGAAGACCGCCGACCTGGTCTGGGTCATCTCCAGCGGGTACAGACCGCGAAGCTCGGGGTTGGCTGCGAACAGCCTGGCGAACAGGTACTCCATCGCTTGCCGCGAGTCGAACATCAGGTGCGTGAACGACTGCCTGACCAGGTACCTGTCGACCATCTCCGGACGGACCGATCCGGCCTCATCCTGCTGGCCGAGCCGCGCCGAGCTCTCGGTCCGTGCTACGGAGTCCAGCGGTATGGCCACGGGATGAAGTCTGGCAGCTACACCGGGTATCTACCACCGATTCCGGACAAGGCGCGATGATCGCCTCGGCGCGGCTTTGATCACCCTCCGTGATTAATCATACACGTAGCGTCTCAGAACTGCCGTGCGGAAACGGCGGGGCTGGGCTGATCTACGATATGGCGGTGGCTGATTCCCGATACCTGAGGTACCCGAACCTGCGCGGCGACACCCTGGCCTTCGTCGCCGACGACGATGTGTGGCTGGCACCGGCCGACGGCGGCCGGGCCTGGCGGATCTCTGCCGATCAGGCGGCAGCCTCGTACCCGCGGATCTCGCCCGACGGGACCTTGATCGCCTGGACGAGCTGGCGAGACGGGCCGCCCGAGATCTACCTGGCCGATACCGACGGCAGCCGCGCGGCCAGGGTCAGCTACTGGTCGAACCTGACCACGCGAGTGCGGAACTGGAGCGCCGGCGGCGAGATCCTGGCCACGACAGGCTCGGAGCGACCGTTTCCGCGCAGCGCCTGGGCCTACGCGATCCCGGTGAGTGACGGACGAGGGGTGTTCGCCGCGCACCGCAGGCTGCCGTTCGGCCCGGTGGCCGACGTGTTCATCGGGCCGACCGCCACCGCGCTGCTGACCGCGTCCGTCGGCCAGGAGCCCGCGTTCTGGAAGCGGTACCGCGGCGGCCGGACGGGCAGGCTGTGGGTCTCGGACGCCGCCGCGCAGGGCGATGGCGCCGGGCCTGCACCGTTCCGGCGGCTGCTAGCCGACGTCGGCGGGCAGTTCTTCAGCCCGATGCTGGCCGACGGCAGGCTGGCGTTCATCAGCGACCACGAGGGCACCGGGAACCTGTACTCATGCGCGCTGGACGGGACCGACCTGCGCAGGCACACCGACCACGCCGACTTCTACGTCCGCAACGCGAGCACCGACGGCAGCCGGGTGGTGTACCAGTGCGCCGGCGACCTGTGGCTGCTGGCCGACCTGAGCGCGGACAGCGTGCCTGAGCCGATCTCGATCAGCCTGGGCAGCCCGGCGTCCGGACGTGCGCCGCAGCTCGTCTGCGCCGACGACCAGCTCGACGACCTGTGCTGCGACCAGACCGGGCAGTCAAGCGTGATCGGAGTGCGCGGCACCGTGCACTGGATCGCGCACCGGGAGGGCCCGGCCAGGGCCCTGTCGGCGATACCCGGGCCGCTGGCGCGCCTGCCGCGGCTGCTCGGCACGACCGGGCAGGCCGTGTGGGTGGTCGAGGCGGACGGTGCCGACGCGCTGGAGATCGGCCCGGTCAACGGCGCTGCGCCTAATCAGCCGCGGCGCCGGATCGCGGCCGGCCAGATCGGCTGGGCCTGCGACCTGGCCGCCGCACCGGACGGCGCGACGGTGGCGGTGGCGGCGCGGGACGGCGGGCTGTTCGTGGTGGCCGTCGAGTCAGGCGAGGTGACGGAGCTGGCCAGGTCGGCATACGGGCCGATCGCCGACCTGGCGTTCGCCCCTGACTCGGCCTGGCTGGCCTGGTCGGAGCCGGTCGAGGACCCGCTGCGCAAGCTCAGGCTGGCCAGGCTCGCGAGCCGCGAGGTCACCGACGTCACCGACGGGCGGTTCGTCGACACCGATCCGTCGTTCACCCCGGACGGCCTGTACCTGGCGTTCCTGTCCAGGCGCACCTTCGACCCGGTGTACGACGCGCACGTGTTCGATCTCTCGTTCCCCTACGGCAGCCGTCCCTACCTGCTCACGCTCGCATCGGACACGCCGTCGCCGTTCGGGCCGCTGGTCGGCGGCCGGCCGGTGGGCGGCCAGAAGGACGAGGACAAGCCGGGCGACTCCCGCTCCCGTGCCGGGCAGTCAGCTCGCGATGTCGAGGAGCCCCAAGGCAACGATGCAGCGGAAGCGGGTGATCAGACCGAGGAGAACGGCGCGGGCGGCGAGGCGGCCAAGGCCGGCAAGGACGGCGAAGCGGGGTCGGGGGAGGCCGGGCCGGACGAGGCGGTCAAGCCGGTCAGCATCGACCTGGACGGACTGGGCACCAGGATCGTCCAGGTGCCGGTGCCCGAGTCCAGGTACCGGCAGCTGCACGCGGTGGACGGCGGGCTCGCCTGGCTGCGTGACCCGCTGGCCGGGAACCTGGGGGAGGGCGGCGCGCGGCTCGACGACACCGGCCCGCACCCCGCACTCGAGTACTTCGACATCAAGCGGTCGCGCTGCACCGAGCTTGCCGGCGAGGTCAGCTGGTACGCGCCGAGCGGGGACGGCACCCGGCTGGCGGTCTACGACCATCACCAGCTGGTCATCGTTCCGGCCACCAGGAAGGCCGACGCCGACAGCGAGGACCGAGCTTGCGTCGACCTGAGCCGCGCCAGGTTCATCGCCGAGCCAGCCGCGCTCTGGCGGGCCGCCTACGCGCAGGCCGGCCGGACGATGCGGCATGAGTTCTGGATCTCCGACATGGCCGACGTGGACTGGGACGCCGTGCTTGACCAGTACCGGCCGCTGCTCGACCGGATCGCCACGTCGGACGAGTTCGCCGACCTGCTCAACGAGGTGGTCGCCGAGCTCGGCAGCTCGCACGCCTACATCAGCCCGGCCGGCGGCTCGGGCAGCACCGGGCACATCGCCGGCCTGCTCGGCGCCGACCTGGAGGCCAGCAAGGACGGCTGGCTGGTCGGCCGGATCCTGCCCGGCGAGGCCTCCGACCCGCGGGCGCGCTCACCGCTCGAGGCGCCGGGCACCGGCATCGCCGCAGGCGACCGGCTGATCGCGGTGGACGGCCAGCCGGTCGACGTGAGCAAGGGCCCCGGCCCGCTGCTGGTCGGCACGGCGGGCAAGCCGGTCGAGCTGACCGTGCTGCGCGCGGCCGACGGTCAGCCGCACCGGGCGGTGGTGATCCCGCTCGCCGACGAGCGCAGGCTGCGCTACCAGGACTGGGTCGCCAGCCGACGCGCGCTGGTGCGCGAGCTGAGCGACGGCAGGCTCGGCTACCTGCACGTGCCGGACATGCAGAGCGAAGGCTGGTCGGACTTCCACCGGGACCTGCGCCGCGAGATGCACAGCGAGGGCCTGATCGTGGACGTCCGGGCCAACCGGGGCGGCCATACCTCGCAGCTGGTGGTGGAGAAGCTCGCCAGGCGGATCATCGGCTGGGACGTGGTGCGGAACATGGGCGCCGAGAGCTACCCACTGCAGGCGCCGCGCGGCCCGGTGGTCGGCATCACCGACGAGACCGCGGGATCCGACGGCGACATCGTGACGGCCGCCATCAAGATCCTCGGCATCGGCCCGGTGGTGGGCGCAAGGACCTGGGGCGGCGTGATCGGCATCGAGGGCTGGCACCACCTCGTGGACGGCACGCTGATGACCGTGCCCAAGGCGTCGTTCTGGTTCGCCGAGCTCGGCTGGGGCGTGGAGAACTACGGCGTGGAGCCCGACGTGGAGGTGCTCATCTCGCCGGACGACTGGGCGGCGGGGCAGGACACCCAGCTCCAGGCCGCGGTGCGGCTCGCGCTCGAGGCGCTCGAGGCGCACCCGGCCGCGACGCCGCCGAGCACCGCTGACCGGCCGTCGCGCCGCCGGCCTCCGCTGCCGCCGCGACCGCAGCAGCAGCATCAGCCGTAGCCGCAGCAGCAGCATCAGCCGTAGCCGTAGCCGCAGCCGCAGCCGCAGCCGCCGGCAGGCTAGCGGACGGGGTGACCTAGAGCGGGGAGTAGTAGCCGCCGAACCAGTGGGCCTTCAGCCAGATGACCGCACTGGTCCAGGCGCCGGTCACCTCGAGCAGGCCGACGGCGATCAGCAGCATGCCGCCGATCCGGGTGATCATTCTCGCGTGCCTCCTGGCGAAGCCGAACACGGCCATGCCGCGGTCGACGGCGACCGCCACGATGAGGAACGGTATGCCGACCCCGAGCGCGTAGACGAACGCGAGGACGGCGCCGCGCGCTGCCGTGCCTGTGGTGACGGTGAGGGTCATCACGGCGCTGAGCGTCGGGCCGGCGCACGGCGTCCAGCCGAGCCCGAACAGCATGCCGAGCAGCGGCGCGCCCGCCAGCCCGGCCCGCGGCCTAGCCGATGGCTTGACGATACGGCCGGCGAAGCTGAACCGGTCGAAGGCGCCGGCGAAGAGCAGGCCGAGCAGGATCAGCACACCCCCGAGGATCCGCGACAGGCCCTGGTAGTGATCTTGCAGCGCCACGCCCACGGCGCCGAAGGCCGCGCCGTAGAGCGAGAAGAGCACCGAGAATCCAAGCACGAACAGCAGCGCGCCGGCCACCGTGCGCCCGCGGGCCGGCCTGGTCACCGCGGTGCCGACTCCGGCCACCGCCCCGCCAGCACCGGTCACCGCCACTGCCCTGCCGGCCTGCCCCGCGCCGGCCTGCCCCGTGGCGGCCTGCCCCGCACCGACACCAACCACCGCCCCGGCCCCGCCGCCGTCCTCAGGCTCACCGGGCTCAGGCCCGCCTGCGTCAGGCCCGCCTGAGGCCACCGCGCTTAGGGCCGCCCCACCTGAGGCTGCACTTCCAGCCAACGACGCACCGGACATGCCGGTGATATAGGAGAGGTAACCGGGCACCAGCGGCAGCACGCACGGCGACAGGAACGTCAACGCACCCGCGGCCGCCGCGACCGGCATCGCGAGCAGCAGTGGCCCGTCGGCGACCAAGCTGACGATGCTCATCCCGCGCCCCGCCTCCGTCTCGCTGTCCGTCGCGACCCGCCTGGGTCCAGTATCCGCCGGGGTCCAACATATCCGCGCGCCGTAATCGGCAACCGATAGGCCGTCACCGGCGGGGCCAGCCACCGTCACCGGCAAGGAGTCACGGTGACCGGCAAGGAGTCACGGTGACCGGCCCACTGCTACTCCATCCCACATATCATCCGCTGACGTCACGCAAATCATCCTAAAAGCCCCGTGATCATGACGCTAGTGGATGCAAAGTGGCCGTGCCGGATGAAAAGTGGCCGCGGAGGAGGAGCGGGCGCCGCGGATGACGAGCGGGCGCCGCGGAGGAGGAGCGGGCACGGCGGAGGAGGAGTCGGCTCGAACTGGCGGTCCTGAGACCACACTAAGCAAGGTCCGCGAGGGCGGGTTCGATGGCGCGGTGGAATGTCGGGTAGGCGTAGATCATCTCGCGTAGCCGCTGCACCGGCACCCTGGCGTGGACCGCGAGGGTGAGCATGCTCAAGACCTCGCCGCCCATCGGGCCCGCCGAGGTCGCGCCGACCAGTGTCCCCGCCCGCGCGTCCTGAATGAGCTTGATGAACCCCTCGTTGCCAGCCTTGTGTATCCACCCCCGCGTCGATGAGGGTACTTGGGTAAGGCTCACCCGGACCTCGATGCCCTGCTTGCGTGCCTGCGCCTCGGTGAGCCCGACCGAGCCGATCTCCGGATCGGTGAACGTCACCCTCGGCACCGCGTGGTACTCGGCGCCGTGGTGCGCCGTGCCGAGGATGTCGGCGACCACGATGCCCGCGTGATACATGGACATGTGGGTGAACGCGCCCTTTCCCACGATGTCGCCAATCGCCCAGACTCCAGGGGCCGCCCGCATCTTGTCGTCGACCGGGATGGTCCTGGCCTTCTCGTCGATGCCCACCGCCCCAACGCCGATTCCGGCCAGGTCCACGCGCCGTCCCGTGGCCACGAGCAGCCGCTCGGCGCGCAGCAGATCGCCGCCCTCAAGCGTCACGGCGAACGCCGCGCCGTCATGGCCGACCTGCCGCGCCGCGCTGCCGGTGCGCACGACGATGCCCTGGCCGGCGAAGACCTTGGCAAGCAGGTCACTGGCCTCGGGCTCCTCGAATGACACCAGTCGGTCGAGCGCCTCAACCACGGTGACCCGCGCGCCGAACCTGGCGAAGACCTGGGCGAGCTCGACCCCGATCGCGCCACCGCCGAGGACGATGAGCGACTCAGGCACCTCGGTCGCCTTGACGGCCTCCCTGTTGGTCCACAGTGGCGTCCCGGCGAGGCCGGGGATCGGCGGTATGGCCGGCGCGGTGCCGGTGTTGATCACGATCCCGCGCCTGGCCCGCAGCACCGTGCCGTCTTCGCCCCCTTCCCCGTCACCGTCAGGCAGGGGAGTGACCCGCACCTCGCTGGGGCCGGTGATCCGGCCGGTGCCGCGGAACAGGTGACCGCCCTTGCCGGTGAACCTGTCCGCCGCGACGGTGTCGTCCCAGTCGTCGGTGGCCTCGTCCCTGATCCTGGCGGCGACCGGCGCCCAGTCGGGCTCCACGTCGGACCGGCCGGCCATGCCGGGGATCCGGCGCCCCTCGGCGAGCAGGTTCCCGGCCCTGATCATCATCTTCGATGGCACGCAGCCGAAGTACGGGCACTCGCCGCCGACGAGGCGGGACTCCACCCCGGCCACCGCGAGACCGGCCTCGGCGAGCCGCTCGGCGACGTCCTCACCGCCCGGCCCCATCCCGATGACGATCACGTCGAACTCTTGTGCGTTCATCCCGTTCCTCCCGCTCGGGCCGACCGCCAGGTCATCTGTGTCAGACCCGCCTGTTATGGATAGGTCAACAACATCAGGGAATTACCATGCCCGGCCGACAGTTGGCATGCACAGTGCCCGGTGCTGCCCGACAAATACCTGGGAGACGGCGATTGAGCTGCACCCTGACAGGATGAGCACGGACAGGATGAGCACAGCCCTGATCAGCGCTCAGGGGCGAGCGGGCGCGCGGCCGCTCTCTGAGGTCGAGGCCGAACGCCTGATCGGGGCGATCTGCTTCAAGACGGGGCCACCGGGCAAGATCGGCGCCGAGCTGGAGTGGCTGGTGCGCGACCTGCGCGACCCCTTGCTGCCCGTATCGCTCGATAAGATCCGCCAGATCCTGAGCCGCCTCGAGCGGCCTGGAGTGCTCCCCGGAGCGG
>Ga0335081_10020799_pt1 | contig 10611 bp, 8 predicted proteins | sample Lox_Sample_35_FD_206713 | JGI IMG/M metagenome (GOLD analysis project Ga0335081, IMG submission 206713) | Soil microbial communities from Loxahatchee National Wildlife Refuge, Florida, United States - Lox_Sample_3.5 | ecosystem: Environmental > Terrestrial > Soil > Wetlands | place: USA: Florida... | reverse complement strand
GCGCACAACAATATTCGGCTGTCGCCCAGCCAGATGAGCCGGGTGTCGGCGATTCATTCGCTCGGCGTTTCACCAACGCGGGCGAGCATCAGAGGATCGAGTATGGCGAGGTCGGTTCCACCGCGCAACTCGTTTTCGCGTCCGGTGGTGAGCCGCATGGCAGCGCCGAATCGCGCAGGCTTCAACAGCTCAGCACGTGCCGGATTCAACGGCAATGCTAGGGCAGGCTTCAACAATAACGTCGCGCGACCGAATGTTGGGGCTGAGAACCGGGGAGCTGGATTCAACAACTCACGGCCGGGCGCGATGGGAGCGCGTTCAGTCCCACGTCCACCGAATGCGGGAAACTACAGCGGTGGTCGTAGCGCGGAGAATTTCGGCAACCGCGGTGCGAGCGCGGGCGCAAACGGGCGCTACTCATCGCCGCAGATGAGCCGCAACAATGTGCCGCGTCCACCTTCGGGCAGCATGGGTCGCGGTGAGCCATCGTATTCGCGTGGCGCGAGTCCCAGCTATGGCCAGCGCGGCGGCAGCCCAAGCTACGCTCCTCGCGGCGGCAGTAGCCCCAGCCACTCTGCGCCAAGAGGAGGCGCACCGAGCGCACCTCGCACCAACGAACGTACCGGACCGCGTGGCGCGATGAGTGTGCCGCGGCCGGCGAGCGGCGGCTACTCGCAAGCTGCAAATCGCGAGAGCTTCGGTGGGAACCGTTCGGTGCCGCGTCCGTCGGCTGCGGTTGCAGCACAAAACCGGGTCGCCGAGTCCTACGGCCGGTCATCTGCTAATTACGGAGGAAGCTACGGGCGATCGTCGTCGGCTTACGGCGGATCGTCTTATAGCGGCCGCAATCCATCCTTCGGCGGAAGTTACGGACGGCAGAGCCAATCGTATGGCGGGAACTATGGGCGCCCAAGCTATGGTGGAAGCTCCTACGGCCGGTCTTCTTCCGGACGGTCAATGTCGATGCCGTCTTACGCGCGCAATTACGGTGGCGGAATGCCGTCTTATGGCGGGAGCCGGATGTCGAGCAGCCGCGGATCCTTCGGCGGTGGTCGCTCGGCGGGAAGCTTCGGCGGCGGTGGACGAGCCTATTCGGGTGGGGGCGGACACTTCAGTGGTGGCGGCCATTCCGGCGGATTCAGCGGCGGTGGTGGTCATTCGAGCGGCGGCGGGCACAGTGGCGGAGGCGGAGGCCACGGCGGACGCCGCTAAGAAACGCTCTTCTGTTTCCACTTTCGAGCCGGGCTGATCCCGCCCGGTGCTGAAAGTTAAACCGAGGTCAACCCGCTCTTTTGAGGTTCAGATTTCCTCTGTGAGATTTGCTCTGTGTAACTCAGTGATCTCTGTGGTTAGCGTTTTTAAATCTTCACCACAGGGCACACCGAGTTACACAGGGAACGCCACAGAGTAGTTTATTTCCTGCTTTGTATGAATGAAGCTTGCGGCTCTCATTTTTTCCCGGCCAGCTTTTCCGTCACTCTCGCAAAATCTTCCTCGGTGTCGACTCCAATACTGTCGTAAGGCGTTTCGGCCACGTAGATCGGAATTCCGTTTTCGAGCAGCCGCAATTGCTCTAGCCGCTCGGTGCGTTCGAGAAAAGACTCCGGCAGGCTCACGAATTTGTCGAGCCACTGCTTGCGATATGCGTAAATGCCGAGGTGCTTGAAGTATTTCGGGTGCGATCCGTCGCGATCGTGCGGAATGGTCGCACGGGAAAAGTAGAGCGCGCGACCGTTCGCGTCGATCACGACTTTGACCGCATTCGGGTTCGCGATGTCTTCCGGCGCGGCCGGCGTCATCAGCGTGCCGACGGGAACTCCGGCATTCTTCATCAACCCAACCAGCACCTCGATGTGGCTGGCGCGAATCATCGGCTCGTCGCCCTGGACGTTTATGTAAACCTCGGAATCAACCGTTTGCGAGACTTCGTGCACGCGTTCGGTGCCGCTGCGGTGACGGTCTGAGGTCATCTGCACTTTGCAGTTATGTTTGCCGCACGCCTCGAGAATTTCCTGCGAATCGGTCGCGATGATGACGTCATCAAGCAGCGGCGATTTGTGCACAGCTTCGTAAACCCACACCGCGAGCGGCTTTCCGTGGATTTCTCGCAGCATCTTGCGTGGCAAGCGCGTGGAGGCGAGCCGGGCCGGAATTACGGCGACAAATTTCATGAAGCGCTAATTTAATCACAGGAAAAAGAAAGGAACCAAGAAGGCGTCATTCGCGGCTAGGGGCTGCGAGTCGGAGACAAATATCGTTGGCAAGGCGCCATCCCCCATTCACCGGCGGGGTTTTAAGTGATAGCACCTGTTAACGACGGTTGACGCCACGAATCGAAGCGCTACACTGAACCGTGATGGTGGAAGCCGATCCGTGGCGTGAATATCGAAGACGAAGAAATCTGAGCCTCTTTGCTTTGATTGGATTTGTTCCATTTGTATTCTTCCTAGCACGGATGACCATCTGGCTTTTCGGAACGACCATTCCCGCATTTATCGTGGGTGTCGTATGGATGATTTTTGCTGTAGTTGCGGGAAACTGGTTCATCCGGTTTGAGTGCCCACGGTGCGGAAACCCATTTTTCGCGGACTCGAAATGGTGGGGATACAACACCATGGTCCGCAAGTGTCTTCATTGCAGGCTGCCGCTGAATGCCCCCGTCGCTTCAGATGGATCAGTCGCCCCGAGAACTTGAGTGTGATTGCCTGTAGGCGTTGAAACATCCTGATAGCACTCATTGACCACTAAAATCCGATTCGAGCCCCCCAGACAGAACCGGCCCAGTGAGATCCTTCGTGTACCTTCGTGCCCTTCGTGGTTGAACGTTTTCCTGAGCTTTCCTTTCCCGAAACAAACGTATAAAACAAATGCCATGCTGGTGAAAGACATCGCTAAGGCGATCGGCGCGCGCATAATCGGCGACGAAGGAGTCGAAGTCCGTGGAATTGCCAGCATCGTCTCTGCGGTAGATGGCGATGTAGTTTTTGTGGAAGGCGAGAAGTTTCTTTCTGATGCATTGCGCTCGCGCGCGGCTGTGGTGGTAGCCGGAACATTCGCCGAAAAAACGGAGTCATCGAAGCCTTTGCTGATCGTGCCGCATCCGAAGCTGGCATTCGCGCGAGCCGCAGCGTTACTAGGCGCTGGAGAGACTCGTGCACCCGGAATCGACCCTCGTGCGGTTGTTCCTCCGTCTGTGGTGCTCGGCGACTCGGTCACAATTGATCCCTGGACTTTAGTCGGCGACAAAGCCCGGATCGGTGATCGCACCTGGATCGGCGCCAATTGCGTCATCAGCCGCGGTCTCGAGATTGGCAAAGATTGCAAGATTTATCCCAACGTGACGATCTATCCCGGCACCCGCATCGGCAATCGCGTGATAGTTCATGCCGGGGCGGTGCTCGGCAGCGACGGCTTCGGATATGTGCGCGATCCCGAAACTGGCCGGCACGAAAAATTTCCGCAGATCGGGAAACTTGAAATCGAAGATGACGTCGAGGTCGGCGCGAACACAACCATCGATCGCGGCGCGCTCGAGGTCACGCGCATTGGGCGCGGAACGAAGATCGATAACCTTGTGCACATTGGCCACAACTGCCTGGTTGGCGAAAACGTGCTGATTGCGGCGCAGGCGGGCTTTTCGGGTAGCATCACCATCGAGAATAATGTTGTGATCGGCGGCCAGGTCGGCGTGGGCGAGCATGCGCGCATCCAAGAGGGCGTGATGCTCGGCGGTCAAGCCGGAGTTTTGCCAAAGAAAGTTCTTCGCGGCAAAGGCGTGCCATTCTGGGGAACACCGGCGAAGCCTTTGCGCGAATATCTCAGAAGCTTGGCGGCATTGGCGCGGCTGGGTCACAAGGAAAACGGTTACACGGAAAACGGTCACAAGAAAGACGACAAGAAGGAGAATTAATGGCGATTGTTGTCGTGGGCGGGCATTCTCGCAGCGTGGGCAAGACCAGCGTAGTCGCGGGCCTGATCGCCGCATTACGTGCTTACAACTGGACGGCTTTCAAAGTCACGCAGTTCGGTCATGGCCGTTGCTCGCTCAATGGCAGACCGTGTCAATGCGAGACTGCTGATCACTCCTGGGCAATGACCGAAGAAAAGGACGGGTCGGGCGAGTCAGACAGCTCGCGTTTCCTCGTAGCCGGTGCGAAGCGCTCCTATTGGGTGCGCACGGCGCAAGGCCAGCTTGAAAAAGCGGTTCCCGCAATCCAGCGACGAATCAACGAAGCCGAGAACACAATCCTCGAGTCCAACAGCATTCTGAAATTCATTCAGCCGGACCTTTACTTGACTGTTCTCGATCCCGCGACTGAGGACTTCAAAGCGTCCGCGCATCAGTTTCTCAGCCGCGCCGACGCCATCATCCTGCACGGCAGCGAACGCACTCCGCGCTGGGCTGATGTTTCGCTGGCACGTGAGAATTCAGCCGCCCGGTTATTTCGCATCAACCCGCCACCCTATGTCAGCGACGAAGTTGTTGACTTCGTCGAATCTCGTCTGCAGTCGCTCTCTGCTGCACGCCTGCCCTGATATTCTTCTCAACAATGCGCACAATCGAAAGCCGGGCCTGGTTGCTGGCCATTACATCAGCTGTGCTGCAGGTCCTGATATTTCCCCTGCCCAACTTATACGTGCTCTGCTGGATCGCCGTTGCCCCGGTGCTCGTGGCACTCATACGCACGCGCAGACCGGATACATTGCAATTGCAGGGCGCGGTAAAGCTGCTGCCTGCAACTCCACTGCAAGGCTTCGTGCTGGGATACGCTTGCGGAATTCTGTGGTACGGCGGGAACTGCTACTGGGTTTACAGCACCATGAAGCAATACGGCGGCATCAGCGCGCCGGGAGCGTTCGGTCTGCTCGTGCTGTTTTGTTTGTATCTCGGGCTTTACCACGGCGCATTCGGATTGATCATTGCGTTGCTCGCAAAGTGGTCCCAACGCATGGCTCTCGTCTTATCGCCGATGGTCTGGGTTGCGGTTGAATTAGCGCGCACCCGCATCAGCGGATTTCCCTGGGACCTGCTCGGCACCGTACAAGCCGATAATATTCCGCTCGCGAAGATTTCGACCGTCACCGGCGTTTATGGCGTCTCGCTCGAAATCATGATCGTGAACGCCGCCTTTGCCGCAGCATTTTTAATTCAGCGGAGTCGCCGGCGGTCTTTACTGCTTGCGGCCGTCGCGGCGGCAGTTCTTTTGCAAATCCCGCGTTGGTTCCCTGCGCCGAAGTTCCCTACCGACCGTGCCGCATTGCTGGTGCAGGAAAATGTTCCCGTACTCGATGGCTCCGATTGGACGCGGCAATATTTCGACGACACCTTGACCGACTTGACGAAACTCAGCCTGAGTCCTCCCGGCGGCGAGCCACAGCATCCTGATCTCATCGTGTGGCCGGAATCGCCCGCGCCGTTTTACAGCGGCGATCCGCTGTTTCGAACGGCGCTCAGTCACATTGCAACCACTGCGCATGAATGGGTGGTCGCGGGCAGCATCGGGGTTGAGAACGCAACAGTATCTCCGCAGCAGCCGACGCGAATCTACAACTCGGCGGTGCTGGTCAGCCCGAGCGGCGACTGGATCGCGCGCTACGACAAGATCCATCTCGTGCCATTCGGCGAGTACGTCCCTTTTAAAGATTGGCTTTCATTCGCCGGTGGCCTGACTAAAGAAGTTGGCGATTTTTCGCGCGGGCACTCGCGCTGGCCGTTGCAAGCCGGAGACGAAAGGTTGGGCATCTTCATCTGCTACGAATCTGTCTTCCCCGATGAAGTGCGTCAGTTCTCCGATAAGGGCGCACAGGTCTTCGTGAACATTTCAAACGATGGCTGGTATGGCGATAGCGGCGCCTATGCGCAGCATCTGAAGCAGGCGCGCATGCGCGCCATCGAAAATGAGCGCTGGCTGTTGCGCGCCACGAACACCGGAGTCACAGCTGCGATCGATCCCGATGGGCGCGTGGCGCAAACCGTGCCGCGAAAAATCCGCACTGCGCTCGACGCGTCCTATGCGCTGATGGATTCGAAGACGTTCTACACGCGGCATGGCGATTGGCTGGCATATCTGTGTGCGATAATTTCTGTAGTCGCGATTTTCATCGCGGTTACTCCCTTAAAAGGCAGACTTAAAGCATGATTCAGGATTTCGACCAGGAATATTCAGCGCTGCAGCAAAAAGTCCGCGAACTACGGGAGTACCTTTGACGCCGGCAAACTGCGCCAGCAATTAACGGAAATAGATAAACAGGCCGCCGACCCGAATCTCTGGTCGAACCAGCAAAAGTCCCAGCAGGTTATGCGCGAGAAGAAACGGCTCGAGGACATGCTCGCGGTTGAGGCGGATCTCGTTCGCCGCACCGACGATATTTCCGCGTACTTCGATCTCGCGCGTGAAGGCGAAAATGTCGAAGCCGATCTGCGCCGCGAGATCGATACACTGCGCGAACGTGTCGATCGCCTTGAGACCGAAACTCTGCTCTCCGGAGAAAATGACGCGCGCAATGCCATCGTGACCATACATCCCGGTGCTGGTGGAACCGAGTCGCAGGATTGGGCGGAGATGCTCATGCGCATGTATCTGCGCTGGGCTGAGCGTCAGGGATTTCAAACTGTGCTCTACGACTACCAGCCCGGCGAAGAAGCGGGAATCAAATCCGCGACCTTCGGCGTGAATGGCGAATACGCGTTTGGCTTGTTGAGCAGCGAGATCGGCGTGCATCGCCTGGTTCGCATTTCGCCATTCGATCAGGCGAAGCGGCGCCACACTTCGTTCGCCAGCGTTTTCGTTTCACCGGAGATCGATGAGTCGATCGAGGTGGTCATCAAGCCGGAAGACCTTCGCATCGATACGTATCGCTCCAGCGGCAAAGGCGGCCAGCACGTGAACACGACAGATTCTGCGGTTCGCATCACGCATATTCCCACCGGAATTGTTGCCGCTTGCCAGAACGAGCGTTCGCAGCACAAGAATAAAGATCGTGCGATGAGTATGCTGCGCTCCAAGCTTTATGAATTTGAGATGGAGAAAAAGCGCGAGGCCACCAGGAAGATCGAGGAATCGAAGCTCGATATCGACTTCGGCTCGCAGATTCGCTCGTACGTGCTTCAGCCCTATCGCCTGATTAAAGACCACCGCACTAAGACCGAAGTTGGCGATGTTGACCGTGTCATCGATGGCGACTTGCAGCCATTCATCCGCGCCTACCTGCGCATGCGGCGCGATGGCGGAAGCTCATCCGCTGGCGCTGATAAGAATTAACTTGAGGTGCCTTCAGTAACCTCAGTTCCTATAAAACAGTAGAAACAGACTTGCGCGGCGGGCGAATCTATAAGGTGCAAAACTCTGATCAGGGAGAGCTATGTCTCGCCATCTGGATTTAATTCGCAGAAGTGCGCTGCCCTCGCACCAAATGATGACTGCCGCCAAAGGCGCGCTCCATTTGCCGGCGGAAGAGATGGTCGAAATTCTTGTGTATCTGGCCGAGAACAATAAAATTTTTGGCGAGCAGGCGCGCATTACGCTTGCAGGATGGGACGAGAGCGGAGCGAAAAAAATCGCATTGAATCCGTCGACTGCAAAGGACGTGCTCGACTATTGGATATCGCCTAAAAATCTCAGGGCGGCGTTGTTCCCCCTGCTTCTGGAAAATCCGTCCGTTTCGGTCAACAAGATCAGCCATATCGGCGCCACGCTGAAAGGCGAGTGGATTGATACGATGCTGGCGAGCTCGCGAGTTCGCGCCTCTCACATCATTCTTAGAGAAATGAGCACGAACAAAGAACTGAGCGGAGTACAAACCACACGCTTGCAGGAGTTGATTACGGGTAAACCGGCAGCAGCATCGGTTCAAACCACTCCTCAGACGGCAGCTACGGCACCTTCGAGCGAAAAACCTTCTGTTGCGCACGCTTCTTCAACTGAGCCGCGGACATCGACCTCTGGCTCGGAAAGAACGCCTTCTGCTCCATCGCGGGACCACGACGCGTCGGATCCCGAAACCGAAAACGCGGTCGCGGTGTTTATGAAAGAACATGCAGCTGAAATCGCCGCCGAGGGCGACAAGCCGTTCGACCCATTGGGTGGCGTTCATGAAGAAGCTCCCGCAGCCGAGCCTGAGGTTGCAACCGCAGCTGTTGCGGCCGCAGGCGCAAGCAAATCCGCAGCGGCTGTGAAGGCTGCTCCCAAAAAAATAACCAATCCGCAAGATGAACAGCGCGGCAGTGTTCTGCAGAAAATTGCCAAGCTTGACATCAAAGGGCGCATCCAGCTGGCCATGAAAGGCACCAAAGAGGAGCGCTCGATTTTGGTGCGCGACGGCACCAAGATCGTTGCGCTGGCAGTGCTCGATTCTCCCAAGATCACCGACGGCGAAGTGGAAAAGTTTGCCTCGCAGAAGAACGTGCTCGAAGCCGTGTTGCGTGCGATTCCCATGAAGCGGCGGTTCGCAAAAAATTATGCGGTGGTGCGTAATCTTGTCTTCAATCCACGTACCCCGCTCGATGTGGCGCTCGGGCTGATGAAAAACCTGCTCGTCCAGGATCTGAAAAATCTTTCCGGGAACAAAGAAGTGCCCGATACGATCCGCAAGCTCGCGTTGCGCATGTTCAAACAGAAACTGGAAAGCAGCGCCAAGAATTAGCATCGCCCGCTTCGTTAGAATAATGTGCGTGACCCTACGCGCTGAGCCCGATCCGATTCGCGATCTCTTGTTGCGCGCGAAAACCATCGCCGTGGTCGGCCTCTCAGACAATCCGCACCGGCCTAGTCATGGCGTTTCCGCTTACATGCAGGCGCAGGGGTACAAAATCATTCCCGTGAACCCGACCATTCAAGAGGCATTGGGCGAAAAGTCATATCCGTCTTTGCTCGACATCAAAGTGCGGATCGATATCGTGAACATCTTTCGCCGCCCAGAGTTTGTGGGGGAAGTTGTCGATCAGGCAATCCAGCTAAAAGTTCCCGCTGTATGGATGCAGGAAGGAGTCATCAACCAGAAAGCCGCAGAAAAGGCGCAAGAGACGGGAATCTTCGTGGTGATGGACTTATGCATTCTGAAAGAGCACCGGGCACGATTTAGGTAGTGCTTGCTTCGGCAGGATTATTCGTCGGTTTTGTGCTGCGGTTCTGAATGTTGAGCGCGATTTTTCCTTCTTCGAATTTCTTCCAGCCGCTCGCGAATTCTTTTCTCAACTCCCTCGTTGGTTGGCTGATAGTACTGGCGATCCTTCAGATTTTCTGGCAGGCACTGCATGTTGGCGACTTTGTCGTCAAGATCGTGCGCGTACTGGTAGCCTCTGCCATAGCCGAGATTCTTCATCAGTCCGGTTGGGGCATTACGTAGATGCAATGGGACAGGCTCGGCGGCAGTGCGCTCCACATCCTGCTGAACGTCGGAGTAGGCCGTGTATAGCGCATTCGACTTGGGCGCGAGCGCAAGATATACGGCAGCCTGCGCCAGTGCAAGATTTCCCTCGGGCATGCCAATGAAATCGACCGCATCGCGCGCAGCCATGCACAACGCAAGCGCGCTGGGATCCGCCAGGCCGATGTCCTCAACCGCCATCCTGACGATCCGGCGTGCAATGTACAGCGGGTCTTCGCCGGCTTCGAGCATCCGCGCCAGCCAATAGAGTGAGGCGTCCGGATCGCTGTTGCGGACGGATTTGTGCAACGCTGAGATCAAGTTGTAATGCTCTTCCCCGGCTTTGTCGTAAAGCAGAACGCGCTTCTGCAGCGCGTCCTGCACGATCTCAGCCGTGATCTCACCACCACTCGAGGGCGCCCCACCCGACGCGCTGTTCGTTGGGTGGGAAGTAACCAGCGCCGCCGCAACTTCCAGCACGTTGTAAGCACTGCGCGCATCGCCACTCGAGTAAGCAGCGATCTGATGCAGCACATCGTCAGCCGCAGATAACCTCAACTCTCCTAACCCACGCTCCTCATCACTCAATGCACGCCGCAAGAGCAGCACGATCTGCTCTTCCGTTAGCGGTTTGAGCACGTAGACGCGGCTTCGCGAAAGCAGCGCCGAAATAATTTCAAACGACGGATTCTCGGTCGTGGCGCCAATCAGGCGAATATTGCCTTTCTCAACATGGGGCAGAAACGCGTCCTGCTGGGCTTTATTGAAGCGATGAATCTCATCGACGAACACAATCGTGCGCGTGCCATATTGCCGCCCCCGCTCGGCATCCGCCATGACTTGCTTGATTTCTTTGATCCCGGAAAGTACCGCGCTGAACTCGATGAACTCGGCACGCGTCATGTGGGCGATGATCTTCGCCAGAGTTGTCTTTCCTGTGCCCGGCGGACCCCAGAAGATCAGCGAACCGATGTCGTCGCGCTCGATCTGCGCGCGCAGCGGTTTGCCGGGAGCGATCAGGTGCTCCTGCCCTACGAATTCATCGAGCGTGCGCGGCCGCATGCGATCAGCGAGTGGCCGCCCGCGATCACGTGATTCATTGCCGCCCGGGATTGTTTGAAAGAGACTCATGAAAACCTCTTTACCACGGAGACACGGAGGCACGGAGCACGCGAATCATAAAACCCTGCGGATAATCCCATTCTTTAGAACTGAGACGTTGAAATTGATCAAAAGCCCGACTCT
>Ga0335081_10020798_pt1 | contig 10612 bp, 7 predicted proteins | sample Lox_Sample_35_FD_206713 | JGI IMG/M metagenome (GOLD analysis project Ga0335081, IMG submission 206713) | Soil microbial communities from Loxahatchee National Wildlife Refuge, Florida, United States - Lox_Sample_3.5 | ecosystem: Environmental > Terrestrial > Soil > Wetlands | place: USA: Florida... | reverse complement strand
CGCTGCCGATCGGTCAGGTCTTCCGATTCCTGGCTGACCTCGCCGGCGCGATTCCAGAGGCCGGCAATGGTGTCGTGACCAAACTCAGGTGAGATGTAAGTCTTGCCGCGCAGCACGGCGCTGATCGCCTTGTGCAATTCCTCGGTTGCACTCTGTTTGAGCACATATCCGGAAGCGCCCAACTTCAACGCTTGTCGAAGATACGCAGGGTTCAGGTGCTGGCTGAGAAAGATCAGCTTCGCCGAAGGCAGCACTTCTTTGATTTTTCGCGCCGACTCAAACCCGTTCAGAATCGGCATGCTGATGTCGAGAACAACCACATCGGGCCGCAGCTTCTGCGTCGCCTCGACCAGGACCTTGCCGTCCGCAGCTTCGCCGACCACGTCGTATTGCACCCGCAATGCGTCGCGGATGCCCTGGCGAATGAAAGCGTGATCATCCCCAATTAGAATGCGTATTTTCATATTCCGTACTGAAGGCAAGAGTATTATGCTTTCCAGTATTCTGGCAATTCTCTGGGGCAGAAATGAACGACCCTGATCGTACGCTTCGTCCGGCGCATGCGGACCCGCTGGAAAAGCGGTCTCTCTTCTGGTCCGTTCTGGGCCTGATCACGCTCGTCTGGATCAGCCTCACCGGCGCCTGGACGCTTCGCCAAGTCAGCCAATCGGACTATTGGGTCGACCACACCAATGAAGTTCTCCGCGGTAACGATCATGTCCTGAGCGATATCAGGGACGCCGAGTCGGCCGAAAGAGGCTACATCATCACCGCGGACGAGAATTACGTCCGCACGTATGAAGCTGCTCGACGAGATCTGCCGGACAGCCTGGACGGGCTGCAGAATCTGACCCGTGACAACCCGGAGCAGCAGGAGAAACTAAAGGAACTGCAGTCACTGATCTCCCAAAGAATCGGCGTGCTGAGCGATGCCATCAGCCAGCGAAGGTCGAAAGGATTCGATGCCGCGAAGCAGGTCGTGCTGGCGGGGCAGGGCACGGCCATGATGCAGAAGATTCGCGAATTGAGCCGGCAGGTTGAGTCTGCGGAGCTTGGATTACTGGAACAGCGAGCCCAAGCGCGGCAACGCCGGCTCCGGCAAGGTTACGTTGCGATTGTTGTGGCCTTGGCGCTCGCGCTAGTCGCGCTGCTGACGGCGCCCTTCGATGTGCGACGAGCCGTGCGACAGCGTAATGTTGCGGCCGCGGCGCAGGCGGAAAGCGAGTCGATGTCCCATGCCTTATTTGAGAGCGCGGCCCAAGGCATTTTCACCGTGAATCAAGGCGGACGCATCGTGATGGCGAACCCGTCGGCAGCAAGGATGTTGGGGTACGAACCCGGAGAACTGATCGGACTCTCCATCGAATCCCTTGTGCCCGACCGATTCCGCAACGAGCATCCGGGGTATCGCGACGGTTATTTTCACAATCCTCAGAACCGGCCGATGGGCATCGGCCGAGACCTGGCGGCGCGGCGCAAGGATGGAAGGGAATTTCCCGCGGAAATCAGCCTGAGCTACATCCGCTCCGCGCAAGGAGTATTGGCAGTTGCCTTCCTCACCGACATCTCCAAGCGCAAAGCAGACGAACAGGCGATCAATCAGCAGCGGGAAGACTTACGCACACTGGCAGGCCGCATGATGACCGCCCAGGACGACGAGCGGCGGCGCGTCGCCCGCGACCTGCACGACGATCTCAGCCAGAAGCTGGCATTCCTGGCCATGGATATGGGTAAGTTGGCCAACAAACCGTCAGCAGCGGAATTCGTTGCCGAGTTGCGCCCGTTGCAATTGCGCGCCGCCGACGCAGCCATGACGGTGCGACGAATCTCGCATCAACTGCATCCCTCGGTGCTCGACGACATCGGCCTGGAAGCGGCGCTGGAGCAATACTGCGAAGAATTTGAGAGCAGAACGGGAATCTCAACCCAGTTTACGAGCAGGGACGTTCCTGATCCGCTGCCGAAGGAAATCGCGAGCAGCCTGTATCACATTGCACAGGAATGTTTGCGCAACGTGGCGAAACATTCCAAGAGCGAGACCGTGGCGGTGGAGCTTGAATTTAAGAATGGCGTGGTGCACCTGACCGTGAAAGACCAGGGAGTGGGCTTGCGTGCGGAGCGGGAAAAGGCAGAGCGGGGGATCGGAATGGTGGCCATGAAAGAACGAGCGCACCTGGTGAATGGGAAGGTGTCAATCCAGTCGGAAACAGGCGCAGGAACGGAAGTGAAAGTGGAAGTGCCGCTGAGCGCGTAACCTGGTGGCGTCGGCGACCCGCCGGCAGTCCGGCGGGCGCCCTCGCCCGCCCTGTGCGCGCCCCCAAACATAGCAATCCCAAAACCACACAATTTCATTGTTCATCCGTCACAGCCTGAACCGCACAACGGTGGTACAAGTCGAACAGGTCTCCTGGGATCCCTCCGAGTCCGAAGCTTTGGACTAAGAGGGTATCCCCATGTTCTGCCGATTCTCCGTTCGCGCGCCCCGGCTCATCTCGTTTCTAGTAATCACCGTGATCGCCTTTGCTGTCCTCTTTCCCATCTCGCTGTGGGCACAGGACGCCTCCACCGGCGCGCTCCGCGGCACCGTGCTCGACGCTCATGGCGCGGCCATTGTTTCCGCCGATGTGATGGCGGTCCGTATCGAGAATGGGCTCCGCTATCACGTGGTCACCGACGGTCAGGGCCGCTACATCTTCGACCTGCTTCCGCCCGGCAGTTATGTGGCGCGGGCCGAAGCCGAGAAGATGACGCCGCAGAATTCTCCGCAACTGCGCGTCGAAGTGGGAGCCTCGGTTGAACTGAATTTCAAGCTGCCGGTCGCGGGACGTCAAGAGACCGTCACCGTGGCTGACTCGCCCCAGGGCGCCGAGGTCCAGGCAAGTTCGCTTTCCTCGATGGTGGACGAGCGGGCCATCAGCGATTTGCCCCAAAATGGGCGGCGCTTTACCGATCTCTCGCTGCTGGCCCCTGGCGTTACGCAGGATCCGCGCGGGCTCGATTCCTCCTCCAATGGCGATCTCAGTTATGGCGGCATTCGCGGATACCAGTCCAGCTACCTGGTCGATGGCGCCGACAATAACAATGGCTTTTTTGCGCAGGCGCGTGGGCGCTACCGCGCTCCTTATCAGTTTTCAAATGAGGTGGTGCAGGAGTTCCGGATTTCCTCCAACAGTTACGGCGCCGAAATGGGACGCGCCGGCGGTGCCGTAGTCAACGTGGTGACCAAGTCGGGTACGAACAGCTGGCACGGAAGCGGATTTTATTTTCTGCGCGACAGCGCCCTGGACGCCACGCCGGCCTTTCTCGCATCCAAGCCCGGCGATCAGCGGCACCAGTTCGGGGGAACCATGGGCGGGCCGATCAAGCGCGACAAGGCCTTCATCTTTGCCGGATTCGATCAGCATCTTTTCTACGTGCCGGCCATCGTGCAGTTTGTGGACGGCACTACCGTTGTGACCCCGCAAGCAAATGATTACGAAGACTCCGACAAAGTGCTGGTGTTTGCGGCGGCCGCGCAGTTGTCGAAGGTCGGAGGCACGTTCCACGCCAAGCAGATCGGGAACACCGGCTTCCTCAAGCTGGACTATGTGCTGACGCCGCACCAATATCTCTCGGCGCGCCTGAGCACCTCGCGCTATTGGGGCGCGAACAATGTGTTTCTCGACGCTTCCAGCCCGATCACCAACTACGCGACCAGCGGAAACGGCGAAGAAGACGCACGCACCGAGAGCGCATCGCTCGCTTTGATAAGCGGCCTTACGCCGAAACTGACGAGTCACTTGCGCGTGCAATTCTCCCGCGACTTGCAGCAGTCCTTCCCCAACTCGACCGATGTGCGCACGCGGATTTACGACATCATTGATGCGTTTGGGCAATCTTCGATCTTGCCGCGGCAAACCCGCGAACACCGGCTCCACGTCGCCGAAACACTGAGCTTCGGAAAAGGACGCCACAACCTCAAATTTGGTGGCGACACCATGTTCACGCGCGACTACAACTACTTCCCCTCGTTGTTTGGTGGAGAATATATCTTCGACAACATCAGCGTCGATCCCTGGACCTTTAAACCGATGCCGCAAGGCATGCAAGCCACGCCGTTGCGCGCCTATGCGCACGATGTTCCGCGTTACTATCTGCAGAATTTCGGTTCTCCAATTTCCCATCCCAACAGCAATGACTATGCCGCCTTCGCGCAGGACACGATTCGGCTCACCAACCGCCTGTCGCTGAGTCTCGGCGTGCGTTATGACCTGCAGACATTCTCCAGCCCCGAGTTAGTGAGCAATCCACTGTGGCCGGCGGCGGGCAAGATGCCATCGAATTCCGGACACTTTGCGCCGAGAGCGGGGATCGCGTATGCCATTGGGAACCGGCGGCCGCTCATGGTGCGGGCGGGGTTTGGCATCTTCTACACCCGCCTGCCGCAGATGTACCAATCGTCGGTGATCAACAACAACGGCCTGCACAACGGCAATCTTTTCCTCGATAACGCTGACCAGAGCGAGATTTTCCCGGCTTACCCCAACCCGCTGGTCAACTGCGTGCGCGGCCCGGTGCCATGTTTCCCGCCGGATTCGTTGAAACAATTTCTGACCGGCGATATTTCCGCCTTCGCCCCGAATTTCAAAACACCCAAGGTGCAGCAGGCGAGCCTCAGCCTCGAGAAGGAACTCGGGGACCGCTTCATTGGCGGAGTCTCGTATTTGTATGTGCATGGTGTCGATTTGATCCGTGCCCGCGATGTGAATCTGCCGCCGCCGGTTCAGTACAGCTATCCCGTATTTGATCCGAATGGAAATTTCCTGAATACGTATTACACCGTGAATTCGTTTGCCACCTGGCAGCGTTGCGGATATGGGCCCTGCCTCGGTGATGTGGTTCGTCCCATTCCGGAACTAGGGGCGATTAATCAGTTCGAGAGCGCATCTTCAAGCGTCTATCACGGGCTGACCGCCTCGGTGCAGCGGCGTATTGCCAACGGCGTTTATTTCCGCCTCGCCTATACCTACTCCCACGCGATTGATAGCGGACAAGATGCGCTGGTCACCGGCGGTCCCGTCACGGTTCAGAATTCCTACGCTCCAAATAGCGAGCGCGGGCCGAGCGTCACCGACCAGCGCCACCGGCTATCGATTTCGGGAATCATCGAGCCGCATCCGTTCGAGCACGACCAGGCATTTGTGTCGAAGCTTCTCAACAACTGGAAGATGTCTGGGATGACAAGTTTCGGCAGTGGACGCCCGGTCGATGCGACGATCTATGGCGACCCCAATCGTGATGACAACTCAGACAATGACCGCTTGCCAAGCTCTGGGCGCAACGCCTTTCGCGGACCGGATTATGCGACCACCGACCTGCGGCTCACGCGAAAAATCAAAATCAGCGAATGCTGCCATATGGAGATGACGGCGGAGGCGTTCAACATCTTCAATCGCGACAACAAGCGCCAATACATCTTCGACCGCGGCATGGTCAGCAATGCGGCCGACTTCATTCGCTATGCTCGCCGGGTGGACTATACGTATTATCCTGCTTATTTTCAACAATCTGCGGACTTCATGACAGCGACCAGAGCGTTTGCACCACGGCAGGTGCAACTTGCACTACGCTTCATTTTCTGAGCGCAGTGCAAAATTCTATACATTCTGCTTGACTTAGACGGGTACGGCTTGACATAACTATCGAGGTTCCAGTCTGGGACAAGTTGGGGGGTGTAGTTCGTTTGGCGGAAGTCAGAATCCAAGAAGGCGAATCGCTTGAGAACGCATTGCGCCGTTTCAAGCGCAAGGTACAGCAGGAAGACATCATCAAAGAAGTAAAGCGTCATTCCTTTTACCTGAAGCCGGGCGAGAAAAAGCGCGTCAAAGAAGCGCTGGCCCGGAAACGCAGCAGAAAAAAAGCGCGCAAAGAACAGGAGTAAAGCATGCGGGCCATCGCGTGGGGCGGATGGCCCTCATGATTCCCCAGCAATTCTTGTTCGAAATCCAGCAGGCCGAGTTGATGTGCTTGCGGGATGAGACACGACAGACCTCAGCACTTGAGTCATATCGGTATCTTCCTTAGCAGTAACCATGCGATGCACGCGCATGGCGGGCCGAGTCCAGGGTTATGAGAGGGGGAATCAATCCCCTGCCCACGGAGTGAGCCGGATCGTTCCCCGTTCGGGTCTCCCGCGTAGAGCAGGGACGGGGAATGGGAGCGCCACTCGATGCAATTCCAGGACAAAATGCTCAAGTGCACAGATTGCGGTACGGATTTCGTCTTTACCGCCGGTGAACAACTGTTCTTTCACGATAAGCAATTCAAGAACGAACCGAAGCGCTGCAAGTCTTGCAAAGGTAAGCGGGTAGCGGTGCTGGGATCGAATCACGGGCAAGGCTACGCCAAAGTCGAAACCCGCACCAACTGCTCGCAATGTGGCAAGGAGACAACCGTGCCCTTTCGTCCGACGCAGGGCAGGCCCGTGTTGTGCCGTGAATGCTTTCAGCAGAAGCGGCAGGTAGCCAGCGCCTAGGGTTGCAGATTAAGTGCAGCGGGCAATTTTGACGTGACGTCCCACGATCCCTCGCTGCGCTCGGGATTTCGGCGCGCGGCTCAGACGGCGCGCAAGCGCCTCAACTAACCGGCGCGACGATTTTCCCGGTTGGGTGCAGCCGCGGAATTGTCCCCGAGGCGGCGTTGTTTCTCGTCCTCGTGGCGGACCAGTAAGGCCTCGAGTTGCCTCACCAGATCCTTGGTTCCCACCGGCTTGACCAGTAACGGCTGCGAGGGGTCGTCGGTCCAGCGCCCGTTATTCGGTGGATAGGCCGTGAGCAGCGCGGTCGCGGGCGCATAGCTTTGCTGCTTCGCATATTGGATCACTTCCAGGCCGGCGTATTCGCTTTCCATCCGCAGATCCGTGATCACCATCTGGTACACACCTGCCTCCATGCGGGAGATCGCTTCCGGAGTGCTGGAGGCGGTGTCCACTTCGAAGCCGTGCAGTTCGAGCACGGCCTTCAGGGTCAACAGGACCGCCAGATCGTCGTCCACGAGAAGAATGCGCCGCTTCATTCGCACCTCTTTGGCAAGGGTGGAGATGCGCTTCGAATCTTCGGCCACTTCGCTGCCACATCTGCTCCAAGGTAGTATAGAAGGGTGGCGAGCTTCCACATAGAGAATTTTGGCTGCCGGGCGACGCAGGCCGACGGTGCCGCCTTGGAACGGCAATTTATCGATCGAGGTCTCCAGCGTGCCTCGAGCATGCGCGACGCCCAGATCGTTGTGCTCAACACCTGCACCGTCACCCAGGGCGCCGACAAAGATGCGCGCGCTACGATCCGCCGATTGCAGCGCGAAAATCCCGGATGCCGGATTCTCGTCACCGGATGTTATGCGCAACGCGCGCCCGAAGAACTGGCGGCCCTGCCTGGCGTTACCTGGGTGGTGGGAAACTCGCACAAGCATCAGGCCGCGCAGATTGTCACCGCCGACACCGGATTTGTTCCAGTCTCCGCGCTCGATGGGCGCTCCGAACCGAACATCCTCGTCGGAGACATCTTCGCGCACACCGAACTGCTCGCTGCGCCCGTCTTCGACGCTGCCAACGAGCGCACCCGTCCCAATCTGAAGGTGCAGGATGGCTGTGACAACCGCTGCTCATTCTGCGTCATTCCCTACGTCCGCGGGCAGAGCCGCTCGCTGCCGATGGAGCGCGTGATCCGCGAGGTGCAGGCGCTGGTCGAAGCCGGATATCGCGAAGTGGTCATCTCCGGAATCAATCTCGGGCGCTGGGGGCGGGATTTGCCGGCGAGCATTCAGCATTCAGCACTCAGCATTCAGCCGCCCGCACATCCTCACGTGCCACGGTCTGCGGGACTAGGACTAGCAACTAGCTACCAGCCACAAGCGACTTTCCGCGAACGACGAAGTACTAATGACCAGCGACTGATCGATCTGATTCGCGCGATACTCGAACAGACGCCCCTCGAGAAACTCCGCATCAGTTCCGTCGAGCCGATGGATTGGACGGATGAGCTGATCGACCTCATGGCAACTTCGCCTCGCGTCGCCAAGCACGCGCACGTGCCCATGCAGTCGGCGAGCGATGCCGTGCTGCGTCGCATGCACCGCAAGTATCGGCCTTGGCATTACCGCGAGAAGATTCTGAGAATCCGGGCCGCCATGCCCACTGCGGCCATCGGCGCCGACGTCATGGTGGGATTTCCGGGTGAATCCGAAGCGGAATTCGCTGAAACTCGCCGCATGGTGGAAGAGCTTCCGTTCACATATCTGCACGTGTTCACGTACTCGCCGCGTCCAGGAACACCAGCGGCGGACCGCAACGATCAAATTCCGGTGCGGGTCGCGCGCGAGCGCAACCGCATCCTCCGCGAGCTTGCGGCACAAAAACAGGCGGCATTCCGCCAATCGCTGGTGGGCACGGTGGTCAACGCGATCACGTTGCATGCTGCTGACGACAGGTTCACCGAGGCGTTGACCGACCACTATCTCAAGATGCGGGTCGTTGGAAAATTGCAACCCAACCGCTGGATTCAGGCCTATGTAGACCGCGGTGAAGAGGGAGTTCTGGTCGCGCATGAACCATCGGCCGGGCAGCAGACCGAAGTAACGCGGAAAGTCAATTCCAGCCAAGAAGAAGATTGACCGGTCGATAGGGTCGGGCTACGATGAAGCCAACTATCCTAGGTGCAGTGCTGGGGGAGGAGACCAAGCCATGTCTCTGACGGGGTTCCGTGGTGCTGTTTGCTGTCTGTTAACTATGTTGATGTCTCTGCAGCTGCTGGCTGCCAACTCGGCTTCAGCGATGTTGTACACGAATGGCTCGACTTGGCTGAATGGCAGCGAAGTGCCGAAATCGGCGGCGGTATTTGCCGGGGACCTGGTGCAGACGCGGGCAGACTCTACGGCCCGCATTAACGCCAGCGGATCCAGCGTAATGGTGCTTTCGAATTCCCTGGTGAAGTTTCAAGGCCCAGAGGTCGAAGTTGAACATGGTGCGGTCAGCATTGCCACCTCTCGGGGCCTGGGCACCAGGGCTGGAGAAGTGACGGTGAAACCGGCGTCCGATTCCTGGACCGAGTTCTGCGTCGCAGATGTCGATGGTCAAGTGCAGGTGGTTGCGAGCAAGGGTGACGTGACGATTCAAGACCAGCAGGGAACGACCACATTACCGCAAGGCCAGCAGACCACCCGGGATGAAGCATCTGCGTCGAGCAAGAGGAAGCACCACCATCAGGGCCAAGGAGCAGAACCGGCGGCGCGCGGAAGCGTGATGAGTTCCACGAAGGCAATCCTGATCGGATCTGGAATCATTGGAGGGGTTACGGTGTGGGCACTCACACGCAGCGAGCAGCCAATGAGCCCCAGCTGTCCAAACAATACCTGCCCCTGAGAGAGCGATTGTAGTCATTCATGTCGCGTTACGTTTCCTTTCGTGATTTCGATTGGGTGTTGATGGGCTTTGTGCTCGTCATTTGCACCCTCGGCGTGCTGCAAATCCACAGCGCCACCGAACACACCAAGTTTGCTGGGGCCGGCACCAAGCAGGTCTACTGGATTCTCGCCGGCGTCGGCGCCATGTTCCTGGCTAGCCTGCTCAATTACCACACTCTGCTCGAAAAAGTTCACTGGATGTACATTGCGGCGATTGCCGCGCTGATCTCCGTACTACTGTTCGGGCAGCGGTATCTGGGCGCCAAGCGCTGGATCAAATTGTCCGCCGGCGTTCACTTCCAGCCTTCGGAGTGGGTGAAGCTAATTCTGATTCTGGCTGTGGCAAAGTATTTTGCCGACCTGCACCAGCGCGAGCTTTCCTGGTCCGACTTCTTGAAAGCGGGGGCAATCGTCGCCGTTCCCATGCTCATGGTGCTCAAGCAGCCCGATCTCGGCACGGCTTTAACCTACCTGCCCATCGCATTAATGGGACTCTTCCTGGGTGGGCTCCGATCAAGACAGGCGCTGGTGGTGCTGCTTCTCGGAGCGTTGTGCGCGCCTCTGGCCTGGCATCACATGAAGGATTACCAGAAGCAGCGACTGGTCAGCTTTCGTGAGCCCGATGCCGATCCCCGTGGTTCGGGGTACCAGGTTACGCAATCGTTGATTGCGGTGGGGTCGGGCGGAATCTGGGGCAGCAGCCAGGGTTCGCAGACCCATCTCGCCTTCCTTCCCGTGCCCCAAACCGACTTCATTTTCGCGGCCTTTGCCGAGGAACATGGTTTTGTAGGAGCTCTGGGGGTTCTGCTGTTATACTTTATCGTGCTGATGCGTTTGACGCAGAACGCGCAAACGGCGCCCGACCGCGCCGGCACGTTCGTGGTAATGGGGGTGGTGGCTGTATTGAGCTTCCATGTCCTGGTCAATATCGGCATGGTGGTTGGCTTTATGCCCGTCACTGGAATACCTCTGCCACTCATGAGTTATGGGGGGTCGTCCGTTCTTTTCATGTTTCTGGCGCTGGGGATGGTCATGAACGTCAGGATGCGCCGTTTTGTGAATTGAGGACCGCCCGCCGGGGACCCCGGAGGCAGAGTGGTGGCGCCACAGACCGGCGTCGCGAACAAGATTACGAGCGCCCTCGCGTGAAAGAGGGCAATTTTACCGGCGCAGCGAA
>Ga0335081_10020797_pt1 | contig 10612 bp, 8 predicted proteins | sample Lox_Sample_35_FD_206713 | JGI IMG/M metagenome (GOLD analysis project Ga0335081, IMG submission 206713) | Soil microbial communities from Loxahatchee National Wildlife Refuge, Florida, United States - Lox_Sample_3.5 | ecosystem: Environmental > Terrestrial > Soil > Wetlands | place: USA: Florida... | reverse complement strand
CCGTCCCTTCGATCTCGGCGATCTGCCCGCGATGCCCGATCTGGTTCGCGGGCTGCGCCGGGAATTCGGATCGATCTACGGCCTCGTCAACAATGCCGCTCTCGGCACGAGCGGCGTCCTGGCCAACATGCCCGACACGGAGATCGAACGCCTCATACGCCTCAACAGCCTCTCTCCGGTGCTGCTGACGAAATATGTGGTGCGCTCGATGCTCGCGGATGGCGGCGGCCGCATCGTGAACATCGCTTCGATCGTCGGCTTCACGGGATTCAGCGGTATCTCGGTCTATAGCGCGACCAAGGCATCGCTCATCGGCTTCACCCGGTCTCTCGCGCGCGAAGTCGGACGGGCCGGCATCACCGTCAACGCAGTGGCTCCCGGCTTCATCGACACCGAGATGACGACGGGGCTCGCGGAGGAGGAACGCGAGCGTATCGTGCGGCGAAGCGCGTTGCGCCGCCTCGCGGACGTCGCCGACGTCGCCGGCGCGGTCGAGTACCTGCTCGACGACAGAGCGAAGAACATCACCGGTACAGTCCTCACCGTCGACGCGGGCAGCACCGCTTAGCCTGAGCGCCGTTCAGAGGCGCAGGCCGCCGCGCTTGAGACGTCCATGCAGCGCGGCATCGAGCGCGACGAAGGCCTGGCGTTGCCGATCGTCGAAATAGAGAGCATCGGTGCTGGCCGCCGGGTCATAGCCGTCGCGCAGCAAATCCTGCTTCTGCGGCTTGAAGGTGCCCGTCATGGCAATGCCATCGCGGATGCGCAGGAAAAGCGGGCGCGCGTAATCGGGCAGACGCTCTTGCAAATGCTGGCGCAAACCGGCGAGGGAAAAGTCCGGGCCGGCGACGACCGCGGCCATTCCGGCGCGCCCCTCCGTGCCGGGCACCGCGACGCCATAGACCACGGCGTCGACGACCCCGGCACAGGCGCCGATCGTTTCGGCCACTTCCGCCGTCGACACGTTCTCGCCTTTCCAACGGAAAGTATCGCCGATCCGGTCGACGAAATAGAAATAGCCCCGTGCATCGCGCCGCATGAGATCGCCGGTGCGGTACCAGGCATCGCCCGCCGCGAAGACATCGCGCAATAGCTTCCGCTCGGACGCTTGCTTGTCGGTATAGCCTTCGAAGCGGCCTCCGGGGCTCGAATTGGTGGTGCCGATCGCTCCGATCGCCTCGCCCGCCTCGTCGGGTGCGCAGCGCAGGCAGAATCCGTCGGCGCCGCGCAGCGGCTCGCCCGTCGCAACGTCGACCTTGACTACCGCTACCGGGAAGCGATGGGCGAGGAAGGCAGGAATGCGTCCGATGGCGCCGGGCTCGCCTTCGCAGTTGTAGAGGGAGAAACTGCCTTCGGTCGCGGCGTAGAACTCGAGAATGCGCGGGACTTGAAACCGCTGCTGGAACTCCCGCCAGACATCGCCGCGCAATCCATTGCCGCAGCACAGCCTCAGCCGGTGGTCGCGCTCCCGCGGATGGGGTGGGCTGTGCACGAGATAGCGGCAGAGCTCGCCGATATATTGCAGCAGCGTGCAATTCTCCTCGACCACATCGTCCCAGAAGCGGCTCGCCGAGAATTTGCGCCGGATCACCACGGCGGCGCCATTGACGAGCGCGGCGCCGGTCGCGACGACCCCGCCGGTGCTGTGGTACATCGGCAGACAGTTGTAGAGCCGGTCGCTCGGGCGCGTGTCCATCATGCCGGCGAACCAATGGCTCCATTGCATCAACCGAAAATGGCTGATCGCGGCGGCTTTCGGCGGGCCGGTGGTTCCCGACGTGTAGATATAGAGCGCCCGGTCGGCGGCTTTCGGCGATCGAGCTTCGTCGGGCGGGAGCGGGTCCCCGGGAAACTTGCTGACCTCCCGCTCGAGAGGCGAAAAGCCCGGCGCGTCGCCGCCATGCACCCAGCATCGCACGCCGGGCGCGAGCCGCGGCAACAAAGCTGCAACGGCTCCGGCCAGTTCGGTTCCGGCGATGACGTGCTTGGCCGCGACGATGTCGATCGAGTGCCGCAGCGCTTCACCGGCCAGATTGGTGTTCACCAAAGCGACGACGGCGCCAGCCCGCGTCAGCCCGAGCCAGATCGCCATGTAGTCCGGGCAGTTCGCCATCAGCAGGCAGACGACATCGCCGGCGGCGATACCCTCGGCGAGCGCCCAGCGCGCATAACGATGGACGCTCTCGGCCAGGGCGCGATAGCTGAGCTGCTCCCGCTCCCCGATCAAGGCGGGAGCGTCGCCAAAGCGCTCGGCGAGGCCGTCGACGACCGCCGGGAGGATCAGGGTCGGATCGCGCTGCGCGGGCGCGGACGCCTCGAGCGCACGCACCCAGGCCTTGAGGGCGCCGCCGCGGTCGGCTGGCAGGGCTACGGCCACTTTCTTTTCTTTCTTCCTTCGGGAGACATATTGCCACATTATCATAGGCGAAGCGGCGCCGCGAGCCTGGCGAGGCAAGGGAGTACCGGCTCTTTCGTCTTATGCCGAAAGCAAACCATCAACCCACAACCACTCCGGCGGCGGGGCCCGCGCGTTTTGTGGCGCTGGATGGCTGGCGCGGCATCTGCGCGGGTCTCGTCGCGCTCTATCACGTGGAAGTCATCGGCGAGATCTACGCGGGTGATTTTCGCCACCTGGCCGTCATCTCCAACGCCTACCTCTTCGTCGATTTCTTCTTCGTGCTGAGCGGCTTCGTCATAGCGCACACCTATCAATCGAGGATTGCGAGCATCGAGGACCTTTTCACCTTTGCGATCCGCCGCTTTGGCCGTGTCTGGCCGCTGCACATCGCCGTGCTTCTCGCCTTCATCGCGCTCGAACTGGCGAAGCTGCTCGCGCGTGATCATGGCCTCGAGACCGAGACCGCGCCGTTCTCAGGGAGCTTCTCGGTGGCGGCGATCGTCACCAACTTTTTCCTGGTGCAGTCGTTTGGACTGCATTCAGGACTGACCTGGAACCAGCCGAGCTGGAGCATCGGCGTCGAATTCTATACCTACCTCGTGTTTGCGATCCTCGTCCTGACCTGGCGCGGCCGCATCGCCGCGGTCTCGGCGCTCACCGCCGTCACCGGAGCGCTGATCGTCGCCGCCTGCTCGCACGCCTACATGCGGACCACTTTCGACTATGGTTGCTTCCGCTGCCTCGACGGTTTCTTTGTCGGCGTGCTCGTCCACCGGCTCTATCGGTCCCGCTGGCGGGCAGGCATCGCCCCGGCCATCAACCCGACCGCGCTCGAATTCGGCGTGGTGCTGGCCGTGGTGCTCTTCGTCTCGGTGGCGGACGCGCGTCCGATCTCCCTGCTATCGCCGCTGATCTTCGGTGCCGCGGTCTATGTCTTCGCTCTGGAACGGGGAGCGATCTCCCGATCGCTGCTGACGCGGCCTTTCAGGGCGGCCGGTGCCTGGTCCTATTCGATCTACATGACGCAGGCCTTCCTGCTGATCGTCATGGCGCGGCTGATTCGCCAGGTACAGGCGCATCTGGGCGGGGTCGACAGCATCGAAGCCACGGTCGAAGGCTCGCGGCAGCCGCTGCTGTGGTTCGGCTCCGATTGGAGCGCCGACGTGCTTATCCTGCTCTATATCGGGCTGCTGCTCGTTACGGCATCCATCACCTATCGCTTCATCGAAAATCCGGGGCGCGCGTTCTTCAACGCCATGGCGGTTCGAATGGAGCGCCGGATGACGCGCGCTGCGGCGCCGCGATACCGCATGATGAGGGCTCCTCCGCCATGATCGCTCGGGAGACACGACCAAATCGACCGGCGCCTTCCTCCGCGCCACGGCTGCGCTGCCGGGAAATCGAGGGCGGCGATGGGGAGGCAATCGTCCGGCTTCTCGCGCGCGGCTTTCCGGCGCGGTCGCGCGAGGAATGGGAGGGCGTGCTCAAGCGGCTCGCAGAACATCCGACCCCGCCGGGATTTCCCAAGTACGGCTACCTTCTGGAGCATGAAGGAGCGCCGGTCGGCGTGCTTCTGCTGATCTTCTCGGCCCTGCCGGAAGGCACGGGAACGAAGCTTCGCTGCAATGTGTCGAGCTGGTACACGGAGCCGGCGTTCAGAAGCCAAGCGGCACTGCTCGCCTCGCGCGCGCTGAAGCACAAGGACGTCACCTATCTCAACATCACGCCGGCGCCCCACACCTTGCCGATCCTCGAGGCGCAGAACTACCGCCGCTACAGCCGGGGCGTTTTTCTGGCCGTACCCGCCCTCAACGCCTTTTCGCCCGGCATCCGCATCGCCTCTGCCACACCCGATCTTCGCCCCGGGGAAGATCTGCCGCCGGGCGTCGTCGAGCTGCTGTTGGCGCATCGGGGCTATGGCTGCCTCAGCCTGGTTTGCAGCGCGGCGGGACGCCGCCATCCCTTCGTTTTCGTGCGCCGCCTGCGCTTCGGCTGGATCCCTTACGCCCATCTCGTTTATTGCCGCGAAGTCGACGAGTTCGTGCGCTTTGCCGGACCGCTCGGGCGCTTCTTGGCGCGCCGCGGCTTGCCGCTGGTCGCTCTCGATGCAAACGGCCCTGTCGCCGGGCTGGTCGGGCGCTACAGCGAGTCTGCGTCGCCCCGGTGCTTCAAAGGACCGGATCAGCCGCGGCTCGGGGATCTCGCCTTCTCGGAACGGGCGATGTTCGGCTTTTAGTGCCGGCGCAGGGCCCTTGTTCGAGCGCGGCCCTGATCTCCAGGCCAATGCGGGCGAGCGCGCCTCGCGCATAAGGAATGACGCCCGCCATCGCATAGAAGAGATGAATCATGCCGGGATGACAGGTGTGGCGGACCTCGACGCCTGCCGCTGTCAGCCGCGCCGCGTAGGCGTTGCCTTCATCGCGTAGAGGATCGAATTCCGCGGTGTGGATCCAGGCGGGGGGCAGCCGGCTCACATCGGCCGCGGTGAGGGGCGAGACGCGCGGATCGACGGCGTCGATATCGGGCGGAAGATAGAGCGCAAGCTCGCGATTCATCGCCGCCTGGTCGAGCAGATAGCCTGTTGCCATGGTCTGCCGCGACGCCAGCGACGCGGTGAAGTCCGTAATCGGGCACAAGAGGAGCTGCAGCGCAAAGCTCGGCTGCTGCGCGTCCCGCGCCATCCGGCAAACGACCGCGGCGAGAGTGGCGCCGGCGGAATCACCACCGACCGCCAGGCGCTGTGGATCGATCGACAGCAGGCCCGCATGCTCTCTCACCCATGTCGCGGCGCGGTAGCAATCCATGATCGCGGCCGGAAACTTATGCTCCGGCGCCAGCCGGTAATCCACCGCAACGACCCGGCAGCGCGCGGCATTGGCGAGGCTGCGGCAGAGCGCATCATGAGTGTCGAGCGTCCCGGCGACGAACCCGCCGCCGTGAAAATAGACGAGGCCCGGGCTCGCGCCGGGAGCCGCGGCCCGCGGTGTGTAGAGGCGCAGGCCGATAGGACCGTCGGGTCCCGGCACGAGGCGATCGCCAACCGCGCCCACCGGCTCGGCGGGTCCGGACAGGCGCATCAACGCGGTGAAGCTCTGCCGACGCTCCGCTAAAGTTGCGCCGGCAGAGCCGGTGCGGCCGGCCGCGGCCAACATGGCAAGAAGGCGGCCGGCGTGGGGATCAAGCGCCATGCCTCAGCGCGGCGCGTATCACCGCAGGCCAGCGCTCGACATCGAGACCGTGGGTCGCGAACATCGCCAGCGCCAAACGGTCCAGGCCGAACGCGGCGCAGCCCGTATGGGCGACGTGACCGCTCGAGTCGCGAAGTCCCCAGATCGCGCCAAAATGGTCGCGGTGATAATTGAAGCTCATGCAGGCCGTGGGTTGCTCGGCCGAGCGCACCGGTATCAGCAGCTCGAATTTGAGCGCTTGCTGCAGCTGGCTCACCGCCATCACCTGGCCGGTTCGGCCGAAGAACGGGTCGCTCGCCGGCGCTACGCTTCGCGTCAAGCCCAGCTCGTCCGCGAGCTTCTCACCGCGCGCAACCCATCGCTCGCGGAAATCGAGCACTTGCTGCGGCGAGCCGATGCAAACGTATTCGCGCATCCGGAACGATTGCAGGCGATCGAGATGACGCGACGGCTCATGGCGGAAGCAATCGCAGGCGACATCGAACATGAGACCGGCGCTCGGCAACGGTCCGCGCGCCGACGCCAGGGGATAGATGGGATAGCAGGCGGCGGGGCTGAGAACGAGGTCCGCCGGCGACAGGGACGTCGTCCAATCGCCGCCGGTCTCGTTGCGATCGGCAGCGCTGCGGATTTCGGCTTCGCTGCCGTGGAGCGCGCACACGCAGCCCAGCAGGTTGGGAAAGCTCTTCAGGTATCCTGACCGCTCGAGATCGCGGCGGCTCATCACCGGCGGAAACCGCAGGATTTCCGTGCCCGGCTCGCGCAGTCGCGAAATCAGCGAAGAGAGACCTTCGACCACGCTCTCGTAGAGCGGCGTGCGTGCGACGACGCCGTCGACACCCATTGGGCGGAACAGCGTCGCAGCCAAAGCGTCGAGTGGATCCTCCGGTTCGACACGGCTCTTTACCCGCGTTTCAATCCTGGCCTTCATGGTGCTCCGCGACCTCCGGTGGCTGGAATGGATGCAATCGGCTGGATCCGCCGGTTCAAACCTGCACCCCGGCGGGAAGAGCGCTCAGCAAAGCAGCGCCAGATACATTCGCCAGGATGCGGTCATTGTTGATCATGATGGGCGACGACAGGACATCGCGAAGATGCCGGCCGACACTGAAGTCGCCGTCATTGCGATAGCCGGACAAGCCGCACGCCCGGAGCGCGCTGAGAACGACCGAAACCGCCAGCTCCGAGGCTTCCACCTTGGTCAGGTTGATCGTCGTCTGGAAGTCGAGCGATGCCAGCGCCCGCTCATCATCGGCCACCGCTTCATAGTTGCGAACGGCCGACGCCACCAGGCTGCGCAGCGTCCGGAGCGCGGAGTTCGCCTTCATGAAGTGCGGCGCACCCGGCGGCAGCTGGCCGTTCGACTGGCGCGCTGCATTGCGCAGGAAATTCTGTGCGCGCTCGACGGCGCCGGCGGCGGCCCCGGTCCAGACGGACGCCCAGCACAAGTGGGCGACCGGCACCATGGTCTGCTGATGGATCTTGTCGTACGGGACCGGAAGAATCTGCTCGATGTCGCCCTGCGCCTTCAGCGTAAAGCCGGCGCTGCAGGTGCCGCGCATGCCCAGCGTGTCCCAGGCGAGGAAGGGCTCGAGCACGTAGTTCTCTTTAACGAAGGCAATCAGCACCTGGTCGGACGCGGCAGCATCGGCCGATCGCCGCGCCGTGGTGACGACGCCGTCGGCGTAGGCGCCGTAGGAGATCACCGTCGCGCGCCGCTCGAGACCGATACGGGAGCCGTTGCGCTCCACCGCCGCGGCGCTCGAGCGGATATCGCCACCACCCTGCCCCTCCGTCGTGGAAGACGCGAGCAGCAGCTGTTCGGTACAGATCCGGCGCAACAGGCGCTCATGCCACGCGCTGCTCCGGCCGTGACGCACCAGACAGGCAATCTTGGTCTGATGCATCGCATAGATCATCCCGGTCGAGGCACAGGCCCGGCCCAGGCGGTAGCAGACATCGGCGACGTCGCCGAGGCTCGCTCCTTCGCCGCCCAGCTCCCGTGGCACCATGATGCCCAACAGCCGCTGCGCCCGAGCGGCGGCAATCGCTTCCTCGGGAAAGCGCGCGTCCCGGTCCACGGCGGCGGCGCAGGCGGCGGCCATGGCTGCGACGGCGGCGGTGCGCGCCTCGAGGCTTGCCACGCCGGCACCGCTCTTCTCGGCGACGGTGTCCGCGACCGGCTGGAGCTTGTGCAGCGGGGTGATCCGGGCTTCGCGTGTCATGGTTCGCTCACTCCTCGGGCAATGCAGATCGCAGCGTTGCTAGGTCGCGCCGGCCTCGCCGGTATCGTCGTGGATTCGTGTCTCACGGGCAGTCGCGCGCGGCGGCGTCGAGTGCATCGACGAGGGCCGCGACATCCTCTGGCGTCGTTCGGCCATGGGTGACGCAGGCGCGGATGATCGGCCGACCCTCGAACTCGGCCTCGGACACCCATGCCCGGCCGGAGGCGACGACCCGACGCACGATCGCCTGCACCGCCCCCGCACCGCCGGGCGGCTCGATGCACAGCACGGCAAGGGACGCGTCGTTGACGACGCGCCAGCTTCGGGCCGCGAGTTGCTGCTCGAGCAACCGCGCCAGCGCTACGGATTTCTCAACATGCGCGCCATAGCCGCTCCATCCCGCCGCCGCGAGCGACAGGAACAGCCTCAAGCCGAGAAAGCGTCGCGACCACTGCACCGACGTGACATAGGGATCAATCGCGGCAACGTTTGACGGCATGTAGCTGGTCGAGACGTGAAACGCCGCGGACAGAGCGTCGGGGCGGCGCGTGAGGAACATGCCGCAGCCCATGGTGGTCGCCAGCCATTTATGGGCATCCACCGTCACCGAATCGGCGAGCTCGACGCCGGCGAGATGTCCGCGCAGCCGATCGGACGCGATCAGCCCGCCGCCCCAAGCCGCGTCGACGTGGTACCAGAGGCCGGCGTCACGCGCGATGGCCGCACATTCGGCAAGCGGGTCGACCATCCCGGCATTGGTCGTCCCTGCGGTGGCAGCGATCATCACGGGAACGCAGCCCGCGGCCCGATCCGCACGAACCGCATCCGCGAGCGCGTCGGGCTCCATGCGGCCCGTCCCGTCCGTCGCGACGAGACGCACAGCGGAGCGACCGATACCGGCCTGATGCGCGATCTTGAGCCAAGCCCGATGGCTGTCTCGCGAAGCATAGAAAACCGGCGCCCCGGAGAAGGCGCGGGCTCCTTCCGTTGCAAATTGCCGGTCAGCCTCGGTCAGAGCGCAGATAAGCGCACTGTAGTTTGCCTCCGTGCCGCCCGTGGTGAAATGCCCGCCGGCCTCCGCCGGCAAACCGGCACGCCGTGCGACGGAGCGAATGACATGGGCTTCGATCTCGACGGGTACCGGCGAGGTGGTCGAGCTCGCGAGCTGCGGATTGAAGGCCGCCGCGATTCGGTCGGCGCACTGCGCCGGAAAGCTGGGGGCGGGATTGAAAAGGCCGAAATAGTGCGGATGCGTGACGTGGACGACACCGTCCTCCATCTGCGCGATGGTCCACTCCAGCAATGCCGGGAGTGGGCGCGGCGTGGCGAAGTCGAAGGCGGCGAGATCGCGTTTGAACCGGGCGAGATCGATGGTGGGTGCGACAGCGCCGGCAGAGACGCGGGCGTCGGCCTGCGCCAGCCTCCGTGACAGAAGATCGTCCGAGCGCCGCTGCTCGCCGCGCGGCGGGAACAGCGCCAAGCTGCGCGACGGGGGCGGCGATGCGCTTCTCCCCGGAAAAGAAGACGAGCGCGCTTGCTCTTCAATCCGCGGCGCCTCGAGGGTGGCCTTCATGCGTCTCCCCCGACGGCTGGCGCCAGAGCAGATTTCGAAGTCGCGGTGAGATAGGTTGATGGGTGCCGCCTCAGCGCCCGGCGGTCCGCCAGATAAGAGAGCCAGTTCGCATAGAGGCGCACGGCGACGCTATGCCAGGTTTGGGCAAGTCTTGCTTGCGGGGCCGCGGCGGGAAAACTTTCGAGCAGGTCGAGCTCGCGACGGGCAAGCGCCCGGCGCCGGAAGGCGCCAAACGCGGCGGCCTCGGACTTGTCGAAATAGCCGCAGGGCATGCGGGGATAGTCGTCGCTGCGGCGCGCGAGATAGGCGGCGACATCGCGTCGATACTCGCGCAACAGCGCGCCCGGGTCATATTCGGGATGACCTTGAAAGAAGAGAAAGAGACTGGCGCGCTCTTTGGCAAAGATGTCGACACCCGCCGCGGCCGAGCTCGAGAGAATGCGGTAGCCGCTGGCGATCAGCGCCTCCTTGGGCAGCTCGTTGTAGCGCGAATGCGGAAGCCGCCAGCGCGTCGGCGCCCCGGCGAGAAGCGGGTGATCGCTCGCTTTGATGCATTCGTAAAGGCCGGAAAGCTTTTGCGGCAATGCGCGCCGGCCGATGCCGTCGAGATGCAGCACGGCGGCATGCGCGGCAAGGCACGACCAGACCGTCGATAACGTGTGCCTTTCCGCCCAATCGACGAGCCGCGTCAGACTCGGCCAATAGGGTTCGTCTTCGAGAGCGGCCGCGCGCGGCGGTATTCCCGTCACGATCAGGCCGTCGAAGGGCGTCTCCCACAGCGTTGTACTATCCTCATAGTATTTCGCGATATGGGCCTTTCCGGCGTCGCCCCGCGGTACTTCCGGCAACGAGAAGAAGGCGAGACGAACACGCCCATTGCGCATGGCCGCGCCGAATAGTTCGCCATATTGGCGTTCGGTCGATTGCAGCGCAGCGTCCGGCATGTTGTTCACGAGGCCGATCAGCAGCGGCCGCTCGAACCGTGGCACGCCGCGGGTACCGGCCGAGACCGCGAAGGCCGGCATCATCCGACCCTCGCCAATCGGCTCCCGCCGAACGCCATCGCCGCGTCGAGCGCCTGGTCAAGATCGGCGATGATGTCGTCGATATGTTCGATACCGATACTAAGCCGGATCGTCTCCGGCGTGACGCCGGCCTTGCGCTGCTCCTCGGCGGACATCTGCCGGTGCGTCGTCGACGCGGGATGACAGGCGAGTGACTTCGCGTC
>Ga0335081_10020795_pt1 | contig 10613 bp, 6 predicted proteins | sample Lox_Sample_35_FD_206713 | JGI IMG/M metagenome (GOLD analysis project Ga0335081, IMG submission 206713) | Soil microbial communities from Loxahatchee National Wildlife Refuge, Florida, United States - Lox_Sample_3.5 | ecosystem: Environmental > Terrestrial > Soil > Wetlands | place: USA: Florida... | reverse complement strand
TGCTGATGATGAGGCCGTCGTGGAATTTCTTTGGCAGCGCCTTGAATTCCTCCTTCACGACTTTGAGCAATTGGTCAAGAGGCTTCGTCATCACCTGCGGTTTATCGCGGAGAATTTTCAGCGCGGCAATCAAGCCGACTAGCGCCTCCTTGCCGGGATCGTTCGTGACGTAGGCCGCCTTGCCGTAGGAATAGCCCGTGCCGGAGCGGTCCGAATGATAACCGAGCGCCCGGCGGATTGGCACCATCACGTCCTCGCGCCCTATGATGAGGCCGACGGTCGGCGCGCCGGAGGATTTGTCCATCGAATACGCCATCACGTCCGCGCCAATCTTGCGCGGGTCGGTGCCGATGAAGGGCGTGCCCCACGCGTTGTCCACGATGTAAGGTACGCCGTATTCCTGTGCGAGCTTTGCGATGCCCGTCTGCAAAACCGGAACGCCGGTCTCCGACCCGGCACGAACAGGTTGAATTTTCCCACGCGCCGGGTCGGAGACTGGCGCTCCAACATCGCCGTAGCCGTAACCAACGCTGTCGTAGCCGAGCGATGAAAATGCGGTGACGGACGCGGCGTGACGCGCGGCGGTTTTTTCGATGCGCGCGAGGGTTTTCTTCGCGTCGTAATTGGCGAGCAGCACGGCGGGATGCTGTTTGATGCCGTGCAATTCGTAACGCGCGCCTTCCATCGGCACGAACACGGCGTCGGTGTTTTCCAGGCGCTTGCCGGAAAAGCCGAGTTCGCCCGCCGTGACGCCGCGGTCGGCAAACAAATCTTTGTAGCGCGGCGGAAAGGGTCGGCCATAACCGCCGTGATGATGGAGATGCCGTTCGAACGGCGCGATGTAGCGGGCGCGATACGCGTCGCCGCGACCGGTCATCGGCGGCGTGGCGAGGCAATCGAAGCTCACCCAGAGCGCGGCTTCGCAGGTGTTCACCGGCGCGGCGTCGAAGCCGTCGCCGTAAACGTCCTTCACAATCTCGCGGATTTCCTCGATGAGAAATTTGTTTTCGATGACCTTGCGTGACGCGTCCTCGATGGCCTGGCTCACCTCGCGCGTCAACAACGCGTGGCAGGACGATACCGCGCCGGTGAGGCCAATCTTGCCTTTCATCTCCGGCTTGATGCCGATGTCGTCGGCGAATTTCTTCGCCTCGGCGTAAATCGCCGGCATGTTTTTGTGGAGTTCCTTGTAGAATTGGAAACGATATTTGGCAGACATGGTTTTGCCTTGTTGGATGGTGATTGGAGTCTATTTGTTCAAAGCCTGACAACACGCGGCCTGGATGTTCTCGGCGTCAATTTTGTATTCGTGGTAAAGGTCGCTGACGGTGCCCGACTGGCCGAAACCGACGACGCCGAGCGGGAAAGTCGGCGCCTGCAAGGCCGCGCCAATCCACGCCAGGCTGTGTGGATGCCCGTCCGCGACCGTCACGACGGGGACAAGACGTTCCGCAGCGCCGACAAGCTCTTCCAGCAAATGACCGTGCGGTTTTCCGCCGGTCATGGCCACGTGCGAAGCATTTTGAAATTCGCGATAAAGCATCCCGGCGCCCGTGACGTTGAAAACGTTCGCGAACACACCTTTTTCCTGGAGCCGAGAACCGGCCACGAGGGCCTGCGGCACCGTGGCACCGGCGGCGAAAATGTGAACCACATTTTTCCCGGGTTGGTAGCCGGCCGCGCCACTGCGGTCGGCGAGCCGATAAGCGCCGCGAATGACCCGTTGGCGCAAACGCTCGCGCTCGCCCGCATCGGACGGTACGGACAGGAGCGATTGATCCACCGGCGTGCTCGTCAAGCGGAGATAGGTGGAACCGCTCCGCGTGCGGATGTTTTCCAGACCCGCCATAAGAATCCATTCGAGTTCCTGCGCGAAGCACGGCTCGTAAGCAGAAACGCCGGGCAGCTCGATGCCGATCGAGCCGGTGATCGTGGACTGATGCGCGCCGCCCTCCGGTGCGAGCGTGATGCCCGACGGCGTGCCGACGACGATGAACTTCGCTCCCGAATAAAGCCCGTAGAAAAACGCGTCCAAACCGCGCGGAACGAAGCAATCGTAAAGTGTCCCGATGGGAAAGAGCAAATTGCCGTTGACCTCCTGCGAGAGCCCCAGTTGGCCGAGCGCCATGAACAGATTGATTTCCGAAATGCCGAGTTCGAGGTGATGACCGGTGGCGGATTCCCGCCACGTAAACACGCCCGGCTCGGCTTCTTCCGGGAGAAACTCCTTTTCCGACCGGCTCCAGACTTCCATGGTGTTGATCCAGCCGCCGAGGCTGGTGGAACTCGCGACGTCGGGGCTGACGGTCACGATTCGCTTCGACAATTCCGGCAATTCCCGCGCGATGGAAGTCAAAATGCGTCCGAAAATCTGTTGCGTGGAGAGATTGCCGGGGTAATTGCCGCCGAGGCTCGTCGGAATCGTCAGACTGGCGGCCATATTTTTGCCGGACGGTGATGGCTGGAGGCGGCGACCTACCCGGGCGCAGAGTTCGCCCGCTGCGCTCTCGACGGGAAAACTTTCCCAGATTTCGCCTTTGGGAATTTGCAGTTTGGCGCGCAATTCCTCCATTTGTGCGGTGGTAAGCAACAGCGAATGATTTTGCGGATGGCCGACCGACGGCAGCATCCAGCCTTTCAGGGTGTAGGCGAAAATCACCGTGGGTCCGGGCCGGCTGTCGGCTTTGGCGAAAACATCGCGCAATTCCGCGAAATCGTGTCCACCGAGATTGCGAAACAATTGCTGCAAATCCGGATCACTCCAGGCGCTCAGCAGTGCGGACATTTCCTTCGGGTAGCGGCTCAGGCGCGGCAGCCACTCGCGCAGGCGTTCCGGCGGGAGACGCAGCAACCGCTGATACGCTTCGTTGGAGAGATCGTCAATGCATTCGCGGAGCAGTTCGCCGTTCGGCAGTTGAAACGCGGCCTGCAATTGCTTGCCGTATTTCGCTTCGACCACGTGCCAGTCGTTCGCCTTGAACATTTCGCGCCAGCAGTGGACGCGGATGCCGGGAATCACGCGGTCAAGACTCTGGCGGTTGATGTCCACGACCCAGAGAATATTTTTCAAATCCATCAGCGCCGGCTCGGCGATGGCTTCCCAGACCGCGCCCTCGTCCAGTTCCGCGTCACCAACGAGACTCACATAACGGCGGTCGCGACAGCATTCGGCGCCGAAGTGCATCCGCACGTATTCCCCGGTCATCGCCGCGAAGTTCGCCGCCACTACGCCGAGGCCCATCGAACCGGTTGAGAGATGCACGCCGTCCGGATCCTTCGTGCGGCTCGGATATGCTTGCAGTCCTTTGAACGCGCGCAACGATTTGAGGTAGCGCGGCTCCAGATTTCCCAGCAGAAATTGCAGGGCGTGATAGACCGGCGAGGCGTGCGGCTTGACCGCGATTTTGTCATCGGCACGCAAATACTCGAAAAAGAGATACGTGAGGATGGTCACGATTGAGGCGCTGGAAGTCATGTGGCCCCCGACTTTCACTCCATCCGTGCCGGTGCGGGTCTGATTGGCGTGATACACCATCTGCATGGCCAGCCACAGCGCCCGGTTCTGGATTTGAACGAGAACTGCGTCGTGGTCCCCCGAAAATGCATTTTTGGTTGGCGCCTTTTCCATCAGATGGCGGCTCCCGCCGGATTACGCGAGAGCAGGCCGCTATTTTCCACAAAACCGCGAATTTTGGATACCCCCCGTTTTGGCCATGAGACGGTGGCGGTGACTCCGACCCTGACCCGGCAACAGCTTTATGGCGGTCCGAAACGGATTTTCTTTCCGACGGAAAATTCCTGTTGTCGCCCGGTCTTTCGCTGCTTCACGCCAATGATGATATTGAGGTGGTTCGGCTCGTGCGTTTCGTCAAAGCCAACGACCCTGCCGATGGGCTGTTGACCGAGCCAAAGCGTTTCACCGACAAGCACGCAGCCGCCGCGATTCACTTCAAAAAAGGCAAGATACGCGATGCGGTCCACTGTGCCGCCCGGTTTCTTGTCCGTTTCATCCGTGGCAATCAGTTCGTGGATCGAATTTTTTCGCAACGCCCGCGAATAGGTGGAAATCAACTTCAGCCCGCGCGCCTGGTGCGTCGAGTCGAGGACCGTGACCACAGTACCGGTAACCGGCCGGTTCGCGAAGTAAGTCGCCAGCGTGACAAACCGCGTGGTCGCGACTTTTGTTTTTGGCGTAGCCATGGCAGAAATCGAGCTGGCCGATTCAACCGCGGATTGCCGCCGGGCCGTGCGAACCGGATGATTTTACGGTGGCTCCCGGCGGACGATGAGAATCGTGTTGTCTGAATTGGAACATTTTCGACTTCGACCCGGCCACTGTGCCGCCGCCGTTAAAGCCCGGCAAGCCCAAAAGAACCGCACCTTGGAAGCGATGTGCGTTCGCATCCCGATAGAAATCCGGATTTGGAAAACTGGCGACCGGTTTCGGCTTACGGCTCGGCGAGGATTCTGGCCCGCTCGGCGTGATACTGCGCGGGTGTGATCTGGTCGGCCTTGTATTTTTCGAGCAAGCCTTGAAGTTGGGCCTGTTTGGCCGGCGAGATTGGCAGCGGCGGCGGCGGCGGCGCGACAATCGGCTTCAGCCCCATGTCCTTTCCGGGATAGGTCGGGTTTGGCGGGGGAGGCGGTGGTGCCACGACCGGCTGGACGGGAGGTGGAGTGGGCCTGGCGAGATTGGTGGTGACGGGCTGGGATTGTGGCGGAGGAGACGAGGGCGCTGCCCAATTCCCGCCATTTGTTTCGGACAATTTTTGTTCCAGCGCGGCTTTTGCTTTGGCTTGGGCTTCAGTGTCGGAGTTCGTCGGCGTGGTTTGGTCAAATTCTGTGGCGGACACGGGTTTTGTAGTCGGCGCCGGGACGTCCGGTGGCTGATTAACCACCGGGGGTGGAACCACGACTGAATTGGTCGGCTGGCTCGGTTTTGCCGGCTTGGCGCGGGGCGGAATGACTACCATTGGCGGCGGAGCGGGCGGGGCGGGCTGGGCAGGTTGGGCTTCCAACTCGCTCATTTTATCAATCAACGCCGCGCGCGCAGCGGCCTGCGCCGGAGTGTCCTGCGCCCGGACGGCGATGCAGCTCGCACAAAAGGCTGCCGCGCAGACCACAGGAAATATCTTGGAGATTTGCATAACGCTTTCTTACGCCAATTTCCCGCCCGATGCAACTGCTTTTCCGATTGGCGGGAGCAGGTTCAGCCAGACCTTCCGGAACGGGCAGGCCAGGATGGAACGCCGCATAATCGCGCGTGTTTCTTCGCGGGAGACTTTGACGCGTTGCTGCAACTCAATCACGTTCGCCGCGCGCAGCTTTTCGAGCGTCCGCACGCCAATCATGATCGGCCACACACACGCCAGCCGCACCCGAAACTGGCCGAACGGCAGCGTGTTCGTGTAGTTCCAGCCGGCCGCCAGGTGCGACTCTGCTTTGTCGAGATATTCCCGGAACAAGGGCAGGAACCGCGCCTCGTTGGCCGGCGACAGCATGGTGGCAGGCAACAATTTTGCCGCGTCCAGTTTTTCCGTCGGCAGGTAACAACGGCCATTGCGCAAGTCTGACGGCAGGTCGCGCAAAATATTCACGAGCTGCAAACCTTTGCCGAACCGGACGCCATCGGCCAGAAATTGTTTCTCGTCCAGCCGTTCACGGGGAAACAAATGCGCGCGACACATCTTGGTCCAGAATTCGCCGACGCAGCCCGCCACGCGATACGTGTAATCATCCAGCTCGGCCGCCGTTTCCAGCGCGACGGTTTTTGTGGCCGACGCGCCGGCAAAGCGGCGCAGGTCCAGTTCCTGACCGCCCATAATGATCGTGAGGGCGTCGCGGACCAGTTTTGCATCGGCGGCGGAAAGTTTCTCCAGTTCGGCGATGGTAGTTTCGGCTTTCTCCAGCAGGGTACTTTCGGCCGGCGAGCCTTGTCGCCTGGCCAGGTCGCCAAAATTGAGCGGTGCCGTGCTTTGGGCGAGGACCCGCTCGCGCAGCATTTGCAGCGCGGCCAGCCGCTGGTCCAGCGGGACGATTTCCGTATCGGCGATGGTGTCGCTGGTGCGGGCGAGCAGGTAGGCGAGGCCCATTTGCGGGCGAATGGCGGCCGGCAGCACGCGCAACGTCAGATAGAACGAGCGCGAGGTCGCTTTGAGCAAACTATTCAATTCAGCGGCCATTTATCGTCACAGAATAAATCTTTTCGCCTCTTCCGCCAGCTAAAGTCGTGCCGCCTTTTTGCGAAGTTAACACAGGCACAATGGGGCGCGGCGCCGACCGCCCGGAAATTGGTTTGGACCTGCCTACGATTCGGTCACAGTTGCAGTTTTTGCCCGAAACAGCCGAAAAATCCGGCTTCGTTCCCGGCCAAAAACTTGTTGATTCTGCATCGGGTCCGGCCAGAATCGCCGCGTGACGCGCGAAGATTTTGATGCGTTGATCCAACGGCTGGAGGTGGTTTCCCGTAAGAACCCGCGGCTATATAACGTTCGCATCATCGGGCTGGTCGTGCTCGCTTACGCCTATCTGGTGCTGGTGTTGTTTGGCTCCCTCGCGCTCTGTGTGGCGATGGTGGTGATGGTAATTTATGCGCCGGCCACCATCAAACTGGCCCTCATCGGCCTGATTGCTTTTGGGGGCATATTCCTGGCCGTGTTGCGCGGGCTTTGGGTGAAGCTCGAACCGCCCAAAGGCCAGCCGGTGACGCGCGCGCAGGCGCCCAAACTGTTCGCGCTGCTGGACGAACTCCGCGCCGCGCTCGACTGCAAGCCGTTCCATCGGGTTTTTATCATCGGCGACGTCAACGCCGGCGTGGTACAGGTGCCCCGGCTCGGCATTTTCGGCTGGCATCGGAATTATCTCGTGCTCGGCCTGCCGCTGATGCAAAGCCTCGCGCCGGACGAGTTCAAAGCGGTGCTCGCCCACGAATTCGCGCATTCCTCGCGCGGTCACGGACGTTTCGGCAACTGGCTTTACCGCGTGCGGCGGACCTGGGCGCAGGTTTTTGCGGAGATGGCCAAACGCCGGACCCGTTTCGGCGGCGTGGTTTTCAAATTCCTCAACTGGTTCTGGCCGCTGTTCAACGGCCACGCCTTTGTCCTCGCCCGTGCCAATGAATACGAGGCCGATGCGTGCTCTGTGCGCCTCGCCGGGGCCGATGCCGCCGGCCGCGCCCTCATTCGCAGCCGGGTGGACGGCGCGTTGCTCGCGGAAAAATTCTGGCCGGACACTTTCAACCGCGCGAATCAGGAACCGGAGCCACCCGCCAACGTGCTGCTGGCGCTCAACCAGACTTTGAAAAATGGCCCGCCGGCCGAGGACGCCGCGCGCTGGTTGCGGCAGGCGTTTCTGACCGAGACGAATAACGCCGACACACATCCCTGCCTCAAAGACCGGCTGCGCGCCATCGGCCGGTTGCCCGCCGGAATCGAAAACGGACAATTTCCGGAGCCGCCGCCGGGCCCGTCGCAAAACGCCGCGGAATTTTATCTCGGAGATTACGCCGGCGTGGTCGGGCAGAAAATGAGCGAGGAATGGCAGAAGCTGATTGCGCCCAAATGGAAGGCACGCCACAAAAACGCGGAAAAAATCGCCGGCGAACTGGCCGGGCTGGAACAGCCATCAGATGCGCCGCCAAACGCCGCGCAAATCTGGGACCGGGCGCGGAAATTGGCCGAACTTCGCGGTGACGCGGCGGCCGTGCCCGCGCTCGAACAGGTCGTCGCGCTGGAGCCTCGCCACGCGGCGGCCAATTTCATCCTGGGCCGGTACCATTTGCAGAAGGACGACCCGCGCGGCGTGGAATTCATCGAGACCGCCATCGCGGCCGACCCGGCGCTGGCGCAAACCGGTTGCAACCTGATCTACGCCCATTTCAACCGCACCGGCCAGCGCGACAAATTGCGTCCGCTCGAAAATCGCTTCGACGAATTTCAGAAGCAAAATGCCGTCGCCCGACAGGAGCGCGCCCGGATCACAGCGGCGGACACTTTCCAGGCGCACGAATTGACGGAGCCGCAAATCGCCGAATTACGGAAGATTTTCAGTTCCGAGCCCGATATCGGCGCGGCGGCGGTCGCGAGAAAAAGAGTACAGCACTTCCCGAACAGCCCGTGCTTTGCGATTGCGCTGCGGATCAAGGTGTCGTGGTGGAAACCGCGCGGTCAAAAGGCCAATGGCGAACTGGTGCATCGCGTTCTCAAACAACTGCGTCTCCCGGGACATTTCCTGGTCTTTGTCAGCGAGAAAAATTTGAAAGCGCTGGGCGCAAAAGTGTTCTCCGCGCCCGGCGCGGTCATTTACCAACGCGAGAAATAACAAGGGCTGTTTGCGGACAAACGCGATGGGGAAGTCTTGACAGAATTATGAAAGCAGCTTCCGCCACCTTGCCAATTGCTTCGCGATTTCTTTTGTCCCCGGCGCACCGGTCAGATTCCGTTTCGCCATCGCGGTTTTCAAATCGAACACCGCCAGCGCGTCGCGGCCAAAAGTTTTGTCCACGGATTGCAATTCAGCGAGCGTGAGGTCAAAAAGAAATTTGTTAGATTTTTCCGCCAATGCGACGACCGAACCGACAACGTGATGTGCCTGCCGGAATGGCATTCCTTTCCGCACGAGATAGTCCGCGAGATCGGTTGCCAGCAATGCCGGATCGTTCGCGGCACCGGCACAAGCGACGCGGTTCATTTTCATGTTCTTCAGCATCGCGGCCATCAGCCGCGTGGTAGTGCGTACGGTATCAGCCGTGTCGAACAGCCGTTCCTTGTCCTCCTGCAAATCGCGATTGTAGGTCATGGGCAAGCCCTTCAACAGCGTGAGCAGAGCGACCAGGTTGCCGATGACGCGACCGGATTTGCCGCGCGCCAGCTCGGCAACGTCGGGATTCTTTTTCTGGGGCATCAGCGACGAGCCGGTGGTGTACGCGCCGGCAATCCTGATGAAATTAAATTCCGCGCTGGCCCAGAGAATTAAATCCTCTGCGAGCCGCGACAGGTGCACGGCGAGCAATGCAGCATCGGCGCAGAATTCGACGGGGAAATCGCGGTCGCTCACCGCGTCCATTGAATTTTGTGTAAGTTGGACCTTGCCGCCGGCGTCCACAAAACCGAGCAATTTGGCGACGAGTTCGCGTTTGAGCGGCAGCGTGGAGCCGGCGAGTGCTCCGCTGCCGAGCGGGCAGACGTTCACGCGCGAGTGGCAATCCCAAAGTCGTTCGCAGTCGCGTTCGAGCATCTCGACGTAGGCAAGCAGATGATGGGCGAGATAAACCGGTTGCGCGCGCTGCAAATGCGTGTAGCCGGGAATCAGGACGCCGGCATTTTTCTCGCTGAGCGAAACGAGCGCGCGCTGCAAACCGGCGATTTCACCGAGCAACAAGACAATTTCATCCCGAAGCCAGAGCCGCAGGTCGAGCGCGATCTGATCGTTTCGCGACCGGGCGGTATGGAGCTTGGCGCCGGCGGGAACACGCTTTGTCAACTCAGCCTCGATATTCATGTGGACGTCTTCCAACTCGAGCTTCCACTTGAATTTGCCGGCGGCAATTTCCCGGCCGATGGCGTCGAGGCCTGTGGTGATGGCGCGTAATTCTTTTTTGTTCAGCACACCGATTTTGGCGAGCATCGTCGCGTGGGCGATGGAACCTTGGATGTCGTATTTCCATAGCCGCCAGTCGAAGGAAACGGACTCAGTGAACGACGCGACCTCGTCCGCCGGGCCGCCGGCGAACCGTCCGCTGCGGGAGACTGGAGAAATTCGTTTCATATCTGCACCGCGTCGAATGTGCTTCCAGTCGAACGGAATGTCACTCTCAAAGACGCAAAGCGAACCGAGGGCCTCAATCCTGCATAACGACCTTAAGCCTTTTTTGTCAAATGGTTGTAATTTGCAGGCAGGATGGGAATCCCTGTTCAACGAAAAACCGCATTGCCGCCGCCGGGTGGATATGAAATGTTGATGAAACAGCCATGAGCGAGTTCAAATACGCCTGCCCGGTGTGTGGACAGCACATCAAGTGCGATTCCTCACAGGCCGGCACGACGATGGAATGCCCGACCTGTTTCCAGAAGATCATCGTGCCCCAGGCGCCCGCGACGGCTGACCCGAAATTTATCATCACCGGCACCAAAGTCGGGGAACGTCCGGTCCTGGCGGCGCCGGTCGAGGTGGTGAAGCCGGTGACGGAGAAACATTCTCCCCTGGCGGCCATCGCCTTTGTCGTGGTTCTTGGTGTGGCCGTGGCGGTGGCGTTCGTGTTTCGGGGAAAGATTTTTTCGTCGTCCGGCGGCCAGACGAATCAAGTTGCGACGACGCGGGACGGAGAGCAAATTCCGCCACCGCAACCACCCCGGCCGGCGCTGGTTGCGCCGCCGGCGAACGACACGAACTGGATGTTGGATTTGAGCGCAGCGGCGATTCCTGAATCAATGGCGGCCGGACGCGTTCATGGAAAGAATTTCATCAGCGCGCGCACGATTTTGGATGGGGGCACACTGACCATGGCCATGCCCGCGCATGGCCCTACCGAATCGGGGCTTTCCATTTATTTTTCCGTCCCCCAGGGAGCGGGTCTGGCCGGGCAAGCGATCAACATCACGAGCGACATTACGAAT
>Ga0335081_10020793_pt1 | contig 10614 bp, 6 predicted proteins | sample Lox_Sample_35_FD_206713 | JGI IMG/M metagenome (GOLD analysis project Ga0335081, IMG submission 206713) | Soil microbial communities from Loxahatchee National Wildlife Refuge, Florida, United States - Lox_Sample_3.5 | ecosystem: Environmental > Terrestrial > Soil > Wetlands | place: USA: Florida... | reverse complement strand
TGAAAGAATAGCTGACAAGATTGAAACGTCCAACTTTAACACCAATCAACTTTCACTTTCCGACTTGGCATACCATTATACTCAGTCAGGAAACAAGACTAAATCGCTCGAGTATAGCTTGGCGGCGGGGAAAGATGCACTTTCAAAGTTCAGCAACACAGAAGCCATAAAATATTTCAACTATGCGCTTGAAAACATCACAGAAACAACTGACCGTCTTGAGAAAAAAACAATTGCGTTAGAAGGGCTGGGCGACGCCTACTATGCTAACAGCATGTTTAAACAAGCAACGAAAATATTCGAGGACTTTAGCAGCTGCGTAACGGGCGCTTGCAAGTTACGCGCACTCAGAAAAGCCATGGAATCCACCTTCCAATACATGGATATTCCTCATCTGATGGAGCTTGTGAAGAAAGCCGAGCCATATGCCTCCGCTGACCGTTTAGAAAACGCGCGAGTTCTAACACAAAGAGGAAGAGCCTTCGTATTCCAGGGCATGCCAAAGCTCGCCATTGAAGATTGGAAAGCGGCTTTGCTTGTTTTTGAGGAAGAGAATTCATTTTGGGATGCCGCCTTAGCATTAGTTGGATTAGGAATTAACCATTCCGGGCTAGGCGAGCAGCAAAAGGGAATCGTTGAGTCGTTGCGCGCGATTGCGTTGTTTGAGGAATTGGGAGACTTTCGCTTCCAAATGGAGGCGTACGTCGGTGCTTGCATGACCTTTTGTATGTGTTTGCTTGACAATGAAGTGTTGGGCGTCGGCGCAAAGGTCATAGAAATTGATGAGAAAACGAAGATGGGTGATTATCAAAGATTGGTTTATGCGAATGCATTCTCGGCTTTCGCATATGAAGATATGGATAATTGGGGAGAGGCGTTGTCTTACAGTCTGAAAGCCCTTGAGTTGTCGAAGAAGATAGATTCCCCTGTAGCGATAGGGATGGTTTACTCTAATCTTTCCAGAGTGTATGTTAGGCTTGGAAAAATGAAGCGTGCACAAGAGTATTTCGAGAAGCTCATGGAACTGCCTCCAGAACTGCTTTTGCACCCGTATGTAGGGGGATTACTTACTAAGGCAGTCTTTTTTGCGGGCAAGAATAAGTGGAAGGAGTCAAACCGATGCTTCCAAGAATTCCTCGAAGGGTTCAAGGCTTACCCTAACCATTGGTGGGAACATAAAACAAAATCGTATTTTGCTTGGGCTCTGGAAAGGCAGGGACGGGTTGAGGAAGCGAAAGTCCAATTTGAAGATGCCCAGAGAATGTTTCGAGAAACGGAGGAAAGGTTTTCTCATCTCAGTTTGCAGACAAATTTGATGGTTCCAAGGCAGGTTGTTGTTGGCGAAGAGTTTAAAATTCACTTTGAAATGGTGAATGTCAGTAAGAAGACTAGCCGACTCGTTAGAGTAGATAATCATGTTCCTTTGGGATTCAGAGTTGTTGGTTTTTCGCCCGAGGGCAACTTACGTGATAGTTCGATTGTGTTGAACGAAAATGTGCTTGAACCTTTTTCGGTTAAATCAATAAGGCTTAGTCTGCAAGCAACTACACCGGGAAATTTCAGACTGGAACCTCGAGCACTCTACATTAATGATTTGGGGCAGACAGAAATAGCTGATTTTAAGTCAGTTAGATTCTCAGTTATGACACCCCCTGCCATGGCAGAATCAAAAGCGTCAGTAGAGATTGGAGAAGGCAATTTTGAGTTTAAGTCTGAAGTTGCGCAGAAAGCGTTCAGTTTTCTAGTTAAAGCGTTTGCCGAAGATTATGTCCGACTGAAACTTCCGCGGGAAAAATCTGGGTGGAGAACTTTGATGGACTTGGTCAAGGAAGGTAACGTGTCCCAATATAGCGTGTATGGTTTTGCTGGTCATCAAGGGAGAGTGCTGTCTGAACTGAAACGTTCAAGTTTAGTTGAAGCTAGAGTCTTCTTAGGCGAGAGAGGTCGCGGCGGCAAAATTCTCAAGCTCAGAGTTGTTTATGAAAAAGAAACCGTAAGACGACTTATCGACTCCACGGTTTGAGCTGCCGAACAAAAGAAAATCCAAATTCTGCTAATACTCTGAAACATTGGTCCTTGTTTTTTCAACTAAACAACAATTACTTTTCAAGAAATCCGAGCTCCTATTTACTATCGTTTCTTTGATTTTTATGGAAATCAACAAAAATCAGCAAAAATAGTTACATAATTTTTTGACTCCAAGAATACACAGTAGGCAATCCTAATGGGGGAGGTGAAAAAGAAGAATGAGGAAGAAACTGGTTTTTGCGGTTTTTTTAGTATTAACAATATTTGCAGTTTCGCTTGTCACAGGCGCCCAAGCATGCGGCCCACCAACTAAAAGAGACTTTCTATATTTCGTAGCCGATGTACCAGGTACCTATCAGATAACTTCTGCTAATCCGTCAGGAACACAACTTGGTGACGTGTTTTGGGGCACGGGCACGGCTAGCTGGATGGGAAAAGTGTCCACGGTTGGGGCTGAAGTTCTTGTTTTTAATGCTCCTCCGCCCACATTCACGCACGTATCCCTTACCGGCACCTTCACTATAACGGATAACTGGGGGAACACTTTGAAAGTAACATACCAGTGTAATGCCGGAGCAACATTACAATACTATGGAACGTTCCAAATCGCTGGAGGCACTGGACGATTCGAATACGCGACTGGAAGTGGAGTAACATGGGGCACAACTACTTCGCCTGACCCAACAACTGGACAAGGAACATATACTGAGTTGTTGGCCGGATGGATTTCATTCTAGCGTCGAAACAGATGAAATATTAGCCATCTCTTTTTATTCCATTAACTTGCCATTTGAACTTTGAGTCAAGGAAAAAGCAAATGTATGCAATTTAAGCTTCGAAAACAACCAAAAACTTGGCTCAGCCTGTCTTAAGAGGAGCATTCATCTAAGTCAACGCTTACAAATTTACTGTAAACTGGTACTAATATCCCCCACTCAGCGCTTGCCCAAATTCCCAAGCAGTTTTTCCGAGTTAAAACCCGAGTATGGACATAGGCCTGGGCGCCAAAACCCAATTAAAGACATTTTACGAAAACCGTTCCCTAATAGAGCTTTTTTCGATTTCACGATAAGGACCGCTAATTCCACCCCATCATTATCCGATTCTGTTCAAATAGAACATTGACTGTTCTTGCTCTAAATTTCACTTCAACTGAATTAAATCTGTTCGAATTTGCAACTCAGACGGCTTGCCCAACCCCATATTTTCTTAAAAAACATGTGCGTTAAGCTATTGGGGCCCAACCTGTATGGAGTAAGCTTTGATCATACTCACGCAGCACATGGGAATGGATTAAAAGAAAGAGGATCCTTGTAATTGAAATTAATTTAGAATCATGTAACCCAATTGCAATATCGAAACTTTAGTTATTCCAGAAATTTATCCGAGTCTTTGCAGCCCGTATCTATTTTTGATTTGTTAAGAAAACAAAAAAAAGAAAGATGTTGATTTTGTCGTCGATTATTCGCTTTATGGTTTCTTTCTGAGCATAATCAACGCGAGTACTGCGCCGATTATGATTATGACTATAATGACTGCTATGATGCCGTACTCTAAGGCTGCAGTGGATGCTAGGCCTGTGAGTGGTGTAGCTGTAGGTGCGGGTGTTGCTGGAGCACTCATTACGTTAAAGCTTGTTTCTTCGCTTGATGGCCAATAAGCGTTTGTGCCGCCGAAGTGGGCATAGACTGTGTAGTTGCCTGTGATGCTGGGCGTCCAAGTTAGAGTATAATGGCCGCTCTCGTCGGTTGTCGTGGTGCCTACGATGTAAGTGTTGTGATTAGAGTCAGTAACGCCTATCGTGACTGGAACGCCAATGAAGTTGGCTGGTCCTGGCTGCTGCTGGTAAACGTAGCCCATCCACTGAGTCATGATCGAGTCAGCTGCGCATGGGACTCCGTTTGGAAAATCGCCTGCCTGTTCAGTCTGCTTTGTGCCTGCGGAAACATCCATCACCGTGCCCGATATGACTACGTTGCTTCCAAGGGTTGTGACTTGTGGTCCAGTTTCCACTGTTGTTCGACTTGGTCCTCTGCCCACACTGTAAATTTGGTTGTCGTAGCCGTTGAACGTTATTGAAAAGCCGTCTGCGATGGCGTAGCTGCTAGTTAAGAATTCGCCTGTGTAATCCGAAAGAGCCCAGATTTGTAGTCCGGTTGTTGCATTGATGCCGCGTGCTACTGCACCTTTGAAAATCGGTGTTTCTTCAGTGTGCTCGGTGGTAACCGTGTATATTACTCCTGAACCGATAGCATTTACGAAGGTTGGATAATTACCAAAGGGAGTTTCAAGACCAGCATTTGTACTATTGTCTGATCCTACTGGACCGTTGCCGAATGTCCACAATAGATTTCCAGTCAGATCGTTGTAGCAGTAGAGTATTCCTGCGTAGGCGCTGCTATAGATGTTGCCGTAAGCAATTGCATCGCTTATGCTCCCTGACCCGTCTGAGCCATAGTAGTCAAGTGACGCTTGTTCTGCGCTTGGCCCCCAAATTTCCTTGCCTGTAGTTAAACTGTAGCCGACAAACTGGTTAGTTTCCCTGTAGTTTTCGAGGAAGACATTGTTAACCGGGTCAATTCCGGCCCATAGGACAGTGATGTTGCCTGCTGGTGGTTGAAGCGTGTTTGACCATAAATCCGTACCCAATGTACCTGTAGTTGTGTTGAGGCTGATGCCATAATAGGTATAGGGAGTGTCGCTTGATGCGCCAAAGAAGAGGTTTTCACCAGTTGAGGGATAATTGCCAGCGCGTGCAAGCAATATATCACCTTGGACAGCTGCAGAAACAGTTATAGATCCTATCGGTGCGCCGTTGAGAGTTGCAGTGTTGAGCCATGGCAACGAAACGTTAAAGTCGTATAAGCTTGGTTCATAAGTGGTTCCTACTAAGCCTCCTGCCCAAGCACCGTTGGTTATCGGCGGGGGCAAAGTTGGTGTTGTTGATGGACCAGAGTATAAGTTATCCCAAAGTCTAGATGAATTCCATTCATACATGTACCAATTTGGTGCTGCCGCGGTTCCGTAGTTGTGGAGGGATACTGCCAGATATTCGCCGTTCGGACCCAACATTGTTGTGCCCGAGGGAGGGTTTGTCATGTTAAAGAGTGCGGATCCAGTGAAAGCATCAAAAAATTCCCATCCAACCCCTCCAACACTGCCAACTAGCATTGGTGGCCAAACTCCGTGTTGGTTGGGGTCTTCGGCATCGTATACATAGGCGAATGATATTGCAGGCATAGTAGAGCTGCTCCAGATTTGCTGTCCAGTTTGCAGGTTAAAGCATACGGTTGGTCCGCCTGAGGGTTGGGTTTGACTGATTGGTTCTTTGAAGATGAGCATTCCGTCCACAATTATCGGGTTTGTGAATTTTTGATCGTATGCAGATCCTTCGGCGTAGGTGTTTGCAGTTATTGTAGTGGCAGTTTGTCCGACGACTCCGCCGGTGGTTAGAGGCATAGTCCACATAACATGAGAAGTCAGAGGTCCTACGTTCGTCGTTGAGCCGAACTCTTCCCCGTTGCCGCCCAAATTGGGTCCGGCGCCGAGCGCGATGTAGCCAGGTGAACCGAAACCCAGCCAGTTTGATCCGAGCGTGTACCAAGCGGTATTTTCACCGTATATGGGTCGCGTCCAGTACGCAGTCGGAAGCGGAGTTTGCGGAATTCCGGATATTGGCGTGTTCTGTACAGTGAGCGTTGTTGATACAGACGTTGCTAGATAAGTATCGTTAACAAGAGCTGAGGTGGGATCATTACTTGCAGTTATTGGTGTCGCTGGAAAGTTGAACGTGATAGTGTACGTTCCGGTTGTGGTAGGAGTAAAGTAATAGTCATAGTCTGATGTTGTGCTTACGACAACGCCTAAGGTAGTGGTTGTATTCGTCCCGTCAGGTGCAGTAATAACGAGTGTCCAGCTAGGAGTTTCAGGAGGATTGCTGAATCGGTAGCTATTGGGTATTTCGGCGTTATTCCCAAAAATCACGTTGACCCACATGATAATTTCGCTTTGTTGACCAACGCCTGTCGGGTTAGGTGCCGCACTGATGTATGCATACACTGGAATATTAGTCGCCGCATGTGCGCTTGGCAAAAAAAGCATCGAAGCTGTCATTGAAAATGATAAGATTATCGTGATGGCAATAGCTAAAGTCCTGTTTTTACTAATTTGCAATTTCTTGTTCATTTTTCTTTTTTCTCCATTTAATTTCATTTTTCTATTGAGCAAAAGGCACGGACAAGATGTAGAATAGATTCATAGCAATCAAAGGATCACTGTTGCGTAGGGCACTGTCGACATGTTCGCCACTTGCCCGCCGCTTGCTCAGTGGTTATCACGGAAAATTTATATTTAAACTTTGCAAGATTAGGCAAAATAAACTGATGAAATTGCATTTTCGTACAAAAAAAGGAAATAACAAATGTTTAGCGCAGGAGCACTACTTTGCAGTAGCAAGACCACCTCTCGAACGCGCGGTTAATAAGTTTATTAAGGGTAAATGTCACGTCAAATAGTTAGGTGAACGACATGGGTGGAAAGGAAAACCTTCAGTTGATGAAAACACTTGATGATGCCTGGAATGCAGGACCCAGCAGTCCACTTTGGGAAACGTTCAAGAAACGCCATAGAGAAGACGTTAAAGTATACTGGCCAGCTCAGCCTCTTCCAACAATAGGAAGGCACAACCATGATGTCGAAGCTACAGAGTTTTTTAAAACCTTTGATAATAAACTAATTAACAGCCCGTACAAGATCGCATTCGGTCAAGGAGATCACACATGCACCGTTGCCGATTGGACTGTGACAATGAAAGGCCCGATGAAAGGGGCAGACGGAAAGATCATCCCGCCGACTGGAAAGACTGCAAAGCTTGAATTTTGTACCGTCGCCACGTGGAAGAATGGCGAGATCGTTGAAGAAAGATTATTTTACGATGTTGTAGGTCTAATGCAGCAGCTTGGACTGAGCAAATAGCTCAGCCCAACTTTCTCTTCTTTTTCGTCTACAGGCGGACTAATATGCATCAACAATAAATGAATAATTAGTTCTTGATTGCTAAGTAAGTATTAGGTGTTGTTCTTTGGAAAGAAAAGTGGAAAAAATATTAGAACGTAAGCTAACTCTTGAAGGCGCAGGAGTTAAGCTCAAACGAGTTTTGGGAAACAACGAAGACTCCACGCTTGATCCCTTCTTGCTCTTAGATCATTTCGGATCAGAAAACCCTAAAGACTACATCAAAGGTTTTCCCTGGCACCCCCACAGAGGTATCGAAACTGTAACCTATATGTGGACAGGCGAAGTAGAACATGGCGACAGCATGGGAAACAAAGGCGTAATCAGATCTGGAGATGTGCAATGGATGACGGCAGGTTCAGGAATAATTCACCAGGAAATGCCCCAAAAATATGAAGGATTAATGCAGGGCTTTCAACTGTGGGTAAACTTGCCTGCTAAGAAGAAGATGATGGATCCCCGGTATAGAGGTATCGAAAAAGATCAAATCCCCACTGTGCAGAAAGATGGCGTGAAGATTAAGATTATTGCCGGCAAGATAGTTGAAACGGAAGGACCAGTACGAGACTTAGTAACTGGTGTAGAATATTTTGATGTGGATTTGATGGCTGGAAAAACGTTCGAACATGACGCACCTGAGAATTGGACAGTTTTCGCCTACGTCGTTAATGGGTCAATAGAGGTTCGAGATGAAGCGATAACATTAGGGCATTGTGCTGTTTTTGGAGAAGGTGCCTTTGTTAGGATTAACTCAAAAGAAGGGGCACGTTTTCTGTTTGCTTCGGGAGAACCACTAAAGGAACCTGTGGCGTGGGGAGGACCTATCGTGATGAACACTGAGGAAGAACTGAACAAAGCTTTTGAGGAACTTGATTTGGGTACATTCGTCAAAACCAAGAAAAAAGGAGTTCGGCAAGGGTGAATGCAACTTGCTTTGCAGCTATTTTATGTTTCTTGGGTTACATTGTTGATTTTCCGAGTTAACACCCAATGTGGATGTAGACTTGAGTGCCGTTTTACTTTTTTTCAGGGATTTCTAATATAAACAGCAGCTCAAGATTTTGGGTTCATAACTGATAAATCAATTGGTACACAAAGCAGTAATGATTATAATGGAAACCGAGCAAGAAGCGCAAATACCATGCATAAAATGCCCATCGTATAGTGCCGAAAAAAGAAAGTTTGCGTGCAAACCCCACATATGCAAGGAGCTGTCAACTTGGCTACAAAAGCATGTTCCGCAACTTGCTCCTAACGCGATGGAAATGCAGTTGCAAATTGCAGCAATCCCCTATGTGGTTTAAAGTTGCAGGTGCAATCTACATAGCTGATTTTTTGATTTTGAGTTGTTGTTGGCGCTTGGCAGTCACAAAACTATTCAATAGGAAAAACACTACTTTAATTTGTGAAATTCAAGTCACTGCATGATAAGGCAAGGATTCTTGACCGGTCAATAGATGACTATGTCGAGAAGAAAGGAAGCTTTGTTCCAATGCGTCTATTGCAGCAAAAGGTCATCGATGTTTTTCCAGACGCAGTGATGGTTAATTTCGGCATGCATAAACTTGTTTTTCACCTGCGACATAAGAGTCACAATTTAGCGCTTAAAGTCGGGAAAGCAGAAGCTGTGGAACGCGATCATAGAGTTTATAGGCAGATGCCGCCGAGCTTAAGGCATGTATATCTTGCAAGGGTTTTTTGGCACACTAAATACTCGATTTTACAGGAGTACGGGTTGGAAGCGGACGTTTCTCGGCAGCAGCTTTTGCAGATTCGGGCTTTAGCTGGCAAATACGGCTTGCTAGACATAACGTGCGATAACATTCGGGTGGTGGACGGTCACTTGAAAATTATCGACGCTGGCATCTCGCCTCCTGGGCTCTATGGATTATGGAAGGCCGCTGACACCATAAGCCGCCGCTTGCCAACGCCTGTCAGCAGAATAATTAGAAGAACCAGGTTAATAGCTACCATCAAGCAACGATAAGACTTGGAAACGTCTCGTTTTTTCGGAAAAACATATCAAGCCGATGCGTTCATCATGCAAGTGTAACATGACAGTCGTTCCGACGGTTCAAAACGTTCATGGTTCAGATAATTGGCTAAAAGAGATCTTGAACGCGGCGAAGTTAGGAAATACCGACCAACTTGTCACCCGGAGCTCTCAAGATAGCTTGTGTGTCCTCTGCAAGGGCTCCCGGTTTCTCTGCGGCAAAACCCGTTGCCCAATCATGCTTAAAGTCAACTATTTCCTCAAAAGCGTTCCGTTGATGGGCGAAGACATCGCGGGCATGTCGCCTCCAAGCGTGTTCATCGGGAGAATCGGCTACCCAAACGTCTACGCGGGTCCGCTCGTGCCTCCTATACATGAGGACACAGCTGTTTATGATTTGCCTGAACGCTGGTTTGGGAAAAGTATGGATGAAATTGTGGGTTTCCGCAGTATGCTTGTTCGGGGAAAGCACAAAGTTAACGTTCGAAACTTTATGGACGCTGGCAAAATTTTGGATCAAACCCGAGAGTTAGCTCTTGCGGACAGCAGTGTTGATATCGAATTGAATCTTACCAAAAAACCCCACAGCTCGCTTTTCCTGGATGATAATGTTCAGCCTTTTGGCCCTTCCGCGCCGATTCGGGACTTGCACGTCGGCAACGCACGTTACGACGACAAAATAGAGAAGGCATACTACGATACGGACTTGCGAGCTCTCCCCGCCGTGCTTGACCTATACAGCAAGGGTGTTATGGTTAGCAAGATTCAGAAAGCTTTCAGCGTCGGCGCCTTTGGAGTGGAAAAAAACAGGCGTCTGGTACCCACAAGATGGAGCATAACTGCCGTCGACGACATGATCTCTAAGAATTTGATGGCAAAAGTTAAAACCTTCTCTGAAATCAACGAGTTCAGAGTTTACGAGTCAATTTACATGGATAACGTTTTTGAAATCCTGATGATGCCACAGGGCTGGAGTTATGAATCCACGGAAGCATGGTACCCTGGAACTGTTTGGAACCCCACGGGGAAAAGCATTGCGATTTTTTCAGATTGGGAAGGCAACACTGGCCGAACCACTTACGCAGCGATTGGGGGCTGCTACTATTCTGCGCGTTTGGCAACCTGCGAGCAGTTGGTGAAGGAACGGCGGCAAGCCACAGTTGTTGTTCTCAGAGAGGCGCGTCCTGGATACATCATGCCGATTGGCGTTTGGCAAGTCCGTGAAAACGTCAGAAATGCGATGCGGCAAAAACCTTACCTCTTTAAGAGTTTGGCTGAGTCTCTGCAGTTTATCGGCGGAAGATTTGAGATTCCGATGCAACGCTGGATAATGCAAAGCGAACTTTTGAAGCAGGCATTGTTCCAAAAGAAAATATCTGATTTCTTCAAAGCCTAGCCACCTTCAGTCCTCTATGGTATGAAGTTTTTTTGATCGTTTGGTGACAACAAATCTTAAAAAACCAGCCTATTATACACTGAACTGAAATCTAATGTTAACCCCTGCATTGAAAAGATTCATTTTGCCTTTCGCGCCGCAGAAAAGCAGGGAACCCTTCAATTCTCAAGTTGAAGAAGCTGCC
>Ga0335081_10020792_pt1 | contig 10614 bp, 16 predicted proteins | sample Lox_Sample_35_FD_206713 | JGI IMG/M metagenome (GOLD analysis project Ga0335081, IMG submission 206713) | Soil microbial communities from Loxahatchee National Wildlife Refuge, Florida, United States - Lox_Sample_3.5 | ecosystem: Environmental > Terrestrial > Soil > Wetlands | place: USA... | reverse complement strand
CAGCCGCTACAATAGCGTTACTTTGATATTAGAGCTAAGGGAAGTACAATGGGAAACTCCGCCATTCGTCGGGGTGCTTCCAGGGGAACGCGAGGGAATTATCAATGGCGCCGATGTGAATATGCGGCGAGTTGTTAGGTGGAGTACTAGGTTGAGGTGTTCCGATTCGAGAATTCAGAGTTTCCGAAGCTCTGATATCGGCAAGGGCAGGGGATGGAAGAGGTTGACCTGTGACTGGTTTCATGGCGGGTGACGCGTTTCCATTTCTCCCGTTTCCACTCGTGGTTGATGTCTCAGCGACCCCATTTATGTGGGGATGTGGATTCCCATCTTCGTCATCACCATGGTTCTCCCAGCATATCTTGATCATCCAGTTGTCCAACCCGCGATCAGGAATCAGCAAAATGGTCTAGGCACGCGACATACCCGTGTTCCTCATCATATAGTCTAAAATGACTAATTTTTCCAGTTCTTCTCTAAAATTTTGTTGTAACGCCTCTGTCCACTGGAACCGCGGACTAGGATCCTGCGTCGGATTACTACTCTGAGGGGCCTCATTCTGGTCCTCAAGATCGTCGCCAGTGGCACCCGGGAAGCACATATTCGTCCAACTATTCTTCTTCGGGGCGACGTCGGTATTAAATGATGAATTATATCGATCTGGCCATGGGTTCTCTCGCAAAAACAAATTCGCATCTCATCTCAGAATACGGACTAGGATGAAAATTACCTCTGAATCCGTCAAGGAAGACTTGGAAAGATCCGACTTTTTGAGGGAGGGGTTTTCCTTTGCGATAGTAAGCTCTTCGATCGAACCAGTCGTAATTGAATGCTTTGCTGGATAGCCAAACGACTTCCGTGTGGGGAACTATGAACAATTTCAACTGCCGATCCAACACGCACGCAGCGGCCTCCGAAATATAACTCAGGTTGGGAATCAAGCTATGGTCAGTGTCCGAAGACAGCGATTCGTATACCAAGATCGACCAAAACAACACGGGAAGAGATTTCGATGTAGCCATTTGGTCCATTTAGGATTTAACTTACCGTACGGCTCCTCATTCTTGGGTTTAAAGATGCCGACCGTCTTGCCAGCAGGATTGGAGACAAAATAGCTTCCGCTACTGCCTTGTCGGATCATCCGGGGATGAAGGCCCATCCGAATTGCCATCCGGACCGAGTCAACAATAGCGTCAAACTCAGGTTTTGTCATCGGATGCTTATGGTTCAAAGTGCCAAAAGGAACAAACTCGCCAGCGTAACCAGGTGCCACAAAGACACTATATCCAATTTCCTTTTCCTCGTCGTCTCGAGGCTTCGGTTTCTTGCGAATCACGAATTTGCTCGTGATTTCGTCGGCCCACCTGGGGGGGTTAGCACTTTGTATATATGTGGGTGGGGGACAGAGTACCTCTCGAGTCGGGCATTGATGGCCTTCATGTCGATTCCCGAGTTACTGCGGCCTCGTGTCTTGGGTGCCCCCGTGGAGGGCGCATCGGCGGTGCCGGCAGAGGCATGGGGGAGGCGATGAACATGGGTAGGCTGTGGGAGGATGGCGACAGACTTTGTGATGATGCTTGATCGGGATGCGGATAAGGGGTGCATACGTTCATCATCATCGGGCTCGTCATACTCGTCCACCTGCGTCAGGCGCTCGTAGCCCGACTTGGCAGCCATTTTCGGGGAAATAGGTTGAGCGACGACCGTCAGCTGTGCTGCGTTTCGTGTGCCTGTGTTCGGGCTGCTCCTCGGGGAGACCGCAAACTCCGTCTGGGCAATGACGGTTCGACGGCAGAGGCACGCCCCGTGGCGAGAGGGCGGTAATATGACCGAAAAACACGTACAAGGCGCCGACGCTCCCCGACCGCACAAGTTTCAATCCCGACCACCCCTGCGATGACTGGATGACTGGATGACTCTGTTTGCTCCGGCAATTTCCGTCGCCTCATCTGCGCGTCAGCGGTGCGGTACTTGCTATCTTCACGAACCCATTGCAATGGAGTTAGGCCCCGCTGAATTGCTATCACGTGTGGAATTAAGTATGCAGTTAAACTCTCTTTCTGCATTTGGGTCGATTCTCGTTACACATTGTGATGGCACATATATGATGGCCCATCCGGGGAACAAAAACGGTGACCCGAACGCTCCGCAGTGCCACTGGCACCATATTAATTATTAATATCATCAACCTTAACCCTCGGGAACGTATGCCAAAGCCTTCCCCGAGAGAACAAACGACAAATCATAGGAGTTCTTTGTCCTCCGAATACGCGCAAAAACTTTAATTCAAAGAAATTGCCCCGTGTTGTCTCGGCCGACATCACGGCGCTACAAATTACTAAAAGTGGTCTCATGACCAGTGGGGTCAATATGACGGAATCCCGTAAATTAATGCGGGATGCGAAAACAAAAAGTGTTGCGAAGCTTATTATATAGCCGAACTCTGCATCGCTTTTCAATCCCTATCTTCGCTTGGCATCGCATCACTTCCTTCAGTGTGACGGCCAGGGAAGGGGTGATTTGATTGAATTGGTGGACGAATTTCCATCTCTTCTGGGTGCGTTCTGCTCAGGCGGACTAAGCTGTCACCAGTACCATTTCACTTTGTGCCTTTGGGAATACTGGGGACTAATTGCGAAGAAACACCCTGATATGGGAAACTCCGGGAGTCGTCATAACAAGAGAGTGCGTTGGTCGTTTCACAGATCTCTCAGCGCGGTTCAGACGCTTTCCCCCAAGTCCGGCGGAAACCGGACTTCAACCGAAATAAAACATAACAGCAATTCGACTACCATTGCCGCAACCAAAACAACCGATATGGCTCGCAATACCCAGAACGAGACACATGAACCCGTCGATCAACACCCGCTCGTGAAGACCTCGCAAAGCGACTCCGCTCAACCCCCTTCACCAGCATCGCAAAAGTCCATTTCTCGGACTTCAGATGTGAAAATAAAGGAAATCGCAAATCCCACGGCCGCAGAACTTCTCTTTGCAGCAGTCAAATTTGGAGAGGCGGCCCGCAAGTCAAGCCTTACCTATGCCATTGTGGGAGGTGTATCGGCTCTCATCTTTGGATCAATGCGACCGACCTCCCAACTCGATGTTCTTTATGTGCCGAATGCGTCCGGCCCTCTGTTCGATCACGACCCTTCAATATTTGGCTACCGGAGTTCCAACGACGAAAATCCGATCGTACTCATTTACCAAGACGAAGGATTTGGGATTCAATTGAATCTCATTAATCTTAGAGACACCCAATACGGCTTTCCGGACCTTCACGGACCAATTCTTTCAGACAGCAGTGCCTCGGATGACAGCGACACAGAACCAACCTGGGACTATTATTCTATCCGTTGCGAGGGCAAGAAGGACCCAGTCGCTGTGAGAGTCCTCCTCCCACGGCTGCTTTTACAGCAGCGTCTCCTCAAATTTCCAACCAGGGAGGGAGAAAAGGATCCAGAAGAGCGGAAGAAGAAGGATATTTTGGACATTGCAACATATTTGAAAGCCTTATTTGGTACGCTTGATCAATCTTTCAAGAGTAAGGAGGTGGACGAGTTTATAGATAATGCGAGAGAGGTGATGAGATTCGCGGAGAAGCACGGAATATCTGGGGGACTAGACGTTGCGAGTTGGAGATGGATAATGATTCCATTGGTCGAGGGAGATTGGAGGGAAGTGGAAACTTCGTAGCTGGACGTAAGGGAAGGATCGGTATGACTTCGAGGACACCGACATTTTGCATTGTTAAAGCTCTTCGAAGATATTCCTATACCCATATCTCAACACGACCAAATGGGATGGTTCCATTATATTGAATCTATTCCCGAACGCGAATAGTGCTATTTCTAAATTGAGAGAGACTCGAGCGCGTAGTCGTCTGGTATTATGATCGCCGGATAGGGCGGCCGTTGCCAGCTACTGTACTAGCGTGTGGAGCCGACGACACGCGCCCTGCTCGGCAGATTGGTTATGGGGCGCCGCCCTAGGGATTTCCGCCACTCCCGAAAAAATTTGGATCCGCCTTAATTCGGGTCGTGATAATCCGTCCGTTGCCTGGGTTCATTTTCTTCCTGTCGTCGTTCTCGGTCCAACAGACTGTCCGGGAGCCACTCGGTTGACCGACAATGGCATCATTGTCGACGCTCGGCGGATTCACGGCGGGAGCACTTGCCGCGTGCGGAGCGGTGACGGTGACAAACCCAATGGAGGTCGTCAAGACCCGTCTGCAGCTGCAGGGCGAGCTTGCTGCAAAGGGCAAGGTCAAGCGAGTCTACACCGGCATCTTCCAGGCACTCCGCATCATCGCCATAAACGAGGGAATAAGAGGTAAGCCCCGATACATACACACGTATTTCCAGCCGCATAGACTGATTTCGATTGCAGGGACGCAGCGTGGATTGGGTGTTGCGGTTCACTCCCCTCGGCCAAGTCCATTGATGTTGATATTGTGTCTAGTATTGCTACCAAATCTGTCTCAATGGCTGTCGATTGGGATTTTACGAGCCACTACGAAAGACCCTTGCCAAAACAATCCTCGGTAGTCCCGAAAGATCCAATGCCGGAATCAACATGGTCGCCGGTGCCTCTTCAGGGATCATGGGAGCTTGTCTCGGGTCTCCGTTCTTCCTCGTCAAAACCCGATTGCAGTCCTATTCTCCGGTCTTCCCGGTTGGCACACAGCACGTGTATAAGGGCGCGTTTGATGCCTTTCGACATATTTGGAAGGAGGGTGGTGTCAGGGGATTGTATCGGGGACTCGATGCTGCAGCGATCCGGACGGGAATGGGGAGTAGCGTGCAGTTGCCTGTGTACAATTGGGCCAAAAAAACAATTGAAAAGTATAACTTGATTATGGATGGACCGGCAAAGCATATAGCGGCTAGTGCTTGCAGTGGTATGGGTGTCTGCATCGCTATGCATCCTGGTAAGTCTTATCGTGCAAGACCAATGACTAATTCGGAGCTGATACCATTATGACCCGGTATCGATACAACTGGTGAAGCCTCTCACCTGTAGGATGTACAATCAACGCGGCAAATCCGCAGAAGGCCCGATGCCTGCGTCTCCTTCTGTTCCTATCCACAAAAAGGCTGCTGCTGGAACTCTTTACAAGAATCCTCTCGACTGTCTAATACAAACCGTCCGTGCTGAAGGTCCATTAGCAGTATACAAGGTGTGTTTGGACAAGTATTTCTTTTCTGACCGTAGGGATTCTTTGCACACTTGTGGCGAATTGCGCCTCACACCATTCTGTATCGTCTTTTATTCAAAGCTAAACTGACAATGTTAGGACCCTTACATTCATGGAGCAGGTTTAGTGATCGAAAATTTAATCGTACTGACTGTGCTACAGATGAACAAATTGTTTTTGAAGCTCGAAGGCAAGGCATAAGGGACGATAATTAGAAATGGATATTACTCTGTGGAATAGGGAACCATGTACAACTACTTATACCATTTTAATGTCAAAGGCGACGTTGCCTTCGACATCTCATTGCGACTAGTGGTTATTCGTATCCGTTAACCCTATTTGCCTCGACTTCAAGAATACTGGTGGTTCTGGCGAACTGGGGGACGAAAATCATTGCCCCCGATTTTGTCGCATTGACGATGGAACCCTGCTGTGAAACCTCGACCCGTGATTCGCCGGATTTGTTCATCCACGTCGCTTTTTTCTGTTCCCATTCTCTTTTCCATCACCACCATCACCACTACCGTCTCTGCGGCTCTTTTGCTCACATATTTTGCTACATTTCTCTTGCACTGCTTTCCCACGTTCCATTGCCAGCGGGGTCTTGCTCTTTCTTGCACTTGACAGCATCCCATCATGCCCGGTAAAATTCTCTCATAGATTCCTCCTCCATTTTCCCCCCGTAGGGAATCCGCGCTAATGTTCCTTTTTCTGTGCAGTTAATGGCCTCGATGGATTCATTGCCAGCAAGACCAAGGCAACTTACAAAGATCCCATTGAAACTACGTTCGTCCCTGAAGTACATCCTTCCCTCGGAATCGATGGCACAATGTACCTCAACAAACTATGGACTCGGCCTGCCATCAAAACCGCGCTCTCTTCTGCTCTCGGAGGTCTTCCTACCACGTTCCAATCCGAAGTTGAAGCGGATATCAAGCAACTCAAGGCCTACAATTTGAACCCCCAGTTCTTCTTTGATGGATTGGATTTGCTTCACTTTAGTTCTAAAGACAAGAATTACAGAAACGATCCAACTATTGCCAGAAGACGGGGTGCTTGGGAGGCTTGGACCAAGTTGGCTGAGAAGGGCCGGTTTGCGGATGCTGCTGATCGTGGCGAGCATGTTACCGCAACACACGATGCATTTGAACACGGTTGATCCCCCACTCTTTGGGCCCCCGAGTGAACTGTCTTCCTTATCGTGTTGATAGCCAGTGCACTCACTCCTCAGCTCAGACCTGTAGCCGAGAAGGAGTTGTTTCGAATCTGTCTACAACACAACGTGCCAGCCCATGTCGCCCCCATCTCTGCAAAAGCTCAGGTATACCAGACGTATAGCGCTTATTGACAAAAAGCTTGTCCGCTGGTACCATGGCAGCGTCACCAACATTACCTGGAGTGATCCAGATATTTTCCTCTATGACATGCCGCGCATCGTTACAGACTTTGATTGGGAAGCCAAAACGTTCACCTATATCCGCAAAGATTCAATCCAAACCTACAAGGCAGGAGCGTTCCCAGAGGACTATACGGCATTCACGGAAGCTTTCCTCGATGCCTGTATCCTCGCAGGCGGTGTCTACGATTGTCCTGTTCTCCCATCTCTCGCCGGATCCTTGACTTCCATGGGCCCCGTCTTCACCTTTGAACGGGCCATCGATATCCTCCGCACATACAATTACGATGGCGCAACAACCATCAAAGAAAGTCTCCCTGATTCCAAGGAATATCTCGGTCTCTATGCTAAGACGAAAGCCATGATCACATATATGCCCATCAAACAGAACGATGGCCCCATTGTGACTTTGGTGAGACACAACGCTCCCAACGATCTTGCGATGGTCATCACGCCTCGTCTCGCCGACTCGATCTACTGGATGTTTTATCACCGACTCGTCCGTCCGAATATTTACGATTTGCTGATTTCGGATAATATCCAAATTCATGCTCCGCTAGAGGGAGGTGATACGTCGGAGTATAGGAATTTGTTGACTGAGATGATTCCTATTCAAACCCAGTGTCTTGCTCTTGTTGCAAGTCATTCAAATCGATTTATGCATCATAAGCATCTCGTACCTTCATTTCCTCATAAGGCGAATTGCTCATTTAGACTGCAACTTACTGGTATCAACCGGAAGCGCGAGTTGATCTTCCTCCCTATCACTTCTTCAATCCCAATGAAGCTCCGTACGGTAAGACCAAGACATGGCACGTGCGTAGCAAGACTATCACATCCATTGCCAAGGTATTCCTCCTCACAAGCCAGATCCTAATGCTAGACGAACGACTTGCGCGGATGGGTGCTAGCATTGCGTAATCCTGAGAACGCAAAGAGAACCATCAACAGAGAAGAAGGAGACCGAGAAGTATTATACGTCCAAAATTTTCATTACTAACAACAGCAACTTGTTAGCCATGAAGAGATTATTGCAAATGCGTTCTGGAGGACACTGCAACTTCGCTTCTTCATCAATGGAGATGATCATCACTTGATGCCATGGGGAATAGCACTTGCTGACGGTCTCAAAAAATTGCATGCCCAAGCAGATCTTCACGATGCATTGGTTCTTGCGCTTGAGCTCTTCCGTCTCAAGATCCTTCATCATGACGAATTTAGTATCAAATATCCTGACGCCGCTATGTATGTCAATGGTATTTTAGGGTCCTCATGAAACCAGACTTATGTTAGATGAGGAGAAGAAACATATTCGTTACGTCTGTCGCCTGGCTTGTACCGCCTCATTAGCCGCACCTCCAGAGAGGTGGCAAGGGCCCATCAGTCGAACATACCTCGCTTTTCACAGCATGGTCACCGAATTCCAAAGGCACCTCCGAAGTCTCGTCGAGATGGTTACATTATCTATGTGCGTCCACTATGATGTTTTGCGAACGGATCGCCCAAATATTGAATGGACCCAAATCGGACTGAAGTAATTTATCCCCGATCCCGTGTTCGATTTTTGATGTCCTAATATTCGTTGGTAGACTTCCTTTTGGTGCTCCTTTGGATACGATGTTTGCACTCCTCATTCGATGTAAACTCGAAGACTTGGTTCTTCAACACCGCAACGCCTCCGTTTCCGCCGAAAATCAAATCAACCTTATTGAAGTCACCGATTGGACATCCCTCTCCCCCTTAGCACCCCAGGAGGTAACCAGAATGTTTGCCTTTTGGGACGCGGTACATACCTCCTCCCCTATCCCATTTGTAGCCACATTGCTAACTAGGCACGATAGTTCGTCTGCGCTGTCAAGAGTGCTAAGGCAGCAAGTGCGCGATTCCATGACAATTCCGAGATAAGCGACGAATTGTCCAAGATCACTGACACCGATTCCTGGCTCGCGGCATTGAGGAATTAGGAATCCCCAGCCCGAAAGGCCAAGAATGCCAAGAAGTCCGCTGCAAACAAGAGAGCAACGGAGAGGAAGAGACAAGAGGCAGCCGCGGCAATTGAACGAGAGGAAGAGGAGGCCAACTACAGAGAACTCGAGGAACAGCAAAGGTGGGATAGGAGGGCATTGCGTGATTTGGTGAGGACGACATATAATTCTGCTCCGGTCGTTGACGAACACGGGTTCTTAGCGGTCCTGGATGGCGGCGCATGAAACGACGAGGACCGGGGTATTGCGACGCAATGTGAAATCGCGCTGATTGTCCTGCAAAGCGAAGGCAACTGCTTCCCGGCATGGACGGTGTTCGGTCTCATACTTCTCCGCGTTACTTTCGTTGTCGATGGACATACTAATGGCGAACTGCGGGCAATGGAATGCTGACCAATCAAGTCTGGTTAAAATAGACCTTCCAAGCGCTACCATCCGAGTAGAAGCCCAGGACAAGGGGATTCCCGGATGGAATGACAATTGATTTCGCTGGTGTGATTATCTCGCCTTCTATAGTTTGCGTAGCTTGTTTTAATTTCTTGCACTTTCTCTTTTGCTTTCTCTTGCTCTTGGCGGGGATGGTGGTTATTGTTGTCATTGCTGTCGTCTCATCTCTTTTCCTTGACTAGTGTCGTCTCTTACATGTCGTGAGGCTAGGCTGGTGGTGGTGGTTGCTAATGTACTGCTTTTATCATATTATTCTCGTTTTGCCCTCCTACGCAAACTTGCTCATTTTCCCTGCTTTCTAAAGCCTCTTTCCACGCTGGCTCTTTCAAGCGGCTTAGGCGTTGTGGGTCCCTCCTTCCATCCTATCAAATAAATTATATGATAAGTTGCGGGCAATTCCTCTTTATTCTCTCCTTCACCGTACAGTTCTCTATATACTGCTTCCGTCGCCAAGAGCAAATCCCTTCCAAAGTATCCAGGCCGATTGATATGAGCTGCTGAATCACCTGAGGCACGGATATCCACCAAAAGAGATGTGACATCTGGATATGCAACAACGATATCCTCCACATCAATTGTAAGGAGTTTGAAGTTGGCTCGACCCAGCAAGTTCCCTATATCTCGTACATCTTCATTTAGAGCAGTCTCATTACTTGTCGTACTTGCCATTGGTGAGATGTGAGGTGAGACCCCACCGTTCCTCTCCTGTTCCGCAAGTTGAATGCTTCCCCGCAGTTCGAACAGCGTATCGCCGCCGAGTAATGCCGCAAGAAATAGTCCATCAGGAATAAGAGATTGATTTATCTGTAAGAAAATGCCAGGGAGATCGTTAATCCAGTGCAATGCGAGATTACTTATGACGCAATCGACAGAGGAGGGTTGCACCGGTAGTGTTTCTAATGTGGGTACTACTCGTCTTTCCACGAATGGAGGAACAAAGTCTGGGTCGCGATGGAGGAGATCGCGGGACGAGTCGAGCATGATTAGCTTCCCTATCCGTTCGCTTGGAATGTCGGATAGTATAGAGGCGCCGTCTTTTGGTGTCGCGCCTTCATCGGAAGAGGGCGGAGGACAGGGCTGCATCATTGCTTTTGCGAGATGCCCTGATCCTGCGCCAAACTCCACGACGGTCTTGAATTGTCGGTTAATAAGCTAGTATTAACCAAATCAAACCTTTGAGAGAGCACCATGAATCTCTCGATAAGACGCTGGGCGACTGCATCTCGAAGATAGTCTGTCTGCCGGGAATGCTCTGGGTTTAGTCTGGCTGCCCGATTCCGTTGATGACGTTTCGTTTCAGAATTAAAGACTTGAAAGGGAGTGGCCGTCGACGTTGCGGGTCTCTTGCCGTGCCATTGCACAGTCTCGACCCGTCGAAGCAACGCATTTACCGATCTTAGCCGTGTCATGCGAGCGGCGAGGTGATCGTCCTCTCCTCGGAAATTTCGCGACCGTCCTGTTCGCCAGCGCATGTTTCGTACCACATACCCGGCTATCCGGGAGCTGTTTCACGCGCCTCATCCCGCCATCCCCTTCTTCGCTGCGAGTCTCTTCGGTCTACTCCTCATTCTGCTCCCAGCAATGCTCCT
>Ga0335081_10020790_pt1 | contig 10614 bp, 6 predicted proteins | sample Lox_Sample_35_FD_206713 | JGI IMG/M metagenome (GOLD analysis project Ga0335081, IMG submission 206713) | Soil microbial communities from Loxahatchee National Wildlife Refuge, Florida, United States - Lox_Sample_3.5 | ecosystem: Environmental > Terrestrial > Soil > Wetlands | place: USA: Florida... | reverse complement strand
ACATAGTGGGTTGTCATGCCGTAACCAGCTTTGTTTTGATGAAGATAGTGGGCCCTCCAAAAATCACGTTTTGCTGTCTTGTGTTTTCAACAATATAGTGGGACCATCCTTCATTTTGACCCCCCCAGGCGGGTGGGCATTCGTCCCTTCCGCTGCGCCAGCTTCTCAAAACTGGACGGAAAAGCCGCCACGGAAATACCGGTAAGCTGCGGTCAGCACCAAGGGATTGTCGCCGGTGCGCGCCATTGGGACGTAACCTTGCGCCAGCATATTCTGAAAGTCGGCCAAGGCTTCGAAGTGCGCAGGTATGAATGCGATGGAAGGAAGGGGTTGCCGGATTTCGAGGTCAAGATTGGGTCGGACCTCTCCGTAGGGATCAACGCTGGTGACGCGGCCCCGGGGTAGCCAGCCGTACGAAGTGATGATACGCGTCTTGGTCACCGGGATACTGGCCGAGACTTTGGCGCCAACGGTCTGAGTTTCTGTAGTTTGGAGCAATCCTCGCACGCCCGCCGTCTCCTCGCCCGGGGATTGTGCGGATTTGGCGGCGAGCGCGTCACCGGTGGAATAAGCCACTTCCGCCTCGACGTTGCGGCCAAGTTGCTCAGAGTAGGCAACGCGGAAACCGGACGAACGGTAAGACCCGGCGTTCAAAGTCAAGCCGTCGCCAGCCGGATTCGGCAGGACGCTACCGGAAAGCCACATCGGCGTTCCGGCGCCCGCAAAGCCCCAGAGGGCACGATTATCGAAGCTATCCTGGTAGGCCGCCGCCTCCACCTTCCCGTACTTCGTAAAGCGGTGCTCCACATTGACTTCGCCGTGAATCACCTGCTCGAGCTCAGGGTGATATCCACTCAGGGTGACGCGGGGAAACGCATTCAATTCTCCCACGCGGTCGAGCAGCGTGCCGCCACCTTCGTCCAAGCCGATGGCCCCGTAGCTGAAGTTGATTTCGGTGTCCGGCCTCATCTGGTATTGCAGGTGGACAAGCGGCCGAGCGGTGGCGGCGGGCCGGATGGAGTTCAAATAGTCCATCTTGATGCCGGTGGTGAGCGTCAGGTGATCTGGAAGGTGCCGGGTAGTACTGTAACTGGCGGTGATTCCCTGGGCTTGAGCGAAGCCGCTGGCGTTAGGCGAGGGAAAGGGAAGCCCCTCGGAAAAGCTCAACTGGTGCACTACCACGGAAATCTCCTGCGGGTCCCCATTCACGATATTGCGGCGGAAAACCGTGGCCAGCGAGCCCGACTGAATGCCAGTGCCGTCCAGAGAACCAGCCACCAGGAAATCGGAGTCGGCAGAGATCGGGCGCAAATAGGCCAGCACACTTCCCATGCCCTGATCGTTAGAGAGAGGGTCGTAAAGCCCGGAACCGGGGACCATGCCCATGAGGTACTCGCCGGTAGCGCGTGGCACCCTCTGCGCCTTCTTGTCGCGCGAACTACTGGTCCGGGCTGCCTTCTTGCGATCTGCCTCGTGATAACGCAGGACAGGTCGAGTGGTGCCCGACGTGCGCAACACCCACTTCCAATCCTGGCCCCAAGTGGTCAAGCTGCCCTGCGGTACCTGCAAGCGAATCGGGGCAAAAATGTCTTCCAGCACGACGTTCTGCTGGGAAGTCTGGTTGGCTTCAACCCGCACCCCTTCCTTGAGTACCGGAAGACGAGTGATGGACGTAACCCGCAACGAATACCGGCCGGGGAGCAGATGGTCGACTTTGTACCTGCCGCGCGCATCCGTAATGACCCGCAACGTGAGGGTCCTGACGCCGTGGGAATCGGGCAAGGCAGGCCCCACCAGGAGGATGGTGGCTCCCATGAGCAGATCCCCCTGCGTGTCGGTGACTGTGCCCGTCAGGCTGCCGAACTGCGCGGCATTGCCGCGCGGCGGGACTCCAGCCAGGCAGGAAAGTACGGCGCCAGCCACCAGAGGAAGCGCCACGAACCGATTTCGCAAATGAAGCAGGCTCATCGGTCTCCTCACCGGGTAGGGAACAAGGTTACACGGGACTGGGAACAGGTCCCGATCCCCCATTTTCTGTCCCCTAAAACCTGTTCCCTGTTCCTTTTCCTACTGCACCGTAAACGTCGTCGACGGTGAAAGTGTCTGATTCTTGATGTTGTCTTTCACCTGAATCTGAACCATGTACTTGCCGGGCGGCATCTGCTGGAGCTTCATCGTCTGCGAAAGAGTCATTTGCTGCGCCGCGTTCTTGATGTCAGACGATTCTTGCGTCTTGCTCACGACGGGTTTGCCGTCCTTCGTAATGTCGTACGTCACTTCGGCCGACGGCTTGTGCGTCTTGGGGTCCACCCCCAAGTTGTAAACCTGCATGTAGATCCCGAGATTCTGGTCGCGAGTGAATTTTTGGCCCACGCTCGGACGCACCTTGGTGCCGCCGATCACAAAGGGCCCCGAACCGACCATGTTGGTCGGCAGCGGCTGGATGGTGTCCGCCAAAATCAGCGAACTACTCGAGAGCTTGTCCTCATCGTAGTGCGGAACGTGAATCCCCAGCTCCAGATTGCCCACGTGACCGCTCAAGTCGTCCTTCAACACGACCGTCAGCTTGTAGAGTCCGGGCTTCAGCGGAATCACTTTCTGGTAAACTGTCTTGCGATTGAGGTAACCTTGATAGTCATGTTGGGGGGTGTCGATGGTCGCGCCCTCCTCGACGGTGTTGACGATCCGCCCGCTCGGCGTGCTGATCTGGACGAAGATATCCAGCACCGCGTGCATCACGCCGTCCTTGTTCTGGAACTGCAAGTCGCGATTTGCCACCTGAATGGTGATCGGCGTGAGCACGCTTTCGTCGGTGACCTTGATGAAGTCCTCGCGGACGTCAAAAGGAAGAATCTCTCCGGAAATCTTCGAAGTCACCACCGCCTTCAAGTCCTTGAATTTGACCTCCGGCGGCTTGAAGATCTTGGCGTAGAGGTCCAGGCGGGTGAATTCTTCCATGGACTCCGGCGTACCGCCCATCGCCGTGCCGACGGTCATGCCGTCCGTCCGCGTGAAGCGATCGGTCTTGGAAGCCATGCCCATGGCCTCCATGTCGGTGAGACCAGCGTTGGGAACGTGAAGCAGGGCGTCCTTTTCGCCGGGGTCCATGGTGAGACGATACTCACCGGTCATCGTCGGATCCACGAACTCGAGGATGACGTTTTCTTGGATGCCCTCAATATACCGATACCGCCAGTCTTCGAATGGATAAGTGGACGTCTCGCCGCCGCCTTCCTCCGGCGGACGCTCATAGGTACCGCCGCTCGGGTGAGAGTCGATCTCGTCCGGCGGTCCGTACATGATGTAAATGCGGCCGCGGTCGGTCTTCCAGCCCGGAATGCCGGAAGCATAGTGTTCGTTGGCATAGGCGATGCGCCGGTAGTATTCCTCTTTGAATTCGTTTTCGGGGCTGCCGGGGTTGGGATTGCGGCGCTCCCAAAACGCCTCGATGAACTGTTCCCGCTCGTCGTCAGTGCTGAGTTTCTTGAAGGACGCCCTCTCCTCCGGGGTGATGATATAAGGGACCTCTTCGGTCAGCCACTTCTTGTACGCGCCCTCGTTTTCCTCCCTAATGGCTTTCTGGCGGCGCTTCTGTTCCTTCTTCTCTTTCCTGTCTTCCTTGTCTTGCTTGTCCTGGGCTTTATCCTGGAAAGCTGCCAAGGACGCGCCCGCCAGGGCCGTCAGGGTTGCGAAAAGCACTATCAAGCCCAGCTTTCGGACCCAACGACCTCTCGCGGAATCAGGAATTCTTCTCCAACCGGACTTTTCCAGCATCGGCCGAATTGTATGACTCACGGATGAAGAAGTCAAGTGGCCGCTCGGATCGGATTGGTCCATGAATGATCCCCCAAAGGAGAATATGACAACTCCCGCACCCCAACTCCGACTGCTACCTAAGATGCGGCGCCAGGGAAAAAGGATTACCCCGAATGATGAAGTATGAATGCATGAACGAGATTGAGTCATTGAGTCATTGAACCATTGAATTATTGAAGAAAGAACGCCGAACCTTCTTGTCTTCAATGACTCAATCTACTCAATCTCATTCATCATTCTAGAACCCACTGCCGATAATGGTCCTGAGAGTGACGCCGGAGAGCGAAGATGAGAGTATTTGACCGTATTGATCCCGGGAATATCGAGCGTCGCGAGCGCGAGCTGTGGCTAATGGCGATCGCCGTCATCGCCATTTTGGCGGTCGGCGTGGCGCTGCTCATGTACTTCCACATCTTTGCCCACGCCTTCGTGCTGACCGGAAGTTTCGTGCGCACCGTGTTCTTCGCCTTCTGCGGCCTGGCGACGCTCCTCATTGCCTACCTCGTGGACCGCCACATGGTGGTCCGGCACCTTCGGCAGCAGCTCACGGAGGCGCTGGAGCGGAACGTGGCGCTTCGGCATCAGGCGGGCGCGGACGTGCTGGCGGCGCTGCCGGGTTTCCACGATTTCCAGGATCGAATGGCCATGGAGTTCCTGCGAGCCGCCAACGCGCGGGAGCCGCTCTCCGTCGTCGCGGTCCTGATCCTCCCGTCGGCAGTGGTCTCTGGCACAGCGGAAGCCGTTTCCGCTTTCGGCGACGCCGGTAACGCTTTGAAGCGTCGGTTGCGGCCGGAAGACTCCATCTTCTTCCTGGTTGGGAGCGGCGCGTTTGTCATCTTGCTTCCTGGCGTCAACCTCGCCGGGGCCCGGCAATCGACCAGTCGCCTGGAAGAAGGGTTGCTCGATGCTTCCGGCGCCAGCAACCGTTTCAGCGCGGAACTCCAGGTAATCAACTACCCGCAACATTACCATACCGTCCGAGAGATCGAGGCGGCGGTCCTATGCCTTGTTCCTGAACGACCCAATGCGGCGACCGGGCAAGGCGTGCCAGCGAAGAAGGAGACAGGAGTTAGGACTCAGGAGACAGGAAGAAAGAAGACAGGAGTCAGAAGTCAGGAGACAGCATAAGAGACAGCCTTCATTTGTCTGTCCTGGTTCCGACTTTGGTCCCAGCGGCTCCAACAGGAGCCAGCAAGTCAGCATAATGGACCGTCTTCATTCTGACTCCTGTCTCCTGTCTCCTGTCTCCTGACTCCTGGCTCCTGACTCCTACTTGTCCGTCCCCTGACTCCTTGTCAGTTGCCCACTGAAAGGCTTACAATAACAACGAACGATGTGGGGTGGAGTGCGAGCGAAGCGTAAGGCTCCCGGCGGCCGGAGCGGCGAATAGAAACGACGCCTCCCCCTTCGAAGGGTTTTACGAGCCATTCTGACCGGCCCGTCATTTGAGCCTCGCTCGGACCCGCGGTTGGAATCTAACGGAAACTTTCCGATGTCGTCGAACGTATAACGAGATGGAAAGGGAGTAAGTGTGTGAATTCGAGGGGAGGCCGCAGGCCTGCCCGGTACGTGCATCTAAGCGTCGGTTATCGGTTGTGCCAGCAACGGAATAACTGGCAACCGGCCGGGGTCGGCACGAATCGAAGCCGAGGTGGTATCGAAGCGAAAGACGGCGCTACGGCGGGGGCCCGCAGTGAAGGCGACTCACGCGCCTCCGACGGGCGACCGGCAAGGTCCCAAATGGAGTGGGTATGAAAAAGAAACTTCTCATTGGTGGGGTTCTGGTGCTTCTGGTGGTGCTGGTAGTGGCTGGCATTTCGTGGAGCAAAAAGGGAACGGTTACGGTACAGACGGGGAAGGTGGCCAAGGAGGACTTGTCGGCCGTGGTCACGGCCTCCGGCGATATCGAGCCGCCTCCCGACAAATGGGCTAACGTCAACGCGAATTCGATGGGCAAGATCACGGAGCTCCGGGTCCAGGAAGGCGACAAGGTCAAGAAGGGTCAATTGTTGCTGAGGACTCAAGATGTCCAGGCGGGTGCTGCCGTGCAGGGCCAGGAGGCGGCAGTAAAGACCGCCGAAGCAGACTTGGCCGCGCAACAAGCCACTGTGGATTCGGCGGCGGCAGCTTTGAAGACGGCGGAAGCCAACCTGGCGCAAGCCCAGGCCAAGTACAAGCAAGCCAGCGACGATTACACGCGATCGCAAGAGTCGTTCAAACAGGACCTCATTGCCCGGCAGGTTTTTGATCAGGATCTGAGCAATTACGAGGTGGCGAAAGCGACCGTTCAATCTAACGATGCGCAGGTATCTCAGCAGAAGGCGCTCTACCAGCAAGCGATACAGAACCTGCATATGGCCCAGGCCCGCCTCTCCCAGAGCAAGGCGCAACTCGTCAGCTATAACGATGTGTACAGCCAGACCATTTATAACTCGCCGCTCGACGGCGTCATTACGTCGCTTCCGGTGCACCAGGGCGAGAACGTGGTGCCCGGCATCCAGAACTCGGTGGGAAGCGTGTTGTACCAGGTGTCGGACCTTTCGGTGATCACGGCAGTAGTGAAGGTGGACGAGTCGGACATCGTCAACGTGAAGTTGGGCCAGCCGGCCGAGGTCACCATCGATGCCATCCCGAACGCGACCTTCAAGGGAAAAGTTACGGACATCGGTGAGAGTGCTTTGAGCCAATCGACGGGGCAAGCCACCACCGGTTCCACCTCCGGCACCACGAGTGAAGAAGCCAAGGACTTCAAGGTGGTGGTGACGCTCGACAGTCCGCCGCCCAACATGCGACCGGGCCTCTCGGCAACGGCCAAGATCACCACCGCCACCCGCCAGAACGCAGTGGCGATTCCCATCCAGGCCTTGACCATCCGTACGCGCGGCGAGCTCGGGCAGAGCGACAAGCCGAAAAGCGGACAGGCCTTGGCGGCCACCAAGCCGGAGGACATGACCCCGGAGCAGAAGGCAAAAGCCAAGGAAGAAGTGCAGGGAGTGTTTGTGGTGGATAAGGACGGCCGGGCCAAGTTCCGCGAATTGCAAACCGGCATCATGGGCTCGATGGACGTGGAAGTGGTAAAGGGGCTCCAGCCGGGCGACCAGATCGTGACTGGGAGTTACCAGGTGCTCCGCACTTTGAAGAACGATACCAAGGTGAAGATCGACAACACGGCGGCTGCCACGCCGAACGCCGTACAGGCAACGTCTTAAGCGAAAAAAGGAGCCAGGAGCCAGCATAAAGACCGTTTGCATTCTCACTCCTGACTCCTGTCTCCTGACTCCTTCTTCCCAATCGGCAATCGGCATTTCAAGGAGAACGCATGGGAACTCAAGTTAGGGTTTCGCCGGCACAGGAAGTGCAGGCCCCGGCGGCCGGGGTGGTGATCAAAACCGAGGATCTGTGGAAGACCTACGATATGGGCGCGATGGCGGTGAACGCGCTTTGTGGGGTCTCGTTTGAGGTGCAGCGCGGAGAGTACCTGGCCATCATGGGACCCTCCGGGTCCGGGAAATCGACCCTAATGAACCTGATCGGCTGCCTGGACACGCCCACCAAGGGAAAGTACTGGCTGAACGGCCGGCTGGTGAGCGAGCTCTCCGACGACGAGCTGGCCTACATCCGCAATAAGGAAATCGGGTTTGTGTTCCAGACGTTTAACTTGCTGGCGCGGGCCACCGCCCTGCACAACGTGGAGTTGCCGCTGATTTACAACGGCACCCCGGCTGAGGAGCGCCTGGCCAAGGCGCGAGAGGCGCTGCGCAAGGTCGATCTGGCTGAGCGTACCCATCACAAGCCCAACGAACTCTCCGGCGGCCAGCGCCAAAGGGTGGCGGTGGCGCGAGCCTTGGTCAACAATCCCTCCATCATCCTGGCGGACGAGCCCACCGGCAATCTGGATAGCGCGACCGGGGAGGAGATCATGCTCCTTTTCGACCGGCTGCAATCCGCCGGCAATACCATCGTGCTGGTGACGCACGAGCACGACATCGCGGCCCACGCCCATCGCATCATCCACATCCGCGACGGAAAGATCGCCCGTGATGAACGAGTGAGATAGCAGAAGAAATGATGAACGATGAATGATGAATGATGAACAAGAAGGGAAGACAGAAGACGGAAGAAAGAAGCCAGAATAGAGAACAGGGCAGGTAGAGGAAATGATGACTTCTGACTCCTGTCTCCTGTCTTCCTTCTTCTGTTCATCATTCATCATTCATCGTTCCTAATTCTCTTATGGCCTCAATCAGTCAGGCACAGACGCTGGCGGTCGCGAAGCGTCAGCACGAACGCGGCCAGGCAAGCTTGTGGGTGAGCGCCCGCGAAGCTTTCTGGATCGCGCTCGATACCCTCCGCAGTCATAAGCTGCGCACGTTCCTCACCCTGCTCGGCGTGGTGATCGCTACCACCACCTTGATCGTGGTGATGTCCGTCATCAACGGCATGAACCTTTACGTGGCCACCAAGATTGCCAACCTGGGCGCCAATACTTTCATCTTGGACCAGTTCAAGTGGGGGAACATGAGCTACGAAGAGTGGCTCAAGGCCCAGCGCCGCAACAAGCCCATTCGGATCGATGACTACTTGTTCCTGAAGGACGATCTGCAAGGCTACAAGAATATCGCTGCCCAGGCAGGTCTGTGGGGGGAGCCGGAGGTCAAATACAAGGGGCACACTCTGGAACAGGTGGAGGTGAGCGGCGTCACGCCCAGCGCTATCGATATCGGTAACGAAAAAGTGGGTTATGGGCGCTTTATAAACGACGCGGACTACGACCACGATTCCATGATTTGCTTCATCGGCACGGACCTCGTCGACCAGTTCTTTCCCAATACCGACCCGCTGGATAAGACGATCACGGTCGCCGGCAAGCCCTTTCGCGTGGTCGGGGTGGCGGAGAAAATGGGCACGGTCTTGACCTTCAGTCAGGACTCTTTCGTTCAGATTCCGCTGACCACGATGGCAAAAGTCTTTGTGGCCCGGCCCCACCTTAACATCAGCATTCAAGGCTTCAATGTTACCTCCATGCTGATCCTCGAGGACAAGGTGCGGGCCTTGATGCGCGCCCGGCACCACCTGCCGTACAAAGAAGATGACGATTTTGCTGTCAACTCTTCCGAGGCGTTGATGGGCACGTGGACGGAGATGAGCAGTTCGATCTTCGCTGTCGCGGTCGCAGTGGTGGCCGTCTTTATGGTGGTGGGCGGCATCGTTATTATGAATATCATGCTAGCCAGTGTGACCGAGCGCACGCACGAAATCGGCATCCGTAAATCCGTGGGGGCTAGACGGCGGGATATCCTGACGCAGTTTCTGATTGAGTCGGCCCTCATGGCGGTGTGGGGTGGCCTTACGGGAGTAGTGCTGGCGGTACTCATCGCCCGACTGGTGGCGGTGGTTTTCACGGCCTCCGTGCCCCTCAGCGCCATCGTCGTGGGCTTGACCCTCTCCACCGCCGTCGGGCTCTTCTTTGGCATCTACCCCGCCAGCCGGGCTTCCAAGCTGAGTCCGATTGAAGCTTTGCGAACCGAGAACTGAGCAGGCACTGGGAGCGCGGGCCTCTCACCCGCACTTTCTGTTGGATCCTGGAGGATTAGAGAGGTCAAGAGCGGGCGAGACGCCCGCGCTCCCATGGATGAGGTACTGAGCATGGTTTCCTACTGGAACGCCGTCCGCGAGAACCTGCTTCTGGCCTTGGATACTCTTCGCACGCACAAGTTTCGTTCCTTCCTGACAATTCTCGGGGTGCTAATCGGAACCACCACCGTGATTGCCGTAGCCTCGATCTTCGCCGGTCTGGACCACAAGTTCACTGAGATGGCCGAGGACTTTGGCACTCGATCCATGTTCATCTTCAAGTTTGATCCGGGCGTTCATGTCGGGCGGATGTCAAAAGAGGAGAGGATGCGCAAGCCGCTCACGTACGCCGACGCGATGGCCCTCAAAGAGCAGTGCCCGTCTATTGAAGAGGTCGCGGTGGAACCTGACCGGTGGGCGAACCCCCCGGTGGTCAGGTACAAGGGCCTGCAGATGATCGATTCCAACTTCCTTGGAGCGACGGCGTCCGACTTCGAGGTAGTCAACGATCACTTGGCGGACGGCCGCTTCTTCACCGACATCGACGATGGTCACCGCCGCGACGTGGCAGTGATCGCCCCGGGCGTCGTCAAGCGTTTCTTCGCTAATGCGGACCCGGTCGGCAAGAGCATCCTGGTGGACGGCCACCCCTTCGAGGTAATTGGTACCCTGGGTCCGCGCAAGGAGCTGGGCGACAACGGCAGCGACCGCGTCATCAAAATACCTTACAGCACTTTTATGAAGCTCTACCCCGACACTAAGGAGAACGTTATCCTGGCGATGGCCTACCCGGGCAAGCTTGGCCAAGCCATTGACGAGGCGACGGGTGTGCTCAGGCGGCGCCGCCACGTCAAGCCGTCGGAGAAGAATAACTTCGGTATCTCGACGGCGGAGTCGTTTATCCAGGACTTCCGCCAAATTATGGGGATGGTGGTGCTGGTGTCCGTGGTGATTTCCTCGATCGGCTTGCTGGTGGGCGGTATCGGGGTGATGAATATCATGCTGGTCTCGGTGACCGAGCGCACGCGAGAGATCGGCGTGCGCAAGGCCATTGGCGCGCGACGGAGCGATATCATCTGGCAATTTTTGCTCGAAGCGATGACCCTGACCGGGGCGGGCGGCATCCTAGGAATTGTGCTGGGTGGCCTTATCAGCTTATTGATCCGTTTCGCCGCCGATATTCCTTCTTACGTGCCGGTGTGGTCGGTTATCGTTGGGTTTGCG
>Ga0335081_10020789_pt1 | contig 10614 bp, 7 predicted proteins | sample Lox_Sample_35_FD_206713 | JGI IMG/M metagenome (GOLD analysis project Ga0335081, IMG submission 206713) | Soil microbial communities from Loxahatchee National Wildlife Refuge, Florida, United States - Lox_Sample_3.5 | ecosystem: Environmental > Terrestrial > Soil > Wetlands | place: USA: Florida... | reverse complement strand
CAGATCGATCAGGCTTACATCACAAAGGCGCAGATCGATACTCTAAAGCCGGATGTTGTAACTCGGATGGAACTCCTCGGTATCCCCGCTTTCGTGGCCCAATCTCTCAACGCCAATCAGTTATACGGTCAGATGCCGAGCATAGTGCGGACGCCGTACTTCGGCTTTGCGCAGCTATTCCAGGCCCAGGATAGCGTGAGTTCAAACTACAACAGCTTACAAGCCAAGCTAGATAAGCGTTTCAGCCATGGACTATCCTTCCTTACCTCCTATACGTGGTCGCACTCCATCGACGGCGCTTCAGTGTTCTTCGGCTCTGGTGCGAATGCGACCACCATTTTTCCCCAGAATAATTACAATCTGGCGGCGGAAAGGGGAAGTTCGGACTTCGATATCCGGCAACGGTTAAGCCTTAGTTTCAACTATGATGTGCCCGCGCTTCGTGGCGCTCCATCAGCGCTCGGTAAGGGATGGGAATTTGGCGGTATCCTTACTCTGCAGACTGGCCAGCCTTTCTCGGTGCTGACTGGCGAGGGTCTCAGTGGAACTGGTTTGGGCAACGATCGTCCAAATTTGGTGGGTGATCCCAATTCCGGGCCGCATACTGTGCAACGGTTCTTCAACACCGGCGCGTTCGCTCTCAACGCTCCTTTAACCTTCGGCGATGCCGGCCGTAACATCGTCACCGGACCCAACTATCGCGATTTCGATTTTTCGATCATCAAGAATACGCTGATTGGCGACAAGGTAAACACACAACTCCGGGCGGAGTTCTTCAACATCTTCAACCACCCAGCCTTCGCCCTCCCCAGCAACATCTTGGCAGCGCCAAATTTCGGCGCGTTGTACCAGACTCCTGATGCTGCACAGAACGATGTGGGACTCGGGTCCGGTGGTCCTCGCCTGATCCAGTTTGCGCTCAAGGTGAGCTTCTAGGAGATGCGTTCATTGCAGATCCGGCATCTCGGGCTGACGACCTTTTTCGTTTTTCTTTCTTGTTGCCATTTGTTGGCTCAGCCCGCAGCCAAACAAATCGGCAAGGATCTTTACGCTTACATTTCAGATAACGACGCCAGTTCGAATTCCATGTTTCTAGTCGGAGACAAAGGGATACTGGTGGTCGATACGGGCCTGAATGGGACAGAGGGAGAGAAGCTATTGAGCGCCATCCGGCAGATTTCTAAATTGCCGGTCAAATATATCGTCAATACTCACTATCATCCGGATCATCAGGGCGGAAACCGAACAGTTGGGCCCGATGCTATCGTTATCAGCACAGATTTCACGCGTGATCGAACTCTCGCGATCGCCCAGTCGCCGAGCATGAAAACATTTCATTTCCAACCAGCCGATCTCACCTTTCAACACAAAATCACCATTCATTTGAGCTCTCATCCGGTGGAGATATTTTTCCCCGGCAAGGCCCACACTTCGGGCGACGCACTCGTATATTTTCCCGATCAGCAGGCTATCGCCATGGGTGATCTGTTTCTGAATCGCTCGTGCCCTGCGATGGATGATGGCAGTGCTGAAAATTGGATCCACGCGCTCGATCAGGTTCTCCGGTTGCCAATTGAATCCGCGGTACCGGGACACTTCGAAATCGGCACCCGGGCCGATCTTCAGCGATTCCGCGACTACCTGAACGATCTTTATCAGCAGGTAGCGGCGATGAAGCAAAAAGGCGAAAGCCTCGATCAGGTCCGCCGGAACCTTCACCTGGAAAAATACGCGGATTTCCGTCAGTATCCAAAATACGAGGCTACCTTTGCCGATAACGCGGCCACCATCTACAACCAGCTCGCCCTTAGCCCGTAGTTAACGTTCTTTTATGGACCTCGCGGGTGCAGCCACTGGGCTTTCTGTTGCATCTACTTGTGCATGAAACTCTCGCAAATTGCTCTTATGACCGCCGCCTCCGGATTCGCCGGCTTTGGTGTTGCTTTCTTGGTTCGTCCCAGCATTCTTGAGCGCGTCGATGTCAAGGCACGATCCGCACGCGCCACGACCGAGTTGCGGGCGATGTATGGCGGAATGGAACTGGGCCTGGGCGCATTTTTCCTGGTAGCCGCGCTTCGACCCGAGTGGGAGCAAGCGGCGCTGATGGCTCAGGTACTGGGACTAGGCGCGCTCGCGGCCTCACGGGTGGGCGGCATCGTTCGCGACCAACCTCGGGGAGCACTGATGAAAGCGCTCGCCATCGCCGAAGGCGGAACAGCCCTGCTTGCGGGCGTCGCGCTCGCGAAGTGCGGGGCCGCAACCAATGGCTCGCGGCTGTGATGCTGCTCGTTAGGGCGATTCGCCCGAATACATGGGCTAATTCGGTGCAGCACCACCACGCAGCTGGTACGCACAGCCAACAAATTCGGCGGTCTCACTGCTGCATCGTGAGGTCTAGGTTGTCCTGCAAAACTTCGAGTACCGCGTTGACATCTTCTAGCGTGTTGTAGAGATGAAAAGAGACGCGCAGGCCGTCCATCCGATTGGACGCCACAATATCGCGTTCCGCTAATTTCTTCACCATGGCATCGGAATCCTTCATCTGCAGGACCACCAGGGGGCCGACACTATCGGCGGGAGTTTTCACTTTGATGTTGAGATCACGTGCGCAGGTCATCAGTGCGTGAGTAAGGCCTGCGATGTGATCGGAGATTTTTTCAAACCCAACACTTCCCATCAACTGGAGGGCTGCGGGAACCGCGTAAACATGCGGCAACGGAGGGGAACCGGTCTCAAACCGACGAGCAGCAGCCGCGGGATTGAGATGTTTGACGTCGAAAGCAAACGGATTCTCTTGGGCGAACCAACCTGTGATTGTGGGCATCAGCGAAGGAATTAACTCTCGCCGGACATATAAAAAAGCAATTCCGGAGGGACATAGAAGATATTTGAGTGCACCCGTAACGTAAAAATCTACATCGACTTCTTTCACATTGATCGGCCGTGTTCCGCAATCCTGATATCCATCGAACATGACGAATGCGCCGTGTTCATGGGCGTGCCGGACGACGGAACGAATGTCCGACCGAAAGCCGTTCGAAAAGCAGACTTGCGTAACCGGAACAATAAGCGTCTGATCATCGATCGCTTTTGCATAAGCGTCGGGCGAAATTCCGCCGCCTTCAGCAGCTAGGAAATGTATTTTGGCGGCGCGACGTTCCTGGGCAAGCCAAATTTGTCCCATGGTCGGGAACTCGAATTCGCCCATAATCACTTTCGCTCGTTGCCTGAAGTCGAGAGCACTGGCAACCGAATTAATTCCTGCAGAAGCACTCGTGACAACAGCAACCTCTTCGGAATCTGCCCCAATAAAACGGGCAAAGGCCGCGCGCGCTGCTTCGTATTGTTCTACCCAGCAATTCCAGGGCGATCCCTGCTCATGCCACAGCTGAATGTGTTCTCGCAGGGAAGCTTCCACCGCATCGCTCAGTGCACCTTGCGAGCACGAATTCAAAAAAATCTTCCGCTTAAAAATGGGGAAGCGGGAACGAACAGCTTCGACGTTGAAATCGGCACTCAAAACAAACTCCCTTCTCAGGACTTCGGAAATGGTTTCAAGATATCGTCATGCGTTTGACAACACATTCCAGAGACCGCCGTTATATATTCAACTAATACCGTTGATTGGCGTTGCCATAGCCGGGTTTTGCTAGGAAGCTGTCTCTCGACCGTCGAGGTACTCATGAAAACTCGTTCTTCCAAGTTGCACAAAGCCAAATCACACTCCACCAGCAAGACCATCAACACCGTGATTCGACTGGAACAGCACGTCTGGAAAGTTGCGGCAGAGAGGAACGCGAAAGCATTCAGTGAACTTGTTCCCCCTGATGCCCTCATGATTTTCCAAACTGGGATTATGTCGCAGCCGGAATACCTCGCTACCATGCACCAGCGCACGATTTCACGATATGAACTCGGCGAAATCAGTGGCTTCATGCCCAATGCTGCGACCGTCATCCTTTATTACAAGGCGCGCCGCCTAGGCGAACAAGCCGGTGAAGCATTCCCCAAAGGGGAAGTGGTCGAAAGCACGACTTGGGTCAAACGTGCCGGCGGCTGGGTTGCTGTGCTCAATCAGGAAACGCCGATTGCCAAACGCTCCGGCTAGAGATTGCGCCAAAACTTTTCCCGAACTCAAATTGCTACCTCGTGCTCATCGACGTTAGCGGCTTAAGGATCTCGTCGAGATAATCGCTCACTTCGTTCACCCGCGCGAGATGCGGGAACCGGCTACCGTCATGGTAATTAATTTGGTGTGAGCTTTCCTTTCCGGCGTTGACCGCTTCGACCTGAATCGACGCAGTGTTCGCCTTGGAATCGTGGATTGCGCGCTTCAATTCCTCGAGTGAAAACTCGCCCCCGTTTATCGCAATGATTTTTTGATAAGGGCTAAGGCCGCTCTCAAATGCCGGCATGCCGGGAATCACATCAATCACAGAACCGTCGTGCTTCACCCGCAAGCCAATCGAAGAAGTGAAATCGCCGCTCTGGGATGTCGCATCTTCGGCCGAGAGCATTTCGTTGGGATCGTCGTTGTAAACGAGCTTCCAGCCACCGCCCTCGATTCCTCCTAAGGGTGCACCGGGCTGAGTCGAATCCAGACGCGCGCGAAAGAATGTTCTCCAGTCATACGGTGCGATCCCATTCAGCGTGGATATGAGATCTTCGAATCTGTAAGTTTTGATGACCGGCTGATTATCGCTTCCGCCGTAAAAACCCCGACAGAAGTCGTCCATTGATTTCCTATCGCCGGTGAGCTTTCGGATCGTGGTGTCCACTTCTAACCAAATCAGAATGGCCTCTTGATAGAAATCCGTGTGCCGCCGGTACGACGACCATTCCGGGACGCTGAAGTAGAGAATCTGGGCGGCATTTGCCGTGTTCTGTAATGAGCGCCAGCGCCGGCCAGCGCGGTGCTCCAACATGGAGGCGGTGAGTGCGATGCTGTCCCGAGACTGCTCAGGCGTGAGAAGGCCACTCCGTCCGGTAAGCACTGTTCCCAGGTAATCCGTAAGACCCTCATACACCCAGAGCAGGTCACCTTTCATGGGCTGTTGAAAATCTGGGGTTGCAAGCCCTTCCGGCCGACGGTATTGCCCGTTCCACGAATGGCTGAATTCGTGTGGAAAGAGGCCTGCCATCCGCAAGCGCGCGTTCGGATCAACCAACTCGTGCTGCCCCACACGATCATCGCTGCTTTCGTGATGCTCCTGCCCAAGCCCCATAATGTTGTCGCTCAACGTCAGCAGGAAGTGATAATCGCGAAAATGGTGAGATTGATAGAGAGCTGTAGCTTCAGCAACCAATTTTTTGTAGTGTTCAATTAATTCGGGAGGAACATCGATGGCCCAAGCATCGTCGGAGACCACATCTAGTTCTTGCGGAGGGTTTTCCCCAGGATTCAGCGGATAGACTCGCGAGAATACGCCCGATTGCACGGGCGAATCGACGAGGAGGTCGAGCGCGACTGGAGCGAACGAGATTGTTTCGCCAGATTGACTGGAGATCGGCAGAGACGTGTTGAATGTCCAACCTTTGGGCAACGTGAGGGAGGGATGAAAAGTGATATCAGCAGCCGGCCAGCCTTTCGGATAGAGAGTCACCTGATTCCACATCAGGACAAACAGGTTCGCTGCTCCCGACGCGCTGAAATCGATCCATGGGCGCGGAGCCGAGATCAGGAAGTCCAACGACGCTTCAATCGACGAAACGCCAGTTGGGATCGAGAGATTGAAGGCATACATGTCTACGAGATCTTGCTGCCAGGGAATCTCCTGACCATTTGCAAAGAATTTCAGTCCGGCGACGTTCCAGACAGGACCGTCGGGGGAGTGATCTGCCGGCATCCATTTTGGATAAAACAGAGTGAGCGGGCCCGGATGGACGGGAATCACAAGCTTTGCATGGAGAATGCGCTGCGAGACCTGCGACGCATCAACCGAAATGGCGATTGGGCCCGGCGGTGCTCCCGAATTCGCAAGAAGAAACGATGGGCTCAAGAGAGCCGCGGCGACTGTGAGACATGGGATACAGTTGCGAGGCCCCACGATGAAAAGCAAATAACCACAGAGGACACAGAGGATCACAGAGACGGGCACCGCTATAAAAAACAAATAACCACAGAGAGCACAGAGGATCGCATGGACGATTACCAAGTTAACTTACCCATAAACTGAATGTTGCGCGGTCCGCCGACGCCAAAGTGCGAGTCGAAGCTGCCATCATCCGCAGTAGCGCTGATAACCCCGTTAAGCGTGGGGGAGGGCTCAGCAAAATTGGGATGATTAAAGGCGTTAAAGAAGCTGGTTCGAAATTGAAATCCAAATCGTTCGCTCAACTTGAACGTCCGCTGCAACGATATGTCCCAGGCATTCAAACCTGGCGCGACCAATACATCACGTGGGCAATCGCCAAAGGTGCCGGGGAGAGGGTCAGAGAACGAGTTCACGGATGCGTACGGTATCGAGAAATTTTTCAGCTGATAGTGAATCGGGCCGACGCAATTAAAACGTTCGTGATTGTTGCCAACGCCGCTTTCATCGCCGAAGGTGAGCAGTGGCGCTGCAAAGCCATCACGAAATGTGGTGGTTCCGGAGAGTTGCCAATCCTTCGCGACATAGGCCAATGCGTTGGTGGATTTTGGAGAGGGAACCCGGTACACATATGTAATCAGCAGCGCGCGCCGCTGATCAAACTCCGAGTTCCCATAACCACCCCTCACATTCGTCGAGTCCTGCGGAACGTATCCGCTGGTCCCGAAGAAATCCTCTACTTCCGAAGCTGTATCCAGATTGTGAGACCAGGTAAAGGCAACCTGGGTCGTTAGGCCATGAAAATCGTTCGACTTCAGTGTTACTTGGAGCGAGTTGTAATTGGCAAAACCAGGCGTTGAAATCGTATTGATTTGCGATAACGTCGGGAATTTTGCATTAAAAGGACGGGCCGCCTGCTCTAAGGCAAAGCTGGGGGGTGTCACACAAATGGGATTGTCCACACAACTGGGAGCGTAACCGGCCCCCAGCGGCGGTTGGTTAATGTCAAGCAGCTGCAGCTGATGAACACTGTGGTTTCCCACATAGCCGATCTGCAGGACGAGTTTCTGGCTCAATTCCTGCTGCAGGTTCAGGTTCCATTCCTGAGTATTGGGAGTTTTTAGATTGCGCTGAATGCTGGCAACGTTGAACGGAGGTTGCGGAGCTCCGGTGCCAAATATGGGTATTCCAACACCGAAGGGGATCGGGGCATTCGGAACGATGGTAAAGCCGGCCGTAGGGCCGATCGGATTTTGCGCCAGTCCTTCCTGGAAATTATTGAGCGGAATCGTGTCGTAATAAATTCCGAAGCCGGTCCGGAAGACAGTCTGCTTGCCGGGGATCAAGGCGAACGGGGGCACCCAGGACAGCGACACGCGTGGGCCAAGGTCTCCTTTTGGAGCGTTGTAGATGTGACCGCCGGGCAACTGCGAGGCTTCGATAAGGCCCTGGTTCGGATCGAAGACGGAGAAACGGCCGCGCGATTCAGTAACGGTTGTGAAGAAATCGTAGCGAAGGCCAGCAACCAGCGTCAGCCGCGGAGTGATCTTAATTGTGTCCATTCCAAAGCCGCTGATGATGTTCTGGGAAATGTTTGCACGATTACTTCCAACCCGCGTAATTTGCGTGAGCCCGGAACCGGGGGTGGGACGTCCAGCTATCAAATCGACTAGAGCGGCGATACCACCGTCTTTTGTCAGCGTGTCACCAAGCTCTAAACCGGTGAACGAGAATATGCCACGTCCTCCAGCGAGCGTGTAGTCGGAATAATTGTGGAGAAAGTTGAAACCAAACTGCCAGGCATGTCGATTACGGGTCCAGTTGATTTCCTCTGCAATTTGGTAGCTTGTGGCCACGCGGCCCCCGGCCCCATATTGCAGCCCCAGATTTGAGAATCCGTCTGTCGTCGTAGAGGTATTGCCAATGTCAATTTCGGGGATACCGTAGCTAACCGGAGTAACACCGGTGTTGAAGCCGATGGTGGCGGGGTTCACGTCCGCGTCCCTGCCTTTTTGAAACTGGCTAAAGCGGTTCCAGCCGAGTCGCAAGGTGTTCACGAGGCTCTGGTTGAAGATGTGTACCTCGCTGATCGCAAAATTGTCGGCCACGGTGGGCGTTACACCGAACCATGGATTCAATTGTGAGCCACCACCAGGACCCGGGCCGCCACCGGGGAACTCATCTTCACCGGTCCCGTGCAGGTATCGCGCGGAGAGCGAGTCGGACGTGGAGAAGCTGTGATCAATTTTTAAAACGCCGCTGTTCGGCGTCTGCTGGCCGCGATTGTCCACCACGAAAGGACCGGAGAGGCCAAGCGAAGAGTACAGCCCGAGAATATTCAAGCCCAATTGATTCGGAGTAATGCCTTGACCTTTGACTAAGGTCGTAGCTTCGGCAATTTGTGCCGCTGTCGGCGCGTTCCCGTGAAGAGTGGTGCCAAGCCGCAGGCGGCTGCCGTCGTAACCGGCAAAAAAGAACGTGCGATTCCGTCCATCGTACACATGAGGTATGACAATGGGCCCGCCGATCGTTCCACCAAATTCGTTCCAAACGAAAGGAGCCTTGGGCACGCCGCCTAGATCTTCGAAAAAATTAGCGGCATCGAGCGACGCGTCGCGATGAAGTTCGTAGAGGGAGCCATGCAGAGTATTAGTTCCACTCCGAATGTTGACGTTCATCACACTGCCGGAATTTTGCCCGCTCTCTGCTCCCCCGTTCGCCTTAACGCTAACTTCTTCAATCGCGTCCAATGGCAGGCGGGTGGCAGCGGTTGCAGAATTTCCTCCCTCATTGATCGAAGGGAGATAGGTTGATGGGTCGGTGTCGGAGACTCCATCTATGTTGAAGCCGTTCGAGCGAGAACGCGAGCCATTGATCGTGTACTGGGCGAAAGCGAAATTGCTGTTCTGTGTCACTCCTGGCAGCACCAGGGCTAGGCGAGTGTAGTCACTGTTGCCGATCGGAAGCGATTGCACCTGTTCTGCAATGAGTTGACCGCCGGAGCTGTCGGTTTCAGTCTGAACGAGCGGCGATTCAGAAGTTACTTCGACCTTTTCGGCTACCGTCCCGAGTGTCAGCACGGGACTAAGAGTATTTACTTGACCTTCAGAAGTGACAATATCGCTGATCTCTTTGGTGCCGAACCCTTCTTTGCTGATGGTTAGCCGGAAGGTGCCGATGGGCAGCTCAGGAAAATTGAAGTTGCCGGTCTGATCGCTCACAGCTGTACGTTCCTGTCCGGTGGCGACGTTCACGAGCTTAAGCATCGCACCTTGCACCACTGCACCCTGCGCGTCACGCACCGTTCCCGTGATACGACCGGGGAACATTTGAGCCGAGACGAATTCGCAGGACAGCACGACGAAGACGGCCACAAACAGAAACCGAGCAGCGCGGATGGATAGCACGGCTAGTCTCCCCGAGTAGAATAGGTTGCGGCGCATGCTACTACCCTCGATATCTGTATGTCAACAGTATTCTTAATGTATATCGGCAGCCGCCAGGAACTCTAATGACATAATGCGGCACGACAGTCTTAGAGGGTGAGGCGAGCCGGCAGAACGGACGCGATGCCGAGGACCTTATCTTTGGATTGCATGATGTGGGCATGCATAGTGCGACGGGCGCGCTCTGCGTCCTGATTCCTGATGGCCTTCAGGATCTCCATATGCTCGCGCTTGGGCACTTCGCCGAAGTAGTTGATGTCGATCGCGGCCAACATGATGCGTTCCATCTGACTGCGTGCTTCGTGCACGGCCTCGAACAGCATCTGGTTCCTGGTCAACTGTGCGATCCCGAGGTGGAAGGCGGTATCGGCCTCGATGAAGTTTATGCAGCTTCGACGATCGTCCCCGCTGCACGAGACCTGTGCCAGATCCTCCAATCGCTTAAAGGCTTCCGCGCTTCCGCCTTTGATCGCGGCGAGCTCTGCCGCCGCGCTTTCGACCGCGCCCCTGAATTCATAGATATCGTTGAGGATTTGTAACGTGATTTGGGCTACGAAATATCCGCGGTTGGGCACAATCCGGAGCAATCGATCTTTCTGCAGGCGAACCGCCGCCTCCCGCACCGGGGTTCGACTCGCGTGGTATCTCCTGGCGAGGTCTTTTTCGCTCAAGGCCTCTCCCGGCTGAAACACTCCGTGGATAATGTCCCGCTTGAACTCCGCATACACCTTTTCGCTCAGAGTCGCAAGCGAAGACTTCACCCATGGAGGACGACCTTGTTCGAGGAAGGGAGCAAGGACGCTGCGATGTCCGTTAAGCGGCCGGATTCTCTTAGCCAATATGCCTCCATTGAGGAGATCATTCATTTTTCCCGACCCCCGCCTCTCTGTCAACGTATATTTATAACCTAGTCATAATGGTTGACTGCATTGCGGTAAAAAGAGACACATGCTTTGCATACAATTGGCATTTCAATAGTATTCTTTAGCGATAGGTCAATGCCTAAAGAGGAGACGGCAAGATGAAGAGTTCGCCTGTAGCCGCCGATCTGGACAAGAGCGCCGGACGCTTTCCAATCGATGCAGTTCGCGAGTTATTTCCCGCGCTGAATGGCGGGGACGATTTCGTGGTTTTCG
>Ga0335081_10020788_pt1 | contig 10614 bp, 11 predicted proteins | sample Lox_Sample_35_FD_206713 | JGI IMG/M metagenome (GOLD analysis project Ga0335081, IMG submission 206713) | Soil microbial communities from Loxahatchee National Wildlife Refuge, Florida, United States - Lox_Sample_3.5 | ecosystem: Environmental > Terrestrial > Soil > Wetlands | place: USA... | reverse complement strand
GAAGCATAGGTGAGATCGCTCTGTCTTGCAGCGTTTCAATGTAGCTTTTGGGTATTCGTCCATAGCGTTCATGGGTTAACTTAAGTGGAGTCTCGATCGGTGCGGTGGGTTCCGGAACAAGTTTGGATTTGGCTAGGTTGGCGTCGCCAGTTGAACAGTCTCCGTAGAAAATTTCCTTGATCAAATCGGGACTTTTGATGTAGTGGTAGGATCGGTCTTCTGAAAAGGCTAGGTTTGGTAGTAGTAGGCAGGCGGTGTCCTGTGTTGCCCATTGAACCATGGCCTCCCCGTTCCGTAGCATGAACGCTGCCAGGTATACCAGTCGAAGGACTTTGTCTGGTCGTTGCTCTGCGGCTTGGCTGATGACTATGCTTCCTCTGCTGTGCCCCACCAAGTAGACTGGTTCATTCTGTGAATCGAGAATTTCAGTAACCAGATCCACGTAGCTTTGAAGCGAGATTTGACTTAGTGGCGTTTTGTCATTTCCGTGGCCTGGTAGGTCTGGGGTGAAGACTGTGTTTCGATGGCCGACTAGAATCGGTGCCAGTTTGTCCCAGCACCAGCCACCGTGCCATGAGCCGTGAATCAACACATATGTGCCCAATTTACCTCAATCACTCGAACTCTCTGTAGAGTTTAGAATCTTTTTCATTAAGAAACATGTTTACAGAAAGTTGGTCCTGTTGAAACGTAGCGTCATCCGACAAGCGGGCAAGAGTGATCTTCCCTGGATAAAGAGTCTACTCGAAGAGAACCGGTTGCCCACTATTGGAGTTGACGAGTGGTTTGAAAACTTCATGATTGCCTTAGACGAGACCGGTAGCCCTGTGGGGGTAGCAGGTATCGAAGTTTACAATCATAACGCGTTGCTGAGATCGGTCGCGGTGGATAAAACCCATAGACGATCTGGATATGGAAGGATTGTGGTAGATGTCGTATTGAAGCATGCAAAGAGTAAGGGAGTTGACACCATTTATCTCTACACAGAGGATGCGCAAGATTACTTCAAAGCGCTAGGGTTTGACGTTGTAGATCGCTCCCTGGTCGATGAGGTTGTAAAAGGATCACCTGAACTCGCAAAATGTTGCAGTGGCGCCACGGCTATGCATAAATCATTACAGTGAAGCCTTGCGGATCCTCGTGTTCTCTTAGCTGATTCTGAAAGCGCGGCCTAAAGTTATATTCGGCGGTCTCAAACTGTCCGACCCAATGCTGACGAGCAAATCAGGCGAGTAAGATGCTGCCAAAAGAGAAAGACATCTTCTACCTTAAACTGCAGTGGGTATCGGCTAAAGACGAAGCAGAGCGGAATAGCATCGGCGACAAAATTCGACAATTAATCGCCGAGTCTATGAAATCAAACAAGTAGGACCTCAGCAAGTTTGGCAACTCCACATCGCGCCATTACCATAACCGTCGTAGTTGGCCTGCAAGCCCTAGTTGGCTTGCTGACTTTATTCGATGGTCTTGCCGCCCTTATCGGACTAATGCTTCCCGAAACGTTCCCTCAAATTCGTCCGTTACGCTTCACCCTGTTTGTGGCTGGCATTTGGTTCTTGATCTTCTCTGCCATCGACTTCGTTATCGCGTATGGGCTCTTCGTTGGTAAGAAGTGGGCGTGGGTACTTTCAGCCATCTTCTCTGTGCTGGGAACCATCACGGCCGTGTTCTCATTGTTCGTGCGACCTAGGATGGGGGAGTTCTTTGCGCTAGTCTTGGATCTCGCAATTCTGTTCTATCTAATGCAGCCCCGCGTCCAAGCTTACTTCAAACCTGTTACCCCTGTCAATGCGACAGTATCTAATGACGATGGGAAACAGAAGGTCGATGGTCTAAAGCCAGACACCCCGTCTGATCTCAGGTAGATCTCTTCGCACCTCAAATGAAATCAATCGGAGTCCACGGTCAAGATGAGTGACCAAATCGTTACTCTTCAGGAGATCCGCGAAGCCAAGGAGCGAATCAGCAGAATCGCTTACAAAACTCCACTTTACCTGTCGCCGGCTTTAAGCGCACTCACAAACGCCAAGGTGTACTTGAAGCTCGAATCCTACCAACCAATCCGCGTTTTCAAAGTTAGAGGGGCATCAAACAAAATTCTGAAACTTACACGTGAAGAACGATCTCGTGGTCTGGTTGCGGCTTCCTCGGGGAATCACGGGTTGGCCGTTGCGTACTTGGCCAACCTGACTGGGACGAAGGCGACTATCATTGTACCAACGTCCGCAGTTGAGGAGAAGGTAAACGCGATCGAAGAATATGGAGCGAAGGTCATCAAACATGGGCTATTTCATGACGAACGCTTCGCGAAAGCGGTTGAAATCCGGAATGAAACGGGCGGAGTGATGATTCCCCCCTTCGATGATCCCGACATCATCGCGGGACAGGGAACGATAGGTCTGGAGATCTGTGAGGATTTGCCGAGTGTAAATTCGGTAGTGGTCCCCATCGGTGGTGGCGGACTAATTTCAGGAATCTCCACGGCTGTCAAGAGTCTGAAGCCTGAGACGAAAGTGTTCGGGGTCGAACCCGAAAAAGCCTCATCCATGTACCAGTCCGTCATGAACGGTAAGATTACGCGATTATCGGACACCGCATCGATAGCGGACGGTTTGGTCGCGCGAGAACCTGGGGTATTGACGTTTGAACATGTTAAGCGGTATGTAGACCAGATCCTGCTAGTAGACGAGGAGCAGATAGAGAAGGCAGTTTACATGGTGATGAAAGACTGCCATCAGCTCATTGAGCCATCCGCTGCAGCAGCCGTTGCGGCTCTGCTTGAGAAGCTCCATCCCAAGAAGGGAGAGGAGGTTGTTGTCGTTATTAGCGGAGGAAACATTTCATTGAAAATACTGTCAAGAGTCCTATCCAAGTACGGCGAGTCTAAGCACTAAGGATTAACTCTTGAAACCGATCTGGAACATGTGATCTAGGTCGTAATTGCTATAACACTTGAACGCAATCATAGTCGTAGTTCCCGTTATACCCTTGACCTTAGCAAACTGTTCCGTCACCACAGTCGCCAACTCATCGGGTTCCTTTACGCGGACTATGGCGACGAGATCGAAGTCTCCGGCCACTGAGTAAACCTCTGTAACTCCACTAATCCTTAGCAACTCATCAGGAACTAAGGCGATTCGGTCGCGTTCAACGCGAAGCATAACGAAAGCCGTGATCGAGGCAACCACTCAGCTCTGCTAAACCCAAACGTCGTTTCGTCTTAAATGCTCTTAGATAGAAACTATGAAACGGTTTTCTCGAAAACATAGCAGTGTCTTCCCCAAGGATTTCTCCTGTAACCCAGTCTCTTCGCTACCGAGAGCTGGTAACGGTCGTAGGGGATGTAAGAACTCATTATTCTAGCACCTAAACGACCTGCGATCATCTTCCCCAAGTGTAATGATTCGGCAGGTGGACCAGCTAGGATGGTCAAGCTACTTTGGGGATGCGTGAATCGCCTCTCAGGTTCGGTTAACAGAAAAACTGCATTGTCGACAACGTATAACTCACCGTTCCTCTCCAGCTTTCTCAATACATCTGCGCCGAGTTTTATGATCTGCCACTTTCGGCCAACGTAGCCATTCATTTTGGTTAGATATTTTGACCTCAGAGCAGAGTCGATCATGGTCCTCGGAACCTTGGCTTGAGGTTTTGGTAGAGACTCACTTTTCACTCTCTTACGGGTTAGAGTTGAGATGGCAGTGGCTTCACACACCCTCCGAAACCCGCTTTTCTCACATGCGCGGATTGAAGGAGTATTGGTTGATGAGGTCCATAATCGTAGGGCGGTTATTCCCTTACGTCGCGCGTGCGATTGGATTTGTTTTTGAAGGAAAATGGCAACACCTTGCCTACGATAAGCGGGGTCGGTTCGCGCCATGCTCAGCCAACCGGCTCCGTCTATAGACGGATCGAAATTCGTTATACCCACAAGATCTGAACCTGTCCAAGCGAGAAACAGTCCTTTACGGTCGATGGTTTTGGGTAGCACTCTGAGTACGTAGTCGAATCGGCTTACCGCTCGTATGCACAAGCGAGCGATTAGAGGCTGGTCGGCTCGGGTGGCGATCGTAGTCTTGAATTGGGGTGAGCTTGTCGTTTAGGGCGCACCGTTGTGGTATCTAAGATGTAGCGATGTGAACGAAAACCTTCGCATCGTTGATCATGTTCTCGATTTTGCAATATTCATTCGGCTGATGAGCCATGTCGTCCAGGGTCTGCCACACTACCGTTTGAATACCCTTCCGCCTGAAGTATAACCCAACCGTCCCACCGCCAATTCCTATAGCTCTCGCCTCAATACCTCTTAGCTCCTTCAACGCAGTCTTCAGCTTCAGAACGACAGGACTGTTGACCGGTGTGGGGTTGGTGTTTTGCTCAGATTGGACGAGTTCAATCTTAATGGTCGCACTCGTCTCTTTCTCCACTCTAGTTCTCACAGCTTCAATCTCCTTCATCACCGCGCTGAGTGGGTATTGTGGGAGGATGCGGCAGTCGAAGTATTGCACGTCGAGACCTGGAACAGTGTTTACGTTGTCAACGTTAGCCTCATGCTTGGTGGGTTCGAATGTAGAGACAGGCGGCTGGAACAACGGGTCCTTGGCAGGGTACTTGGAGTGGAGCATCTCGTCCAATCCTAGTGCGAACTTCATTCCTGCTCTATGCGCGTTCAATCCCTTTTCGGGTGTGCTGCCGTGAACTTGCTGCCCTTTGGTGATTATCTTCAACCAGAGTATGCTTTTCTCAGCAATCTCAATCTCCGCCCCGTCGGGTTTTCCGGTATCCGGGACGATTGCTATGTCGGACGGTTTCAAAACGCCCTTGTCGAGTAACGGAATCACTCCATAGGTGCTCCCAGTCTCTTCGTCTGAAACGAAGGCTATACCCAAGTTCATCTTGGGTCTAAGTCCTGCCGCCCTAAGCGCCTTAATGGCGAATACGATTGAACCGATCGCCTGCCCATTATCCTCGGAACCTCTCGCGAAAATCTTGCCATCTTTCACGATTGGGTTGTAGGGGTCGGTGGCCCAAAGTTCACGCGCTCCTTCGGGTACCGTGTCGAGATGGGCAGCCAACCAAAGCGTCGGCCCCTTCTCCTCACCCTCGACTATCGTTGTGAGGCTAACGCGTACTCCTTCCGCGACTCGCTTGTCAGGAACCTCGTGCCTCGTAACCTTCAATCCAATAGCTTCGAGTTGCTTCTGCATGAAGGCTGCGCGAGCGTATTCACCATTACCTCCCCCGTCAGGGTTGACGGCTTTGATTTTCAACATCTCAACCATGAATTGCGTCAGATCGTCCTTCGACTGATCTAGCCAGCGAATTGCGTCCGCACTATTAGCCATCACAAGTCAACCTAACAACGAGGTGGCCTTCGACCGAAAGATAAAGCTTGACCAGTTAACAACTGGTGTCAACTGTGAAAGTGGAAGAACGTGGCCGGCAAATTCAATCTCAACTCAATTCGAGCTAGGCTCCTACAGCCTCCGACGGAGTCTAACTCGGGCTTGCCGGTTGCAGCAGTCGCGGTTATCATTAATCCAAACATCGAAGGAACGTCATTCCTTCTAATTCGACGATCGGAGAGGGCGAATGATCCTTGGTCGGGGCAAATCGCGTTTCCGGGCGGGCGAAAATCGTCGACGGATAGAAGTCTGCAAGAAACGGCTATACGCGAAACGGAGGAGGAGGTTGGAATACGGCTGAATGATCACGCATTTCTCGGTCAACTCCCAATCGTCACAGCTAGAACACGCCGCATGCGAGTCCTACCAACCGTCTTCGAACTCACATCACCGGTCTCGATTCGAATCAACGCCGAGGTAAGCGAAGCTTTCTGGGTCCCGTCAAGTGAATTGGAGAAGCTTGAGATTCAGAACAGGGAAGTTCGCGTTGAAGGTGGCACACTAACGGTACCGTCGTACGAGTACAATGGACGAGTCATTTGGGGCCTGACGTTTCGGATACTCAACATCCTCTTAGACAGAGTGACGCCTGACAATGTCTAATCGATAACGCGTCTCGATGAGTAGAGAATGAAGAGCGGGGAGTTTAGAAGAAGAGTCGTAGCTGCCGAATTAGTGACATGTAGTCCCCGGTCGCGACGAATGCAAACGCCACTAGAAGGGGCAGATGTCGCTCCAATTTCCCAAGTACGCCTGCAACCAACATAGACGTCACCACAATACACGACGAACCAGTAGAGAAAACCACGTACAAACAACTGGCGCAAAAGCAAGTAACCCGACACGAAATATCACGCTCGCACGTTTGCATCTAAAACCCGCGCCATGCGCATGAGCGTATTATCTCTAGGACAGCTGGACGCGCCGTTATTGAGACAGTTGTGAGTTTGACATATTCAACTCAAATCCTTCGAGCTGGCTTATCTGAAAATTCTCCAGAGGTTTCAACGCCTCGGACTTATCGCACCATAGTTACCCACAAACAAATCCGGAATAGACGCTCAGCGAGCGACCGACTGCCCTTCCACTTCCTCCGCGTCGGTTTTTCCAACTTGAATTGCAGTGCGAGACCTTGACTTCCTAACTTGTCATGCCTATAGTAACAATACCAATCAATACGAAAACTAGGGCGATCAGTTGGATGCGATTCAATTTCTCTCCGAGTAATAGTATGGCTACCACTATAGTGACTAGAGGGTAAGCGCTGGAAACGGGTACAACGAGGGATGCCTGCCCAATGTTCAAAGCAAACGCAAAGATCAGGGTCCCCGTGACGTTAAGCGCCACGCCAGCAGCACCAGTACCCCACAAGGTCCATGACGGTCTTTCAAGGATCTTGAGTTCGCGTCTGGCCTTCCTTAGCATGCTGTAGGCGGTGGGAATCGTTAAGGAGGAAAGCACATAGCAACCAAACACGTTACCCGGCCCAATATCGTTTAATGCAATTTTAGCTGTCAAACCCCAGAATCCCCAGAGAAGGAAGGCTAACAGTGCGAAAATCAAAGATCGTTTCGGTATTTTGTATGGCGAGTCGGGCGATCGCTCGTAGGATAACGCTAGAATCCCGGACATTATAGCGATCAGACTAAGCGCCTCGTATGTGGTCAATTTTTCGGATAGCAAGAGTAGAGCGCCGACGATTGAAATGGCTGGATAAGCGGCGGATATGGTTCCAAGAATCGCCACCTGCCCTTCAACCATCGACTCGTAAAAGCACACGTAAGCTACCATACCGACAAATGCTGACGCAAGACCTATCGCGACAGATTCCGCGTTCAAAGTCTGGTTGGTCCGAAATGAAATGAAACCCGTAAAATACATCACGCTTTCGATGACTGATATGAGAAACGTAACCCTAGCAATGCCCAATCTGGAAGTGCTAACCTTGGCCAGCGCCACAGCAATCCCCCAGAAGAGAACGGGGACCAAAGCTAGGAAGAACCAGAATTCCATGTCCGCCCGTCCCTGATTTCATTCGAAAACACCACGTTGTTTACAAATGCTTCAGAGCGAACCCAGAGATGGTGGCCGAAAAGAATTAGAGAGTAAGAAGCAGTCTTGACGCCAAAGCGGTTAGAGGATATGTTTCTCCTCTTCCGTCTCAGAAGTGCACTCAGTTTGCAGAAAGTTATCTTTCTGCCTCTTTCAGGCAGGATGACTTTGTGTTCGAGGTTGTCACTAAAGCGCACAAACTGACAAATAGCACTAATTTGAGTCAGGTCGGCGCGTCGGTTACTTTCGCCTAATTGGAACTTGCACTTCGCAGTTCGCCCAAGCTTTTCTGTCAGTCCACGGGTTGCCGTTGTACAGTTCTCTCGATCTGCTCGTCTGGGTATATGTTTTTGATTCCCCTAGCCAACCTTCTAGTCCCAGGTAAACGAGTTCTTCGGATACATGATCTGGATCGAAGGTTACGCTTACGACTCTCTGTTTTGGCAGTTTCATGATCTGGATTTTGCCTTCGGGCCTCGCTTTACCTGCAATCTCGACTGCAGCTACGGATCGGCGCTTGTTCTGAGGTACCTCTCCCCACTTGTCGATAAAGTACATGATTCGCTTCCCAGTGCGTAACCTGTTCTTGCGAGCCCACCGTTCAAGCTGCATGATTTCAGAACGCCACGTATTCTGTTCGGCGTACCCGCCATAGCGGATAATGTATCCGACTCTGTAGCTTGGTGTGATCTTTACTTGAAAGTCGACTTTCAAAGTTGATCCCTCGTTGGGTGTCAACCTCTTCTGGTTTGTTGTTATTTCTGCTTTCTGGCAGGACTGTTTAGCGATTAAGTCTGGAAAGTTGTGATTGGTGCATGGCTAAGGTGCGCTGTGGATTGTAGTGTGTTGGTGAAGCCGCGTGTTTATTGTGTAGGATGTCGGCGAAAAGCATTGAGCCAGTTTTGAATTTAGTTTGAATCGCGAAGGCTTCCATGCTGCAACTGATTGCGTCCAACTCTTTGACCAATTGAGGCATTCTTCCTCTGAACATCTTTTCATCACGAAGTCTCAGTTGGCGGATTGCCAATTAAAGGCCAGTTCACGTTAGTGAATTGCAAAACGTAATCACAAAATGTGATTAGCAAGCGAGTTTCGAATTCCGATGTCGCAATAGCCTCGTGGTGATTAGTAATGACTAATGGAGCGGGGCAAATGGAATTTGTGCGAATCGACCACGTTCAATTAGCCGCGCCCGTTGAAACTGAGGCTATAGCTAGTCAGTTTTTGGCGCAATCCCGGCACGCGAGAGCTTGCAAACCGGCCAATCATCAGAAACGTGGAGGCGTTTGGTTTAAGGTGGGCTCGAATGAGCTACATATCCGCATGGCAGGCCCAGCGAATTTCCATCCAAACAAGATGGCGCATCCACTTTCGAAGTAAAGAACTTGGAGAACATACGCTATCGATTAGTTTCAAACAGGGTTAGGATCAGGTCTGGTGAGCCTCTAGAAGGTGCAGATCGCTTTTATTCGTAAGACCTGTTTCGTAATAGGCTTGAATTCATTTAACCGAGAAAGTAGAATTGAGAGAAAACTAAGAGACAGGGGACCGCGTTCACCGTTTTCAACGGTTGAACCTTGATAGTTGTGCCTGGGCTATGGCGAGTTCGACCCGTGGATTGTAGCGGGTGTTTCCTGCCCATCTCTGTGTTTGGTTTGGTTCGGCGAATAGATGCGAACCCATCATGGTTTTGACGTGTATTGCTAAGGTTTCAATTGAGCACTCGATAGTGCCAACGTCCTTCATCAGATCGGTCATTCTTATTCCGAACATGTGTGATTACCGAGCGGTCGGTTAGTCGCCGTTCAATTAAAGGGCAGGGCACGTCTGTTAATCGCATGATGCAGTTACAATATGTGACTCCGAAATATCGTCTCAATCTAAGTAATCCATCGGAGCACCAGTTGGACGTCGAGGCGCCGTGTCCAAATATGTTATTAATCCTTGAATTTTCTTGTACGCCTCAAGGTACTCTAGTCCTTTTCTGGTGATGCCGTAGTATCGGCGCTGAGTGAGGTTCTCTTGGAGAGGTTCGCCGATGAGGTGGATCTTGATTAGTTCGAAGTGGTTGAGGGTTTGGAGCATCTGATTCATTCTGTCAATCGGCAGCCCCGCACCGTAGGACAGTCTCGTAACTTGGCATCCCTCCGGGTGTCCCTTCATGTACTCGAGTATGTCGGCGTAAATGTCCAAGCGCGAGCGCTTCTTCAAAGATCTTCCCAGAAACTGACGTCTAACCTACAATCAGTTGAGATATAGATTATATCCATTCCCGAATTTGTGGGTAGACTCCGAATCTTGCTCTCGAAGTGGCATTAATTGTCAACGAAAGATCAATTAGTGGATGGTATAATCGACCTAGGCATGAAGACTGGCGAATTTTCCGCATCCAAAGGAAAGGATACGGACCTAGTGATTCAACGGGAAATCGTGAACGCAGACTACCTACAAGGTAGTCGGCGAAGAGAAGATCAAGAAGAATTACCGAGCCTACGTGCTCCTGGATGAAGTCAAGCAAGAGGCCAGGTACAACGAAGAGATCACCGAAGCCTCAAGCAACGCCAATATCGGGCTCGGAGGGATGTCGTTTGAAAACCAGAAGAGTTTCTTCAAGGGTAAAACGTGGGGAACCAGGGAATTTGGCAAGACCTACGCCATAAAGAAGGACACTTTGGAACCCGGTAAAGTCGTAGATTATTCATTCGACGTGAAGAAGATCTGAAAATCTATCGAGGACATGCTTGCTCAACATAGTTGGAAGCTTACGCTAGTGACCTCTCGCAAAGATGCCTCCTACAAGAAGAAGGGCCTCTTCGGCTAACCCTCCAACAGCTATTAGTGAAAACGCCTCGGTGTCCTCGAACAGATATGGACCCGCAAAACGATCTCCGCCACGGCTGCGAGGCACGTACTCGCACGTGTCCACGGCATAACAGACCCACGTAGGTCTGGTTTAGAGGGCGTCATATCTGTCTTCGACCGGCACCAATGCGTTCAAACTGATCCGATCGATGTAGCTGGCCGAAATGCGGACCTAACCCTATTCATTCGAGATAGTTTCTTGGATGGGTTGAATCGAGAAATGGATCGGTTTTGTGCTTACTTGGGCGCGGAAAAGATTGTTGTGAGACATGCTCCTCGTTGGGTGAGCACCGGC
>Ga0335081_10020785_pt1 | contig 10614 bp, 9 predicted proteins | sample Lox_Sample_35_FD_206713 | JGI IMG/M metagenome (GOLD analysis project Ga0335081, IMG submission 206713) | Soil microbial communities from Loxahatchee National Wildlife Refuge, Florida, United States - Lox_Sample_3.5 | ecosystem: Environmental > Terrestrial > Soil > Wetlands | place: USA: Florida... | reverse complement strand
AAACCGGCCAGACATTCGGCTGGGGAATGTTCAACTGCATCTACACCGCGGGAATTTTGCGCGAAGCCTCCGCGCAGCCTTACGCCATGGTCGGCGAAGTCATTCCCACCGATCTGCCCGACACCACCGCGATGGCCATGCGCGTGCCGGTCGGAGTCGTAGTCGGCATCGCGCCTTGGAACGCGCCGATGATTCTCGGCATGCGCGCCGTGGCCGCGCCGGTTGCGTACGGCAACACCGTCGTCCTGAAAGCGTCCGAGGAATCACCCGGCACGCATCTCGCGATCGCGTCCGTGTTCGAGGAAGCTGGTTTTCCGAAAGGCGTGCTCAACGTCATCACCAATGCGCCTGCTGACGCCGCCGAAGTCGTCGATGAATTGATCTCCAATCCCAAAACGCGCCGCATCAGCTTCACCGGCTCGACGAAAATCGGCCGTCTTATCGCCGAAAGCGCTGGACGTCATCTCAAGCGCGTCGTGCTCGAGCTTGGCGGCAAGGCGCCGCTCATCGTTTTGGGCGACGCGGACATCGACGCCGCCGTTTCCGCCGCGAATTTCGGCGCATTCATGAACCAGGGCCAGATCTGCATGTCCACCGAGCGCATCGTCGTCGAAAAATCGGTCGCCGAGGAATTCGCGAAAAAGCTCGCGGCCAAGGGCCAGTCGCTCAAGGTGGGCGATCCGATGGATCCGCAATCGCAGCTCGGTTGCATGATCACACCCGCCGCGATCGATCGCGTCCAATCTCTCGTCGACGACGCCGTCGCCAAGGGCGCGAAAGTTCTTTGCGGCGGAAAAGCCTCGGGGCCGTGCTATCCCCCGACCGTGGTTTACGGCGTCACGCCCGCGATGCGCATGTATCACGAAGAATCGTTCGGTCCGGCAAAACCGGTCGTCCTCGCGAACGATGCCGAAGACGCTCTTCGCATCGCCAACGACACGCAGTACGGCCTCTCGAGCGCCGTTTTCACGCGCGATGTCAACAAAGCGCTCCGCATGGCCGAAAAACTCGAATTCGGAATCTGCCACATCAACGGCGCCACGGTTCACGACGAGCCGCAAATGCCGTTCGGCGGCGAAAAGGATAGCGGCTACGGGCGCTTCGGCGGCCGAGCGGGTCTCGACGAATTCACCGAGCTGCGCTGGGTCACCATTCGCCGCTCGCCAACTCCGTATCCGATCTGACGATCCGATCAGGATCTCTGTTCTCGGTTTTCTCGGTCGGTAGATTTTTTGTGGAAAGAATTTGGAATGAATTGAAGGAGGAAAGAAATGGCCAGTGCAACGCAAGCGATTCCTGTCGATGAAAATGTGAGCCGGTATGTCGCGAAGTCGCGGCAGATGCTGATCAACGGTAAGTGGGTGAATGCTGCCTCGGGCAAGACGTTCCCGACCTACAATCCTGCGACGGGCGAAGTCCTCGCCCGGGTCGCCGAAGGCGACAAAGAGGACGTCGAGCGCGCGGTCGCAGCGGCGCGAGCGGCGTTTGATAAAGGTCCGTGGCGCAAGCTCGCGCCCTCCGAGCGCGCGCGGCTCATGTGGAAACTCGCCGATCTGCTGGAAGAGCACCTGGAGGAATTCGCGCAGTTGGAATGCCTCAATCAGGGAAAGCCGCTCTTCCTTGCGCGTGTCGCGGATCTGCCCGTTTCGATCGACCAACTCCGCTACTACGCCGGCTGGGCCACAAAGATCGAGGGAAACACGATCCCGCTTTCGATGCAGCCGGGAGGAAAGTTCCTCGCGTACACCTTGCGCGAACCGATCGGTGTTGTCGGCCAGATTATTCCGTGGAACTTCCCGCTGATTATGGCCACGCTGAAATTGGGTCCGGCGCTCGCCTCGGGCTGCACCGTCGTTTTGAAGCCCGCCGAGCAGACTCCTCTCACCGCTCTGCTGTTGGGAGAGCTCATCCAGGAAGTCGGCTTCCCCGAAGGCGTGGTGAACATCGTCACCGGATACGGCGAAACGGCCGGCGCGGCGCTCGCGGCGCATCCGAAAGTCGACAAGATCGCGTTCACCGGCTCGACGGAAGTCGGCAAGCTGATCGTTCACGCGGCTGCCGGAAATTTGAAGAAGGTCTCGCTCGAGCTGGGCGGAAAATCGCCCAACATTGTTTTCCAGGACGCGGAAATCGATAGCGCCATTCCCGGCGCCGCCAACGCGATCTTCTTCAATCAAGGCCAGGTCTGCTGCGCGGGTTCCCGCCTCTATGTGGAAGACAAGCAGTTCGATAAAGTCGTCGACGGCGTGTCTCAGTTTGCCTCGAAAATCCACGTCGGACCGGGAATGGATCTCGCGAATCAGATGGGTCCGCTCGTTTCCGAGGAGCAGCTCAATCGCGTTTGCAGCTACCTCGAGTCTGGATTTTCCGAGGGCGCGAAGGCCGTTACCGGCGGGAGTCGTCAGGGCGACAAAGGCTACTTCGTGAAGCCGACGGTGCTCGTCAACACGAACGAAAAAATGAAAGTCGTCCGCGAGGAAATCTTCGGGCCCGTTGTGACGGTGATGCCGTTCAGCGACGTCGACGATCTCATCGCCAGAGCCAACGGCACGGAGTACGGCCTCGCGGCAGCGGTCTGGACGCGCGACATCAAGAAGGCTCACCGCATTGCCGCAGAGCTTCGCGCCGGAACCGTCTGGATCAATTGCTACGGCGTTCTCGATTCCGCGATGCCCTTTGGCGGATACAAACAGTCCGGCTGGGGCCGCGAAATGGGCCACGAGATGCTCGAGCTCTACACCGAGACGAAATCGGTGTGCACGCCGATCGCGTAACGTGCTCGCCACGGTCTCTACCTGAGACGATCGCGGCGCGCTCCGAGCCCGGCCGCTATTTGTACGAGCTTGGGAAATCTACCTTGGCAAAACGAGACACAAAAGAGCTAGGAGGATCTCGCTAGTCCGACCTGTTCGAGAAGCGATACTGCTCTTTCCAGAGAGGCGGCGGGGATCTTCCAGTCGAAGGACTTAGCTTCCCGAATCAATTCTTCTCTCTTCATCGCCTTCTTTTTGGTCCTGAGAACAAAAAACGCCTTCGCCGCAAACGACAGTTCCACGTAATTAGGATTCCCAGCCTTTTCCAAGCGCCCCAGGATTTCACTAATGCGCTGCCACTCATCTTGGTTCGCCTTCTTGACCACCTCAACTATCCTTCGTCCGTCATCGGTCAATCGATAATCGTACCTCTTCACTTCGAACCCTTCGTCGCTCACCGTTCCAAATCCGACCGTGGCCTCGTCGATGAAACCAAGTGACTTCAACTGGGTTACTGCACTGTCGATCATCGGTGAGTAGGGACCATAGTAGTGTGCCGTGAAGCCTAAGGATTCATCTTCGCCCATCAAAACAGACACAAAGTAGGCGCGTTTCTGTAAGAGTGTCCTTCCCTGAATGCTTCCACGTGATGCGTCCAATAAGCAAAGCACAAAATCGGACGGTCTCATGCTTCATTCCCTCCTGCGTCCTTGGTATCAAACAGCTTTGACTGCGGATTGGCAAGCCCTTTAATGATCCCGGTGATGTCATCGTAAAACTCGCGTCGCCGTCTCTTTTTCTCTTTATCGTCCTTGTATTCAACAGGTGCATAAATCTCGAGAAATTGCTCTTGGATCGCTTCGTCTATGGATTTGAACAGGCTCGACTCCTGATCGAAGTACCGCGGTCCATTGGTGGTGAGTACGATAACTTGGCCCTCGGTCGTTGCCGCCTGGGCACGTACAGACTTCACTTTGACACGCGTTGCAGCTACCAAGTGCGGGTCAAATCCAAGTTGTCGCCCAACTGCCGCCTCAAGAGCAGTTAAGAACTCCTTCCCCCCTTGGAAAATACGGGCGCGTATCTCCGGATCCTCAAAGTCACTTGGCCTGCAGAAGAATACGCGCTTCAATAGCCTTCTTTCCGAAAGCCTCCGAAATAGTTCCTTCGCGTATCCCTCACGGGTGTCTTGTTCCAATATTCTCGCCGTCAATCGTTCATCGTTCCAAGCCAGATACTCCGTAACGAAGTCCGCTGACCCGTCGTACGTGTATAAGCGTCTTAACCAATCGATCTTGTCCTCGACAATTCCAAGAGAGATGCCGCGGACTATCATTTCGTCAGAAATGAGTCTTACCCTGTGTCGATAGACTTGGGTGGTCATGTAGTACCTGGCAAGTACAAACTGCTCAAGCACGTGAACGCCATCGTGCGAAAGTGCCAGAAACCTATCTTCTCCATCCTCGTGAACACGTAGGTTTTCAGTGAGCCGATCGAGGTCATAGACGCCATACTTCACTCCGCAAAAATAGCTGTCGCGCAAAAGATAGTCCTGTTTGTCCACATCCAGGGGACCCGATATGATCGATTTTAGTACCGTGTCTCCCCACTGACCGTTAAGTAAGCCAACCACATGTTCTCGTTCGTTAGGACTAAGCAAACGTGCAAGATCTGGATGGTTCAAAATAATTTTTTCAGTTAATTCCTCATGTACCTGACGTCCGGGTTCAAGCCGCAAGCGCTCGCGCACCGCAAATTTGTCTAGTATTTCCTCCGAGACATGCGAGAACGGGCCGTGGCCAATGTCGTGGAGGAGCACCGCAAGCCGGACCAGCCTCGTATCTGTTGAGCTGTCGAGAAGTTTGGCCGCTACCTTAGACGCGACGTGAAACGCGCCAAGCGAATGGTCAAATCGAGTATGAACAGCGCCTGGATACACAAGCGTGGCCAGTGCAAGTTGCTTAATCCTTCGCAATCTCTGGAAAACTGGCGTGTCGATGATGTCTTGCTCGTGGGGCTCGCGGTGAATGAAGCCATGTATCGGGTCACGAATCTCCAGTCTTGCGGTCATGTCTGGGCTGCGAGTTTAGACTCAACTAAGTGTAAAAACCATTCACATTGTAGGCGAAGACAAAGCGAAACTCAAGTGCGATCTCAGATTCTCTTGCTCGCTGCTCTCGCTCCGATGGCGCTTGGCTCGCCCTTTCGATGGAAGGCGATGCCTGGCCATTCCAGTTTCAAATTTCACGTTATCGATAGCTCCTCGTCGAGCTAGTCCTCGACCAAGTCTGTACTCAGGGACAATTCTCATCGCGTCGCAATCGTGCTTAGCTGGAACGGGCCCGGCTTGCCCGCCGTGGCGGGGGCATATTCCGCGGAAAGCCATGGACGGCCGCGTGATCGGCGGCGCCATCTACCCCGGTCTTTTCACCCGATAGTCACCCGCCGCTCGAAACTGCGTCCTAACGCAATTGCCATCGACGATGCTGCAGCTTCCCATGTGTATCACAGATGGTACAATGCCAGAATGGCGGAAAAGCCAAAAGTAAAACGCAACGAAACGGATCACAGTGGCTCAACCTTTGATAGATTTCTCGAACAGGAAGGAATTCGAGAAGAAGTCGAGGCTGTCGCTATCAAGCGCGTCCTGGCGTGGCAGTTTGAACAGGCGATGCGCGAGCAGCAGAAAACGAAACAGGCAATGGCTAGGCAGCTTCGCACCAGTAGGTCGCAGTTGGACCGGTTGCTCGATCCTCGGAACGTCTCCGTGACACTCGACACGATTACTCGTGCCGCTAAGGCGCTTGGCAAGCGATTGATCATTCGCGTCGCAGACGCAAAGGCAAAGCGAGCCTAGCGTTTATCCGCGCCTGCCAGATTGGATGCAGGCCGCATCGTACAGCCAGTCCTAGTCCTCTCCCATTCCTGTCCTTAAGGTCAATTCTCATCGCGTAGCAATCGTGCTTAGCTGGAAATGACAGGGCTCCCAGGTCGACGCAGATCAGGGTTCCCGGGTCGACGGTTAGTCGAGCCCGGGAGATCGGCCCGGCTCGCCCGGAGAATACGAAGGGCTTGCCCGCCGCGGCGGCTACAGTCTCCGGGCGAGAACGACGAACGAAACGGAAAGACTAATGTGCAGTAGAAAAATTTCGCGACGCGGATGTCGGCGCCTTATCGGCGTTGCGCCCTATTTCCGCGCGCCGGCTCGCCTGTATGACCTGCATACGCGTGCGATCTCTATGCGACAATGCTTTCAAGTAGAAATCGCTGCAACTCATTCAAAACAAAGAATCGGTGCCCCGGTTATCCGACAATTTTGCTGGGGGTCGCCCGCACAAACAAGTGTCAAGCCTTGCCAGCTGTTTTCGCCGGTAAATCATTCAAAACAAACGATCGAGACACAAATCAAGTGTCAATTTTTCGCGATGTCTCCGAATCACCTATTCCGAGTCTCGAATTTCGCGTGGTCGACGACAAGCGAAGCTGCCGGGCTAAAGTACCCGGCGCTACGTTTAGTTCTCCGGAGAGCGAACGGTCGCGTATTGCCAACCGGCCTTGCGGTGGACTATGATTCCGCCCGCTCAGCCGCGGAAGGCGGCTTGTTTGGCAGGGTGAAAAAGAACGATCGGCGATCACCCGGCCCGGCGAAAGTGCATCCCATGATGTGCGGGTCGTTGTTCCAGCACGCTTGTCCCAGCGCGATGGCCCCCAGCACGATCGCAGTGAGGACGGAATTCTTAGCGCGAATCCGAAAGCAGATCCCTCGTCGGCCAGACCGCGGCCTCGCTCGGGATGACAACGAAATTCGAATCGTTTGAATTGAATTGAAGGAGGAAAGAGATGGCCACAGCAACGCAAGCAGTACCGCTTGTTGAGAACGTAACTCGATACGTCGCGAAAACCCGGCAGATGTTGATCAACGGCAAGTGGGTCGACGCTGCTTCCGGAAAAACGTTTCCCACGTATAACCCGGCGACCGGCGATGTGCTCGCCCACGTAGCCGAAGGCGACAAAGAAGACATCAACCGCGCCGTGGCCGCGGCCCGCGCCGCGTTCGACACAGGCCCGTGGCGCAAGCTTTCGCCTTCCGAGCGCGGCCGCATGATTTGGAAGCTCGCCGATCTCGTCGAAAAGCACGCCGAGGAGTTCGCGCAGCTCGAATCGCTCGACAACGGCAAGCCGCTCACGATCGCGCGCGTCGCGGACGTTCCGCTCACCGCCGACATGTTCCGCTACATGGCGGGTTGGACCAACAAAATCGAAGGCAATACGATTCCGCTCTCCGCGCAGGGCAGCGGGAAATTTTTGGCGTACACGATGCGCGAGCCGGTGGGCGTGGTCGGGCAGATCATTCCGTGGAATTTTCCTCTGCTCATGGCAGCGTGGAAATTGGCTCCGGCGCTGGCGACGGGATGTTGTGTGGTCCTCAAGCCGGCTGAGCAGACTCCGCTCACAGCTTTGCTCCTCGGCGAATTGATTCAGGAAGCGGGAATTCCCGATGGCGTCGTGAACGTCGTGCCGGGCTACGGCGAAACGGCCGGCGCGGCGCTGGCGGCGCATCCGAAAGTGGACAAGATCGCCTTCACGGGTTCCACCGAAGTCGGCAAGCTGATCGTGCAAGCCGCCGCGGGCAACCTGAAGAAGGTCTCGCTCGAACTCGGCGGCAAGTCTCCGAATCTCGTCTTCGACGACGCCGATATCGAAGCCACGATTCCCGGCGCGGCGATGGCCATCTTCTTCAACCACGGCCAGTGCTGCTGCGCGGGCTCGCGGCTCTACGTCGAGAACAAGCAGTTCGATAAGGTGGTCGAAGGCGTATCGCAGATCGCGTCGAAGATTAGGGTGGGACCGGGGCTCGATCCTTCGACCGATATGGGGCCGCTCGTTTCCGAGGAGCAGATGAATCGCGTCTGCGGCTATCTCGAATCGGGCTACTCCGAGGGTGCGAAGGCTACGGTCGGCGGGAAGCGGCACGGCGCGAAGGGCTACTTCGTCGAGCCGACGGTGCTGGTCAACACGAACGAGAAGATGAAGGTGGTGCGCGAGGAGATTTTCGGGCCCGTGGTCACCGCGATTCCGTTCAAGGACGTGGATGATCTCGTCGCCAAGGCCAACGACACCGAATACGGTCTCGCGGCCGGCGTTTGGACGCGCGACATCGCCAAGGCGCATCGCGTGGCTTCGCAACTGCGCGCGGGCACGGTCTGGATCAATTGCTACAACGTCTTCGACGCGACGCTGCCGTTCGGAGGCTTCAAGCAGTCCGGCTGGGGCCGCGAAATGGGCCACGAAGTCCTCGAGCTGTACACGGAAGTGAAGTCGGTCTGCACGCCGATCGCATAGCAAGAGGGGCCCCCAGGTCGACGGCGAGTCGAGCCTGGGGGATCAGATCTCACGTCTCCGCAGGGTCGCCCGCCCTTTCCGGATCGCCGGGAGGGGCGGGTGCTTCTTTTAGCGCCGGTCCTCATCTAAAATTAGTAGAGGAAGATTCGATGGCATCTCAGGTCGTAAGAAATTTTATGAAGCAGCAGGGATTCGCCGAGGAACCGCCGGCGACCTGCGACATGCACTTCAGCGGACTCTATTTCCAGCCGCGCATCGTGGGGCTGCTCGTAGTCGTCGGAATTGTGCTGCATTTGACGGGGCTGATTAGCTACTCGGCGGCGCTCTTCTTCGCTCTTTCTGCGGTGCTGTGGTGGAACGTGGCGTTGCCCGCGTTGAATCCCTTCGAACGTTTCTACAACGCCGTGATCGCCGCGCCGCGCGGAAAGACGATTCTCCCGCCGGCGCCGGGACCGCGCCGGTTCGCGCAGGCGATTGCCGCGGCGTTCATGCTTGTGGTCGGCGTTTCGCTGCTGCAGGGCTGGACGATCGTGGCGTATGTGTTTGAGGTGTTTCTCGTCGCCGCGTTTTCGATGCTTCTCTTCGGGAAATTCTGTCTCGGCGCCTACATCTATCATCTGCTGCGCGGCGAGTTCGCTTTCGCCAACGCGACGCTTCCGTGGGCGCGCCCCTCGAATTGAACCCGCGCGATGAGCACCGAAACGAAACTACAACAAGCGCAGGAATGGCCGTGGCCGGATTCCCTGGATGCCGTGATCGCGGCACCGCGGCATCACAAGCTGATGTTCGAAAACGAGCGCGTGCGAATCCTTGAGGTTCGGATCCCGGCGGGCGAAACCGTGCCGGTTCACACGCACCGGTGGCCCAGCGCAATCTACGTCGCCAAGCAGAGCGATTTCCTGCGCCGGGACGGCGAAGGCAACTTGCTCTTCGACAGCCGCACGCTGGGACCGCCGCCAACCGAGCCGCTCGTCCAATGGGTGGCGCCTCTGCCGCCGCATTCGATCGAAAACATCGGGAACGTAGAAATTCTGCTGATTTCCACAGAATTGAAGCAGCCCGCCTGACAGGATCGTTTCCCGCGCATCGCAATTTTCACGGAGCGAGGCGGCGGAATCCGATCAAAACATCGGCATCGTGATGTCGCCCCAGAAACTTCGGCGAGGTGGGATCATCACGCTTTCGACCGTGGGGTTCTCGCCGCCCACGTTGGCAATCACGACCGGCGTCATCTTGGCCGAGAGATCGGTGACCTTCGAAACCGGCAGCTGGGAATTGCCGGGTTCATCGACGCGCGAAAAAACCACCTTGTAGTCGTCTTGCGGCGTTCCCATGATTCGGTTCTTGTGACGCGGATCGACCGATGGGACGGCAAACCCAGCCCACGAAGTTAGGCGGCGCACGGAAACCTTGCTGAACATGCGATGGTCCGTTCCGACGTCAGCGAACATGTTGACCATGCCGTAGTCTTTGGGAAGCAGGTGGGCCGTGAACGCCGCGCCGGGTTCCTTATCGAGGGCTGCGCGGACTCTTTCGTCCTGAAGGGCTGCCGAGACGACTTGGTGAATCGTATCGGGCGGCGTCGGCCAGATCGAAATCGCCAGAGTGCGATCGGCGGGCAAAAGTTCCGTGGCCGTGTGCGCGATCGTATATTTCCGCAGTCCCACCGCTCCGCCGAGAACCAGCACGATTACGACCGCGCTGGATGCGCTCAGAGCCAAGCCGCGATTGGGTATCCAGCCGAAAAGCAGACGAAAGAGTTTTCCGCCCGGATTCCCGGGTAAGAACATTCCGGTGCGCTGGCGATACGCAGCATATTCGGGATGGGCCGCTTCGACCTGCTTTTCTTCGAACCGCGCAAGAAAGTAGTAGAGGAAGAGCATGCCGAGGTAGAGGACCAGAATGATGATCCGCGGCCAGATTGTGAGCAGGCCAAACCCTGCCACGGCCAGGCTCAGATAGAACGGATGGCGAATGTACTTATACATCCAGGACTGCGCGGCTTTATGCTTCAGCAGTTTTGTACCGTACACCTGCACCGCGCAGATCAGGGCGGCCAGCAGCCCCAGGCCGAACGCCCACGAGCCAACCTGCCATCGCATGGTCTCGAGGAACGAACTCGTCGTGATCACCGAATGCGGCAGAAAGAAGGACTCCATCCAAGCGGTGGCCCGCCACCGGTGCAATCCTTGCAGCGTGGGCGCGTACAGCGAATACCAGTAGAACGCGAATGGACTGATCATGATGACGACCTCGATCATCACGAGCCCATACAGCGCCGATGCCAGCCACTTGAGGACCTTCTTCATTGCGAACTCCTTTTCGGCCAAGTTCGAAAATCGCCGCCAGAAATCGAGGGACCCACGGGTGCGAGTCCCTAGAGCACAAATTGCTTCCCCGTGCGGGCCCATTTAGCACAGGGAGTCCCGAAGGTCAAACTCTTGCCCATCCGTAGCGTGAGCCGGGCTCCGGTGCCTGAGCTAGCTGTTCGAGCCACGGTCTTGAAAACGGGAGGCCA
>Ga0335081_10020784_pt1 | contig 10615 bp, 11 predicted proteins | sample Lox_Sample_35_FD_206713 | JGI IMG/M metagenome (GOLD analysis project Ga0335081, IMG submission 206713) | Soil microbial communities from Loxahatchee National Wildlife Refuge, Florida, United States - Lox_Sample_3.5 | ecosystem: Environmental > Terrestrial > Soil > Wetlands | place: USA... | reverse complement strand
TGAATTCACCGAGCAAATCGGCCGGGCACCCATTGTGAAAATGTCACGCACGATGCCGCCGACGCCGGTGGCCGCGCCCTGAAACGGTTCGACCGCGCTTGGATGATTGTGCGACTCCACTTTGAACGCGATGGCCAGACCGTCGCCGATGTCAATGATACCGGCATTCTCCTCCCCTGCCCCAACGAGAATTTTCTTGGACTTGGTTGGAAAGGTTTTGAGCAGTGGCTTGGTATTTTTGTACGAACAATGCTCGCTCCACATCACCGAGAAAATACCCAGCTCGGTGTAGCTCGGTTGACGGCCGAGGAGCGCGAGAATTTTTTGATACTCGTCCGGCGTCAGGTTGTGTTTGGCAACCAGTTCAGGCGTGATGGCAGGTTCGGTCATGGAAAATCAGTTTGAAAAACTTTGAATGTCACTTGCGACTATCGCTTCGACCGCATCATAAAATTTGGATCCGCGGTCTTTGTTTAATCCAAACTTGGGATGATAACGAATGCCTGAATTACCTTTATGAGCGGCTTCTAACGCGACCCTTGCGAGATCTTTGGATTTTTCAATCTCCCCCTTTTGCGCTGCGATGAGAGATCGAATTCCAAACAAATAAAACGTATCTGCCGGGAGGTGCTTTCCCAGATACTTTGCCCCAGCATCCAATGCAGTAAGCGCCTCGTCAAAATGATCACGCAGGTGTTTTTCGGCCACCAATTTTCCAAAGTCGAAGAATGCAAGAGTGTTCGGTCTTCCTAATTCTCGTTCGATGGCGAACACACGCCGGTAATCGGCTATCGCATTCTCAATGTCACCGAGCTTCAAATAGCAACCGGCTCTTCGGTTGTAAGCGTCAGCGAGTTGCCTGGGGTGTGTAAATGTTGCGTCATTCACGAACTCGGCAATCAACTGATCCAAAAGTGCTATCGAAGCCTTCAAAAGCTCTGGAGAACCGACCCGTTCGAGAGTGTTTGCCTGAATTGACAAGTACTTAGTCTGGTCTCCCCGGCGACGCAGGCGTGAGAAAAAGTCTGCTTTGTCGGCCTCGCTCCAGGTTTTCTTTTTGCACCAGTCGTTTGCCATCGTTTGGTCAGTTTGAAAAACTTTTGACGCCCTTCGCGGCAATCGCTTCAATCGCATCGTAGAACTTCGATTTGCGGTCCTTTACCAATCCAAACTTGCGATGCCGACGAAAACCCGAATCGTCTTTCTGGGCCGCGTTCAAGGCAATTTGCGCATACTCCTTGGCCGTTTGAAATTGCTTCTTATGTGCGGCGATGATGGCGCGAACACCGTTTTCCTTGTAAGCCTGCACTGGCAGCAGGCATTCGGTGCGTGCCATCTTGTTCAAAATCGTCAAGGCTTCGTTGTAGAGCTTGGTCAGTTTATTTTCCACGACCAACTTGCCGAAATCATAACAAGCTTGGGTTCGGTGATGTGGTTTTTTCCGCTCAACTTCCAACCCGAGGCGGTAGCTCTGAAGCGCTCCTTTCACATCTCCCAGCGCGACGAGACACTCGGCTTTGAACATGCAAACCAGTGGCATGAAAAATGGCTCGGGACATTCCGCCAGCATCTTATCAAAAAGAATCATGGCCTCCTTCGTAAGTCCAACAAAGTAGAGTTCTTTGGCCTGAACACACAGATACTGCGCCTTGTTACGAGACGTTTTACTCCGGTTCAAGCGCGCGAAAAAATCGGCTTGATCTTTCTCGGTCCACGTCTTTCGGCTATACCAATCGTATTTGCCCATGTGTTTATGCCGCTTGCGCAGCAGTTTTGTTTTTCAATGCCGCAAAAATGCTCTCGAAAATCCATTTGCCGTCGTCGCTGCCCAGGACGGGTTCGCTGGCGCGTTCGGGATGTGGCATCAACCCCGCCACGTTGCGGCGTTCATTGCAGATGCCGGCGATGTTCTGCAACGAACCATTCGGATTTGCCTTATCCGTCAAATTTCCGTTCGCATCGCAATACTGCCATAGGATTTGATTGCCCACCTTGAGCCGGGCCAGCGTTTCCTCATCCGCGTAATAGCAGCCTTCGCCGTGGGCGATGGGAATTTTCAGTAATTTGTCCGACGGAATTTGGTTGGTGAAAGGCGAATCGGGCGTGACGATTCTCAGGAAAATGTGTTCGCAGTGGAATTGGAGATCGCGGTTGCGAATGAGCGCGCCGGGCAACAGACCGGCTTCGGTCAATACCTGAAACCCGTTGCAGATGCCGAGGACGAGGCCGCCGTTGTCGGCGAATTGTTTCACTGCCTGCATCACCGGACTGAATCGCGCAATCGCGCCGCAGCGGAGGTAATCGCCGTAGCTGAAACCGCCAGGCACGATGACAGCGTCGGCGGCGCCGAGGGAATTTTCCTTGTGCCATACGTAACGCGGGGAATGGCCGAGCAACCGGATGACATGGATGGCGTCCTGGTCGCAATTCGAGGCGGGAAACTGGAGAACGGCAATGTTCATGGAAAAAATCAGGCGTCGCGATGAACGGTCTGCGGGGAAAACGCCGGCAGGCAGACGGCGATGTATTCCGCGCCTTCCGGTTCGGGCGTGCTGTATTGCACCCATTCGCCACGGTGCGCGATGACCGCCTGGCCGGCACGCACGTCCAGCGTTCCGTTTTGGGAACCCACTCGCAGCAATCCGCGCAGAACCACGGTGAACTCGTCGAACTCCGGCGTCTGGCCCGGTTCGACCCAGCCGGGGGAACTTTTCATTCGCGCGATGCTCACGGCGTCGGTTTGCGAATTGGCGCGACCGATGAATTCCTCGATGACCTTGGGTTTGTTACCTGCAGCCTGGATGACGGTCGGGTTGGCGATGAGCGTGGGCACGGTCAGTCGGTGATTTCAAGTTTGTAATCTTCAATAATCGGGTTGCTCAAAAATTTATGCGCGGCGTCATTCAGCGCCTGTTGCGCGGCGGCCCGGTCCGCACCGGGAGCAAGATCAATTTCGATGTATTTCCCGACATGCACACCGGCGACGCCCCGGTAACCCATTTGTTCGAGGGCGTTCTGGACAGTTTTGCCCTGCGGATCGAGCACGGCTTTCTTGGGGGTGATGATAATCTTCGCTTTCATTCGCGCTAAGGGAAGGTTGCGAAAAAATCCGCGGCCGGGCGAGCAATTTTTGATTTTTGCGCAAGAACGTTGAATTTATCCGCGCGGTGCGCCATTGTTTGGGCCATGGTTGACACTGAACACCCCGAAGGAGCGCCGGCCAGCCACATCGGAACGGAACGCAAGGCGCTGGAACCATGCACCATCGTCATCTTTGGCGCGAGCGGTGATCTCACGGCGCGCAAATTGATTCCCGCGTTTTATCATCTTTACAAAGACAAGCTGATGCCGCCGGTCTTCCGCATCGTGGGCTTTGCGCGTCGCGAAAAAACCGACGAATCCTGGCGGACCGAATTGCGCGCAGCGCTCGACCAGTTCTCGCGCACCAAACCCGTCAACAATGCGGTCTGGCAGAAGTTTGCAGGTAACCTGTCTTATTGCCAGGGCGACATCACTGACCCGGCGGCTTACGCCAAGCTGGAGGAACTGTTGACCTCGTTTGGCAGCGCACCGTTGCGTGAGAATGTACTGTTTTACCTCGCCACCCTGCCCAGCCAGTTCGGTGTGGTCATCGAGAACGTACATCGGGCCGGCCTGCTGCACAAAGAAGGCGCGGGCTGGCAACGCATCGTCGTCGAGAAACCGTTCGGGCACGACCTTGCCTCCGCTCACGCGCTGAACGCCGAATTGACGCGGTTCGCCAACGAACAGCAGGTCTGCCGCATTGACCATTACCTCGGCAAGGAAACGGTGCAGAACATTTTGATGTTCCGCTTCTCCAATTCGGTCTTCGAGCGGCTGTGGAACCGTAACCTGATTGATCACGTCCAAATTACCGTCAGCGAAAAACTCGGCGTCGGCCAGCGCGGCGGCTATTATGAGGAAGCCGGGGCGCTCCGCGACATGGTGCAAAACCACCTCCTCCAGGTCCTCGCGCTCATCGCCATGGAACCACCGGTTTCATTGGAGGCAGAGGCCATCCGCGATGAAAAGGTGAAGCTGCTCAAATCCATCCGGCCACTAAGCCCGGACGACGTAGCCCGGCAGGTGGTGCGCGGTCAATACTTCGCCGGCACGGTGGACGGGAATCCGGTGCCGGGTTACCGGCAGGAAGTCAAGGTGAAGCCCGATTCCAACGTGGAAACCTATGTCGCCATGAAACTGTTCATTGACAACTGGCGCTGGTCGGGCGTGCCGTTTTATCTGCGCACGGGCAAATACCTGCCACAAAGCACGAGCGAAGTGCGCGTGCAATTCCGCCCCACGCCACACGTGCTCTTCGCCGCGCAGTTAGGACGGAAACTGGATCCCAATGCCATCGCGCTGCGGCTGCAACCAAACGAAGGCATCTACCTCCGTTTCAACGGCAAGGTGCCCGGCATGAGCCTCGGCGTGCGGCCGGTGCGGATGAATTTCAGTTACGACGCGGAGTTCGGCGCTTACACGCCCGAGGCCTACGAACGGCTGCTGCTGGAAGCCATTGCCGGTGACGCCACTTTGTTCATCCGCCGCGACGAAGTGGAAACTGCATGGCAAATCGTGGATTCAATCCGTGCCGGCTGGAAGGACAAACCGTTGACGAACCGGGAATTTTACGCCGCCGGCACGTGGGGGCCGGTCGCGTCAGACGATTTACTGGCCCACAGCGGCCACGCCTGGCATGAGCCGTTGCCGGCGCCATAAATCCTGATCCGGGAGGGACGGCGTGTCGCCGTCCCTGACTGAAGAATAAATAAATTTGGGACGCCGGCCCGGAGTCCCTCCCAAGAATTGCATGAAACAATTTGAATTGATTACCTTCGCCACCGCCGACGAACTGGCCGGCACCGTTGCCGGCAAGTGGCTCGACGAAATTGAATCAGCCAACCGCGCAGGCCAGTCGCATTGTGTCGCGTTGTCCGGCGGGCGCATCACGCAGAAATTTTTCGTGGCCGTCGTGGAACAGGCCAGGGCCAGAAACCTCGGGGACGGCGATACGCCGTGCTTCCCAAGCAACGTCCACTTTTTCTGGGCGGACGAGCGTTGTGTTTCGTCGGATGATCCGGAGAGCAATTTTCACCTGGCGCATGAACTCTTGTTCGTTCCGCTGAGAATCTCAGAAAACCAAATTCATCGCATCCGCGGAGAATTGCCGCCGGAGGCCGCCGTTGAATTGGCCGAGACGGAACTGTGCCAGGTTGTCGGCAGCGTCGGCATCCCTGCCGGCAAGGATGCCAGCGTTCCCAGACTGGATTTGATTTTCCTGGGCATGGGCGAGGATGGCCATGTGGCGTCGCTGTTTCCCGACGGAATTGAGGCCGCCGCTTCTGATCACGCGATTTTTCGCGCCGTGAAAAATTCCCCCAAGCCGCCGCCGAATCGCATTACGCTGGGATATGCCACCATCGCGGCGGCGCGAAAAGTCTGGGTGCTGGTTTCTGGATCCGGCAAAAAAGAGGCGTTGCGCGAATCGCTTTACGGAAAGGGTTGTACGCCATTGGGACGAGTGACTCAATTCAGGACACAAACGGTAATTTTCAGCGATTTTTTGCCGGTTTGAGAACGCCAAAAAATAAATTATTTTTTTTGAACAACTTGCGTTTCCATCCCGTCTATGTCATCGTAAGGTATGAAGGATTTCGCTGTTCGTTTAGGGTTGGCATAGAGGTTTTGCTTGTGGCGCGGCTCGAACAGCGACCCCCAAGTTGGTCGCGCCACCCTTCTGAGCGCCTGGGTGAAGGCGTATAAACCTCGTCACTGCGGGGGCCGGACGAAAGTCCGGCCTTTCGCATTTATACCGCTTGGTATTCAACGCCGCTCCCGACGGCCATCTCCAGTGGACGCTGTGCGCCCGGAAATCCGATTGCCTGACCGGCAGAAAACGTATAATCTTCCTGACGCATGAAACATCAGCTCGATTTCGAGAAACCGATCATCGAACTGCAAGCCAAGCTCGACGAACTGCGCGAACATCCGGAAAAACATTCGCTGGACATCAGCTTCGAGGAAGAAATCCAGCTCATCGAGAAAAAGCTGGATGAAACCCGTCGGCAGATTTTTTCCAATCTTACTCCCTGGGAACGGGTGCAATTGGCGCGGCATCCGAAACGTCCCTACACGCTGGATTATTTGCGGACGAGCTTTGCGGATTTTCAGGAATTGCATGGCGACCGGCTCTTTGCGGAAGATCACGCGGTGGTCGGCGGCTTTGCGAAACTGGGCGAACACCGTGTCGTTGTCGTCGGCACCCAAAAAGGCCGCGACACAAAGGAAAATATTTTGCGGAACTTCGGTTGTGCGCAGCCCGAAGGTTACCGCAAGGCGCTGCGCCTGATGCGGCTCGCCAACAAATTCGGCCTGCCCATCATCACCCTCATTGACACCGCGGGCGCCTTTCCCGGCATCGGCGCGGAGGAACGCCACATCGCCGAGGCCATCGCCGTCAACCTCCGCGAAATGACCCTGTTCGAAGTGCCCGTTATCGCCACGGTCATCGGCGAAGGCGGTTCCGGCGGCGCGCTGGGCATCGGCGTGGCCGACCGGGTGTTGATTCTGGAGAACGCCTATTATTCAGTCATCAGCCCGGAAGGTTGCGCGGCGATTTTGTGGAAGGACCGTGCCAACGCTGCCAAAGCCGCCGAAGCCTTGCGCATTACCGCCAAGGATTTGCTCGAACTCAAGCTCGTGGATGAGATTGTGCCCGAACCGCTGGGTGGCGCGCACAACGATCCGGCGGCGGCCGGTGAAAATTTAAAAGCGCATTTGCTCAAACACCTGAACGAACTCCTCGCGCTGCCGGTCACCGAGCGGTTGAAAAAGCGTTACGCAAAATACCGGGCGCACGGACATTTTCTCGAAAAAATTCCTGCGCCGGCGGAAACGGCCGCGGCCGCCGCGAATGGCGCCGTCACCGCCACGGCTGCTCCGGCAGCCTAGACCACAGTGCTTTATCCGCTCACTTTTCATCCGATTTTCAAGGAACGCGTTTGGGGCGGGCGTAAACTTGAAGCGCTTTACCAAAAACCGCTGCCGCCGCGCACACCCATCGGCGAATCCTGGGAAATCAGCGACCGGCCGGGTGACGTGAGCGTCGTTGCCAACGGTCCGCTCGCCGGGAAGGACCTGCGTTGGTTGATGGAAAATCACGCGCGCGATCTGCTCGGCGACGCAAAGCCGGCCGCGGGAAACCGCTTCCCTTGGCTGTGCAAAATTCTCGACGCGCGGGAAAAACTATCGCTGCAAGTCCATCCGCCGGCGCACAAGGCCGCCGAGCTCGGTGGCGAGCCAAAAACTGAAATGTGGTTCATCGCCGATGCCGCGCCCGATGCGGAGCTTTTTGTCGGCGTCAAACGCGGCGTGACCCGCGCGGAGTTTGAAAAGAAAATCCAGACGGGCGAAGTGGCGGGTTGTTTCCATCGGATTCCCGTGCGGGCGGGCGACGCGATGTTTCTGCCCGGCGGCCGGGTTCACGCCATCGGCGCCGGCGTAGTCATTTTTGAAATCCAGCAGAATTCGGACACGACGTATCGGGTGTTCGATTGGAACCGCGTGGGGCTGGACGGCAAGCCGCGAGCGCTGCACATCTCCCAATCGCTGGCGAGCATTGATTTCAGCGACTTTGAGCCGAAACTGGTGGAAACAAAACTCATTGGCGGTGAAAAAATTATTGGCGGCGGACAAATTCAATGGCGTTCACTGGCGGAGAACCCATTGTTCAATGTCGAGGCGTGGGAATTAAAACCAGCCGTCAGCGCCTCGCTAAAGCCAAACAAGCTGCAAATTGTCGCCGTAACGGGAGGGCAAATTGAAGTCAGAAGCGGTTCGGATAAGGTGAATTTGAGCCCCGGACAATTCTGTCTGATTCCGGCAAGTCTGGAACGGACGGAAGTTCTGGCAAAAGCAGACTCGGCCTGTCTGCGTGTCGAGGCAAATTAGCCTTACCACAAGGTTGCCGGCGAGGGATTGTGGTCTATCGCTTTTCCCCGGCGCAGAAATTCCTCCGCCATTCGTTTGCGGATTTCCAGTTTTTGGGCGGGATTTGCGTTGGCGAACTCCGCGGCGTATTTCGCTTCGATGGATTCGGATGTCCACGCTTTTTTACCCCGCAGAAACCGGCGATAACCATTGGCCACGAGTTCGTTTTTCGCTCTCACGTCCGTTCAATTCCACGCCAGGTTTTCCGGCATTTGCGAGAGCAGCCGGTTGCGCCAGCCGCCTTTGCGTTTGAGGATTTTCGACCAGAGCTGTTCGGCGGGCGTGTCAAAAACCAGTTCGAGCGTCGCGGGAAACGTCAGCCACGCCTTGCGCCGGATTTCGTCCTCCAACTGGCCCGCCGACCAGCCGGCGTAACCGGCGAACAGTTTGACCTTCTTCTGAGTGGAAAATGATTCGCCAACCTCCACCAGGTCATCGAGCGAATGCCCGAGCGCCAGGTTCGGCAACACATCCGCTTCGGGAAGAAAGTTGTCCGTGTGCAAAAAACTCAGCGCGGTGGGCTGGACCGGGCCGCCGAGGTACAACGGCGATTCCCTTAGCATGTCCGGCAAATCGGCGACGATCATCTCGCCGACCTTTTTGCCGAGCGAACGGTTGAGCACGAGACCAAACGCGCCCTCGGCATCATGCTGGCAGACCAGCACGACCGTGCGCTGGAAAAAGGAGCCGCCCAGTTGTCCGCTGTCCAGCAGCAACTGCCCTTTGAGGAATTTTCCCGGCGCGTTCACCAGTTTAATTTGCACCACCTTTGAGAGACTGGCAAAAAGAAAACGGCCCGACCGTCATACGCCAGGAAAGTCGGTCGTTTGCGCGTTTTTTAAATGTCGTGGTTTCCATGACAAGACTGACAGGACGCCTCTACTCCACCGTTCCAGCACAGGGAATTTCAATTCGAAGGCAGCGAAAGTTCCTGGTCTTTGCCGGAACCCAGGTTCTGAATACGAACTGACTTTTCCCGGATTTCCAGGCAGCGGATCATCACGTTTGTGTTCCCCAATGGCACGTCTTGTAAATCATTGGCCTGAAACGAATGGCCGTTGATGATGGCCGTGGGGCGGTTTCCCCACAAAATTCCTTCAAGTTTGATGGTGGCCGGGGCGGGCACGGGATTGGGCCCGGCCTGCTTCCAGCCGTGGAAAACGGCCGGGCTGCTGGCAACCGGTTTTGCCGAAGGCATCTGGACATCCCGGATTTCATCCACGTGCCCGGCCTCCAATTCCGCGGCCACACCATATTTCATCCAATCGAGAACATCATTGAATCCGAAACGTTGCTCGGCTTCGATGAACAAATCAATCTGGCCCCGGGTATAATGATTTTGCAGCACCCGCCTTTTTTCAAGCTCTTCGCCTTGCGAATCCATCAACAGATAACCGACCAGTTCGCAGAAACCCTCCTCGGCGTCGCGACCCAATCTCGCTTTCCGCTCTTTGGGCACATTTTCGCCCACCCAGGCATGGGAATATTCGTGGGCGCAAGTTTCCTTCAACTGGGCCAGGGGCATCCCGGTCAGCAGGCCGATTTTGTAGCTGGTCTTGTTGTCAACTGTTATGGGGCGGGTACAACCCAGCAGGTCGGGGCTTTCATAAGCGTTGCCTTCCGTGGCAAACATGGAATTAACGTCTATACGGTCAATGACCAACACCTCCACGTTCGTGGGAAACGCGGTGAAACGGGAAAACAACCGGTCGAGGTCATCCTTCACCTGACGGCAAATCTGTTCGATCTCGTCCGCCTTCAGCACCACCGTCTTGGCGTCGCGGGCGCAAAGCCAGCGGCCGTCCGGCAATTGAAGACCGCCCTCTTTCACCGGCAACCCGCAGATGTAACACGTGGGCAGCTTGAGGCAGTCGGAACAAACCTCTTTTTTTTCACCGGTGACCTTGTCGGTCACGACCGCGATCGTCCCGCCGTATATGGGCTTGCCACAAATGGCGCAGACATTGTCCGCCTGCGCGGCCAGGGTCATGCCGAAACCGAGACACGCCAGCAGAGAGATGATCCAAAGATATCTCGCGCGGTGTTGCATAGTTTAATCTTTTCCCCAAAAAGGCGCACAACGGCGAGGAAGCGGGGGCTTCGCCACCGGGGGAAATAGACGAGCAGTTACCGCGCCAAAAATCAGCCCAGGGATTTGACCTTTTTCACAATGGCCGCGGCGTCGATACCGAAGTGCGCGAGCAGCTCCTCGGCCTTGCCGGAACGCGGCAACGTCATCACCGCAAGTTTGTGGACTTTGACGCCGGCGGGGCCGAGTTCACCCGCCACCGCGTCACCCAAACCGCCTTCGGCGTAATGGTCTTCAACGGTAATCACGGTGCTATTGGTCTTCTGCGCTGCGGCACGAATCAAATCTCTGGCCAGCGGTTTGACGCTGTAGGCATCAATCACCGTTATGCCGATGCCCTCGTTCTTGAGCGCATCAGCGGCCTTGAGCGCTTCAAACAGGGTGATACCGGCGGCCACGACGGTGGCTTTGTCGCCGGCGCTCTGGCGCAATATCTTGGCGCCGCCAATCGGAAATGGCTCGTCGTTCTTGTAAATCACCGGCGTTTTGGGCCGCGACGTGCGCAAATAGCAA
>Ga0335081_10020783_pt1 | contig 10615 bp, 11 predicted proteins | sample Lox_Sample_35_FD_206713 | JGI IMG/M metagenome (GOLD analysis project Ga0335081, IMG submission 206713) | Soil microbial communities from Loxahatchee National Wildlife Refuge, Florida, United States - Lox_Sample_3.5 | ecosystem: Environmental > Terrestrial > Soil > Wetlands | place: USA... | reverse complement strand
GGGCCTCCTCGGCGCGCAGCGCGCCCTGGTCGTGCACGGGCGCGCGGGCCTGGACGAGATCGCGCCGCCCGGCCTCGGCCAGACCGAGGTCCACGAGGTGGTGGCCGGCCGTGTGAGGCACTGGACGCTCGATGCGGAGCGGTTCGGCCTCGAGACGGGGGACGCGAAGGAGCTGGCCGGAGGAAGCCCGGAGGACAACGCCCGGATCGTGACCGCCATCCTCGCGGGGAAGGACCGGACGGTGCGCCGGAGCGCCGTCGTGATCAACGCCGCGGCGGCCCTGGTGGCCGCCGGCGTCGCAGAGCAGTGGGAGCAGGCGGTCGCCCGTGCGGCCGACGCCCTGGAGTCGGGCGCGGCGCTGGCGGTGCTCGAGCGGCTGCGCGCCGAGCGGTGAGGCTAGTACTTGCGGATCACGCCTACCACGACGCCCTGGATCGTGACGTCGTCCTCGTGAACGACGATCGGCTCCACGGCGGCGTTCGCGGGCTGCAGCCGTATCCAGCCGCTTTTCTCGCGGTAGAACTTCTTCACGGTGGCGTGCGTGCCCTGCAGGAGCGCGATGACCATCTCCCCGTTCCGCGCGCTGTTGCGGCTGGTGACGACGACGTAGTCCCCGTCACGGATCTGCTCGTCGATCATCGAGTCGCCGCGCACCCGGAGGACGTAGTTCGGGCCCGTGGCCGGGAGCATCTCCTCGGGCAGGGTGATCGATTCCTGCTCCTGGACGGCCTCGATGGGCTCGCCGGCCGCGACGGCGCCGAGGAGCGGCACTTCGACCACGCCGGGGGCGCGCGCCCTGGAGAGCACCTCGATGGACCGGCTCTCGTTGTACGCGCGGCGGATCACGCCCTTGCGCTCGAGATTGGTGAGATGCTCGTGGACCGTGGCGAGGGACGCGTACTTCATCGCCGAGGCGATTTCCTCGAAGCTCGGCGCGAAGCCGTGGTCTCCGATGTAGCCGGTCAGATAGTCCAGGATCTCGCGCTGACGCTTGGTGAGCGGTACCATGGCTCCTTCCGGGCCGGGACGGACGGCTTCCCCGAACATACGCCGAAAACAAGCTAGCCGAATGAAAGCCGAAGCACAAGCTGGGGTGCTGCCCGGGATCCTGCGGGAGGCGGAACGGCGGGCTGCCGCCGCGCGCGGGGAGCGCCCGCGGCTCGAGCGCGAGGCGGCCCGGGCGCCGGACCCGCCCGATTTCGTGGCCTCGCTCGCGGCCGGAGGGCGGGTGGCGGTGATCGCGGAGATCAAGCGCCGCTCGCCATCGGCGGGCCGGCTCGGGGCGGCGGCCGCGGGCGACGTGGCGGCCCTGGGGCGCCGGCTGGCCGAGGCGGGCGCGGCCGCCCTGTCGGTCCTGACGGAGCCGCGGCACTTCGACGGGTCGCTGGAGGATCTCGTGCGCGTGGCCGCGGCGGTGCGCGTGCCGGTGCTGCGGAAGGACTTCCTGCTCGATCCGGCGCAGCTCTACGAGGCACGGGCTGCGGGAGCAGCCGCGGTCCTGCTCATTGCGCGCGTGGTGCCCGGCGAGCGGCTGGCCGAGCTGGCCGACGTGGCGCGCGGCCTCGGCCTGGCCTGTCTGGTGGAAGTGCACGCGGACAGCGAGCTGATGCCCGCGCTGGCGGCGCGACCGGCGGCCCTGGGCGTCAACGCGCGCGACCTGGACACGCTCGCGATGGACGCCGCGCTGGTGGAGCGGCTGATCCCGCGGATACCCGGGGAAGTGGTGGCCGTGGCGGAGAGCGGGTTGGCGACGCGCGGCGACGTCGAGCGGGTGGCGGCGCGCGGGGCCGATGCCGTGCTGGTGGGCACCGCGATCTCGGGCGCGGCGGATCCGGGCGCGGCGCTCGGCTCGCTCGTCGGGGTGGAGCGGCGCGGCCGCGCGGAGCGCGCGCCGTGACCGGGCGGTTCGGTGCGTACGGCGGGCGGTACGTGCCCGAGACGCTGATGCGCGCCCTGGAGGAGCTGGCCGCGACCTGGGATGGGCTCGCCGCCGACGCGCCGTTCTGGGCGGAGTACGACGGGTTGCTCGCGGACTACGTGGGAAGGCCGACGCCGCTCTCGGAGGCGCCGCGCCTCTCGGAGGCGGTCGGGGCCCGCGTGCTGCTGAAGCGGGAGGACCTGAACCACACCGGGGCGCACAAGATCAACAACGCGCTCGGCCAGGTGCTGCTCGCGCGGCGGATGGGCAAGCGGCGCATCATCGCCGAGACGGGCGCCGGCCAGCACGGGGTGGCGACGGCGACCGTGTGCGCGCGGTTCGGCCTCGGGTGCGTGATCTACATGGGCGAGGAGGACATGGCGCGGCAGGCGCTGAACGTGTACCGGATGCGCCTGCTCGGCGCGGAGGTCCGGCCGGTCTCCTCGGGCACCCGCACCCTCAAGGACGCGACCAGCGAAGCCATCCGCGATTGGGTCACGAATGTGGAGACCACGCACTATATTATCGGCTCCGTCGTCGGGCCCGACCCGTATCCACGACTGGTGCGCGACCTCCAGGCCGTGATCGGGCGCGAGGCTCGGCGGCAGTGCCTGGAGCGGGTCGGCGCGCTTCCTGCCTGTGTGGTGGCCTGCGTGGGCGGCGGCTCGAACGCGTTGGGGATCTGGACGGCGTTCCTGGCCGACGCCGGCGTGGAGCTGGTCGGGGTCGAGGCGGCCGGCACGGGGCTGGCCGGCGGCACGCACTCGGCGTCGCTCCTGGCGGGCCGGCCGGGCGTGCTGCACGGGAGCCTGAGCTACCTGCTCCAGGACGCCGACGGGCAGGTGAGCCCCGCGCACTCGGTGGCCCCGGGACTCGATTACCCGGGGGTCGGCCCGGAGCACGCGGCGCTCAAGGATGCGGGCCGCGCGCGCTACGTGGCCGTGGACGACGCCGCCGCGCTCGACGCCTTCGCGCGGCTGAGCCGGCTGGAGGGCGTGATCCCGGCGCTGGAGAGCGCGCACGCGGTGGCGTGGGTGCTCGGCGAGGCCGGCCGCTGGAAGGCCGGTGCGGTCGTGGTAGTGAACCTCAGCGGGCGCGGCGACAAGGACGTCGCCGCGGCCGCGGCACTCGAGAGCAGGGCCGAGTGACGATGGGTGCGACTCCCGAGCTGGCGCTGCCGCCGACGGCGGTCGAGGAGCTGATGCAGGCTCTCGCCAAGGGGTTGCGCGCCCACCAGCTCTACCTCCCCAACAATCCGGTCTACCAGAAGGCCATCGAGAACCTGCGCGCCGCGTTCAAGCCCATCTGGGAGGCGCAGGACGAGCTGGTGCTGGACGTGTTCGAGGGCGAGCTGCACTGGGAGGGCAACGTCGTCTACAGCCAGCCGTCCCGCAGCGAGAGCTTCGCGTGGGTGTTCTTCAAGGACGGCGTGCGCTCGCTCACCCTCCTCGCCGGGGTCGAGCAGGAGGAGATCCTCGGGCTGCTCGACGTCGTGCACCGGGCGCGCACGCTGCAGCCCGACGACAGCGACGACCTGCTGACCCTGCTGTGGGAGAAGGACTTCCAGCGCATCCGCTACGTCTTCCAGGAGCTGGCCACCGACGCCGGCGGGATGCAGCTGCCCTCCACCGACGAGCTGACCGCCACGGCCGGTGCGACGCACCAGGTCGCGGCGGCCGTGGAGGAGGAGGCGCCGCCGCGGCCCGGCCTGGTGCGGGCCGACGAGTTCGACACGACCCTGTACTTCCTGGACGAGCGCGAGATCACTCAGCTCCGGGAGGAAGTGAACCGGGAGTACGCGCAGGACCTCCGCCGCAGCGTGCTCGCGGTGCTGTTCGACGTGATGGAGCTGCAGCCGTTCCCCACGGTCCGCGCCGAGCTGATCTCGATCCTCGACAGCTTCCTCCCGCACCTGCTGGGGGCCGGGGACTTCCTGTCGGTGGCGTACGTGCTGCGCGAGGTCCGCACGGTCCTGCAGCGGGCGCGCGAGCTGCTCCCCGAGCACCGCAAGGCGCTGGCGGATCTGCCCGGCCGGCTGTCGCAGCCGGAGGCGCTGTCGCAGCTGCTGCAGTCGCTCGACGAGGCCGCCGCCCATCCGTCGCCCGAGGAGCTGGGCGAGCTGTTCGCGGAGCTGCGGCCCGAGGCCCTGCCCACGCTGCTCTCCTGGCTGCCGCGGGTCACCAACCAGCGGCTGAAGGTGGTGCTCGAGCAGTCGCTGCAGCGCCTGGCCGCGGAGCACGTGCCGGACCTGGTGGGCGCCATCGCGGGGGCCGACCCGGCGGTCGCGCTGGAAGCCGTGAAGCTGGCCGGCCGGCTCAAGCTCCAGCCGGCGATCGCGGCCCTGGCGCAGTCGCTGGGGCACGAGGAGACCGCCATCCGCGTCGCGGCCGTGCAGGCCCTCGCCGACTTCGCGACCCCGGCTGCCCTGCAGGGGCTGGAGCGCGCCCTCGACGACGCCGACCGGGACGTGCGGCTGACGGCGGTGCGCGTGCTGATGCAGCACCGGCACCGGGGCGCGCTGCCCAGGGTCACCGCCGCGGTGGAAGGCAAGTCGGTGCGGGCGGCGGACCTCACCGAGAAGATGGCGTTCTTCGAGGCCTATGGCTCGCTGGTGGGCGAGTCGGGCGTGGCGGCGCTCGACGCGATGCTCAACAGCGGCGGGTTCCTCAAGCGCAAGGAGGACCCGGAGACCCGCGCGTGCGCGGCGCTCGCACTGGGCCGGATCGGCACGCCCTCGGCGCGCCAGGCGCTGGAGCGCGCCACCGGGTCGAAGGAGGCGCTGATTCGCAACGCCGTCAGCCGCGCGCTGCGCGGCCTGCCGCCGGGGAGCTGAGATGACGGAACCGGGACGCCGGCCTTCCGTGGTGGATTCGATCCAGACCTCGGACGCGTACATCCGGAGCGCCGGCCGGACGTTCCTGGTCGCGCTGTACACCGTGCTGCGCTCGCTCAAGCTCTACCCGCTCGAGAACGCCCAGGTACAGAAGTCGCTCGACGACCTGATCGCCGCGGTGAACGGGCTGCTGGAGCGCGAGAAGGAGATCGAGCTGCGGGTCACCGGCGAGTTCATCTTCGTGAATGCCACGCGGCTGCGGCTCGACCTCGACAACTACGCCTCCTTCTCCCACGTGCTCGGCATCCTCAAGGCCGTGGGCGTCGGCGTGGTGCGGGCCTCGGAGGGGGCCGACCGGCGCGAGTGGACCACGCTGCTGTCGCTGCTGCTGGCCGTGTCGGTGCGCGACGCGACGGTCAACCGCTTCTTCGAGCTCATCACCAAGCTCCAGGAGGGCGGCGTCACCCACATCGTCGTCGAGCCGCCCGTCGAGTCGGAGGCGAGCGAGGAGGAGGAGGAGCGGGCGAAGGAGCACGCCAAGCGCACCTACCAGCGCTCCGTCGCGGTGACCAAGGAGGTCATCAACTCCGTGCGGATGGGACGGACGGCGAGCGTGAAGAAGGTGAAGCGGGCGGTGCAGGCGATCGTGGACCAGGTGCTCTCGGCCGAGTCGGCGCTGGTGGGCCTCACCACGCTGCGCGACTACGACGACTACACGTTCACGCACTCGGTCAACGTGTGCATCTTCGCGGTCGCGCTCGGCCGCAAGCTCGGCCTCACCAAGCTGCAGCTCTACGACCTCGGGATGGCGGCGCTGTTCCACGACGTGGGCAAGTCGCGCGTGCCGCTGGAGGTGCTGAACAAGGACGGCAGCCTCGACGAGGAGGAGTGGCGGATCATGACCGCGCACCCCTGGCTCGGGGTGCTGACCCTGTTCGCGATGCGCGGCTACGGCGAGATCCCGTACCGCAGCATGATCACCGCCTACGAGCACCACATGAAGTCGGACCTCACCGGGTACCCGAAGACGCTGCGGCCCCGGCAGGTGTCGATCTTCTCCAAGATCATCGCGGTCGCCGACGGCTTCGACGCCGCCACGTCCCGGCGCACCTACCAGACGACGCCGATCCAGCCCGACGGGGTCCTCAAGGAGATGCTCGAGAACCCCAAGCGCGGTTACGACCAGATCCTGGTGAAGGCCTTCATCAATCTGATCGGCGTGTACCCGGTGGGCACGCTGATCATCCTCGATTCCTACGAGCTGGCGATCGTCGCGGCCTCGAATCCCAATCCGGAGTTCCTCCACCGGCCGATGGCGCGGGTCGTCTCCGACGCCACCGGCACGGTGGTGTACCCCGGCCACGTCGTGGACCTCTCCGAGCGGGACGCCGGCGGCAACTTCCTGCGCAGCATCATCAAGGTCTCGAATCCGGAAAAGTACGGCATCCGGGTCTCCGACTACTTTGTCTGAGCCGGCGCCCGCCGGCCTCCTCGCCGCGTGCTGGGCCCGGCTCCGCGAGGCCGGACGGCCGGGCCTGGTGGCGTACGTGACCGCCGGCCATCCGAGCCCGGCCGAGACGACGGCGTTCCTGCGCGGCGCGCCGGCGGCGGGGGTGGACGTCGTGGAGTTGGGCGTGCCCTGGAGCGATCCCGTGGCGGACGGCCCCACCATCCAGGCCAGCACGCACGCCGCCCTCGCCGGCGGCATGACGCTGGGCGGCGCGCTGGCGCTGCTCGCGCGCGCCGGCCGCGGCGCCCCCACCGTGATCTTCTCCTACCTCAATCCCGTGCTGGCGCGCGGCCCCGCCCGGTTCGCGCGCGAGGCCCGCGACGCGGGCGCGGCCGGCGTGCTGATCACCGATCTCCCCGTGGGCGCCGACGATGCGGTCGAATCGGCGCTGGGATCGACCGGTCTCCCGCTGGTGCGCCTGGTGGCGCCCACCACGTCCGCCGCGCGCCAGGCCGTCATCGCCGCGCGCAGCCAGGGGTTCCTCTACCTGGTGTCGCGCCTGGGCGTGACCGGCGCGAGCGAGGGCGTGTCGGCCGCGCTGGCGCCGCAGGTCGCGGCCCTGCGGGCGACGACCCGGCTCCCCATCGCGATCGGGTTCGGCATCGCCACGGCCGAGCAGGCGGTGGCGGTCGCCAGGCTCGCCGACGGCGTGGTCATCGGCAGCGCCGTGGTGGCGTGCATGGCCCGGGGCGGCGCTCCCGCCGCGCTGGAGTGGCTGCGCTCGGTACGCGCGGCGCTGGACGCGCGGGGCTGACCCGCATACCGTTGCTGCATGCCGAACGACGCGATCACGCTGCGGGGGATGCGGTTCCACACGCTGGTCGGCCTGCTGCCGCACGAAGAGCACATCCCGCAGCCGCTGGAGCTGGACGTCACCGTCTTCCTGTCGCTGCGGCGCGTGGGCGTCACCGATTCGCCGAAGGCGCTGCTCGACTACCGGCTCCTCTACCGCCTGGTGGCCGAGGCGGTGGGCACCAGCCATCACCGCCTGCTCGAGGGCTTGTGCGAGCTGGTGGCCTCCAAGGCGCTGGCGCTCGACAACGTCGCGCGCGTCCGCGTGGCCGCCCGCAAGCCGCACGCCCCGATTCCCGGGCCGCTCGAGTCGGTCGAAGTGGTGATCGAGCGCTCCCGGGAGGAAGCCGGTCCAACCGCCTGATTCCCGGAGTGGGGATGCACGAACGCCTTTGGCTCCTCGTGCTGGGCGCGGCCATCGCCGCCCCGGCCGTGGCGCGGTCGCAGACGCCGGCTCCGGCGCCTGCGCCGGCCGCCGCACCCGCACCGCCGCCCCCGCTGGTGCGGACCCAGATCGACCTCGGATTCGTGAGCACGTCGGGGAACTCCAGCGTCCGCACGCTGAACGTCGCCGAGCAACTGGTCGTCCGGCCCGAGCCGTGGAAGTTCACCCAGACCTTCTCGATCGTGAACGGATACACGAGCGGGGTGGAGACCGTGAACACGCTCATTGCCGGCCTCAGGGCGGACCGCGCGGTGAGCGCGCGGCTCCGGGTCTACGCGCTGGGCGACTTCACCCGCAACCGGTTCGCCGGGATCGCGCGACGGTTCGAGGAAGCCGCGGGGCTCGCCTGCGGCGTCCTGACCGGCCCCACCAGCGTCCTGGACCTCGAAGCCGGCGCCGGTCGAATCGAGCAGGCCGGTGTGGCCGGACCGGTGCAGCAGTTCTGGACCGGGCGGCTGGCCGCGCACTACAAGCTCAACTTCACCAGCCGGGCGTTCTTCGAGCAGAAGGTCGAGTACCTGGCGGACGTCGAGAATCCCAAGAACATGCTGATCAACACCGAGAGCGCGCTGGCGGCGCCGATCTCCAACAACGTGGGCCTCAAGCTCGGCTACGTGGTGCACGTCGCCAACCAGCCGCAGCCGGGGTTCAAGAAGGCCGATACCATCCTCTCCGCCGGCCTGCAGCTCTCGTTCTGAGCGCGGTCGCGGCGGTCGCGCTCGGATCGAACCTCGGGGACCGGGCCGCCATCCTGGCCCGGGCCCGGGACGCGATCGGGCGCCTGACGGCCACGCGCGTCGTGGCCGCCAGCGCCGTGGAGGAGACGGCGCCGCTGGGCCCGGTCCCGCAGGGCCCCTACCTCAACCAGATGCTCAAGGTGGAGACGGCGCTCGGGCCGTGGGCGCTGCTCGACGCGTTGCTCGGCGTCGAGCGCGCGGAGGGCCGCGCGCGGGCGATGCGCTGGGGACCGCGGACGCTCGATTGCGATCTGGTGCTGTACGCGGACCAGCGCGTGGATCTCCGCGATCTGCGGGTGCCGCATCCCGAGCTGCCCAATCGCGAGTTCTGGATCCGGGAGCTGAAGGAGATCGGGATGGATCCCGGGTGGGCCGTGGGGAGTGCGCAGAAGGCGGGATAGTTGCGGGACGCCGAGGTGTGAGTGGTGATGAGTTGGGAGCTGGGAGGGTGCAGGCGAGTGGGCGGTAACGACAACCGGTCCGTCCGCCTCACGACTCGCCTCTCCCAACCACTCGCAACTGTGCGTCTCGCAACTCCACTGCCGACTCTTTCCGTCGTTGCTGCTCTCTGTTAGCGTTCCACACCGATGTCCGCCCCCACCAAGGACGCCCCCGTCACGACCCGCGACTTCCTCGTCTGGAAGTCCGCGGGCCGCCGGATCGTCACCGTGACGGCCTACGACGCGCTGTTCGGCCGGCTGGTGGACGAGGCGGGCGTGGATTGCGTGCTGGTGGGCGACTCCGTGAACCAGGTGCTCGCCGGCGAGCCCTCGACCCTGTCGGCCACCGTCGAGCAGATGATCTACCATGCCCGCGCGGTGCGACGCGGTGTGAAGCGGGCGCTGCTGGTGGTGGACCTGCCGTTCCTGAGCTACCAGGTGAGCCGCGAGGAGGCGCTGCGCAACGCCGGCCGGATCATGAAGGAGACCGGCGCCCAGGCGGTGAAGCTGGAGGGCGGCGCGACGATGGCCGCCACGGTGCAGGCGATGGTGGAGATCGGGATTCCGGTGATGGGCCACCTGGGCCTCACCCCGCAGTCGGTCCACGCGCTCGGCGGCTACCGCGTGCAGGGGCGGGAGGAGGAGACCGCGCGACGCCTGGAGAGCGACGCGGCGGCCCTCGAGAGCGCCGGCGCTTTCAGCCTCGTGCTGGAGCTGGTGCCCGCTGCACTCGCGGGCAGGATCACCGCGGCGCGCGGCATCCCGACCATCGGCATCGGCGCCGGCCCCGCGTGCGACGGCCAGGTGCTCGTCCTGCCCGACCTGCTCGGCCTCAACGACGGCTTCGAGCCGAAGTTCCTCAAGCGCTACGCATCGCTGGCCGGGGAAGTGCGGTCCGCGGTGGCCCGGTTCGGCGAGGAAGTGCGCGGCGGCGCGTACCCCGACGCCGACCACTCCTTCTAGCCCCCCGATGCTGTCCGTCTCGGCGCCGTCCGCCATGGCTTCGCACGCCCGGGAGGCCCGTCGCGCCGCGCAGCGCGTCGGCCTGGTGCCGACGATGGGCGCGCTGCACGCAGGCCACGTCGCCCTGATCGCGGAGGCGCGCCGGCGCGCCGACCTCGTGGTGATGAGCGTGTTCGTCAATCCGCTGCAATTCGGCCCGGGCGAGGACTTCGCGCGCTATCCCCGCGACCTGGCGCGGGACAGCGCCGTGGCGCGCGGCGCCGGAGTGGACGTGCTGTGGGCGCCCTCGACCGAAGGGATGTACCCCGAGCCGCCGCAGGTCACGGTCGTGGCGGGGCCCGCCGCCGACCGGCTGGAGGGAGCGACGCGGCCCGGGCACTTCACCGGGGTGCTGACCGTGGTCCTGAAGCTGTTCGGCGTCGTCCAGCCCGACGTGGCGGTGTTCGGACGCAAGGACTTCCAGCAGGCCGCGCTCATCCGGCGGATGGTGCGCGACCTCAACCTGCCGGTCGAGATCGTGGTGGTGCCGACGGTCCGGGAGCCGGACGGGCTCGCGCTCTCGTCGCGCAACGCCTACCTGGACGCGTCGTCCCGCGCGGCCGCGACGGCCCTGGCGCGCGCGCTCGCCTGCGGCGCGGCGGTCTTCCGGGGAGGCGAGCGCGGAGCGGCCGCCGTCGCGGGGAGCGCCCGGCGGGTGCTCGAGGGCGCCGGCCTGGCCGTGGACTACGTGGCGTGCGTCGGCCCGGACGATCTCGAGCCGCTCGAATCGGTGGACGCACGATCGGTGCTGGCGGTGGCGGCCCGGGTGGGCGGCACGCGGCTCATCGACAACGTGGTTCTGGGCGCGGGCCTGGAGGGGGACGTCCGTGTCGCCGGATGAGGTCCGCCGTGCGCTGCCGCCCTGGTCGGTCGTGGGGGCCGGCCGCATCGAGCACATCGCCCGGGTGGTGGCGGTGCTCGAGCGGTGGGGCGCCGGG
>Ga0335081_10020782_pt1 | contig 10616 bp, 6 predicted proteins | sample Lox_Sample_35_FD_206713 | JGI IMG/M metagenome (GOLD analysis project Ga0335081, IMG submission 206713) | Soil microbial communities from Loxahatchee National Wildlife Refuge, Florida, United States - Lox_Sample_3.5 | ecosystem: Environmental > Terrestrial > Soil > Wetlands | place: USA: Florida... | reverse complement strand
TGGAGGTCTGCAAGGCCAACACCGCGCCGGTGAAGAAGCCGGTCAGCACCACGATGGGCAGCGAGCCCACGCCTATCAGGTCCGCCTGCATGAGAGTGTCGGCGACGTAGCGTGGGTGCCCGAAGAGGTTAGCGACAGACCGCCACGAGAGCTGCGCGTATTCCTGGACCGCGAGGACCGACTGCTTCGCGTACGCCAGCGGTGAGATCAGTTCCATCCAGATTAGCGAATATAGCAGAAGTTGAGCCGCGCAGCGGGCGTCCGAGCCCGCTGGCGAAATCCCGAGCGCAGCGAGGGAGTCTCATTCTTCCTCTTGCCCCGCTCATCCTGAAACGTCGGCGCCGGCTTCCGCCACGTAGGCTTTGCTTCTCACCCCCGCTACCCAGTAGGCCGCGAATGACACACCGAACCCGACAAACCACGAGTAGTCGTAGAGCACGTGCAGCGGCGGCACCACCAATCCGATCCAGGCGGCGGCGCAGCCCAGCAGCGTGGCCACGATTCCCGGCAGGTTCCATCCGCCGTAGACGCCGTCTTCCAGATAGAGGTCCTGAACCTCGAGCCGTCGCCGGCGTACGACCCAGTAGTCGGCGATGAGCACGCCTGCAATCGATCCCAGCCCGCCGGAATAGCCGAGCAGCCATTTGAAAATGTAGCCCGAGGGATCGGCCAGCAGTTTCCACGGCTGCAGCAAGATTCCGATCAGCCCGGTCAGCAGGCCTCCGCGGCGGAAGGTGATGAAGCGCGGGAAGGCGTTGGCAAAATCGTTGGCGGGCGAGACCACGTTGGCGGCGATGTTGACCGAGAGCGTCGCCACCACCACGGTGAACATCGAGACCGCCACGATCCACGGCTGGGTGAACCTGCCCACCAGCTCGACGGGGTCCCAGATGGCTTTGCCATAGATAATGGCGCTGGCGCTGGTGATGATCACGCCCATGGCGGCGAAGACGGTCATCGTCGTCGGCAGCGCGACCACCTGCCCCACGGCCTGCTCCCGCTGGCTGCGGCCGAAGCGCGTGAAGTCGGGCATGTTCAGCGATAGGGTCGCCCAGAAGCCGATCATGGCCGTCAACGACGGCACGAACACCGGCCAGAACTCGCGCCAGGTGGCGAACTTGCCCTTCTGCGCCAGGATCGGCCCGAGCCCGTGCGCTTGCCCCAGCGCCCACCACACCAGCAGCGACGTCATGATGAGCACGAACGGTGCGGCCCAGTTCTCTACTTTGCGCAGCAGGTCCATGCCGCGATAGATCACGACGATGTTCAGCGCCCAGAAGATCAGGAAAGCGATCCACTCGGTGGGTGTGTGACCGCCGAAGCTACCGGGAAACGCGGTCTCCCATCCCGGCCACAGCGAGCGAAAGAAGACGTGCAGCGCCTGGCCGCCGATCCATGCCTGGATGCCGAACCATCCGCAGGCCACCAGCGCGCGCATCAGCGCGGGAAGATTCGAACCGCGCGTGCCGTACGCCGCCCGCGCAAACACCGGGAAGGGAATTCCGTATTTCGTTCCCGGGTGCGAGTTGAGCAGGATCGGAACCAGCACGATGGTGTTGCCGAGCAGGATGGTCACGAGCGCCTGCCGCCAGCTCATCCCCGCGCCGATCAGCCCCGAGGCCAGCATGTACGTGGGAATGCAGTGGGCCATCGAGACCCACAGCGCGGCGAAGTTGTACGTCCCCCACGTGCGCCGCGAAGGGTCGGTGGGCGCGAGGTCGGGGTTATAGAGCGGACTTTGCTCGACGGCGCGGGTTCGTGCGATATCAGCCATGTTTACTGCAAGTGGAACCCCTTAGGCGCGGAGCGCCGACATTCAATAGCCCAGACCGTAAGATCTGGGTAGGAGATCAATGATCTCACGAGCCCCAGAGGGGCGGCACTATCCTAAAACCCACGCGGGATCGTATTTAACACCGTGCTTCTTCAGCAAGCTCAGATACTCCTGGGCGAAGTCGCGTCTCTTGTGGTGTTCCGGTTGATGATTGATGTAATCGGTGACCTTACCAATTCCAGAGTACTTACGCTGAAGGCCGCATATCCCTCCTGCCAGGCAAACTGGTGCGCTTGGGCTCTCATCCATTTTGATGAGTTAGATTTCAAGACATTCACCGCCTTGGCGACCGACATTTCGGAAGCAACGGAAAGCAAAATGTGTACGTGGTCGGGCATGCCTCCGATAGCAAGGGTTCTCATGCCGTAATGTTTGGCAATTCCGGCGAGGTATTTCCACAGCAAGCGTGTTTTGTCTTCAGGAATGAACGGTCGCCGCTCCTTCGTGCTGAATACGATGTGGACGTAAACACCCACGCCGGATCGATTTGACAAACGCCGTTTTGCAAGAAGCGCGCAGTCCAGGCTGGCCCCTTTCCCCCTTTTCCCCTCAGTCCTCGATGGGACCGGCAGTCGTCCGTGCGCTCGGAACGGTTGCAACCTGTGGATGTGCAAGAGATTTCACCGTTTCGCCGCAAAGACTCGTTGCAGCGCGGTAACCATCCGTGAAATCAATGCTTTGTCTGCACCTTACTTTGGTAACCAGCGTGCCACAGGCGAGGCGTCTAGTTAGCCAAGCTGGAAGTGGGTAGAGTCTGGTGAGCATTCTCAAAACCGCACGAGCGCTGGCTTTCGGCGGGTGCCGCCATCGAAAGATGGGGTGGCCGATTTGGCTGGGGGGACACACCTACCGAGTTTGTCTGGATTGCGGTATCCAGCGGCTGTTCGATGAAACCACGCTGCGCGGCTACGGCCCCTACAGCTACCAGATTCATGACGTCCTGCGGCACCAAGGCAAGGAAGTCAGCAGGCGCCAAGTCGCCTAACCCCAGCCTCTGGGCACAAGATCAGCGAGCGGTTAACCTGCTGCTGCTGTGGGGCACCGTCGGTTCTACTTCCCGTTCTTGCGCTTGATCTCGATGTTGAGGCGCTTGATCTTCTGATTGAGTGTGGAGAGCGGGATGTGGAAGCGCTCGGCGGCTTCGGTCTGGTTCCAGTGGCAGCGCTCCAGCATGTTGACGATGATGCGGCGCTCGCAGTCCTCGACGATGTCGAAGAGGCTGGAGTCGGGACTGGATTCGAAGACCTGCGCGGCGGCGTCGCGTCCGGTCACGCTCGGCGGGAGCAGCTCGGCGCCGATGGCCGGGCCCGAGGAGAGTACCACTGCGCGCTCCACCACGTTCTCCAGCTCGCGCACGTTACCGGGCCAGTCGTAATCCAGGAGCGCGCGCAGGGCGTCGCTCGCGACCTGTTTCGGCTCCTGCCCATTCTCCGCGCAGAACTTCCGCAGGAAGTGCTCGACCAGCCGAGGGATGTCCTCGCGGCGGCTGCGCAGCGGCGGCAGCTCGATGGTGATGACGTTCAGGCGATAGTACAGGTCCTCGCGGAAGCGGCCTTCCTGCACCAGCTTCTTCAAGTCCACGTTGGTGGCGGCGATGACCCGCACGTCCACCTGAACTTCGTGCACGCCGCCCAGGTGCATGAACTTGCGGTCCTGCAGCACGCGCAGAATCTTGGCCTGAGTTTCCAGGCTCATGGTGCCGATTTCGTCGAGGAAGACGGTGCCGCGGTCGGCGACTTCGAACAGACCTTTCTTGGAGGCAACGGCGCTGGTGAACGCGCCCTTGACGTGGCCGAAGAGCGTGGATTCCAGCAGGTCGGTGGGCATGGAGCCGGCATTGACCGGCACGAACGGCCGGTCCTTGCGCGGAGAGTTCATGTGGATGGCTTTGGCGATCAGCTCTTTGCCGGTACCGCTTTCGCCGTGAATGAGGATGGTGGAGCGGCTGGGCGCCACCTGGCCGACCAGGTCCAGGATGCGCAGCATGGGCTCGCTCTTGCCCACGATGTTTTGGAAGTTGTAGCGCTGCTTGAGAGCGCGCTTGAGCTGGATGTTCTCTTCTTCGACGCGGCGGCGGGCTACGGCGGCGCGCACGTCGGCCAGCAGCTTCTCGTTGTCCCAGGGCTTCTGGATGAAGTTGGCGGCGCCGGCCTGCATGGCGTTGACTGCGTTCTCCACGGTGCCGTAAGCCGTAATCATGATGACCGCGAGCTGGGGGTCGCGTTCGTGGATCTCGGCCAGCACTTCCAGGCCGTTCTTGCCGGGAAGCGCCAGGTCGAGCAGCACCAAATCGAAGGGCTGGGCGGCGATGCGCGCCAACCCGTCCTCGCCGTTTTCGGCGGTATGGACACGGTAGCCCTCGAGCTCGAGCAGCGTCTCAAGCGATTCGCGGATTTCGGATTCGTCGTCCACGATCAGGATCGACGCGGCAGCGGCGCCTTCCTGAATCGCGGGCACGCGTTGGAGGACTGCGGTATCAGCCATGACAAATGCCTCGTTGCCTTTATGCGCTCACTGCCTTTCTGACCCGGGGGAATTCCAGGTGGAACGTCGTTCCGGAGCCGGGCCTGCTTTCCACGCGGATCTTGCCGGCGTGCTCCTGGATGATGCCGTAGGTCACGGACAATCCCAGTCCGGTGCCGCGGTTCTGGCCTTGCCGCGGCGCCGTCTTAGTAGTGAAGAAGGGATCGTAGATGCGGTTGATGTGCTCGGGGGCGATGCCGGAGCCGGTGTCGGACACGGAGACGTTGACGCCGGCTCCGTTGGCGGTCGCTACCGTCAGCCGGCCGCCCGTGGGCATGGCGTCCTTGGCATTCAGGAACAGGTTCAGGAAGACCTGCTGCAGGCGTCCGGCATTGCCCTGGATAGAGGGCAGCCCGGTGGTGAACTCGGGGCGCACTTCAATGCGCGCGGTCTTGAACTGGTGCTCGAGCAGGGCCAGAGTGTCGTGGATGACCTTGTTGACGTCGATCTCGCCGAACTCGGCGCCGCTGGTGCGGGAGAAGTTCAGCAGATTGTTGACGATCTCGGAGGCGCGGAAGGTCTGGCGGGTGATCTTTTCCAGCAGCGCTGATTTCTTGTCGTCGCCGGTGAGCTGCTTGGCCAGCATCTGCGCGTAGGAGGAGATCACCGCCAGCGGGGTGTTCACTTCGTGGGCCACGCCGGCGGCCAGCAGCCCGATGGACGACATCTTGTCGGCCTGCGACAACTGCGCTTCGAGCGCCACGCGCTCGGTCATGTCGTCCACGATGATCAGCCGTCCGATCACGTGGAAGTGGCGCGTCACCAGCGGAGCGATGGCGATGTTGGTGATGCGCGCTTCGCCGGTGGGAGTCTCCAGCCGGAATTTGTAGAGGTTGTGGATGCCCGCGGTCTGCCGCACGCGGTAGAAGTTCTCCACGAACGATGCCGGCAGGATTTCGCTGAGCGCGTGCCCCAGGACCTGAGAGCGCGGCTTGGCGTACATCACCTCCATCTGCGAATTCCAGGATTCGATGCGGTCTTCCAGGTCCACCGCCAGCACGCCCACGCTGATGGACTCCACGATGTTCTCGTTGAAATCCTTCAGGCGCTCGTACTCCACCACCTTCTGCTCCAGCGAAGCGTAGAGACGGGCGTTCTGGATAGCGATGCCGATGTAACCCGCCAGGGTTTCGAGCAGCTCGACGTCCTCACTGGAGAGGAAGTCGCCTTCGATCGTCTTCCCCAGCCCGAGCACGGCGATGGTGCGGTGCTGCACCGCGCAGGGAATGTAGTAATTGAGGTCGAGGCGGGCAATGGCCTGCTGCGCGGTGGGTGACTCCCGCAGCGCCTGGTGGGTGTTCTCGTAGAACAGGTGACTGGCCTGGAAGGGCGGCTTCTTCAGGAACCCGAGATCGAGCGCGCCCATATCGGAGATGCCGAACGACTTGGCGAGACGGAAGTGCTCGGGCTGCTCGGGATCGGCAAGGAAGACGGCGAGGCGGTCCACCAGCAAAGTGCGCGAAAGGCGGTCGATGACCGAGCTGAGCATCTTGTCGAGGTCGGTTTCCGAGCTCAAATCCCGGCCGAACTCGATCAGGGTGCGCCGGTAGTCATAACGCTTGCGATAGAAGGCGCGGTCGAGACGCTCCTGGATCCAGTTCTTCATGGGCTCGAACAGGAGCGCGGCCACAATCATGGCTACCACCAGCCCGGCAGGACCGGCGCCGGGCATGCGCGTGTGCACGATTTCCGCGGCCACGCCCACCGCGCCGAAATAAAGCCCCAGAACCGCCGCCGCGGCCAGCGTGTAGGCCATGCCGCGCTTGAAGATGATGTCCACGTCCATCAGGCGGTAGCGCACGATGGCGTAGCCGAAGGTCAGCGGCAGGAACACCAGGGAAAAAGCCGAGACCGTCATCAGCGTGCTCGGCAGGGTGCCGGCCAGGAACGGCACCACGTAGAACAGGGTGAACGGGGTGATCGCCAGAATGGTGCCGCGCGTCACCCACTTCAGCTGCTGGCGCAGGATGGGCGTGTGCGCCCGGCGGTAAGTATTCCAGAACACCACCGCCGCCACCGCGAACAGCGTGGCCAGATAGAACATCTCCACGCGGTCCAGGTTCCAGCGCAGCAGTTCGGTGGCGGCGCGCGTACGCAGTACCCACACGTGGAACGCGAGCAGCATCAAACCGGGCAGATACACCAGCGGTACCACCCAACGGTGCTTGCGGACGAACTCCTTGGGCTCGGGGAAGGTCAGGGCGAAGTGCAGGAACAGCGCCGGCTGCAAGAGCCAGGCCACTACGTTCGCCCAATAGATGCTCTGGTCGAACGAACTCCAGTTGCCCGCGTAATGGAAGGAGTAGAAAACGAAGGAAACCAGGCAGAAGACATAAAAATGGGTCGACTTGGGCGCGCTCCAGCGCCGGAGCAGAACGTAGAGGCCGATCCCCAGATAGATCAGGGCGATCAGGCGCAGGCCGAGATACAGTGATTTGTCCGCCGGCACCAAGATAATGGAGACATTCAGCGGGACTTCACCGCGCACCAGCGAGTAGGTGGCGCTGCTCCAGACGCCCACGCGGAAGGTGCGCGCCGTCAACTGGGGTACGGTGTTGATGGTCTGATTGTTGATGGCGACCAATTCGTCGCCTTCTTTGATTCCCGCCTTCTCTCCCGGACCGCCTGCCAGCACCCGCTGTGCGCGCAGCCAGCCTTCGTGCTCCACCCACCAGACGCCGTCGTATGGCAGCCGGTATTGGAACTCCTTGCGAAAATTCAGCACCGCAAAAATGACCGCCGTCAGAGTAAAAACGGCAAGAACCACGGCCGAAGAGCGGATTTGGAACTCTCGCGTCATGGGCAGTTGCGGTCGGTGTTCTCGCCGACCCCCGTCTGCGGTTAAGACGGGCTGCAACTTCGGTTCCAGCACTGGGCTCATGGGCGTCGGGCTAACTGTTTAATCTGCTGAAAGTTACAGAATTATAGATGGGTTTCAAGGGAAGAGCTACAAATTTTGGAATTTGCCTCCGGATAAATGGATGTTGCTTCCAAATTTGCGGAACTCTTGAATTGGCGAAAAAATGAGAGGAGCCGAAGCTCCCCTCTAAATAACAGAAGCGACAGAGGCGATGTCACTTAGTTGGACGATTTCTCCTGTCCTCCGGTTGCCCGCTCTAAGGTGGTGAATTTTGCCAAGCAGGCTTGGAGGAGGGGCCCGCGACCTGTAGTCTATCGGCTGCGCGGGCCGAGGTTGCCACCCCGGATTGCCTCCCCATCACGCCAACAACCGGCTTGATGTGGTCCCCGGGTTGGCCCAGGGAGACGGGCCGTATGCACTCGCTGTTCGATGTCCTGGCTGACCGCTTTCGCGACTGGGGCTACTGGATGGTTCCGGCTGCGCTGCTGCTGGAGAACGCGGGCGTGCCCGTGCCGGGCGAGACCATCCTCCTGTTCGCGAGCTTCCTTGCCTATGACGAGGGTGAGCTGCGCCTGCCCTATCTGATCCTGCTGGGGATCGCGGCTTGCGCGGTCGGCGACAACCTGGGCTACCTGATTGGGCATCGCGGCGGACGGCCGCTGCTGGAGCGCTATCAACACATCTTCCGCATCCGCGACCGTACTATCCACCGGGGAGAACGCCTGTTCGCGCGCCATGGCCACATAGCCATCCTCCTCGCTCGTTTTATCTTCGGGCTGCGCATCATCGCCGGGCCGCTGGCGGGCGTGTTGCGTATGCCCTGGCGCCAGTTCGTGCTCTTCAACTTCCTGGGAGCGACGGTGTGGGTGACCGTCATCTCGCTGGTGGGCTACTTCTTCGGCAGCGAGTGGGACACGCTCGTACACGTAGTGGGGCGGGTGAACCTGGTGATTGCCATCGTGGTGCTGGCGGTCCTGGTGTTCATCTGGCACCGCTACCGGGAGAGAGTCGCCGACGAGAAGGGGTAACCGCCGTCGAGGTCGAGGGTGGCCCACCCTTTCGCCCGGTTTTGGCGAAGGGTGGGACGTCGCGCTGACAGGCCCGAACATCAGCGTTACAATGCGCGGCCATGCCGAGCGGGCTAATTCGATATCAACAGGCGCGGGCGCTGCACTACATTACGTTCACCTGCTACCACCGGGCCCCATACCTGGGAACGGCATCGGCGCGCGACGTCTTTGAGGCAACCCTGGAGCGGGTGCGGCGCTGGTACGGCTTCTGGATCAATGCCTACGTGGTCATGCCCGAGCACGTTCACCTCCTGGTGAGTGAACCGCAACGCAGCACGTTGGCCGTCGCCATTCAGATGCTGAAGCAGATTGTTTCGCGAAAAATTCACCAGCACGGCCCACGCTTGCCGGTGTCGCCGGAGCGCGGGACAGGGGAACCCTTCTGGCAGCGCCGGTACTAGGACTTCAACGTATGGAGCAAGAAGAAATTGCAAGAGAAAGTGCACTATATCCACCAGAACCCGGTGCGGCGGGGGTTGGTGGCGCGGCCGGAAGATTGGAAATGGAGCAGCTTTCGCCACATCGCGACCGGCGAGGACGGCGTGGTGGAGATTGAATCGCAATGGACGGCAAGAAAACGCGAGCGGCTAGGCATGGTTCCGCGAGTAAACGTGCGGAAAAACTAAGTGCCCCACCCTTCGCCAAAAGCGGGCGAAAGGGTGGGCCACCCGCCGCTCGTCCTTCCTTCTTATGGGAGGGCTGCCCGAAACGAGCCTCGCGGATAACAGGCCTTTTACACTAACTGAGAATTCCGGGGGTCGACCCAGGGCAGTTCTCCGACGAACCGCTAATTCGGCACTGTTTTGCCCGAAACTTCTTTGGTTTCCAATGCGTATGTTGTTCTGTCGTCCCCACGGATCACACAACCGAGAAGACGCACCCACGTAGCGCCGGAGGTCGTATGGCATCGCTCAAGAAGACGGCCCGCATCGCTGGCCTGTGGTATCTGGGCTTCGTCCTGGGGCCGTTTTATCTCATGTATGTCCCCTCGCAGACCGTGGTGCGCAACGACGCTGCCGCCACCGCGGCCCGTGTCCTCGCGCACGAGACGCTCTTCCGCTGGGGGATGCTCACCGAGACGCTGGGCGCGGTCATCTTCATCGGCCTGGCCCTGGCGCTCTATCGCCTGTTCGAGGGCGTGGACCGCCACCGAGCGCGGCAAATGGTGGCCCTGGTGCTGGTCTCGTCCGCGTTCGGCCTGGTGGTTGTCGTCTTCAGCGCTGCCGCGCTCCTTGTCTTTCGCGGCGGCGATGCGTTCAGTGCCTTCGACGCGCACACGCGCGAAGCTGTCGGGATGCTCCTGGTTCGGATGCGTGGACAGGCATACGGCATCAACCAGATGTTTTGGGGACTGTGGCTGTTGCCGTTTGGCGGGCTGGTCGTGCGCTCGCGTTTCCTCCCGCGATGGCTCGGGTATTGGCTTTTGCTTGATGGCGTCGCATGGGTCGCCGTAAGCATGGCTTTCTTTCTTGCACCCGGTTACAACGACGTCCTGTTCCGTTATTTCCAGCCGATCTTCATGGCTGAAATCGCTGCCATGCTTTGGCTGCTGATCGTTGGCGCGAAGGAACACGCGTTAGCTGCAGATGCGCTTTACTAGTACCGCGCGGCACTCCTCGGCGATGCCTCAGGCTGGCGAATGTGGTTGGGCCACGGTTACGCGGGCTCGCGAAAAAGCTTGACAATAATGCAACGATACGATATGATGCCGTTTGCTACTATATCAAGTAGTAATAGCTGGCGGGCGGCGCGGAACCTCCTTTGCGGACCTGTGGGCGCCTGAAGGAGTCTGTGTCGCAACTCCCACGCGTTAAGAAAAGTGGAATGCAAGCTTCGATTCACAGCCCGGAGGGCGGCATTTTGGGCTAGCCCGGCGCGTAAGCGCCGGGTGAAAGCGGGAGAGGACGTGAGCCCCCTGCAGGGGTGCGACACAGGCGATGGTTATCTAGAACGATAACCTTGAACGAAACGCCGCTCTTTGGCAAATACGCGAGAATGGCCAAAGAAATTTAGCTAAGTCACGTGAATCGCTATTCTTACGAGTAAGCCCTTTAGATGACTGTACTTGGCAGACGTGCTGATTCTAAATGACTTAAAGTCCTTTAGATGACTGTATTTAGTTATACACATGATTTAAAGGACTTAAAGGGCCTTAATATACTTGCCGAATCATGGCAATCGGGCGGACAATCGGAGAATGCTAAAACTGGGAACGGCTCAGGTTCGTGGCTACCGACGCAGTTTGCATTCCTTTCTGGACTCCCAGAAGAGAAGCGGAAAGCGAGACACATAGTAGTGATTCAATCGTTCCTCGACGATAGCGGTGTGA
>Ga0335081_10020781_pt1 | contig 10616 bp, 8 predicted proteins | sample Lox_Sample_35_FD_206713 | JGI IMG/M metagenome (GOLD analysis project Ga0335081, IMG submission 206713) | Soil microbial communities from Loxahatchee National Wildlife Refuge, Florida, United States - Lox_Sample_3.5 | ecosystem: Environmental > Terrestrial > Soil > Wetlands | place: USA: Florida... | reverse complement strand
GCCGGACCAGGCGGCCCGGCATGGGCCACTCATTGATCCCTAGCTTAAGCACGAGCAGCAGATGCAATCCCACGAACGCCATCAGCGCACCGGGGATCACAAACACGTGCAAAGCAAAAAAGCGGGAGAGTGTTGCGCCGGCGATGATCGGACCTCCCAACAAGAGCTTCACCAGCGGCGGCCCGAATAGCGGCACCCGGCTGGAAATCGACGCTCCGATCCCCAGTCCCCAGTACGCGTCCTGGTCGAATCGCAGCACCTGGCCGGTGAAGGCCATGCCCAGCGTCATCAGTAGCAGGAAGACGCCGAGAATCCACGTCAGCTCTCTCGGAAATTTGTAGGCTCCGAAGAGAAATACCTGGACCATGTGAATCAGCACAATGGCCAGCATGAAATTCGATCCCCAGCCGTGCAGCGCGCGAATGAACCAGCCGAGGCTTACATGGTGGTTCAAGATCTGTAAGCTGTTCCAGGCTTCGCCGGCGGAAGGCACATAGATGAGCGCGAGAAGAATCCCCGTAACAAGCTGCAGCCCGAAGACTGTCATCGCGGCGCTCCCGAAGACGTAGTACCAGCTTGCGGTGTCCCGGGGGATCGGGTGCTCCATTGTCTGGCGGATCGGCGTCCCGAGCTGAAGCCGCTGATCGAGCCAGCTGCCGACTTTGTGCATCAGGCGCATGGCGGCCTCTTGGTGCTGGGCGCTATGTTATAGAGCCGGGCGGAACGACCAGGAGTGGGCAACTCGCCCGCCTGGATGTGCAGTTTCCCATCGTCGATCTTAAACGGGTATTCGAATAGGCCCCGCTCCGGGGGGCCGGAGGCACGGGAGCCGTCCGCATAATAGACTCCACCGTGGCAGGGACACATGAAAAGGCCAGACTGCGGAAACCAACGCACGGGGCAGCCCAGGTGCGCGCAATTGATCGCGAACACTTGGAAACGATCGCCATCGGTGTGACGCACCCAGCAGGGGATGTCGGCGGTTTCTCCATCCGAGGTATGTGCGACCGGGTTGCGATACTTTGCCAGGCGCGTCTGGCCGGAGGGAAACTGATCGACCGAGCCCAGCGAAATCCAGCTGTCGTAGCCGGGATTCCGCTCCCGGGTGACGGGAGACAGGATATACCGCACGATCGGTATACCAAGGATGACGCCTACGATACCGTTGAACAGCATCGAGGTTTTCAGCAACATCTGACGTCTGGAAAGTCCGCCGGGTACACTCATTGAGGGCCTCCTGCATAATTCGAATCTTGCCGATTCAATTGCGCCGATAAAGGCTGGCGTTGCGCCACGAGCCAGGCGACAACATCGGTAACGTCGGCATCGGTCAGTGGCTTGCCGTGGCTGCGCCAGTCCGGCATGCCCAGGTGTGGCATTCCGGTGATTACTACGGTGCGCAGGTGCTGATCGCTCACCAGCGAGAGGTACGAACTGTCCGCGATCGCCCGGGCGCCACGGCCGTCGGGGCCATGGCAAGAAGAACAGAACGAAACAAATATGTTCTTGCCGTGCGCGGCATCGCCTGGCCGTGATGCTGCATAGGCAGGAAGTCCGTCGTTTTCGAAAGCCCCAGGTCTTGCCCAGCGGGTCCGAATTCCGTGGACGAGAATGTCCACCTGCGCATCGGTCAACATCCCGCCGGCTTTCTGCGCAAAAGCCGCCATGGCGGTTCCAGGCCTGCCCTCCTCGATGACGCGGCGGATGGTAGCATCGTCGGCGATGGCAAGGTAAACGGGCCTGCCGATCCCTACCGTCAATGCCCCCTGTCCATCTGCTCCGTGGCATCCCGAGCAGTTCTGACCGAAGAGCACGCGGAAATCTGTGACTTCGATGGGGCGAATGACGGGCGTTTGTTCGGCGCGGCGACCCGACGCTCCACAGGACGCAAACCCTAGGATGGCTGTTAAAGCCAGTGCGCCATACTTCATCGCTTGAAGTCCTCCTGATGTTCGCGCACTAGTCCGGGAGCTTCTATACCCATACGAATGATCAGCGGCGCGCGCTGCCGGGTTGGAATTCGTTCCTGAGCCGCCACTACCAAGCCCGCTACAATTCCAAATCCGAATTGAGAAGCTACAAACCACACCCAGTCAATGTGCTGGTTCATGACCGGGTTGACGAACGCAAGGATTCCGTAGATTAGTCCAGACCACAGCAGCGGCGCCGCGAAACCGCCCAGCAGAATCGGGCGCCGCGGCAGCATCGGCAACATCGCTCCGTAGAGCAGCCCGACCAAAAGCGAAATCAGGAGGTGAATCGGAACGGCGACCAGGAAGCGATAAAGGTTGAACATCCCGATCTGGCTGGCCGTCTCCGTCGCCATCGCGGGAAACAATCCCGCTACCAGGAGATTCATGGGATACCAGATCCCGTTGCCGCTCACGATCCCGAAAACGGCGGCGAGCAGTGCCATGGCCACTCCGCCAGTCAGACCACCTTTGATTCCAGCGGAAATCGGATAGATCTCGACTGGCAGCCAGGCACGAGCGACTGCACCGGCTCCCGCAATCCGCTCTACCGCTTCCCTCGTCGTCTGAATGGCGATTTCTTCCTGAACCACGGGCGCCCACTGGTGGGACTCGACGGGCAGGACCTCGCGGAACCAACCGACCGCGCCTGCTACGGCCAATAGCGCGCCTAAGATGCTCACAGAAGCCGCCGTGACCAATCCGGCGAAGACCAGGGTCAATCCGAATGCAAGTACGATCGGCCACGCGGTCGGCGCAGGCATTTCGATCTTCTCAGGGATGTTCATCGCTCCTCCTCTAAACTCCGACCACGTATACGACCGTGAACACCACGATCCACACGGCATCGACGAAGTGCCAATACCTCGATAGAATCTCGAGACGCTCGGCGTGCTCGCGCTGCAGCCGGGCCGTGAAATAGAACAGCGCCACCGTGATTAGGGCCAGCAATCCCATCGTCACGTGAAAGGCATGCAGACCGACCAGTGAGTAATATGTCGTTCCGAAGAGATTCGTACTCACCGTGAGGCGCTCATCATAGATCAGATGCACCCACTCGCGTGCAGTCCCGAAAAGGAATGTGCCTCCCAGAACAATCGTAAGCAGCCACCAACGCACAAAGGCCGCCGCATTTCCCGCAACCAGCTTGCGCACGGCGAGGTGCACCGTCAGACTGCTCGCGAGCAGGCAAACCGTATAGAAGATCGGCGCATGCAGAACGTCTTTGGGCTGGGGACCGCTCACACTCTTGCCGATATAAAACAGATAAGCCACCGCGAAAATCGTGAAAATAGCGGTCTCGGCGGCAATCAGGCAGTACATTCCAACGCGTCCTCGCGAAGGAAGCCGCCAGTCGAGGTTGCTTTCCGTGAGGCTCACAGATAATGTGCTCATTGGCTACTCGTACCTCCAATCGGGGTCTTCCGGGTGCTTGAGGTCCCACAGCGGACGGCGGCTCCGGACGGCCGGGATCATGGCATAGTTGTACGCAGGCGGCGGCGAACTGGTGGACCACTCCAGCGTCCACGCGTCCCAGGGATCGTTCCCCGCTGCCTTGCCTCGAAAATACGACCAGATCAGATTGCCGGCGAAGACGAGGATGCCCGCTGCTTGAAAGACGACACCTATGGTTACGATCAGATTCCAGATGTCCCAACCGCGGCCCGGCTCATACGTATAGATGCGCCGGGGCATGCCTAGCAGGCCGGGGATGTGCATGAAATCGAAGGTCAGATGGAAACCGATCAGAAACAACCAAAAATGCAGCTTGCCGAGCGCTTCGCTGTACATTTTCCCGAAGGCTTTCGGGAGCCAATAATAGAAGGCGGCGAACGCGGCGAATAAAATAGCGCCCACTATCACGTAATGAAAGTGAGCCACGAGGTAATAAGAGTTCCCGAGGTGCCAATCGAATGGGGCCACGGCCAGTGTGACTCCTGTCAGCCCACCAATTAGAAATTGGAACAGAAATCCCACCGAGAACAGCATCGGCGTGGCGAAGCGGATCTTACCTCCCCACATGGTTGCGAGCCAGTTGAAAATCTTGATCCCGGTAGGCACCGCAATGGCCATGGTAGAGAGCACGAAAAATGTGTTCGCGCCCGAACTCATTCCCACCGTGAACATGTGGTGGGCCCAGACGCTCATACTGATGAACCCGATCGCCACGGTCGCCAGCACCATCACCGGATAGCCGAAAATCGCTTTACGTGAAAATACGGGGATGATCTCGGAGGAAAACGCGAAAGCCGGGATTACCAGGACATATACTTCCGGGTGGCCGAAGATCCAGAAGAAGTGCATCCAGATGACGGCCGAGCCACCGGCTTGTGTGTCGAAGAAATGCCCTCCCAGGTAGCGGTCGATCAACAGCATGAGCTGCGCCGCGGTAAGTGGGCTCACCGCGAGAATCACCAGGCCTGCCATCGTAAGATTGAGCCAGGCCAGCAGCGGCATCTTCCCGAGGGTCATGCCCGGACAGCGCATGCACACAATCGTGGCAATAAGGTTGATCGCGGTTCCGACGCTTCCGATGCCGGAAACCAGAAGCGACAACGTCCAGAAGTCGGTGCTGTGTCCTACCGAGAAGGTCCTCGCAGTCAGCGGTGCATAGGCGAACCATCCGACATCGGGTGCACCTCCCGCGCCGTACAGCCCGTCACCGCCGAGGAAGCTGAAATAGAGGAACAGTCCGCCCAGCGCGGTCATCCAAAAGCTAAATGCATTGAGGCGAGGGAAGGCCATATCGCGCGCGCCGATCATCAGCGGCACCAGGTAGTTCGCGAACCCGAACACCAGAGGCATGGCCACGAAGAAGATCATGGTCGTGCCGTGCATGGTGAACATTTGATTGAAAACCTGCGGCGAAACCAGATTATTGTGGGGGCGGATGAGCTGCAGCCGCATGATCGTAGCCTCAATGCCACCCGCTATCAGAAAGACTAGGGCGAACAGAATATAGAGCATCCCGAGGCGCTTATGATCCACCGTGGTCACCCACTCGTGGAGGCGAAGCGTGAACGGTCGGGATACTGGAAGTTCGGTTAATGCTATGGTATTCGCAGACATTAGCGAAGCGTCTCCAGATAGGCAGTCACCGCATCGAGGTCCTGATCGCTCAATCCCATGGCTGGCATCTTCGATCCCGGCTTGATGGCGTCCGGATGTTGGATCCACAGCCGCAGCATCTGATGCGTGTTGGGCGCGGCGCCCGAGGCGATCGTATCGCGGCTCATGAGGTGCGTCAGGTCCGGGCCAAACCGGCCTTTGGCCGGCGTCCCCGATACCGTGTGGCAGTTGACGCACGCCGTGGATTCAAAGACGCGCTGCCCGGTCGATAAGGCCGCGCCGGGAGCGCTGCTTTGTGGCAGTTGCTGTTGGTCGTGCACCCATCGGTCAAACTCCTCGCGCGGTTGCACGTAGACTCGCAGCAGCATCTTGGCATGCTGTGTTCCGCAATATTGCGCGCACTGCCCCAGGAAGAGGCCTGGTTCGCGCGGATCCATCCACATGCTATTGGGATGATTCGGAATCAGGTCAGTCTTGCCCCCCAGGCGAGGCACCCAGAAGCTGTGGTCGGTATCGGCTGAGAGCAGGGTCAGGAATGTGGGAGTCGGATGCGCCGGATCACTCAACGGCACGTGAAGTTCGTTGGCCGTGACTATGTTCAACTTCGGATAGCGATATTCCCACCAATACTGGTGGCCGGTGACAATCACCTCCAATGCGCCGGATGGACGCGGCGCATCCTGAACAGACGCAATCACACGCGCGGCCGCCAGGAACAAGGCCACCACGATAAGAACCGGGATGACCGTCCAGGCCAACTCCACCTGGTTGCTTCCGTAAATCTGTGCGGGCTCGGTGCGGTCGTCACCGCGCTTGCTCCTGAATCTCACGACAGCGTAGGCGAGCAGAGCGGAAACGGCAACGAATATCGCCGCGCACGTGACGAGCACGAACATTGACAGGCCGAAGATTGAGTCTGCCGGCGTGGACGCGGGGGCGAAAATATTGGTTGGGCTCATGGGCATGGCTTCTACCTTCCTCGGTATGCACGGCGATCGACCAGGGCCACATCCGTGAGGTCTGACTTCAGGACGTGTGCGGCAGAAAACCCACCGAAGCCACCGCCGATAATGACCACCCTCCAGGGGTTGGTCACCGGTCACCTCCGAGCGGATGGGTCATTTCGTCCGGGCGGACCCATGAATCAAACTGCTCCCCCGTCAGGAAACCGAGCTTCAGGGCGGCGTCCCGCAAAGTGAGATCTTCGTGGTAGGCGGTCAGCGAGATCTTTGCGGCGTTCTCGTATCCAATATGCGGATTGAGGGCAGTCACCAGCATCAGTGAGTTGTCCAGATGTTCCTTGATGCGTTTTTTGTTGGGTTCGATGCCGATGGCACAGCGATCGCAGAACGAGCGACAAGCGTCCGTAAGCAGCTCGATCGAAGTCAGCACGTTGTGCAGCATGACCGGCTTGTACACGTTCAGTTGAAAGTTGCCCTGCGAACCTGCAAACGCAACTGCGTGGTCGTTTCCAAAGACTTGGACCGCGACCATCGTGAGCGCCTCGCACTGCGTCGGATTGATTTTGCCCGGCATAATGGAGGAGCCAGGCTCATTTTCGGGAATTTTGAGTTCACCAATCCCCGCCCGCGGACCACAGGCGTACCAACGAACGTCGTTTCCGATCTTCATCAGCGCGCCAGCGAGCGTGCGAAGGGCTCCGCTCAAGGTCACCATACCGTCGTGTGCCGAAAGCGCGGCGAATTTGTTGGGAGCCGAGACAAATGGCCGGCCGGTCTCTTCGGCGACCCGCCGGGCGGCTACTTCACCGAAGCGGGAGTCGGCGTTGAGGCCTGTGCCCACTGCCGTGCCTCCAATTGCCAGCTCTAGGACGCCGTCGAGAGCCAGGCGAATGCAGTCGAGCGTCTGGTCGAGCTGCGCTACCCAGCCGGATATCAATTGACCGAGGGTTACCGGCGTTGCGTCCTGAAGATGCGTCCGTCCCACCATCACGACATCGCGATAAGCACCGGACTTCTCGTTGAGGACGTCACGCAGCCGGCTTACCGCCGGAATTAAACCGCTTTCGATCGCCTCGACGGTAGCGATGTGCATCGCGGTTGGAAAGGTATCGTTCGAAGACTGACTGTGATTCACATCGTCATTGGGGTGAATTGGTTTCTTTGACCCAACCATGCCACCTGCAAGTTGAATCGCCCGGTTGGCGATTACTTCATTGGCGTTCATATTGGTCTGCGTCCCAGAACCCGTCTGGAACACAACCAGCGGAAACTCATCGTCCCATCGACCGTCGATCACTTCTTGGGCCGCACGAACAATCAGATCAACTTTTTCCTTAGAAAGTTGGCCCAACTCCCCGTTGGCCAAGGCCGCACACTTTTTCAAGATGCCGAGAGCCCGGATGACAGGCCGCCCCCAGCGAAAACGCTCGGCGCCAATTGGAAAGTTCATGTGAGACCGCTGGGTCTGTGCGCCCCACAAGTGCTCGGCAGGGACCTCGACGTTTCCTAGAGCATCTTCCTCGATGCGGAACTGATCGGTTATGGTGAGACTCATTAGGTTCTGACCTTTCGGTAAAAAGTATTATTTCCACCAGAGCAGCGATGCCCACGGCACGCCGATGGCAAGAAAGACGATCAGGAAGATGGCGCCGAAAATCGTGCCCAGGCGCCAATAGTCCTTAGCGGGCAGGTAGCCGCTATTCGCATAAATCGGGCTTGCCGCATCTGCGAATGGCGTGATGATCCCCATGATCCCCAATTCCATGCATAGCAGAAGGGCGAATTCCTTCACGGGAAGGCCCGGAATCGCGGCGCCAGTCACCAGGATTACCGGCAGCAACGCAGTCGTGTACGCATCCACGCTGGCGAATACATAGTGGGCGATGAAAAATACAGCCAGCAGAATGATCATCGCAAGATGGGGCGAAAATCCTTGCATGTGCGTGGCGATGCCATCGGCAAACCATTTGACGAAGCCGACACGGTTCAGGCCATCACAGAGCGCAATCAAGGCACCCAGCCAGACAAACGTGGTCCAGGCGCGCTTGTGCTCAGCGATCTCGCTCCACGCCAGCACCCGGGTGATCAACATCAGTGAGACGGCAATCGCTGCAACTGCCGCGGCGCCGACGTAAGCGCCTCCAGCGACCCACAGTACCAGCGAGAGGACAACAATGCCCGCCAGGATGATCTCGCGACGGCCGAGGCGTCCGGCCTTCTCGAGCTGCGCCGCTGCCCACTGTGTAACTTCACTGCACTGCTTTACTTCCGGCGGATAGATCCAATAAGTCAACAGAGGGATCAAAATCAACAGCGGAATAATTGCGGCTGCGGCAGTTACGAACCAGTCCGTCCAGCGCAGTTCAACATGTGTAAGCTTTTCAACGAACCCGGCAGCCAGCAAATTGAATGAGGCTCCGGTGAGAAACAGCGAGCTTGTCACACATGTAGTGGCGATGGCCACCCACATAAGGTACGAACCGACCTTCCGCGACGATGCGTCGTGCGGCTTTGACCCATAATCAAGAGCAAGATCACTCGCAATCGGATAGATGATCCCTCCACTGCGGGCGGTCGGCGAAGGTATAAAGGGCGCCAAAATCGTATCGGCCAGCGTGACGCCGTATCCGAGCAAGAGAGTGTTCTTGCCCATCCGCTTCACGATGACAAGAGCGATGCGATGGCCCAGTCCGGTTCGGTCGTAGCCAAGCGCAATTATGAACGCTCCAAGAATGAGCCACACTGTAGGATTGCTATATCCTGAGAGCGCCCACGTGAGAGCCGCACTCGCAGGACGGAATCCCGGGACCGACAACTGCTGAGGGCTGAACAGTGCGAAACGCGCGAGCACGGTGACCAGCGTCAGGCCAATCATTGCAATCGCCGCGCCTGGCAACGGTTCCAGAATTAGCCCTACAATCACACCGGCGAATATCGAAAAGTATAACCACGCGAAATGTGCCAACCCGGGAGGCGATGGTAATAGGGCCAGAATTCCCGCCACCGCGACCGGCGCAATCACCTGCCATAGGCGAGTGTGCGGCTCGGTTGCGGTGGGCCTAACCTGCGGGATGACCTTTACATCCGACACACCGGCTGTAACGTTCAGTTGGGTTGCCATTTAGATCATTACCTCAGTACCTGATATCCAGCCACGCGGTCCAATAATTGAGGTTGCGACCCGGCGTGGCCTGCTTTAAGAACTCGCCGGGAAAGAAGTGGCCAAACTCCGTGAACCAAGCAAGATTGCGAGTCATTCTCCACTGCAGTTGAGTCGACGCCTGCGTAGCGATGTGCCGGGCATTACTTTGCAAGCCGGAAACGATTACGGTGTTGCCGATGCTGTATAGGCCATCGCTAGTGCTCTCCCTCCAGAAAAAGGCTGGATTAAAAGTCAAAGACACGGACCGGTTCACTTTAAGCTCTGCGGAGGGTTGCAGCGCAATCATGTTACGCCTGGCAAATAGTTCGGCGTAGCTGTAATAAGGGCCTTTCTCGTACATCGAGTTAAAGGTGCCCAGCGTTCGCCCAGATGGATTCTGATCGCCACTGAAGGCAGCGCCTCGAAGGCCAAATCTTGGGCTCAGAGGTGCGGAGTCGACCCGATAGCCTGTCTCCGTCGAAACGGCCCACGCGCGAATATCGTACGATCCAAAGCTGCCCCATTGAAACGTAGGCTCATAGGTGTAATCCCAATGCGCCGTCGTCCCCCATAAGCGTGTGCCGATTGTCTCTCTCTGTTCCCGGCCCGTCCCCTTCCCATTAAAAGGCACACTCTGGTTATCCAGGCCCATGTAGTAGAGATCAATTCTTCCCTGGGGCAGAAACATGAATGGATGAACCGCGTACGCGGCCCAGAAACTACTGGCATGGTTGGGTGGATCGTCGAAATATCCCGAATTGTTCAGGACCGGTTTGAGCGCAAATAGATCGACAGTCCAGTCCCCCGTCACCCAAGTAAGCCGGGCCCCATCGAAGCTGGTCCGGATATTGCGCCCGTCGCGAGTGGAGACGAGATTCTGCGATCCGAGCGCGACTTCTTGTCGGCCGGCTCGTAATGTCAGGCTGTTGTCACCCGACTTAAGGAGACCGATATCGAAGAATCCCTGATGCACATACATCTTCTCCTCGTCTAAGCCATGCCGCGGCCCTCCGTTTCTGCCATCTACCAGACTGCTAGCAAGTTCACCGAAAAAGCGGAAACGTTCACCCAGGTGCAGATCCGCGTGAAAGAAGTGGCGCTGCATCTGGTACACATTGCCGGGAGGAGTGGGTGAAAAGTTTGGGTTGCTGGCGTATTCGGCGCGTTCCCGAATCCAGAAACCAAACGAGACGTAGTAGCTCTCATTTTCACCATTGAGCGGAATAAGCTGCATCGAGTCCAGAAAACTCTTTCGACACGCGGGATCCTCAAAAGCTTGAACCGGCTCGTCGTAGGTCATGAGCGGGAGCTTAGTCGACGCGCTGGGGCATGCGGGTTCGTTATCCTGCACAGCTTGCGCCCGAGCGGAGCCACTCAGCAGCAATGCGCCGACAATGGCGATCCCCGCCAAAGCGCTCGCTCGTACTTTCAAAACTATGTACATCTTAGAGTTCCCTTTCTCATTCGAGATCA
>Ga0335081_10020779_pt1 | contig 10617 bp, 14 predicted proteins | sample Lox_Sample_35_FD_206713 | JGI IMG/M metagenome (GOLD analysis project Ga0335081, IMG submission 206713) | Soil microbial communities from Loxahatchee National Wildlife Refuge, Florida, United States - Lox_Sample_3.5 | ecosystem: Environmental > Terrestrial > Soil > Wetlands | place: USA... | reverse complement strand
CCCGCGAGCACGCGAGCCTCCTGGAGGTTCGGCGTGACCACGCTCGCGCGGGGCAGGATGTGCTCGGCCAGCCACCGCTCGGCGGCGGGCTCGATCAGGCGCGCACCCGACTCGGCCACCATCACCGGGTCGACCACGACCGGGGTGCCCGGGGGCAGCTCCGCGAGAGCCGCCTCGACCGCCTTCGCCGTCTCGAGCGTCCCCAGCATGCCGACCTTGACCGCGTCGGCGCCGATGTCCTCGAGCACGGCCCGGACCTGGTCGAGCACCATCTTCGGCTCGACGGCGGCCACGGCCCTAACCTCGCGGGTGTTCTGGGCGGTGATCGCCGTGATCGCCGAGGTGCCGTGCACGCCGCAGCTGGCGAACGCCTTCAGGTCGGCCTGGATCCCCGCACCCCCTCCGGAGTCCGAGCCGGCGATCGTCAGCGCGGTCGGCGTCCTGGGCGCCATCCGGCGGGATGCTAGTGCTGCTACGTCGGCTCACCGTGTTGCGGCGAGATCCGTCCCCCGTATTGGGGCGAGACGCCCCGGTACCGTCGGCCCGGTCCGGGCCGCCGGTACCGGGGGACGTCTAGCGCATGCGAGGATCGATGTACAGGTCGTAGACCTGGAACTCGCTGGTTTTGCCTCCGGGGACCAGGGTGATCCTCATCGGCTGCCAGCCCGACTGCTTGCCCGGCTGGATGTTGACAGCGTTGACCAAGGTCCAGTCGCTCTTCGAGCCGTGGATCTGGCCCGTCGTTTTCGCGCGTTCCCAGGTCTTGGTGCCTTCGTATTCCACCATGAACTGGACACCCTCGGCGCCTTTGACGTTGCGAACGATGCCACGGGCATTCGGATATAGCGACGTCACGCAGATCACGGGGCTCACCGCCTGTGATCCGCTGGGTAGGTCGAGGACTTGTCCGGTGGCGCCGTCGGAAAGATTCGTCGTGACGATCTTTGCCCCCCCGCTCAGCGTCCATCCTTCGCCGGTGAAGCTGTCGCTGGTGTCGCCGGTGACCGACGTGTACCAGTTGCTGTCGTTGGCGTAGGAGAAAGCCTGAAAGTATTCAGGCGTCTGACATGCTTCGGTGTTGACCGTTGCCTGCGCCGAGGTAGCGGCGAGGGCGGCCATCAGCAGGCCGAGGCCCAACGAGCCCAAGGGCCTGCGGCTGAAAAGGAACTTCATAGGGCTAGTACGCACCTTCCGGTGTGCACTGGCAACCGAGCTATCTCGACTGACGAGACCTCTGGCTTTGCGTCCCCGGCTCACACCGGGTTTGCCTTTTTCAGCTGGGTTTACATGACCCCTACTACGGGGTTTTCACGGACCGCTTCGTCCGTCCGGGGCCTGCTCCTGAGCGAACGCCGAGATGCTTGGACGAAAGGCGGCTCGCCGACCACCGCCGGCCCGCATCGGGGCTGGTCGCCGAGGCTCGATGGCGAACCTCGGTCGGGGAGCTCAGCCGCGGGTCCGGGCCCGCACGGCGGCGTCCTCGAGGTGGGGTTTGGGCGGGAAGATCGAGTAGCTCCCGATCGCCGTCGCGAGCAGGCGGCCGTCCTCGTGGCGGACCTCGGACTGCATCACCCCGATCGACCGGTTGCGGCGGTTCAGCGTCGAGCGGCAGATCACGTCGCCCTCGGTCGCCGTCTGGATGTAGTTGATCGAGATGCTGATCGTGGCGATCCGCTCCTGGTCGGTCGTCTGGGCCCACAGCGTCGAGCCCATGCAGTAGTCGACCAGGGCGAAGCTCACGACACCGGAGAGCAGCCCGCCCCGGTTGATCAGCTCGGGCCTGATCGTGACCCGCACCGTCTCGGGGTCCTCCCAGCGAAGCCCGATGAAGCTGGTTAGCCCGTCGAGTGAACGGGGCCCTGCGGCAGGCCCCGGAGGATGGGCGGTTCCCTCCCCGGCGGCGACGCCGGGATCTCCCTCGGTGGACGGAGGCCTGCTCATCGCGGCGCAGGCTATGAGAAAACACCCGGCCGGCGCGGCGACAGCCGGTGCCGGAACCCCGCCTCGCGACGCTTCGACATCCCAAGCCGCGCTCCGACATCCCAAGCCGCGCGTAGCTTCGAGCGGGTGCACGCCCGCGGCCGGCTCGGAGCGCTTGGAGAGGAGCTGGCCGCAGCCCACTTCCGGAGGCTCGGCTTCCGCGTCCTGGAGCGCAACGTCAGCGCCCGCGACGGGGAGATCGACCTGATCGCCTTCGATGGCCGGACGCTCGTGTTCGCGGAGGTCAAGACCGCCCGGGCGGCCGGGGCCGGGTCCCGGGCCGGGCGCGGCCGGCAGGAGGCGGTCCCGCTCGACTGGCTGCAGCCGCGCCAGCGCGTACGGATCAGGCGGCTGGCGCGCGCCTGGCTGGCCGATCCGGATCGCGACCACCCGCGGGCCGCGGAGCTGCGGTTCGACGCCGTTGGCGTGGTCGTCGACGGGCGCGGTCGGCTGCTCGCGCTAGAGCACCTCGAGGGCGCCTGGTGAGGTAGCCGGCACCGGGCCGCCCGGTGCCTCGCTATCCCGGCGGCGCGGGATCGCTACAGCGCGAGCTGCTGGTAGGCCAGGGACTGGAAGGACATCCGGTGCAGCGGCGAGACGCCCTTGGCGATGATCGCCTCGCGGTGCTCCGGGGTGGAGTAGCCGACGTGCTCGGCGAAGCCCCACCCCGGGTGGTGCTCCTCGGCGCGATGCATGTACCGGTCCCGCGCCACCTTCGCGACGATCGAGGCCGCCGCGATCGCCGCGCTGCGGGCGTCCCCGTCCACGACCGCCTGCTGCGGGCGCCCCAGCTCGCCGACGGAGAAGCCGTCCACCAGGCACAGGACCTCGCCCTGCACATGGGCCGTCACGCCGGTCAGCGCTTCGCGCAGGGCCGCGAGGTTCGTCCTGTGCAGCCCGCGGCCGTCGACGGTGCGAACGCACCTCGAGACGACGTACACGCGCACGGCCGTCCGAAGCACCAGGGGGTAGAGCGCCTCGCGGGTCTCGTGGTTGTGCTGCTTGGAGTCGTTGAGGGCGCCCAGCAGGCGCACCTGCTGCGGTCCCAGCAGCTCGTAGTCGAACAGCACGGCGGCGGCCATCAGCGGCCCTGCCAGCGACCCGCGGCCGGCCTCGTCGGCCCCGGCTATCAGGCGCGACCCGAGGCGCCTGTCGAACGCGAACAGCTTCCTGCCCGTGCGTGCCTTGCGCCGCCCGGACCGACCGCTCGGAGCGCTTCCAGAGCCCGCCTGCCCGCCGCCGCTGCCGGCGGCCCCCACCGCACGGCCCGTCACGCCGATCTCAGATGGGCCCGATCCGGTCTGGAGGCCAGTAGGTGAAGAAGGCCTCGCCGATGATCCAGGAGGTTGGAACCGGTCCCCAGAACCTGCTGTCGTCCGATTCCCCACGGTTGTCGCCCATCATGAACCAGTGGCCGGCGGGAATCCTGATCGGCTTCGCGAACGTGCACTGGGGATTGGACCCGCATTCGCGGATGTAGGAGTCCTTCTCGCGGACGAACGTCGTGGTGCCCTTCGCCTTGCGGTAGACGTGCCCGCTCTGGATGTACATTTCGTCACCGGGGCCGGCCACGATCCGCTTGATGAAGTTGACGCTGTCCTCTTTCTCGACCGGCCGGGAGCACGCTTGGCCGGCGGAGGTGGCCGCGCCGCAGCGCTCGCTCTCGGCGCCGGCGGGGGGATGGAACACGACGATCTGCCCCACGCTGGGTTTGCCGAAGTCCATGCCGACGCGGTTCACCAGGACCCGCTGGCCGATCGAGAGCGTGGGCTCCATCGATCCGCTCGGGATCCGGTAGGGCTTGACGACGAAGGCCTGGATCGCGAGTGCCAGGCCGAGGGCGACGGCGACGATGATCACCAGCTCGACGATCGAGCCGGTCACCGATTTGGAGCGCTTGCGGGCCTTCAGCGCAGTACTCACGCCGCGTCATCACCGGCTGGGGCGGCCACGCCCTCGCCTGCCTCGGGGGAGGTGTCAGCGTCATCCGCCGGCGGGGGCGGGGGCTCGGAGGAGGCCTCGCTCGCTCCGCCCCCGCTCGCCTGGACCGCCTCCCCCCCCTGCTGGCCGTCATCGCCGCCAGCCCCTGCGCCGTCCGGCGACGCAGCCTGCTCCTGCGCCTCCTCTGCCGGCTCCTGCTGCGCCTCGGGCGCCTCCGTCATCTCGGCCTCGCCGGCCTCGGCCGCCGCGGTCGCGTCTGCCGCCGCCGTAGCCTCGGTGGCCTCCATCACCTCGGCCGCCTCGGCCGCCTCGGTGGACTCCATCGCCTCGGCCGTCTCGATCGACTCGGCGGCGGCGCCGTCGGCAGCCTCTTCGTCGGGAGTGTGCAGCAGCCCGGGCTCCACGACGTCCTCGGGGCCGGTGTAGCGGCGCTCGCGCACGCGCGCCCGCTTGCCGACGCGTTCGCGCAGGTAGTAGAGCTTGGCGCGGCGCACGTCACCGCGGGCGGCGAGCTCGATCCGCTCGATCTTCGGGGAGTGGAGGGGGAACATCCGCTCCACACCGACGCCGAAGGACTGCTTGCGCACGGTGAAGGTCTCGCGTGCGCCGTGGCCCTGGCGCTTGATCACGACGCCCTCGAAGACCTGAACGCGGCTGCGGGTGCCCTCGATCACCTGGAAGTGGACCTTCACGCGGTCGCCCGGCGAGAAGGTGGGGACCCGGCGCAGCTGCGCGCGCTCGATCTTTTCGATGACACTGCTCATGAGGGAACCGCCCTTGACGCCGGACACGAGCGTGCGTGACAGAGCGCGCTGAAGATGGTAGCGAACCGCCGGGAAGCCCCACGCAGGTCGGCCGCCATACTGAGCTCCCCTCTGAAACGTCAGCTGCCGGCTGAAACCTCAGCTGCCGAGTGGAACATCAGCTCCCGGCCAACACCCTCAGCCCCGGTGGCTCCGCCGGCTCCCCTCGGCCCGGGTGGCCCCCTCCGCCTCGGCGTTCGATGCGTCGTCGCCCCCGCCGCGGGCCCGGCTCTGCTCGCGACGCCACTGCTCGATCCGCTCGTGGTGGCCGGAGAGGAGCACCTCCGGCACGCACCAGCCGCGGTACTCGGCCGGACGGGTGTAGTGGGGGTACTCGGGGAGGCCCTCGAGCGCGTCGCTGTAGGACTCCTCGGCCGCCGAGTGCTCGTCGCCGAGCGCCCCGGGGAGCTTGCGCATGACGGCGTCGCAGAGCACCATCGCGGGCAGCTCCCCGCCGCTGAGCACGTAGCGCCCGATCGAGACCACGTCGCTGGCGAAGTGCTCGAGGATGCGCTCGTCGAAGCCCTCGTAGCGGCCGCACAGCAACGTCAGCTCCTGCTCCGCGGCGAGCTCGTCCACGAGCGGGTCGTCGAGCAGGCGCCCGCTCGGCGCGAGCGCGATCACCCGCCGGCGCTCGCGCAGGAGCTCCGGATCGATCCCGTAGCGGGCCCGCAGGGCGCTGTCGAGCACGTCCACCCGCAGCAGCATCCCGGCACCCCCTCCGAACGGGGTGTCGTCGACCTGGCGCGCCGGGAGCGGGGTGTGGTCGCGGATGTCGGTCAGCTCGAGCGTGGAGCCGCCGGCGAGCACGTTGGCCACGTGGCGCTGGGTGCGAAACCAGTCGAACCACTGCGGAAACAGGGTGAACACGTCGATCCTCATCGGCGCCCTCCGCCCTGGGGCGCGCGCGGCGGCTCCTCCTCGAGGAAGGAGAGGTCGATGTCGATCGCGCGCCGCTGCGGCGCGACGCTCCGGATCGCGTCTTTGACGAGCGGCACCAGCAGCGTCCCGGGGGCGTCGCTGCGGCGCACCTCGAGGGCCTCGCAGGAGGGGAGCTCGAGCAGGCCAGTGACCACCCCGACCTCGTGGTCGCCGTCCCGCACCATGCAGCCCGCCAGTTCGTGTGCCCACCACTCGCCCTCGCCGAGCTCCGGGAGCCGGTCCTGCTCGACGGTCAGCTCGGCCCCACGCAGCTCCTCCGCGGCGTCGCGGTCCTCCACGCCCGCGAGCCGCAGGATGGGGTGCTCGGCGGTGCCGGCGCGGCGCACGATCTCGGCCTCGCGGCCGGCGACCTGCACCGTGGATCCCAACCCCAGCAACGGTGTCACGGGGCGCGTCACGTAGAAGCTGCCGTCGAGCCCGTGGGGGCGTCCTACCCGCCCAGCCGGCACCCGCGGGGGGGTCAATCGACGATGTCGAGGAGCACGTGGACGCCCTCGCTGGCGGCCGCGGCTTTCACGACGGTCCGCAGCGCGTGGGCGGTGCGCCCGCCGCGGCCGATCACCCTGCCGTAGTCGTCCTCCCCGACGCACAGCTCGAGCACGATCGTCCCGTCGTCCTCCTCGAACCGCTCGACCTCGACCCGGTCGGGGTCGTCCACGAGGCCTTCGGCGAGGTACTCGAGCAGCTGCTTTGCGTTTTCGGCGAGCATCGTGGCCGGCCCGGGAGCGCTCGCGCTCGGCTAACGGCCCTTCGTCGCGATCCCCTGGATGTGCAGGAGCTGGCGGACCGTGTCGGACGGCTGGGCGCCGCGGGCCAGCCAGCTGCGCGCCCGCTCCTCGTCGATCACGATCGTCGAGGGCTCCGTCTGGGCGTTGTAGTGCCCGATCGTCTCGATCACGCGTCCGTCCCGCGGCGAGCGCTGGTCGGCGACCACCACCCTCCAGATCGGGTCCTTCTTGCCACCCACCCGGGTGAGCCTGAGCCTGACTGCCACGTGTTCCTCTCTGACGCTTGCAAGGCGCCCCCTCGGCGGGGGGCAGTGGGCAAGCTTAGACGGTGCGGGTCTGCGCCGGGGGAGCCCGCCCGCGACGGCGCTCGTCAGCGGGCGTTGCGGATCAGCGCGCCGATGTCGGGCATCTTGCCCCGGCCGACCTGGCGCATGACCTTGCGCATCTGGTCGAACTGCTTGACCAGCCGGTTGACCTGCTGGACGCTGGTGCCCGACCCGCGCGCGATGCGCAGGCGGCGCGAGCCGTTGATCATGTCGGGCCTGCGCCGCTCCTGGGGGGTCATCGAGAGGACGATCGCCTCGATCCGGTCGAGCTCCCGTTCGTCGATCTTGAGGTTCTGCAGCTGGTGGCCGCCGAACCCGGGGATCATCCCCAGCAGGCTGCTCAAGGGCCCCATTTTGCGCATCATCTTCAGCTGGTCGAGGAAGTCGTCGAGGCCGAACTCGTTGCGGCGCAGCTTGCGCTCGAGCTCGCGCGCGTCGTCTTCCTCGAGCTCGGCCTCCGCCTTCTCGATCAGGCTCATCACGTCGCCCATGCCGAGGATCCGCTGCGCCATCCGGTCCGGGTGGAAGCGCTCGAACTGGTCGAGCTTCTCGCCCGTGGAGGCGAACAGGATCGGCCTATCGGTCACCGCCCTCACCGACAGGGCAGCGCCTCCCCGCGCGTCGCCGTCGAGCTTCGTCATCACGACGCCGTCGAAGTCCACCGCCTGCGCGAACTGCTCGGCCACGTTCACGGCGTCCTGTCCGGTCATCGCGTCGAGCACGAGCAGCACGTGCCGGGGCTGGACGGCGTCGCGGGTCCGCACCAGCTCCGCCATCAGCTGCTCGTCGACGTGCAGGCGCCCGCTCGTGTCGACGATCAGCACGTCCTTCCCGTCGCGCTGCGCGCAGGCGAGTGCCCACGAGGCGATCTCGACCGGGTCGCGGTCGGTCCCCTGCTCGTATACCTCGGCACCGGCCTGCCCGCCCACCTTGACGAGCTGGTCGACCGCCGCGGGCCGGTACACGTCGCACGCCGCCAGCGCCACCGAGGAGCCATGCCGCTCGCGCAGAAGGCGCGCGAGCTTGGCCGTGGCGGTGGTCTTGCCGGAGCCCTGCAGGCCGGCCATCAGGATCACGGTCGGCGGGCTCGGGGCGAAGTCCAGCTCCCGGCCCTCGCCGCCCATCAAAGCCGTCAGCTCCTCCGCCACCAGCTTGACCACCTGCTGGCCGGGGTTCAGCCGTCCGACGACCTCCGCCTGCAGGCAGCGCTCCTTGAGCTCCGCCGTGAACTGGCGAACGACCTTGAAGTTGACGTCGGCCTCCAGCAGCGCCAGGCGGATCTCGCGCATCGCCGCATCGACGTCCTGCTCGGACAGGGCGCCGCGCTGGCGCACGTCCGCCAGCGTCCCCTGGAGCCGCTCGGAGAGGGCGTCGAACACGGGCGCTAGTGCTCGCGGGGCCTCGGCGGCGGCGGGGGCGCCGGCAGCGTCGGGCCGCCGGGCTCGGCCGGGTCCTGCTTGGCCGGGCCGTCGTGCGGGGCCGGACGGTCGTGCACGCGCCCTTTCAGCGCCTCGCCGATGCCGCCGAACGCCTGTGCGAACTCGGAGGGCACGACGAACACCGTGTTGCCGTCCCCTTCGGCGAGCTGGGGGAGCATCTGCAGGTATTCGTAGCTGAGCAGCTCGCGGTCCGGTTTGCCCTCGTGGATCGCACTGAACACCGTGTCGATCGCTTTGGCTTCCCCCTCGGCGCGCAGGATCGCGGCCTGGCGCTCGCCCTCGGCCGTCAGCACGGCGGCCTGCTTGGCCCCCTCGGCCGTGAGGATCTGGGCCTGCTTCTCGCCTTCCGCGGTGAGGATCGCGGCGCGGCGGTCGCGCTCGGCGCGCATCTGCTTCTCCATCGCCGTGCGGATGTCCGGCGGCGGGTCGACGGACTTGATCTCCACGCGGTTGATGCGGATCCCCCACTTGCCGGTCGCCTCGTCCAGCACGGTGCGCAACTCGGTGTTCACGTTCTCCCGCGCGGTCAGCGTCGCCTCCAGCGTGAGGCCGCCGATCACGTTGCGCAGGGTCGTGACCGTGAGCTGCTCGATCGCCTGCAGCGGGTTGGCGACTTCGTAGGTCGCCGAGCGGGGGTCGGTGATCGTGAAGTACAGGACCGTCTCGATCGCGACCACCACGTTGTCTTCGGTGATCACCGACTGGGGCGCGAAGTTGACGACCTGCTCGCGCAGGTCCACGAGCGGGCGCACGCGGTCGACGAACGGGACCACCAGCGCCAGCCCGGGCTCCAGTGTGCGGCTGTAGCGGCCGAGGTGCTCGACCACCCCGGCGCGCGCCTGGGGGATCACGCGGATCGTCTTGAAGGCGGCGATCAGCGCGAACACGACCACCACCGCGATCACGATCACGGCAACCACGCTCGTGCACCTCCTCTCACGCCGGCCATCCTCACCGCATCACCAGCGCCGTTGCGCCCTTGATGTCGACCACCTCGACCCGCTCCCCGGCCTCGATCACTTCGTCGTCGCCGAGGCTGCGGGCGGTCCACACCTCGCCCCCGTCGATCTTCACGCAGCCCACGCCTTCGCCGTTGGCGATCCGCTCGATGACCATCGCGTGGTGTCCGACGAGCGCGGCCGCGCCGGTCCGGATCGGCGGCGGCAGGCGCCGGTGACGGCGGGCGACGGGCCGCAGCGCCGCAACCACGAGCAGCGACACCGCAGCGAACGCGAGCACGCTCGCCAGGGTGCCGGCGCCCAGGACCGACAGCAGCGCGGCCAGCGCGGCGCCGAGCGCGAACGGCAGCAGGTACAGCCCGCCCGTGTGCATCTCCCCGATCCCGAAGACGGCAGCGGCGACGAGCCACACGATCCAAACATCCATCACCGATCACGATAGCTCCGGCGCGATCAGGGCGCGCGCGAAGTCGCGGGCGTCGAACGGCCGCAGGTCCTCGACCGACTCGCCCACGCCGATCAGCTTGACGGGCAGCGAGAGCTCGCGCGCGATCGCCAGCGCGATGCCGCCGCGGGCGGTCCCGTCGAGCTTGGTGAGGACCACCCCGCTGACCTGGGCGCTCTCCGCGAACATGCGCGCCTGGCGGACGCCGTTCTGGCCGGTCGTGGCGTCGATCGTCAGCAGCGTCTCGTGGGGGGCGCCCTCCAGCTGGCGGGCGATCACCCGCCTGACCTTGGCCAGCTCGGCCATCAGCTCGTCCTGGGTGTGCAGGCGACCGGCGGTGTCGACGATCACCACGTCGGATCCCTCGGCGTTGGCGGTCGCGAGCGCCTCGAACGCCACCGCTCCGGGGTCCGAGCCGGCGGGTCCGGTGACGATCTCGCAGCCGGCCCGCTCGGCCCAGCCGGCGAGCTGCTCCGCGGCTGCGGCACGGTAGGTGTCGGCGGCCGCGAGCAGAACGCTGTAGCCGAGCTCCTCGCGGATGTGCCAGGCCAGCTTGCCGATCGTCGTGGTCTTGCCCGTCCCGTTGACGCCCACGGCCATGATCACCGTGGGCTTGCTCACCAGGCTGATCCGCGGCTCCCCCACCGTGGCCGTCTCGGCGAGCAGTTCGATCAGGCGCTCGGACAGCGCCTCTCCGCCCTCGAGGCCCTCCGCCGAGGCCTCCTGTTCGAGCTGGGACACCACCGCGGCGGTCGTCGGCGCCCCCACGTCGGCCATGATCAGCGCCTCCTCGAGGCGCTCCCAGGTGTGCTCGTCGAGGTCGGCGAACAGCGTCGCCTGGATCTCGCTGCCGAGCGCCTGGCGGGTCCGCGACATGCTGTCGCGCAGGCGCCGCAGGAACCCCCTCCGGGACGGCTGCTCCCCCTGCTCGCCGGCGTGGTCGGGCGACTCGGCGGTGATGAACAGATCGCTCCAGTCGCGCGGCACGCGCGGCGCGACGATAGCAGCGGGGGTCGCTCAAGCGACCTCGGCGACCTCCTCGATCTCCGGCAGC
>Ga0335081_10020778_pt1 | contig 10617 bp, 8 predicted proteins | sample Lox_Sample_35_FD_206713 | JGI IMG/M metagenome (GOLD analysis project Ga0335081, IMG submission 206713) | Soil microbial communities from Loxahatchee National Wildlife Refuge, Florida, United States - Lox_Sample_3.5 | ecosystem: Environmental > Terrestrial > Soil > Wetlands | place: USA: Florida... | reverse complement strand
ACGCGATCGCCGGGAAAAGACACAACCGTGGGCCACTGGGAAATGGCGGGGATATGGCTCGACCAGCCATTTCCTGTGTATCCGAACGGCTTTCCGCGCGAATTGATTGCCGAATTCGAGCGGCAGATTGGCCGTGGGACACTTGGCAACAAACCAGCGTCCGGCACGGAGATTCTGGTGGAGTTGGGCGCAGAGCACGTGAGAACGGGCCGGCCAATCGTGTACACATCCGGCGACAGCGTGTTTCAGATCGCGGCGCACGAGGATGTGATTCCGGTGGCCGAGCTTTACCGGATGTGCGAAGCCGCGCGGCGACTGCTGGATGGGCCGCATCGCGTGGGGCGGGTGATTGCGCGGCCGTTTGTCGGAGAGCCGGGCAGCTTTCGACGTACGGCGAATCGGCATGACTATGCTGTAGAGCCGCCGCGGCCGATGCTGCTCGACGTGCTTGCCGAACGTGATGTGCCGGTGGCGGCGATCGGCAAAATCCGCGACATCTACAAAGGCCGCGGGATTGGTTCGCACACGCCTACGGAGAGCAATGCCGACGGAATGGAGAAAATCGGCGCGGCGCTGGGGCAGCACGCTCGCGGGCTAATATTTGCGAATCTAGTGGATTTCGACATGCTGTACGGGCACCGCAAAGACGTGGAGGGATTCGCGCGGGCGCTAGAGGAGTTCGATGCGTGGCTGGCGACATTGGTCTCCAGACTGAACGCGGAGGATTTATTGCTGATTACCGCAGACCACGGTTGCGATCCCTGTCCGTGTTCGCCATCGACGGATCACTCGCGGGAGTACGTGCCGTTGCTCGCGTACGCGCCGACGCGCACGGCGGGGCGAGACTTGGGAGCCCGCGACACGCTAGCGGATCTGGGCCAGACTGTGGCTGAGATATTCGGGGCGACGATTCCGCACGGTACGAGCTTCGTACAAGAGATCTCCCCACTGTAGGCCGCTGGTTCGCTGGTTGAAAACCACCACTTGAACATGAAAAGCACCATTGAAACGACCTGTTCGGCCGGGCGGTGCGCTGTAACTGACGGGGAATAGGATGGTTACACCCGGTCGCGATTTGGAACCCTGCTTGCCTTTTATCTAAGCGTGGTTCGCACGAGGTTTTGGGCAGCAGGAAAGGGAAACGCCATGAAATACCTAGCCTTCGTAGCATTGCTCGGCTTGAGCTTGATGGCAGTGCCCTCCGCAAACGCCCAGGTTGCGGTCGGTGTTGACGTTCCGCCCCCGGCTGTTGCGGTGGGGCCTGCTCCAGTTTGTCCTTACGGCTACTATTCATATTACCCGTACGCATGCGCACCGTACGGCTATTACGGTCCTGACTGGTTTGTCGGCGGCGTATTCATCGGCGCCGGCCCCTGGTTCCACGGGTGGGGCGGGCACGGATGGTACGGCCGCGGCGGTTATTACGGGCGTGGCGGCTACGGCTACAACGGCCGTGGCGGATACGGTTACAACGGCAGGTCCGGCTACACGGGTCGTACCGGCGTGGCTCCGGGCCGCGGATTCAGCAACGGCGCAGTGAATCGCGGCGCGGTCGGCAATGGCTTCCGCGGCGGCGCAGTGGGTCGCGGCGGAGTCGGCGGTAGCGGATTCCGTGGCGGCAGCTCGTTCCGCGGCGGGTCGAGCTTCCATGGCGGTGGCGCGCGCTCTGGTGGCGGCCACGGCGGTGGGGCGCATGCCGGCGGCGGTCACGGCGGACGCAGGTAAGACTGGTTGGCGTGTACTCTTCTCCTCTGGCCGGCGGCGCGTGCTGCCGGCCAGTTTTTTTAGGAGTGAAGGAAGGAAAGAACGATGAGGAGTGAAGCAAAGAGGCCCGGACACAAATCCAAGCGGAGCGCCGCCCGATTCGACACTCTGGATGTTTGGAGTAGAATGGGTCCAGGCCGGCTATGGAAGTTCGAGCAAGTGAGCCGGGCTCGCGCCACTGCACCGATCAGGCCAGAGTACAAGTTCCCCTTCACCGGTGCGGTCAGCTCTGTCGCCCGTCTCCCTTTGTAGCTCGAAGAAAAGAGGATTCATGCGCATGCGCTCTGCCGGTTATCTACTACTTGCGATGTTCGCATTAGGCGCCGCAACGGCCGGCGCTTCACCCTTCCAGGATCAACAGCAGAATCCGGATCAGCAGCAGTACCCGGATCAGAACCAGTATCAGAACCAGGACCAATATCCGAATCAGGATCAGGCACCGCCAGAGTTCCAGAACTTCTCGCCGGACGAGCTGGACAATCTGCTCTCGCCGATCGCGCTGTATCCCGATCCGCTGCTGGCGCAGGTGCTGGTGGCGGCGACGTTTCCGGATCAGATCGACGAGGCGGCGCGGTACCTGCGTGCCGGGGCCGATCCGAATACGATCGACGACCAGCCGTGGGACGTGAGCGTGAAGGCAGTGGCGCACTACCCCACGGTGCTCTACATGATGGACAACCGGCTGGATTGGACGACCTCACTCGGCCAGGCGTACGTGAACCAATCCACCGACGTGCAGACCTCCATCCAGCGGCTGCGGGCGATGGCGCACGATGCGGGCTCGCTTGAATCTTCTCCTCAACTGGATGTGGAGCAGAACGGGCCGTACTGGAGCATCTATCCGGCGAATCCGCAGCTCATTTACGTGCCGGTGTATGACCCGGCGATCGTGTTTGTGCGGCGTCCGCTGTGGCATGGGCCGTTCATTACGTTCGGGGTCGGATTCCCGATCGGGTGCTGGCTGAACCTCGGTTGGAACTGGGGCGGGCCAGGCATCTACTACTTCGGCTGGGGCGCGGTGGGCGTGCTGCCGCCGTGGGCGGTTCGCGCGCGTCCATTTGTACGCGTCACCAATGTGTATGTGAACGACCGCTACCGGGTGGTGAACTACAACCGGGAAGTGATCCGGCGACCGGTGGCCTACGATAATTTGCGGCGGTACAACGCGGTGCATAACCAGGTAAATCTGGCGAATCACCAACCGCCTCGCACGTTTGGGCCTGGCGGCGGGCGCACATCCGTAGCTCAGACGAATGAGATTGTGCACCGCAACATCAATGTGGGCGACTCGCGCATCAATGACTTCCGCGGCCGCGACACGACCGGGCCGCGCATGACGATGGAAGGGCAGGGAAAACCTGCTCCGCCCGAACAGGCGCGTCCGACAGAACAACGGCCGGCACCGCAGCGACCGGTGGTGACACAGCCAGCGCCGCAGCAACAACCGGCTCCGCGGCCGGCAGGCTCGTCGGCGTACAACGTGGAGCGCGGCGCGTTTTCGCCAGCGCAGTCCAGCGCCCGCGGTCAGGCCAGCGTTCAGGAGATGAACCGTCCGGCGCCGCAGGTGAGAACTTCGCCTTCGACGGGACGAACGGCGCCCGCGCCACGATCATCTCCACCGCCACGACCGTCGGGCGGAGGAGGGAGGCGGCCATGAGAATCCAATTCACATGGGGAGTCGCGTTCGCACTGGCAGTGGGCGCATTGGCATTCGTGCCCGCCCCGATCGCCGCGCAGCAGAAAAAGACTCCAGCGTCCGCGGTTCAAAAGCCGCCGGCGGTGAAGCCTGTGGCGAAGGGCAAGCTCTTCGCATCGCCGGAGGAAGCACGCGATGCTTTGGTGGCGGCGGCGACAGCGAAAGATGATGCGGCGCTTGCCGTCATTTTCGGGCCGGAGCAGGAGAAGATGAAGTCCGGCGATCCGGTGCAGGATAAACGGCATGCTGAGCGGTTTGCGCTGCACGTGCAGGAAGGGTGCAACCTGGAGAAGGCGTCCGACGATAAATACACGCTGATTATCGGCGCGCGGAAATTTCCCTTTCCGATTCCGATCGTGAAGGACGGCGACAAGTGGCGCTTCGACACAGCGGCAGGGCTCGACGAGATTCTTGCCCGCCGGATCGGCATGAACGAACTCTCCGCGATCATGACGGCGCGCGCATACGCAGTGGCGCAGTGGGAGTATTTCGGCCAGGGCGGACTGCACAGCGAAGATGGGCTGGCGCAATTCGCGCAGAAATTTATCAGTACGCCGGGAATGCACGACGGGCTGTACTGGGAGACGGGGCCCGGAGAAGATTCCAGCCCGTTGGGCCCGCTGGTTGCGGCGGCACGCGCCGAGGGATACGGCCCGAGCGGGGCCTCCGAAACTGCCGCGGCTGCGAAGCCGGTCTCGGCCAGTACAAAAGGCACGGCGACCTCAGCCGCGCCCGAGCGGCCACGCTCGCCGTACCACGGCTACTACTTCAAAATCCTGACGCGGCAGGGGGCGAGCGCGCCTGGCGGGGCGTTCAGCTATCTGCTCAACACACACATGATCGCAGGATTCGCGCTGGTGGCGTATCCGGCAGAGTGGGGCAATTCGGGAGTGATGACATTCATCGTAAACACGCAGGGCCGCGTGTATCAGAAGAATCTCGGCCCAAAGACGGCGGAGATTGCGCTGGCGATGAAGGAATACAATCCAGATCCGAGCTGGAAGCTGGTGCCGAAGGAATAAGGCCAGCGTGGTCCAGCAGTTTGGCAGAAGCAGTCTGCTTCGTGCCCGAGCTCGGGCACTTGTACTAGTCGCCTGCCTCGCGGGAGTGCTTCTCGCGAGCCCCTACTCGATATCCGTTCCAGTCACTGGAGACCCGTTCCTTACAGTAGCCCATGCTCAGAGCGGGACGCCTGCCTCACATTCGGCTCAGGTGCCGCTGGAGCTGATGGAATACAAGAATGGAGACACCAGAGAATTCTTACGAGGATTCCTTGAAGCCTCTCCCGAACAGCATCGGGGAGCCGGGTGAGTATTATGCCAGGATGTTGAATGTCCTTTATGGCGAAAACACGCTGGAACCGCATGCCTTCTTCGGCATAACTTCTCACCGAAGGCCAAATTCGGAGATGCAAGCGTTCCTCACGTTTCTAACGGACAAAGATCCTTTCTTTCCAAGCTGGGAATTCAGCTATATCGGATCGGAAAACCTCCAGGCGTTTCATCCCAGATTCGCAGTTAAGATGGCGCGCATCGAGGAAGCATGGAAGGAATTCGAAGCCGGCAGGGCCGGCACAGCGAGTCAGAGCCCACAGGAGTAGCGCCACTGACTACTCCGCGCGAAGTGCCTCCGTGGGATCGAGCCGGGCGGCGCGTTGCGCGGGCAGATAACTGGCTGCCGCACCTACAGCCGCCAGAATCCCGGCAGCCATGAGGAGCGTGGGCGGATCGTCCGGCCGCAAGCCGAAGAGCATCGAGCCTATAGCGCGGAGGGTGAGCAGTGTGATGACGCCGCCGGCAACAAGGCCAGCGCCCAACAGCGTGACGGCTTCGCGGACAATCATGCAGATGATCGAGCCGCGATTGGCGCCAAGCGCCATGCGAATGCCGATCTCGCTGCGGCGCTGCGCCACCATGTAGGAAATCACACCGTACAGGCCGATAGTTGCCAGCACGCCCGCGAGCAGACCGAAGAATCCGGAGAGAGTGGCCAGCAGGCGCTCGCGAAGAAGAGATTCCTGAACCATCGTGTCCATTACGCGCATGCTGATTTGAATCTCGGGGCTGGCTTCGCGGAACGCTCCGGCGATGGCCGAGCGCAGGCTGGAGAGCGGCAGCCCGGAGCGGACCACGAAGGAGCTGTCCAGGCTGGGCTTGGGGTCCTGCGCAATGGGAAAATAGGCGATAAGCGGGAAATCTTCGCGCAAATCGCCGTACTTGGTGTCGCGCACCATGCCCACCACTTCGTATACCGGCTCGGGTTCGCCGGTCTCGACCTTGAATTGAAAGGTTTTTCCGACGGGATTGTCGCCGCCAATAAAGGTGCGGGCAAAGGTCTGATTGACGATGGCGACTTTGGGCGAGCCGGCGGTATCGCGCTCGTCAAAGTCCCGGCCGGCGATGAATTGCGTTTCGAGCGTCTTGAAGAATCCCGGCCCAACGCGGTTCAGTTGCGCGATGGAGTGTCCCTTCGCCACGGGGATCTTGGAGTCTATAAAGCGGTTCCATCCACTGCCGGAGAGCGGAATGATCATGGTTTCCGCGGCGGAGGTCACGCTGGGAAGCGCGCGGACGCGGTCGAGCAAACGCTGACGGTACGCCAGCCGTTCCTCGGGGGGAATTTTCAGGGGAGTGGTGTCGAACTCGAGCAGCAAGACGCCCTGCTGTTGAAAGCCCGGATCCACGGAGACAATGTTGCGCAGACTGCGCATGAAGAGCAGGGCGCCGACCAGCAGCACCAGGGTGAGGGCGACCTGAGTGGAAACGAGAGCGCGCTTGAGGCCGAACCTCTCGCGCCCGGCGGTGTTGCCGCGGGAGCCGCCGCGGAGGGCATCGCCCGGCGAAAAAGCCGTGGCGCGCATGGCCGGGGTCAATCCGAACAGCAGGCAGGTGAGCACGGAGAGCGCAGCGGTGAACCCGAAGACGCGCCAATCCGCGCGCAGGTCCATGAACAGCGGATCGCGCGGCGTGCTGAGAAATGCCACCAGAAACCGACTGAAGGCGCTTGCCAGCCAGGCACCCGCGGTGGCGCCAATCACGGCAATCAGCAGGCTCTCGGCCAGCATCTGCCGCACCAGGCGCGCGCGTGATGCGCCGACCACGAGGCGGACTCCCATTTCCCTCTCGCGGCTGGTGGCGCGGGCGAGCATCAGATTGGCCAGGTTGGCGCAGGCAATCAGCAGCACAAGCCCAGCGAGCCCGAGCAGCATCCACAAGGGACGCTCGTAATCGCGGCGCAGTTCGGAGATGCCGGTGCCGGCTTCAAACGCTCCCAGCTTGTATTGCAGGTAGTGCTGCGCGTCATCCGTGTCGAAGTGTGGAGGCAAAGTGGACTTGAAGATGTCCGGCGAAATGGTGCGGAGTTGCGCGCCGGCCTGGGCCAGTGTCCATCCTGGCTTCAAGCGGCCCATGAGTGTGAGCCACCAGCCGTCGCGGCGATCGACCAGGGAATCTTCACCCTGCAGAACAGGTTCCGAGCAGAGTGGAACGGCCACGTCGAAAGTCCGGCCGACCTCGACGCCGAAGAACGTGGCCGGTGTGACACCGATCACAGGGAAGGTTTGCCCTTCCAGCATAACGGTGCGGTTGAGCACATCTACGGCGCCGCCGAGTTCGCGCTGCCAATAGGAGTAGCTCACCACAGCGCCCGAAGAAGTGCCGCAGCCTCGGTGATCGTCGGCAGGCGTGAACAAGCGGCCGACGAGCGGCTGAGTGCCCAGCACGTCGAAGAATTCGCCGCTCACAAACAGCCCTTCGATGTTGCGTACCTCTCCGCGCGGTGCCGTGTTCATTCGGCGCGGCGACCATGCCGTGATTCCGGAAAAGCTTTGCTGGCGGTCGCGTATCAGCTCCCAAACGGGAAAGGTGAGCTCCGGATATCGCGAGGTGAACGCGCCGGTGGCGCCATCGCGGTGGTCGATCATTACGTGTGCGAGCTCCTGCGGATTCTTGACGGGCAGGGTGCGCAGCAGAACGGTGTTCAGGAGCAGGAAGAGCGAGGTGTTGGCGCCGATGCCGAGCGCGAGAGAGAGAATTGCCGCCGCGGCGAAGCCGGGATTGTGGCGCAACAGGCGCGCGGCGTAGCATACGTCCTGCCAGATCGATTCGAGGATTCCCAGGCTGTTCATATAGAAAATCTCCTCCCGGACCAGGGTGACGTTTCCGAATTTTCGATGGGCCGCATCGAGAGCCGCGCCGGGCGGCATGCCGCGCGCGATGTTGTCGTCTGCTTCGAGCGCGAGATGCGCTTCGATCTCCTGCGCGCGCTCCGCCTCCCAGTCCCGGCGAAGGAAGCGGCGGCGCAAACGGCGGAGGATTTCGGCCGGCACGGCGCTACTCCTCAGCGGGACGCAGCACGCGCGCGATGGCGCGGACAAGCTGTTGCCAGCGGCCCGTTTGCCGCGCGAGCTGGCGGCGGCCCGAGGCAGTCAGGCGATAAAAGCGGGCTTTGCGATTGTTTTCCGAGGTGCCCCAGTAGGCGGAAATCCAGCCGCGGTCTTCCAGCCGGTGCAGGGCGGGGTAGAGCGAGCCATGCTCGACCTGCAGCACGGCGTCGGAACGATGTTCAATGACTTGAGCGATGGAGTGGCCGTGCGCCGGACCGGGCGCCAGCGTCTGCAAAATCAAGAGATCCAGCGTTCCCTGGATCAGGTCCGCATCGAGCGGGGGCGCGCCGCGCCGCGGCATGGGTCACCTCCTGGAGGGGTGCTCCAGTAGATTATCTACTAGAACGATTGGACGATGGCAGCCCGGAAAAGGTTTCGTGGGAAGCAGGGGGCTTGCGGCTTGCGGTGACCGGCGTGGCGAACGGCTAACCTGCCCGGGTGCCGTCGGGCACCGGCGCTTCCGGCACGGCCAGCGCTGGACGGACGCCGTCGGCATAGCCGATGTCGAATAGCATTCCTTCCGACACGACGCCGCGCAGCTTGCGCGGCTCCAGATTGACGACGAAGAGCGCCTGCCGGCCTTCAATCTCGCGCGGGTTGGCGCGCTCCTGTTTCATTCCCGCGACGATGGTGCGCGCATGGTCGCCGAATCGAACGCGCATTTGGACAAGTTTGTCCGAGCCGGGAACGTCGCTCACGGATTCGATGGTGCCCACGCGGATATCCACCTTCTCCAAATCCGCCATGGAAATTGCTGGTTTGATCGTTGCGGGTGTCATACCCGGCAGTCTATCGCGGATGTGTTCCCGCGCGCAGGGGCGGACGGAGGCGCGGCCTACTGGCCGGTAGAGGATTTCGGCGCGTAGTAGCCGAGGCGGGTGCGGACCTGGAGCTTTCCACTCTTGCGCGGCGGGTTCACCAGGTCGATGTGCACCATACGGAACGAGCCGTCCTTCGCCGTGTTCGACGGGTAGTAGGCGAGCACGTACTGATTGCGGATGTCGCGGGCCACCAGGGTGCAGATGGATTGCACCTCTTCCACGGAATTGGGGAAGAAGGCCGCTCCGCCCGTCTCGGCCGCGAGGGTCGTGAGGTCTTTCTTCGCATGGCGAGCCTGGCGCTTCTCCTCTTCATCCAGCAGTCCGATGGAATAAATCAGGGTGCCGCTCTTGCGTGCTTCTTCCACGGCGGTCTGCAGGGTGATGTGGCCGCTGGCGTTGTCTTCGCCGTCGGTGATGACGAGCAAAACCTTTTTGTCGTGGGTGGCCTTTTTCAGGTGGTCCATGGAGCCGACGAGCGCGGCATAGAGCGCCGTGCCGCCGCGCGAATCCACGCGCTCCAGAGCCTCGCGGAGTTCGCGGATGTCGGAGGTGAAATCCTTGTCGAGGTCGAGGAAGAACTCGTCGTTGAAATTCACCACGAAGACTTCGTCCTGCGGGTTGCTGGTCTGGACGAACGTGAGCGCGGCTGCGTTCACCTTCTCGCGCTTGTCGCGCATGCTGCCGCTGTTGTCCACCACCAAGCCGAGGCTCACGGGCACGTCTTCCTTGCGGAAGACGGAGAGCTTCTGCTCGACCTTGTCTTCATACACGCGGAAGTTGTTCTGTTCGAGCGAGGGAACGAAATTGCCGCGGTCATCGAGCACGCTGGCGTAGAGCACGACGAGCTCGACGTCGCGCTTGAGCCGGTAGCCCTGCGCGCCGGAGGGCGCAGGGGAGGGAACCGGGGCCGGCGGCGCTTGCTGCTGAGGCGACGCCCGAAGACCCACGCCGGCGAGGGCCAGCGCCATGGTCATACTTGCGCAAATTCCAAAAAACAGTCTTCGCGGTTCACTGCGGAGCGTAATAGCCGGTCTTGGCGTAAACATTCAGGTACGGAGATCCTTTCGGCCGCTGCAACCTCACTTTTATCTTACGCCATTTCCCGTCGCGGGCGCGATTCGTGGGTTCGTAGCCGAGCACATACTGACTACGAAGCAGGAGGGCGAGGCCGGCGGCATTCTCCACAAGCCCCTGCGGACTACCGACCGCGAACAGATGGCCTCCACTCACTTCGCAAAACTTCCTCAAGAGGTCGGGCCCCGCAACCTCCTCTGGAGTTGCGGGGCCAGCACCCGGTGGGTGTGGCATGAGGGCGTAGACTTGCACGTCGCTCTCTCGCGCGAATTTGCCCACCTCATCGTCCGAATAGCGGCTGCGATTGTCGCCACCATCCGTGATCAGCAGCAGGACTTTCCTCTGGTAGCGTGCTTGGTGCATTTCGGAGAGGCCCAAGTAGATGGCATCGAGCAGGGCAGTGGGCCCCTTTGAGGTCATCGGTATCATCCGCTGGATGATTTCCTGCCTGTTCGAGGTGAACGGAACTTCCAGCTGCGCTCGATCCTTCAGCGTAACGAGAAAGAACTCGTCGCGCGGGTCGGCTGCCTTGAGGGATTGCTCGATTGCAGCCCGCGAACCATCCAGCCAGTGCTCCATGCTTCCGCTCAAGTCCAGAATGATTCCGATCGAGACGGGATCATTTTCGCGGCCGAACACGGTCAGTTTTTGCTCCGTATTGTCTTCAAAGAGCCGGAAGCTCTCTCGCTGGAGTTCGAGGGGGATGTTGCCTTTGTCGTCGACCACGGTGGCGAAGAGCCGAACGGTTGAGGGATTCTGCTCCGGGAGGGCAGGCGCGGTAGCCTGCGGGGGCGCGCTGACTGCAGGGCGCATCGCTGCGCCGGCACACAGCAGAACGGCGGAGGCGCACAGTGCCGGAATCAGCAGGAGCCGTTTAC
>Ga0335081_10020777_pt1 | contig 10617 bp, 8 predicted proteins | sample Lox_Sample_35_FD_206713 | JGI IMG/M metagenome (GOLD analysis project Ga0335081, IMG submission 206713) | Soil microbial communities from Loxahatchee National Wildlife Refuge, Florida, United States - Lox_Sample_3.5 | ecosystem: Environmental > Terrestrial > Soil > Wetlands | place: USA: Florida... | reverse complement strand
TGGCCGATACGCACGGCGATAAGTCCGAGAGCCCCGGCCACCCGCAACGGAATCTTACTCCGTCTTACTAACTCCTATAAGGCCGCAGTGTCTCTAAGTGGGGCAGACCCCCAGGTCTGCGCGCCACGCCCACGTCCCGCCCGCGTGGCGCAACTGTCAGACCATCAGAGCCGGGACTCATCTTGCCCCTCTACATCATCGCGGCGCCAAAGTCCCCAGGTAATTCCCGTAACCCACCACCACCGTCGACGACACCAGCACCACCAGGCTCAGCGCCAGCCACGCTTTCGTCCGCACACTCGCTCCGCGCCATTCGTGCAGCGCGATCCCCCACAGGCTGCTGAAGATGATGATGCTGGCCATGTGCAGCGTCCAGCTGGAGAACTTGTACTTGCCCATCTGCGTTTCGCCCATGGTGTAAAAGAAAAACTGGAAGTACCACGTGGTGCCGGCCAGCGCGCTGAAGAAATAGTTGTTCCACATCGGCGCCCGCTCCGGCTCGGCGCTCCGCACGGGCAGCGCCACCGCCATCTCCTCGCCGGGCGCGTCGATCGCGGTTTCGAGGATCGGCTCCTCGCCGCGCGCCGGATGGTGATCGCGGATTTCCGCGGTGAAATACTGATACCCGGTGTGGTTCCTGATATTCAGGATCAGGCACCATACGAAGTTGGTGGTGAACCCGCCGGCCAGCAGCACCACCAGCACGGGCAGCCCCTGCCACAGCGTCGACGTGCCATGCCGCAGTGCCAGCAGTTTGATTGGCGCGCCCGCGTCCAGTCCGAACGAGAAACAGGCGCTCATCACGCCGGAAAACGTGGCTACCAGCACGCCCTTCTTCAGGTTGAATTCGCGGATCACCGCCGTCTTCTGCTCGGCCGACATCTCTTTCTCTTTCGACATGCCGGCCTTGCCCGCGAACGCGATGCCCGCCATGCAGATCGCGATGCCGAGCACGATCACCTGGCCCGAGTGCGTCGGCAACACGCTCGAGAAGAACGTGCCGTGATAGATCGGCGGCACCAGCGTGCCGAAAGCCGCGCAGTAACCGAGCACCATCGCCATGCCGAGCGACATCCCCAGGTAGCGCATGGTCAGCCCGAAGGTCAGCCCGCCGAATCCCCACAGCACGCCGAAAAAGTAAACCCACCAGATGGTGTTCCAGTCGGTTTCGTGCAGCACGCCGAGCAGGTCGCTGGTTATGGTGGAGCCGAGCGCCCACGGCACGATGATCCAGCTGAAGATGCCGCCCACCAGCCAATACGTTTCCCAACTCCATTTCCGTACGGCCCGGAAAGGCACATAGAAACTGCCGGACGCCAACCCGCCCAGCCAGTGAAATACCACGCCGATCAAAGGGTTCGGGGTCATCGTGTAAGTCGCGTTTGCGCGAAGCCTCCATTGTAAGCGCCGTTCGCGAGCGATGTGGAACCGGCGCCCGCCTGTCAACTGGTCCGTGCCGCGCTTTTGCTGGCGCCTCTACCGGTACAGCCTGCGGTACATTTCCGCGTTGCGCAGCACGGCCTGCACGTACTCGCGCGTCTCTCCGTAGGGGATCGATTCCACGAACTCGGCGGGCTCGCGGTAGGTGTACCACGAGAGCCACTCGGCCACGCGGTTGGGTCCGGCGTTGTACGCGGCCAGCGTCTGCTCGATGTTGCCGCCGTTCTGGTCCAGCATCGAGCGCAGAATCGCGGTGCCGATCCGCAGGTTCGCCGCCGGCTGCGAGAGCACGAGCGGCGTCACGCGCGCCACGCCGGCGGTGCGCGCGAATTGCCGCCCCGTGCCCGGCTGCACCTGCGTCAGGCCGTAAGCGTGCGAGTGCGAGACGGCCTCCGGATTGAACTCCGATTCCTGCCGCACCAGGCCGGCCACCAGAAACGGATCGAGGCCGCGCCGCCGCGCGTCGGCCGTGAGCTCGGCGCGATACGGCAGCGGAAACAGCAGCTCCCAGAAGCGCCGCGGCGCTTCGGTCAGCCGCAAGTTCAGGTAATCCGGCGCCATGGCCTTCATCAGGCGCATGCCCCGATACGGCGCCTCTTCCTCCGCCGCGCCCGCCAGGGCGAGCAGCACCGGCTGCCCGTCCGTGCGCGCTCCGAAGCGCAGCTCTTCGTCGGCCAGGTCCGCCAGGCCGGCGCTGCGCAGGATGCGCGACCGCGCAATGCGAAGCTCGGTCGCTGCGGTCGCCCGCGCGGGCAGCGGCTCCGCCTTGGGCAGGATCACGCCGGCCAGGAAGGCAGCCGTCTGCGGCGCGCCGGTCGCATTGCGCACCTCGGCCGCGCGCAGCCGCTCGCGCGCCTGCGCCGCGTAATAGTAGCCTTCCATGCCCGTCATCACCCGCTCGTAGTACAGGCGGGCGGCGCCGAAATCTTTCTGCTCCTCCGCCAGCCGGCCCAGAAAATACAACGCCGCCGCCGCCGAAGGGCTGCCGGGATAGTTCTGCAATTGCTCCCGCAGCAGGTCCCCGGCATCGCCGCGGCGCTCGAAATAGGCGCGGAAAGCGACCCGCCAGTGCCATTGCGCCGCCGCAGCCTCGCCGGGAAAATCCTGGTAAGCCGCCTGGTAGAGCCGCACGTAGCTCTCCGGCTGGTTCTCGGCCCAGCGCCGGCCGGCCGCCGCCACCAGCGCCTTCAGGCGCCAATGCGATTTCGCGTACTGCCCGGCCAGCCGCTCGAGCGCCGCGTCCACCTGCGCCTCGTCCCCCGCGCGGTGCGCGCATTCCGCCGCCCAATAAAGCCGCTCCGCATCGGCCTCGCCCGCGTTCAGTTGCATGGCGTTCAGCGCATCGCAGGCCGCGCCGGTATGGCCGGCCAGAAACTCGGCGGCGTGCGCCCGCACCAGCGCCTGATCGTGTTCGGTCCCGGTCAGCCGTTCCGCGGCGGATTCGTATTCGCCCTGCGCCTCCTGGTATTGGCGCGTTGCGAGCAGCCGGTCGGCGCGCCGCAGCACCTGCTGCGGAAGCGGCTGCGGAAAGGCCGGCCGCATCTGGTCCTGGAGGCTGCTCAAGGCGTCCGCGACCCGCGCTCCGGCGTCGCCGCTGACAAATTGCGCGCTCGCCCGCTCCAGGAAATCCGCGGCGCTCACCGGATCGCCCGCCGCGACGTAGCAATCGGCCAGCGCCAGGTCGCCATCCGGCTGCGGCAGATCCCCGTAATGATCGCGCAGCAGCTTCACCGCGCCCGCCGCATCGGACGCTTTGCGCGCCCGCGCTTCGAGCACCCAGGCCTTGCCGGCTTCGGGCGATAGCGGCTGCCCGTGCGCCGGTTCGAGGTCGCGCGCCACGCCATCGAAATCGCCGGCCTCCACGCGCGCCGCGCCCAGGTAATAGCCCACGTAGTCGGCGACGCGCGCCAGCTTGGGACGCGCCTGGCGCAGCAGGGCCGCCGCCGCCGGGTAATCCTTCTGCTCGTATGCCACGACGCCCAGCGCCAACTTCACCAGGGGCGCATCCTGCGGGTGCGCGGCGGCCCACTGTTCCACCGCCGCGCGCCGCGCCGGCGTGGGGTTCCCGCGATAGGCGTGCACCAGTTTCGGCAGGGTGCTTGCTGCGCGGCCTGCCGCCTTCGGGCGGCCCGTCGCGGCGGTCGAACCAACCGCCGCCTGCCCGGCAATGCTACAGCAGAGGACCAGGGTAATCTTTGCCAAGCAGTTCGGCATCGTCGTTGGCCAGCGTGTGTACCATCTCCAGGTGCAGGTAGTCGATCATGCTGGGGCATGGCGCGAGAAACTCGTTGCGGAACGATTCGCGCGCCTCGTCGATCTGGCTGGCCAGTTCGCCGTAGAGGTCGCCCCGCTCGCGGCCCGAGCGCACCGCCGCGCCCTCGCGCAGCCTCCATTGGGCCACGCGGACGCGCGCCGACCGCTGCGCGCGCAGGTGCAGCCGCTGTTCGACTGCGGAAAGGTTCTCCCAAGCCGGCTCGGCCGGTTCGCCGGCGGCCCGCTCGGCCTCGGCCCGGGCTGCGGTTTCGGCTTCTGCCGCCGCGGCTTCGGCTTCTGCTGCCGCGGCTGCCGCATCGGCGATGGCGCGGGACACGCGGTCCCACTCCTCGCCCGCCATCTTGGCGAGCAACTCGATCGCCCCCGCTTCCACCGCTCCCCAGGCGCAGGCCAGCGCCGGCACTCCGTCGCGGCTCAACACCGGGAACACCGCCACGCGGTCGTCCCCGGCGGCAATCGCGAGGCCGGGCAGCGTCGGCCCGAGTTCGCCTTCGGCAGCCGCGGCAATCACCGGCTCGCGGCTTTCGATGGCCGCCTTCAACGCGGGAGCCACATCGAGCGCCGTCTGCGTGCCCACCAGCCACGCTTCGCCCGCCGGGCGGACGCTCTCCATTTTCGCCACGTCCTGCTCGATCGATACGACGGCGGCGCCGGCCGCAAATTGCGCCGCGGCATCGGCCAGCGTGTCCGCCAACACCGCCAGGTCATCCGCCTGCCAAAAGCGCCGCGCCGCGCGGTTCAACTGGTCCGCGCACTCCTGGCGGGCGTGCTTGCCAATCTCTCCGGCTCCCTGTTCGAAGTCGTCGAGCACCACCGCGAGCCGCTCCGCGAGCTTTGCCCGCAGGAAAGAAGGATTCGCCACGCCGCCCATCGCTGTGGCCATTGTAGCGTAGCGAACTGCTGGAGAGGCGGCTCAAACCGGCTCACACCGCTCACACGAAAGTCATCCCGCTGCGGGTGACTTTCATCCCTATCGATGGCCCACACAGTGCCATGGCGACTCCCTCTGGTCGCGGCTCCGGCGCGGTTTGACCGTGAGCATGGCGTTCGGAGCCGCGACCGAAGGGAGCGGTCGCGCCGGCCTATTCGTAACGCAGAGCCGTCATCGGATCCACCTTGGCCCCGCGCCGCGCCGGGATCAGCGCGGCGGCGAGCGACACCGCCGTCAGCAGCAGCGCGGCCCCGGCATAGGTCCACGGATCGGTTCTCTTCACCTGGAACAGCAGCGCTTCGAGATAGTATGTCAGCGCCAGGGCGCCCGCCGCACCCAGGGCGAGGCCCGTGCCGATCCAGCCGCCCGCCTGGCGCAGCACCAGCCAGAGAATCCGCCAGGGCGACGCGCCGAGCGCCACCCGAATCCCCAGCTCGCTCGTCCGCTGGCTCACCAGGTAGGAGAGCACGCCGAAGATTCCGGTGGTCGCGAGCAGCACGGCCACGCCGGCGAACGTGACGAGCAGGACCATCTCGAAACGGTTCTCAGCCACCAGCTCGCCGACGATTTCCTGCATGGTGCGCACGTTGGTCACCGGCTGATCGCGATCGAGCGCCCACACCTGCTGCTGAATCGCATGGACGAGCCGCCGCGGATCGCCCGCCGTGCGGACGGCCAGGTCGGACAGTTGCACGGGGTATTGCGCGGTCTGCGCGGCGGAAAAGTAGACCTGCGGATTGATGGTATCCAGTTTCCCGCGGCGGCGGATGTCGTTCACTTCGCCGACGATGCGGCACCAGTTAGTGCCCCGGCGCAACCGCCCGCCGACGGGATCGCGATCCTGCATGTACCGCCGCGCGAACTCGCGGTTGACGATCGCCACCGGCGGAGCGTCCGCGCCATCCTGGGCGGTGAAGAAGCGCCCGCGCAGAAGCGGAATCTCGAGGGTTTCGAAGTAGCCGGTGCTGATGGCCTGCGCGGCCGCGTCCAGGTCCTGGTCCGGCGCGGGATCGACGGAAACCCCCGTGCTCCAGCCGCCGCGCATGGGCATGCGATTGGCGAACGCTACGGCCTCGACGCCGGGCAACGGTTTCACGCGCGCTTCGAGCTCGCGGAAGAAGGCGAAACGCGCGTCGCCGGTTTTGTATCGCAGCTCGGGGAGGTTGATTTTCATGGCCAGCACGCGCTCGGTGCGGAATCCCAGGTCGACGCCCATCGCCGCCATGAAGCTGCGCAGCAACAGGCCGGCGCCGACCAGTAGCACGAGCGAAAGCGAGATCTCGGCCGTGGTCAGCACGGCACGCCACCGCGCCTGGTACTTTGTCCCCGTGCCGCGCGCGGCGGTCTTCAACGCCTCGGCCGCCTGGGCGCGCGAAGCCTGCCACGCCGGAACCAGGCCAAACACGAGGCCCGTCACCGTGGCCACCGCCGCGGCCACGCCGAACACCCGCCAGTCCATGGCCACTTCCGCCAGCCGCGGGGTTTCGGGCGGAGCCATCGCCACCAGCTTCTTCATCAGCGCCAGTCCGACGGCCATCCCCGCGGCGCAGCCGGCCCCCGCGATGATGAGGCTTTCGGTCAGGTACTGCCGCACCAGCCCCCAGCGCCCGGCGCCCAGCGCCATCCGCACGCTGGATTCGTGCTGGCGCCGCACCGCCCGCACCAGCATCAGGTTGGCCATGTTCACGCACGTGATGAGAACGATGACGCCCGAAGCCGCCAGCAGAATCCACAGCGGACCGCTCACCTTGTGCACCAGATCGTCGCCGAGGGGCGCCACCACCGCGTGAAAATTGGCGTTCGTGCGCGGGAATTGCTTTTGCAAACCGGCGGAGACGGATTCCAGCGCCGCCTGCGCCGCAGCCACCGTGACTCCCGGCCGCAGCCGCGCCACCACGTTGACGTCGTGATCGCCGCGCGCGGCGAGTTGCGATTTCGGATAAGCGGCGGGCACGAAGAATTCGGCGGCATCCTCCGCGTAGGCGACCTGCAACGGCGAGCGGAAAAGGCCCGGCATCACGCCGATGACGCGATACGGCGCGCCATCGAGCAGCACTTCGCGTCCCAGCACCTCGGGATCGCCGCCCAGCCGCTCCATCCAGAAATCGTGAGTGAGCACCACCACCAGCGGAGCGCCGGGCCGGTCGTCCGCGGCGGTGAAGGTCCGCCCGAGCACGGGCGCGGCTCCCAGCACCTCGAAGAATCCCGCGCTCACGGCTTCGCCCGCGATGCGCTCCGGCGAGCCGATCCCGGTGAGATTCGCCGCCCTGAAGTCGTAGCTGGCCATGCCGGCAAAGGCCCCCGAGCCCGCGTAATCCGCGATGTTGGCCACCGAGACCGTGGTGCGCAGCAGGCTGCCGGCGCTGCCGGCTTGCATGCCGCTGCTGTTGAAGTTCTCCCGATCCGGCTTGAGCTGCTCTTCCCACAGCGAGACCAGGCGGCCGGGCTCCGGGTAGGGAAGGCGGCGCAGCATCACGGCATTGACCACGCTGAACACGGCCGTGTTCATGCCCAATCCAGCCGCCAGCGTCGCCACCGCAACCGCGGCGAACCCCGGCGACTTCGACAAGCTGCGCAAAGCGTGCCGCACATCCTGTATGAAACGTTCCCAGATGTTCCAGCCCCACACGCCCGCGCTCGAATCGTGCGCGGCGAGCGGGTTGCCGAAACGCCGCCGCGCCGCGTAGCCGGCTTCTACCGGCGAAAGTCCCCGTTCCCGCAACTGGCGCGCGCGCAACTCCACGTGCAGGCGCATTTCCTCATCCAATTCGCTGGCCGCCCGGTCGCGGTCGAAGATCCGCGCCAGGCGCCGCCCCCATTCGCCGAAGCTCATGCGACCCTCCTTACGCCGTCGCCAGCACGCGCGCGATGGCCCGCGCCACGCGCCGGTAGCGCTCCACTTCGCGCTCGAGTTGCCGGCGGCCCTCCGTGGTCAGCCGGTAGAATCGCGCGCGGCGGTTCTCTTCGGTTTTTCCCCAGTCGCCGCGGATCCATCCCTTCAGCAGCATGCGCTGCAGGGCCGGGTAGAGCGATCCCTCTTCCACCTGCAGCACGTCTTCGGAAACCGAGAGGATGGATTCGGCGATCTCGAATCCGTGCCTGGCCGGCCCGGACGCCAGGGTGGTCAGGATCAACATCTCGAGAGTGCCGGGTGGGATTTCGTCTCGCTCGCCGCGCATAGTGACATAGACAGTCTATGTCAGCGGGAGGGCCGGTGTCAACAGTGGGCTTGGGACGCGGCATCGGGCCGGGCCTGCCCGGCCCCTACGGGGATGAACGACCGCGACGGTGCCGCGGCCGGCGCCTTCACATTTCGCGGCGGCCTTCCATGGCCTTGGAGATGGTGACTTCGTCGGCGAATTCGAGATCGCTGCCGACGGGGATGCCCATGCCGATGCGCGTCACCTTGACGCCGAGCGGTTTCAGCAGGCGCGCCAGATACACGGCGGTGGCTTCGCCTTCCACGGTAGGATTGGTGGCCACGATCACTTCCTCGATGGCGCCTTCGCCGATGCGCTCGACCAGGTTTTTCAGCTTGAGCGCTTCGGGGCCGATGCCGCGCAGCGGCGAGAGCGCGCCGTGGAGCACGTGGTAGCGGCCCTCGAACTGGCGCGTGGTTTCGATGCCGACGATATTCTGCGGCTCTTCGACCACGCAGACAACGCGGGAGTCGCGGTTCGCGTCGGCGCAGTAGGTGCACAGCTCGCTATCGCTGATGTTGTTGCAGACGCGGCAGAGGCCGAGCTTGTCCTTGACGTCGAGGACGGCCTGCGCAAGATGTTCGGCATCCTCGCGGCTGGCGCGGAGAACGTGGTAGGCCAGCCGCTGCGCCGATTTCTGCCCGATGCCGGGCAGGCGTTTGAACTCGTTGATGAGGCGGGCGAGTGGTTCGGCGAAATCGGGCATGGTCAGAACATGCCGGGAGGCAGGCCGAGGCCGCCGAGCATGCCGCCCATCTTTTCCTTCACCTGGTCTTCGACCTTCTTGAAGGCCTCGCTGTGCGCGGCCAGCACCATGTCCTGGAGCATCTCGATGTCGCCGGCGACCTCGGGGTCGATCTTGATCGAAAGCAGGTTCTTCTGCCCGTCCATGGTGACCGCAACCATGCCGCCGCCGGCGGTGGCTTCCACTTTGATCTGCGCGATTTCCTGCTGCAGGCGTTCCTGCATTTGCTGCGCCTTCTGCATCATCTGTTGCATGTTGCCGGGTAGTTTCACTTGGGCTCCTTCAAATTGCGGACGCGCCGCACTTCGCCGCCGAAGACTTCGCGGAAGCGCTGCACCTCCGGGTTCGAGAGCGCGCGGCCGGCGGCGTCATCGTTGGGCTCGGGCGCGGGGGCGGCCGGCCGCGGTGCCGCCTGGGGCGCTTCGCCGGCGAGCAGTTTCAGGTTGAGCGGGCGCGCGAAAACTTCGCGGACGGCCTCGGCGAAGCTGCGGTCCTTCAAATAGAGGTGGTACGACTTGGGCGCCGAGATCTGGATTTCGCCGCCCGAGATCGAGACGCTCGCGTTTTCGACGGCGTCGGCCAGGTGCGTGAGGCCGTGTTCGGTGAGCCAGGCGTGCAGGCGCTCGCGCGGATCGGGATCGTCCGCCGGCGCAGGCGCCAGAGCGTTGGCTCCGGAATTCTGCGGCTCGGGCGTAGAGGCGCCTTTCCGGGCGCGATCGGCTTCGAAGGGCGACGGTCCCGAGCGCGGCGGCGGCGCGGCGGCACGCGGCGAGGCATCGGGGCGCGCAACCGGCGGCGCGGGGCGCGCTTCCGGTCCGCCCAGATCGGCGAGCGCCTGCTCGATCGGCAGCAGGCGGCCGGCGTGCACCAGCCGCACCAGGCCGATCTCGAGGTGGAAGCGCGGCTGCAGGGAAAACTGCAGATCGCGGAATAATTCGAGCGTGAGGTGCAGGTAACGCGTGAGGTCTTCTTCGGAAAAACGCGCCGCGATTTCGGCCAGCCGCGCGCGCTCAGCGGGGCTGGCGGCGACCAGGCGCGTGTCGGCGCCGGCGATGCGCGCCACCAGCAGGTTGCGGAAGTAGCGCGCCAGCTCGCGGCTGAAGTGCTGCAAGTTGTGGCCGTTGCGCTCGAGCTCGTCGACCATTTCGAGCATGCGGCGCGGGTCGGCTTCGGCGAGAGCCGTGGTCACCTGGTCCAGCGATTCGAGCGAGAAGGCGCCCAGCAGCGCGCGCACCTGCGCGGCGTCGAGCTTCTGGCCGCAGCAGGCGATGGCCTGGTCGAGCGCGGAAAGCGAATCGCGCACGCTGCCTTCGCCGGCCTGCGCCAGCACGGCCAGCGCTTCGGGATCGGCCTCGATGCCTTCCTGGCCGCAGATCCAGGCCATGCGCGCGATCAAATCGTCGAATTCGACCGAGCGAAAACTGAAGTGCTGGCAGCGCGAGGCGATGGTGGCCGGGATCTTGTGCGCCTCGGTGGTGCAGAGCACGAACACCACCCACTCGGGCGGCTCCTCGATGGTTTTGAGCAGCGCGTTGAAAGCTTCGCTGGTGATCTGGTGGGCTTCGTCGACGATGAAGACCTTGTAGCGGTCGCGCGCGGGGCGGTAGCGGACGTTTTCGCGCAGCTCGCGCATTTCGTTGATGCCGCGGTTGGAGGCGGCGTCGATTTCGATCACGTCCACGGTGCCGCCGGCGGTAATTTCGCGGCAGCTCGCGCACACGCCGCAAGGCGCCGCGGTGGGGCCTTCCACGCAATTCAGGCAGCGCGCCAGGATGCGCGCCACGGTAGTCTTCCCGGTGCCGCGCTGGCCGGAGAAAATGTAGCCGTGGCCGATGCGGTTCTGCGTGATGGCGTTTTCGAGCGTGGTCTTGACGTGCTCCTGGTTGACCACGTCCTGGAACGTCTGCGGCCGGTATTTGCGGGCGATGACCTGGTACATGGGGTGGGCGATCCGGCTCGGGCCGGCTCAAAAATGCCAGGCCCCGGGTAATCCGCGGCACACGAACTGCACCACTACCGTTGCTTCC
>Ga0335081_10020776_pt1 | contig 10617 bp, 7 predicted proteins | sample Lox_Sample_35_FD_206713 | JGI IMG/M metagenome (GOLD analysis project Ga0335081, IMG submission 206713) | Soil microbial communities from Loxahatchee National Wildlife Refuge, Florida, United States - Lox_Sample_3.5 | ecosystem: Environmental > Terrestrial > Soil > Wetlands | place: USA: Florida... | reverse complement strand
GGCGAGCGCGGTCGCGAGCCGGGTGTGAACATCCGTCATGGCAGGCGGCCTTCGGCGCGGGCCCGTGCGAGCCCCTGTTCCGCGCTCACTCTGCCTGGAGCCTTGCGAAGCGCGGCCCGGTACTCGCTCGCCGCATCGGCGTAGCGACGGGCGCGTAGCAGCACGTCGCCTCGGAGTTCATGCGAGGGTTCCTCCACGTCTGGCGGGCCGAAGGCGAAGGCCATCGAGTCTTCCACGCTGGTGGCCTGCCGCAGCAGGGCGAGTGCCGAGTCCGTGGCCGGCTCAGTTCGGACGAGCTGGTGTTCGGCCTCAAGCTCGAGGTCGAGAACGTCGAGGCGCTTTCGCGCTTCCACGCTCTCGGGGTCCGGCGTCTCCCCCGCCATCCGGGACAGGAGCCGTGCCCGCGTGGCGTCGAAGTCCGCGAGGGCGCTCGTCGTGGCTCCCGAGTCGCCGCGCTGGGCCGCGGCCAGGCCGCGCGTGAAGACCCAGGTGGCTCTGGTCCACGATGCCTGTCCCAGTCGTGGACTCCACTCCGCGTCGGCGCCGGACCAGTCACGCGAATCGATGATATACCGGGACCACATCTCCACCGCCGACCCCAGCCGGGTGTTGTCCGGATCGCGGTCGTCGGCGGTAGAGGTATCCGCTTGCCCCCGGCACTTTCTCATGAGGTCGTGGGCCTCGTCGAGGCTGCCGAGCTGGAGGTAGCCGTATTCGAGCCAGAAGTTGTAGTGGCCGCAGTAGCCCGGTCCGACGCCCTGGCGCGCCCGGCTGGCATTGACCACGCGCATGGCGTTCACGTTGGCCCGGACCACGTCGTCCCACATCCCCAACGCCATGAAGATGTGCGAGGTCATGTGCTGGGCATGCCCCGCCTCCGGTGCGATGTCGGAGAGGGCCCGCGCGGCGGGCAGCGCCCCGGCCGCGTGCTCGGGGTCGTCCATGCCGTGAATCCAGTAGTGGGCCGCGCCGGGATGGCGCGGGTTCCTAGCATAGACGCTTTCGGCGATGGCCGCGGCGTGCAGGTAAGTCGGCACGTTCCGCACTCCCTGGCTCAGGCCCAGCAGGGAGAGGGCGTAGAAGGCTCGGGCTTCGTCGTCCCCTGGCAGGGCTGCGAGCAGGGAGTCCATCGCCTCCGAATAGAGCGTGTCGCGCCGAGCCTTCGGGCCATCACCGAAGAGAATGTCCACGGCGTGCAGGTAGCCCCGTTCCCGGGCACTGGGTGCCCGGGCCTCCCGTTCCGCCGCCGTGGGAGCGTACCTGGCGAGGGCCGCCCGGCCCGCCGCAACGTCTTCCTCGTCCCACACGCCGTGGTCGTGCGTCATGGCCTCTCCCCAGTAGGCGAGAGCCATGGCCGGGTCGAGCCTCTCGGCCACCTGGAACTGGGTGGCGGCGTCCTCGTACTCGAAGAGGTGCAGGAGCAGGGCACCCTTCACGAAAGCGGTTTCGGCGGGGGCGGAATGCGTCGAGACGGGGAAGCTGATTGTCCCCAGTCCCTGAATGGTGATGGGCCGGGCCGTCTGCCCGTTGAGGGCTCCGGTCGGCCCGGCACCGAGCGCCAACACGAGCAGGGAAGCGGAACCGAAGTGGTGTCCGGTCATGGCGACGGTGAATTTAGCCGGCGAAGGGGCCGTCGCCACGGTGGGGGCGGCCTGGAGTGGGTAGATCCCGCTGGGGCTCGCGCCCCTCGGGATGAGGCGGGGGTGGTGTGAGCGCACCCGGCTCCTTCCGCGCTACGCCGGGGCCTCCCACGGTCCTTCGCTCACTGCCGACAGCTTCTTCATCAGTGGGACCACCGCGGCGGCGATCACCGTTCCGACCACGGCCACCAGGCCCAACCGCGTGAAGAGGTTCGTGTACAGCGGTAGCGTGACGACGGGATCTGTCACGTTTTGGGGCACGCTCGCGAACGTCGCGACATAGCTTCCGAGGTACTGCGAAATCCCGGTTGCGAGGAACCAGACGCCCATGATGAACCCGCGGAGGGCCGGGCCGACGTAGCGCGCCATGACCGCGAGCCCGAGGCCGCTGATGAGCAGCTCTCCCAGGGACTGGAACATGTAGCCGGCGATCATCCACCCGAACGAGACCTTGCCCGCGTTGGCGAAATGGCCGCTCACCCCGTAGATGAGGAACCCGAGACTCAGCACCGCGAACCCCATCGCGAACTTGGTGGAGATGTGGAAGTCTCCGCCCTTGCCTTTTCCGAGGTGGGTGTAGAGCCAGGCGAGGCCCGGGCTCAGGATGAAGATCCAGATCGGGTTCAGGGCCTGGACCTGGCCGGGCGGAACGTCATAGCCGAAGAGATCGAGGTTCACGTTACGGAGCGAGAACAGCGTCAGCGAGGTGAACATCTGCTGATAGAAAATGAAGAACAGCATCCCCAGGCCCGTGAGGATCAGCACTGCGGTCAGGCCCTTGCGCTCGCGGTCACTTCCCCGTTGCATCATGATACCGAAAATGGCAAGCATGCCGAGGAAGCCGAGTACGACGGTCCCGCGCGCCACGGTCCGGTCTTGCATGATGAAGGTCACCAGCACGATGCCCACGACGATGCCGAGCAGTACCAGGAGGAGCCGCTTGACGTTGACCGGGTGGAAGTCGGGCTCGGATCCAACGTGCTCCAGGTAGCGGCTCATCGCGAAGTAGTTGAGAATGCCGACGACGAGTCCGCCGGCGCATACCGCGAACGCCGCGTGCCATCCGACCTTGACCGCGATTAGCGGTGTCGCGAGCTGCGACAAGGTCGATCCGACATTGACGGCCATGTAGTACATGGTGAACGCACTGTCGATCTTCGCCGGGTCGCCCTCGTAGATCTTGGACACCATGTTGGCGGGGTTCGCCTTGAAGATGCCTCCGCCGACCGCTACGAGACCGAGCGCGGGAAACAGCAGCCCGGGGTGGTCTGGAATCGCCAGCCCAACGTACCCGAACGCGAGGATCACCGCACCGAGGACCATCGTGCGGCGGCTGCCGAGCAGCTTGTCGCCGATCCAGCCGCCGACGGCTGGGACGGTGTAGGCGAGGGCCGCGAACGCGCCGAACGTGAGGTTGGCGCGGTCGTCGGTGTAGCCCAGGCGCTGCACCATGAACAGCACGATGACTGCTGTCATGCCGTAGTAGCCGAACCGCTCCCACATCTCGATGAGGAAGAGGGTCGTGAAGCCCTTGGTCCGCGATGGCGCCTGCGCCTCGGTCGTCATGGGTATCCTCGGATTGTTTGAGTCTCGGTAGCCGGCGGGGTTGACACCCCTCATTGTTCCCTGCAAGAGTCCACGGCGCTACTGGGGTACTAGCTATCTCATCCCTGAGAATTCCGCCATGATTGCTTTCGATGACCCGTCACTCGTCCTCAAGGGGACCCGCGTCGTGGAGCGGTTCCTCGACTACGTGCGCCTGGACACCCAGTCGGACGAAACGAGCGAGACCTGTCCGAGCACGGCCAGGCAACTCGAGCTGGCCCGCAAGCTGGTGGACGAGCTCAAAGCGCTCGGGCTCCGCGGTGTGGGAAGAGCCGAGGTTGCCATGGACGAGAATGGATACGTCCTGGCCGAGCTTCCCGGTACCGTCCCGGGGCGCTTAGGCCTCTGCGCGCACATCGACACCGCGCCCGCGTTCACCGGTACCGGCGTGAGCCCGCAGCTGGTAGAGCACTACGATGGCAAAACCATCGCCGTGGGCAACGGCGTCTTCATCGATCCCGCCGATACCCCCGAGCTCAAGGAATGCGTCGGCGACACGATCATCATCACCGATGGCCGCACCCTGCTCGGTGCCGACGACAAGGCCGGCATCGCGGCCATCATGGGCGCGCTGGAGATCCTCACGCAGCGGCCCGAGGTCCGGCGGCCCACGCTCCGCGTCTGCTTCAACCCCGACGAGGAGATCGGCCGCGGCGCCGACCGCTTCCCGCTGGAGCGCTTCGACTGCCCCGTGGCCTTCACCATCGACGGGAGCTTCACAGGCGAGATCAACGTGGAGACCTTCTCCGCCGACAAGGCCGTGGTCTCCTTCACTGGCGTCTCGGTGCACCCCGGCACGGCGCGAGGCAAGATGGTGAACGCCCTCACCTGGATGGGAAAGCTGCTGGACCGGCTGCCCATGGGCGAGGCGCCCGAGTGCACCGAGGGCCGGGAAGGCTTCTACCACCCCGTCTCGGCGGCGGGCGACGCCGCGTCCTGCACGCTGCAGCTCATCCTCCGGGACTTCGACACCAAAGTGCTGGAGGAGCGCGGCCGCAGGCTGGAACGGATGTGCGCCGGGCTCATGGCCGAGGAGCCGCGTCTCAAGGTGAAGGTCGAGATCAGCAAGCAGTACCGGAATATGTACGACGTGCTGCGCCGCCATCCCGACGTGGCGAAGAAGCTGGAGGACGCGGTGCGCGCCGCGGGGATGACGCCGAGGCTGACACCCATCCGCGGCGGGACGGATGGCTCGCGTCTGACCGAGCTGGGCATGCCGACACCCAACATCTTCGCCGGAGGCGTCAACTTCCATGGCCCCTCGGAGTGGATCTCGACCCGCGTGCTGGCCCAGTCGGCATGTACCATCCTGAATCTCGTGCAGCTCTTCGTCGAAGGGCCGTGAGGGAGCGCGTTGATCCCGCGGGTCAGGCTCTCACGGCGAGAGGGTCATCCGCCTCGGCCGGGATGAGAATGTGGCGGCCCCAGATCGCGGCCGCCGCCACCAACAGGGTCGAGACGCCCACGACACCGGTATGGAGCAGCCAGAAGCTAGCCGCATCCATCCTCTCGAGCAGCCCGCCCAAACGCCCTACCGCGAGGTTGGAGAGGAAATAGATCGTGTAGAACACGCCGATCATCAGGCTCTGCACCGCTCGGGGGGCCGCCCGGGAATAGAGCGAGAGCCCAAGCGGGGCCACCAGCGCGAACCCGATTTCGTTGACGACCTCGAAGCCACCCCCCCAGGCCGGCGAGATCCGCCCACCGCCGCCCCGCTGCAGCAGGCTCGCAATAGCGTAGGAGCCAGGGTCATGAACCCGGCGCCGATGGTGATTTTCACCAGGTCGTCGGGCTCCTGCCAGCGCCGGCTGTAGGCGCGCCAGAACACGATGGCCAGCGCCACGCAGATGCTGCTGATCAGGGCGTCGAGCGAGAGGAGCCAGGTGACCGGCATGGCGAAGCCGGCGAGATGCAGCTCGAAGTTGGCCTCTCCCCAGACGATGAAGGCGTTGAACATCTGCTCATTCCCGACCATCACGCCGCCGAGGGGAGGCAACAGCAGGACCAGGAGGAGCAGGGCTCTCCACTCGCGAGGCGTCAACCGGCCGACCGCCGGTCCTGCCCCATGAGATCGGCGTTCCAACGAAGGCAGCCACCGCCGGCCGCTCAGGTAGGTAGTGAGCCCGATCAGCATGCCCACGCCTGCCGCGCCAAAGCCGTAGTGCCAGCCTACCTTCTCGCCGAGGGTGCCGCAGACCAGCGGCGAGATGATCACCGATGTACTGATTGCCAGTTGGAAGATTTGATAGGCCGTGGCGCTGCGGAGATCACCCCGGTCGTAGAGGCCGCCGACCTGGCTCGCGATGTTGCCCTTGAAGCAGCCGACGCCAATCAGGAGAAGGGTGATCGCGGGAAGAAAGCTCGCCTCGAATGCCATCAGGAAATGGCCCAGCGCCATGAAGATGGCGCCGATGGTCACCGTGAAGGTTCGATTGAGCCACCGGTCGGCAAGCAGGCCACCGAACAGTGGCGTCAGGTAGACAAGCCCGGAGTAGATGCCGAAGATCTGCGACGCCAGCGCGGCCGACGAGAGGGGCCCGGTGACCGACTCGATTGCCCGCCGCGCCGCTTCAAAGCCGAACACCCGATCGACGTGCTCGAGCAGAAGGAGATAGTGGACCAGGTACAGGACCAGGAGGGACTGCATCCCGAAGTAGCTGAACCGTTCCCACCCTTCGGCCGCGCACAGATAGATGAGACCGCGCGGATGGCCGAAGATCTCGGCCGACCTCCGGGCTTCGGAAGGAGCGGGCTCGGACACTCGGGGTTCCTCCGATGGCATTGGAGAATCGGGCGCACAGCACGACCCATCAAGACGCACGCGCGTGGTTTGGTGGAGCAACGGGCCGCAGCGGTACGTGGCCCGCCACACCGCGGTTCAGGCGTCCTTCGATTGGCTGGGCGCCTGGTGAACGAGCACTCGACGATGAGGGAGTCCAAGAGGGACGGAACTCGGCCGGGAGCTCGGCCTCCAACCTCCAGACAATCAGCGATTTGCGGTGCAACGCTACGATGTCAAAGCATCCGAGGCAAGCCGGATTCTGTTCCCGCGAGTGGTTGTGTGGAAGGGCGCGGGTTGGGCCCGAGGCTAGTCCGCCCGCAGCGCGATGAGTGGATCCACCTTTGCAGCCCGGCGAGCGGGCAGCGCGCTCGCCGCCACAGCGACGCCCACCAGGAGGACAGCCGCGCCGAGCAGGAAGAGCCGGCTCTGCCCCGCCAGTCCGAATAGTTCGGCGGCGATCGCCCTCCCTCCGCCGAACGCCAGCGGCGCGCCGACGAGGACGCCGATCCCCACGAGGACGAGCCCCTGCTTGAGCACCATCCAGACGACGCTCGACGGCGCCGAGCCGAGCGCCATGCGCACACCGATCTCCCGGGTGCGTTGGCTGACCTGGTAGGCCACCACGCCGTACAGTCCGATCGCCGCGAGAACCAGCGCCACCGCCCCGAACAGCGTGGCAAGGTCGGCCGTCAGGATCTCGCGGTTGAGCGTGGCGTCCATCGACGCCTCGATCGCCTCCGGACCATCGACCCGCACCCCCGGGACCTCGGCGAGCACCGCATTGCGGACCGACGACGTTACCGCGCGGTCATCGCCGATGGTGTGCACGGTGAGGGTGAGCACGGCCAAGTGACCGAACACGGGGATCTGGTCGAACTGAGCCAGCGGCACATACACCATCGGGGATGCCGGCTGCCTCGGGTCGTTGTAGCGCGCATCGCCTGCCACGCCCACGATCTGCATGAGAATGGTGTCCGCCCCGGCGACCGCGCGGATGGTGGTCCCGAGCGGGTTGCGGCCGCGGATGTACTGCCGAACGAAGGCTTCGTTGACGATCGCCACCTTCTGGCCGGCGGCTCCATCGTCGGGCGTGAACTCCCGGCCCATCCTGAGTCCGATTCCGAGCGTGGAGAAGAATCCGGGGGTCACAGGGTCGAACCAGTGTCCCATCCTTTCGTCACGGCTCGGCGTGTAGCCTTCAACCGCGACCGTCCAGTCGATTCTGCGACCCCCGAAGCCGGGCACCGCCTCCGACAGCGCGGCCGACCGCACGCCCGGAATCCGCTCGGCGCGGGTCAGCAGTCGCTCCGAGACGGCGCCGAGGCCATCGCTCTCGTAAGACGTACCTCGACTGTCGAGCTCGATGCTTACCCTGCGGTCGGTGGCGAAGCCCCCATCCACGTTGCGCAGGTTGCGCAGGGTCGCCACGAACAGCCCGGCGCCGTTGAGCAGGACCAGCGCGAGGGCCACCTGCGCCACGACCACGCTCCGATCGAGCAGGCCGGAGCGAGGTGCGGCATGCGAATGCCCCCCCTCCTTGAGCGCCGCGACCGAGTTGGTGCGCGCGGCGCGCCAGGCCGGGACGGCGCCGAACAGCAGCACCGAGACGACGGCCACCACGGCGGTGAAGCCGAGAACCTCTCCGGTAAGCTGAAGCCCGACACGATCAACGATGGGACCCGGCAGGCGGTGCGCGATCAGCCGAAGCGCCCAGTCGGCCATCAGCAATCCGGCCAGTGCGCCAATCGCCGCCAGCACACCGCTCTCCACAAACATCTGCGCCGCGAGGCGGCGACGGGAGGCCCCGAGGGAGAGGCGAACTGCCAGCTCGCGCTGCCGCGCCGAGGCGCGCGCGAGCAGCAGGGTGGCGATGTTCGCGCAGGCCGCGAGCAGGACGATGGCCGCGGCGCCCAGCAGCTCGAGCAGCAGGCGGCTAAACATGGCGTGGATGTCGAACTTGAAGCTTGGGATGCCGTGCTCGATGCTCGTCAGCCCGGTACCCGAACCATTGGAGGTGTCGGTCGCGCAGCACGAGCGATACGCTGCGTTCATCATCTCGGCGACGCGCGGCGCAGCGGATGGATCGGTGAGTCGCCCCACGATCTGCAGGGTCGCCGAATCCGCGGCCGCCGCCTCGACCGAGCTACCACCCAGGAGCGGAAGGCTGCTCAACGGGACCGCCGCATCGAACGACCCCGGGTACCCGAGCCCCTGATACGCCCTCGGCGCCACGCCGATGACGGTGAAGGGGGTCGCGCCCATCGTGATGGCGCTCCCGATGGCTCCGGGCGCCCGGTCGAACAGCTGTTCCCACAGAGCGTCGGAGATCACGGCGACGGGGGCGTGGCTGCGTTCGTCCTCGGGCGCGATCAACCGCCCTACGACCGGCCGGAGGCCGATGGTCGAGAAGTAATTCCCCTCCACCGCGTCCACGCCCGCCGAGCCGCGAAAGCCGCCGGCGGCGATCGGGACGTAGGCCGCGCCACCAAGTGCCGTGATGTCCGTGAACCCCGGGCTCTGCCGCAGGGCCTGGTACTCGTTATAGGAAAAGAGGTCGTTCGGCCAGTCGGGGCCGCTATGCTGTACTTCGACCAGCTGCTCCGGGTGGGTCACCGGCAACGGCTGGAGCAGGATCGAATAGATGAGGCTGAAGATTGCCGAGTTGGCGCCGATGCCGATGGCTAGCGACACGACGGTCACGCTGGTGAAAACGGGCGATCGCAGGAGGTTCCGCGTCGCGTAGCGCAGGTCCTGACCCAGGGCGTCGAGCCAGCCCAGCGGAGTCATCCGGCGAGTCTCTTCCATGTAGTAGGCCTGGCTGCCGAAGCGAGCCCGGGCATGCGCGGCCGGGTCGTCCTGTTCCGGGAATTCCTGCGCCCCGAGCTCGAGGTGGTGGCGGAACTCCTCGTCCATCTCGCGGTCGAAGTCGCGGCGCCGAAGCAGGGGACGGAGCCGGTGCCGGAAGGCGTCGAAGAGGGACATGGGAGGCAGCGCCTCGCGCTCAGGCCCGTCCCAGCACCCGGGAGATCGCCAGCGACAGCTCGTCGAAGGCGGAGATCTTCTGGCCGAGGCGTTTGCGCCCTGAGGCGGTGATCGTGTAGTAGCGCGCGCGGCGGCCGGTGGGCGACCTGGCCCACGCCGAGGTGACCCAGCCCTCGCGCTGCAGCCGCTCGAGGGCGGGATAGAGCGACCCCTGTTCCATCCGGAGCAGCTCATTCGAGGACCGTTCGATGTGGCGGGCGATGGCGTAGCCGTGCAGCCGCCCGAGGGTGAGCGTCTGGAGGATGAGCAGGTCCATCGTTCCGGCGAGGAGCTCGGTGCGGGTTCTGCGCTTGGCCGGCATGACAGGTAGGATGGCTTCCTATCTATAGGAAGTCAAGCTACCTATGAGCAGCCAGCCAGTCCCCGCGGCCGGCATCGCGGGCGGGCGGCCTCGAGGATTGCGGCCTCGGCCGCCATGGGCTATACCTGCGCTCCATTCCGCGCCATTGATCCGGAAACGCTCGATGATCCCTTCAACTAGACTGCAGCGACTGGTCGCGGGCGTGGCGGCTCTGCTCTGCGCCACGACCGGAGCGGTCACGGCACAGGCCCACCGATCCGTGGATCTGGGGGCCGCCAGATCCCTGATCGCCCGGGTAGTCCCGAGGAGCGCCGCCCAGTTCGACGTGGCCGCGATCCCGGACAGCGCTGGCCGCGACCTGTTCGAAGTGGACTCCCGAGGCGGGAAGATTATGCTCCGGGGCTCGTCCGGCGTGGCCATCGCCTCCGCGCTCAACTGGTACCTGGAGCACGTCGCCGCCGTCAACGCTTCGCTTCCACTCACGCCGATCGTGCTCCGCATGCCGCTTCCCCGCGTGCCGGTCCCGGTGCGGATCACGACGCCGTACCGCATCCGCTACTTCTTCAACTATTGCACCTTCTCCTACTCGATGGCGTGGTGGAACTGGAACGACTGGCAGCGGATGATCGACTGGATGGCGCTCAAGGGGATCAACGCCCCGCTCGCCGTCACCGGGCAGGAGGGGGTTTGGCGACTGGTGCTCGGCGACCTCGGACTGAGCCATCAGCAGGTCGCCGACTTCCTGGTCGGGCCGGCCTACCTGCCCTGGGGCTGGATGGCGAACATCGATGGTCTCGGCGGGCCGCTTCCCGACAGTTGGATCGACAGCCACATCACGCTGGAGCAGCAGATCCTCGCCCGGGAGCGGTCGCTCGGGATGACACCGGTGCTGCAGGGCTTCACCGGGCACGTGCCTCAGTCAATCACCCAGGTATACCCCGGCGCGGTCATCCACCAGACGGGCAACTGGTCCGCGGGCTTCTCCGGCACCTGGTTCCTCGATCCCCAGGACTCGCTCTTTCAGCTCATCGGCCGCCGGTTCATCGAGCGCCAGACCGAGCTGTTCGGCACCGACCACCTGTACGCCGCCGATCCGTTCAACGAAATCAATCCGCCGTCCAATGACTCGACCTTTCTGGCGGGAATGGGCCGCGCCATCTACGCCGCGATGCAGTCGGGTGACAGCCGGGCTACCTGGGTCATCCAGGCCTGGTTCCTCGTCTATGGAGCGAAGTTCTGGCAGGACC
>Ga0335081_10020775_pt1 | contig 10618 bp, 6 predicted proteins | sample Lox_Sample_35_FD_206713 | JGI IMG/M metagenome (GOLD analysis project Ga0335081, IMG submission 206713) | Soil microbial communities from Loxahatchee National Wildlife Refuge, Florida, United States - Lox_Sample_3.5 | ecosystem: Environmental > Terrestrial > Soil > Wetlands | place: USA: Florida... | reverse complement strand
AGTTTTCAGTAATAAATTTGATGAGGCCTGCGCCCCCGCGAGGGATGATGACATCGACGAGGCCGCGCGCTTTGACTAGATCGCGCACTGATTGGCGGGTGCTGGAATCGAGGAGTTCGATTGCTCCGTCTGGAACGCCGAGAACCTCACACATGATCTCGACCAGACAGCGGTTGCTGCGGGTAGCCTCTTTGCCGCCGCGCAGAGCGATGGCGTTGCCGGTCTTCAGCGCAAGCACCGCGGTATCGACGGTGACGTTTGGGCGGGACTCATAGATGATGCCGATGACGCCCAGCGGCACACGGACTTTGCGGATGTGCAGACCGTTGGACTTGGTCCATTCGGCGAGCGTTTGACCGATCGGATCGGGCAAGTTTGCGACTTCGCGTACGCCGCGAGCGATCTCCTTGATTCGTGACGGCATCAGCAATAGCCGGTCGCGCATCGCACCCTCGAGACCGGAGAGTTCGATGTCCGCGCGATTCGCCGCCAGAATGCTCTTTTCGTTGGCCTCGATAGCATCGGCGATGGCGAGTAGCAGCGCGTTCTTCTCCTCGGTCGACAACTGCGCCAGCTTCATAGACGCCGCGCGAGCACGCAGTAGTTTTTCCTGAGTCGAGACGGCGTTTGTGATCGTGGGAGCCATCAGCTTGTTTTTTGCGGCGGAAAATAGGTTCCGATCTTTCGAGCCACGCCCAGCGTAATGGCTTGAGGGTGGCGGCCATTTACGATGGCGACATGAACTCCGCCTTCGCTAGCATTCCTGGCGGCGCGTATCTTCGAAATCATGCCGCCGCGGCCGAGCGAACTCTTGCCGTTGCACTGTGCTTCGAGCGCCGGGGTCAGCCTGCGAATCACGCGCTGCAGGCGAGGTTTCTTGCGGCCGTTGGGCACCATGAATCCGTCGACGTTGGTGAGCAGCAGCAGCCAGTCTGCTCTTACCGCCGTCGCCAGCAGCGAACTCAATTCATCGTTGTCGCCGAACGCTCCCTCGAGTTCGCGCACCGAAACGCTGTCGTTTTCATTCACGATGGGAACGACGCCAAGAGCCAGAAGTTCACCCAGCGTATTCTGCAGGTTGCGGTAGCGCACCGGAGAAGTAAAGTCGTCGCTGGAAAGGAGCAACTGCGCAACAACCTTTTTGCCGAAGAACAAGCGCTCGTAGGTGTGCATCAGCTTGCTTTGGCCGACCGCGGCGCATGCCTGCATTCGCGGAACATCGCTCGGACGCTTCTCTAAGGCAAGCCCCGACATGCCGGCAGCGATCGCTCCCGACGTCACGATCAGATACTCGTTCTTCGAAAGATCGAATTGATCCACCATTCCGCGGAGCAAATTGATATCGATCTGCCCCCGGGGAGCAATGAGACTGGTGCCGACTTTGATCACAATACGCATCGTTGTTAGTGCTGGCCGGGAGATTCCTTGCATTCGCTAACCGCAATCGCTCGATGGGAGCGCGCGGCGACCCGGCGGGAAAGGGACAACCTCTCTATCCTGCCGTTAGAATGGCTTATTTGGCAAGGTAAAAACCTGCCGCCACTTTTTCTATGCCTGCCACCAACGCGACCAGCCGCTTTTCCGATCGAGTCGAAAACTACATTCGCTATCGGCCGGGGTATCCGGTCGAAGCGCTAACCGCGTTGAAGAACGACTGCGAGTTCGCACCCTCGCACGTCATTGCAGATATAGCATCGGGCACGGGAATCTGGACGCGCAGCCTGTTGGAGAATGGCAACGCGGTCTTTGGTGTCGAGCCCAACGTCGACATGCGCCATGCCGGTGAGCGATTGCTGGCTGATTTTCCGAAGTTCACGAGCGTGGCGGGCACGGCCGAGGCTACGACACTTCCGGATCAGAGTGTCGATTTCGTGATGGCGGCACAGGCGGCGCATTGGTTCGATCGCGCACGATCGCGGCAGGAGTTTGTTCGCATCCTGAAACCCGGTGGATACCTGGTGCTTCTGTGGAATGAACGCGAGACCGATACGACTCCGTTTCTTCGCGACTACGAGCATCTGCTTCTGACCTACGGCACGGACTACGAAGACGTGCGTCATGAGCGGACCACGGATGCCGTGAATCAGTTCTTCGATCCGGCACTCTATCGTGAGCGAGTATTTCCGATGCGACAGGAATTTGACTATGCCGGGCTGGAGGGCCGGCTGTTGTCTTCTTCCTATGCGCCTGGGCCCGGGCATCCAGAGCATGAGGCGATGTTGCGGGAATTGCGGCGCATCTTTGACGTGCGGGTGGTTGGTGGGCGCGTCAGCTTCGATTACAAGACGCGGCTGTACTTTGGCCAAATTACCGCCCGTGAATAACAAAAGTTGTCGACCACGAAGTACACGAAGGCACGCGAACGAAGTTGTTGCATAACACTCTCAGCTCTCTCCGAGGTTTCATGCCTGACGAAAAATCCTTTCACATGACGCCGGAAGAGTTCCGGCGCTACGGTCATGCGGTCATCGATTGGATCGCCGACTACCAATCCCGCGTCGAGTCATTTCCCGTACTGTCGCAAGTAAAGCCCGGGCAGATTCGGGCATCCCTGCCGGCGCAGCCCCCGGCCCAGGGAGAAGCCTTTGAGGCGGTGCTGAAAGACGTTGAGCGCCTCATTTTGCCGGGCGTCACACACTGGCAGTCGCCCAACTTCTTTGCGTACTTTCCATGCAATGCCTCCGGGGCGGGAATCTTGGGCGACTTGGTCTCTTCCGGACTGGGCGTGCAGGGCATGCTGTGGTCGACGAGTCCAGCGTGCACAGAACTTGAAACCCACGTGATGGACTGGCTGGTTGGGATGCTGGGTCTGCCGGAGAAGTTTCTGTCATCGAATACAGGCGGCGGGGTCATTCAGGATACGGCTTCGAGTGCGGCGCTCTGCGCGCTTCTCGCGGGGCGCGAGCGCGCTACGGGATATGCCAGCAACAAGAAGGGCTGCGATGGACGCCTCGTCGCTTATTGTTCGACCCAGACCCATTCGTCGCTGGAGAAAGCGGCGATGATCTCGGGAATCGGCGTAGACAATCTCCGGCTGATTGAAGTCGATGACAAATTCGCGATGAAACCGGACGCGTTGGCGCGGCAGATCGACACGGATCGTGCTGCCGGGCTGGCTCCTTGTTTTGTTTGCGCAACCATCGGTACGACTTCCTCGAATGCGATGGACCCACTGGCCGCGATCGGCGAGGTCTGCCGGAAGAACAATCTCTGGCTGCATGTGGACGCGGCCATGTCGGGGACCGCTATGATCTGTCCTGAGTTTCGCTGCCTGCAAAACGGCGTCGAGTTGGCTGACAGTTACAACTTCAATCCACATAAATGGATGTTCACCAACTTTGACTGCAACTGTTTCTGGGTGGCTGACCGCAAGGCCCTGATTCAGACGTTGAGTATCCTGCCGGAATACTTGCGGAATCAGGCGACGGAGTCGGGCGCGGTAATCGACTATCGTGACTGGCACATTCAGCTTGGGCGGCGATTTCGGTCACTGAAACTGTGGTTCGTAATCCGGCACTATGGTATCGAGGGATTGCAGCACCACATTCGCAAACATGTGCAGTTGGCGCAGCAGTTCGCGGAATGGGTGCGCAACGACGATCGCTTTGAACTGGCTGCACCGGCGCCGCTGAACCTGGTCTGCTTCCGTCACCGACGTGGAGATGCAGCCAATCAGAGAATTATGGAGCGGCTGAACCGCAGTGGAGACATGTTCCTCACGCATACGAAGTTGACTGGGAAGCTGACGCTTCGGATGTCGATTGGGCAGACCCACACAAAAGCGCGACACGTGGAGAACGCTTGGAACAGAATCAGGCAGGAGGCGGATCGTGTGGAGGCGATGAAATGACTTGTCGACGCGGTTTGCGCGCCTCTTTGAAGGTGGCGGTCTTGGTCTCGTGGTTGATTCTTCCGGCTTTCCTCGAGGCGGCGACAGTTTCTGGAACAGTGAAAGATCCGTCCGGCGCGGTAATTGCGGATGCGCGAATCGAGATCAGCGGCGGTGATCTCGCTCAGCCGATTCAACTCATCTCAGACGGACTCGGCAAGTTCGCATCGCCCGATCTCAAGCCTGGGAAGTACCTGGTTCGCGTAAGCCGCGACGGCTTTGAGCCTCAGGAAAAAACGATCGATCTTACGGCCGCAATCGAACTCGAACTCACGTTGGCCATCGCGCGGCAGCAGACCAATATTGAAGTGACGGGGAAGGCACTCGCAAATTCTGACCCGGTGTATCGTCAACTGCGCAACGTCGGTGTTGGCGAGACCTTCAGCTTCGACAATTTCACATTGAACTACGACGTCGCGACCTTTGAATTTCAAAAGGGCACGTTGACCTGGCTGAAACCGGTCGAGGGTGTTTCCACCGGCGCGATTTTTGTTGGAGAGGGACACTTCCACCTCAAGGCGGTCACGAGCCTTGATGCCCACGAAATCAATCGTCGAACCGGGGCGGACGAGGTCGACGAGGACTTCACTGAAGTGGTGTTTCGCTTTACCAGAGACGAACGCATGAAACTCATGCCCGGGGCGAAGGATTCCGTTGAGTCGTCGACCGTCGCCGACGGAGCGTTCGCGCATTGGAAGGAGCGAATGCGCCACCGGAGAGAGTTTCCGCTCGGCTTCACCGAAGCCATTCTCCATTCAGAGAGCATGGACAACGTCGATGCCGACGTACTTGCCGCTGTCTACAATCCTGCGCACCCTGCGTTCTTCAATGCTTACATCGTTGGCAAGAAGCACAGGGACCTTCGCTTCTTCGTCAGGACTCGGGTAGGCGCTTTGCGGCAAATGGAATCCGCGGAGGAAGTCGCGCTCATCAACTATGACCCTGAGGGAATGAGCGATGGCATCTGGTACTTGTCGCACCTGAAATCGGAATACGTAAATCGAACCGCTAGCTCCCTGGAGGACTCGCGGCTGTTTGCGACCCGCCGTTACAAGATTGAAACGGTCATCGCCAAGAACGAGCACCTTTTCAGCAGCGCCACGATCACTTTCGAGCCGCTGATTTCCGGAGAGCGGGTTATGAAGTTTGGCCTGCTGCCGAATCTCCGTGTAACCCGGGTCCTGGATGCGCAAGGACAGGAAATTCACTTTATTCAGGAGAGCCGCAAGGAGGACGGATCGTTTTATGTGGTGCTGCCGCAAGCATTGCCCGTGGGCAAGGAGTCGTCGATCACTGTAGAGTACTCCGGAGATAAGGTGCTCGATCACGCTGGGGAAGGCAGCTTCTACGTTCGTGCGCGAGAATCGTGGTACCCGAATCTGAATGGGTTTGGAGAACACGTGCTGTACGACCTGACGTTTAAGGTGCCGCGTAGGTACAAGGTCGTCAGCGTGGGCAGGCTGAAGGACGAATCCATCGAGCAAGAGTTCGCGGTCAGTCACTGGGTGACGCCGATTCCGGTGGCGGTCGCTGGGTTCAACTACGGCGACTACAAGATGATGGAAATGCCCGACGAGATCACCGGATACAAGATCTCGGGCTACTACCTCACAGAACTCCCCGACAACCTGCGGCGGTTTTCGGCGCTGCGGTCGATGGCGCCCGGCGGCATGACGAAATATGCGCTGGAGCAGGCACGTGCGCAACTCCAGATTTGTACACACTATTTTGGCAAGAGTCCGTACGAAGACGTCTATATCACCGAGCAGCCGGATTTCAATTTCGGGCAATCATGGCCGAATCTCGTTTTTCTGCCGATTTCTGCTTACACAGATTCGACCCAGCGCTGGATGCTCTTTGGCCACATCAACAACCGGTTCAGCGGTTTCGTGCAGGAAGTTACGCCGCACGAGGTCGCGCATCAGTGGTGGGGGCACACCGTTGGCTGGGCGTCGTATCACGACCAATGGTTGTCCGAGGGATTCGCGGAATTCTCCGCCGGCCTGTTTCTACAGTTAGCAGTGGGAAAGAACTGGCGTGGGGACTATCTGGAATTTTGGGAGCGGCTGCGGCAGCGCATTCTCGAGAAGAACAACTTTGGTTTTGCGCCGAACGATGCCGGACCGCTGTGGATGGGAACGCGGCTGATTGCTCCGAAAACAGAAAATGGCTATCAGAATGTCACTTATCCCAAAGGCGCCTATGTACTGCAAATGGTGCGCTCGATCATGTACAGCCAGGACGACGGTGACAAACCTTTCATCGATATGATGCACGACTTCGTTGACAGCCACCGTGACCGTCCGGCCTGCACCGAGTCATTCAAAGCGATCGTTGAAAAGCACATGAGCAAGATCATGGACCTGCAGGGCAACCATCGCCTGGATTGGTTTTTCAATGAGTGGGTGTATGGCACCGAGATCCCGAAATATCACTTCGAGTATCAAGTCACTCCCGCTGATAATGGCAAGGCGAAGCTGCACATGACGCTCACGCAGAGCGAAGTGAGCGATAAGTTTGCGATGCTGGTGCCGATCTTTGCGGATTTCGGGAATGGCTGGGCACGAATCGGTCAACTTGGAATCGGAGGCAGCACGACACGAACCGCGGATGTGATCTTGCCGAGCACACCGAAAAAAGTGGCATTAAACGCGTTCAAGGAAATCCTGGAGCGGTGACTGGGTCACACCAGAGATGGTCAGCCCAGAGACAGACTTAATCTGCGGGCACGGGCGCAGGGCGTTGAACGGCAGTCGCCTTTGTACCGGCGGAAACATCTGCGGGCGTCTCGATCCACTTGCGCACTTCGGGTAGCACTGCGCGCATAGCCGCTTCGCCAACCCTGATCAGATCGTTAGCACGCTTGAAATCGTCATAGGCGAAGCCGGCGACGTCGGGTTCAATAATCAGATCGGCTGCGCCTCTCCACAAACCTGCCATGGCGTCTTGCGCGATGGCGAAAGACTGTCCAATCACATCGAAAAGATTGCGCGGAGGTCCGCCATTTGACCAAGTGCCCTTTAAATGCACAGCGATCACGCGGTCCGCACCCATTTCGCGCACGGGACGCGTCGGAACCGGATGGGACAGCATTCCATCGATGTAATAGCGGCCGCGAATCTCAACCGGTAAAAACATCCCAGGATAAGCGCAGCTTGCGCGGACCGGATCAATCACCGAACCGGAGTGGAAGACCACTCCCTCGCCGGTATTGAAATCGGTAGCCGTTACGCCGAGAGGAATTCTTAGATCCTCGAAGTTCTTGCACTTCAAAGTTTGCGTCAGATACGAAATCATGCGGTCATTGGAGGCAAAGCCGCAGCGGGAAAGCGTCCAACGGGCGAAGCTGGTGAAACGCGTTTTACGCGCGACTTCTTCCATCTCCGCGGGAGTGAGTCCACTGCAATAACAGGCGCCGATCAAGGCTCCAACACTTGTACCGGTGATAACGCGGACCGGAATACCTTCTTGTTCGAGGACTTTCAGGACGCCGATGTGGGCGATGCCGCGGGCAAAGCCTCCGCCGAGAGCGACACCAATCGCGGAAACACGCGGCGCAGGAACTGGAGCAGCCTTGCGGGAGATCTCCCGTCCAAAGGCTTGCACCGACCGAATGATCTTCCCGAGGTGCTTCAAAACAAACCCCACATCTCTAGCCCTATCGGCTACAAGGGCTAAACCCCACTCTAGTAAATAAGATGCCACAATCGCACATTAAGCTGTAACGGCACGAGCGTGCCATGCTGCGATTACGGCCGGCGAGGTAACTAGTTACTGTCAGGGCAGCAGGCAGGTGACGAAGTTCCTGTATTCCTGCTAACTTGCGGACAGTATGGTGCGAGAGATCTCAGCCGGCGGAGTCGTGATTCGGAAGCAGGACGGGGCTTGGTGGATAGCCGCCATCGAGTTGCCGGGAGACTCTGCCGCAATCAAAGCGTCCTCGAGACGCGCCGTCCGGCCGAAGGGTAAGGCCGTTTTATGTCTCCCAAAAGGACTGGTCGATCCTGGAGAGAAAGCGCTGGACGCGGCGCTGCGTGAGGTGCGCGAAGAGACCGGGATTACCGGGGCACCGATTACGAAGCTCGCCGACATCAAATACATGTACGTCCGGACCTGGGGAGACGGCGAACGGGTATTCAAGATCGTCAGTTTTTATCTGCTGCGCTACGAGTCGGGCGAGATCGACAACATTTCTGACGACATGCGAATCGAGGTGGCATGCGCGAAATGGGTACGCCTGGCGGATGCGCCAAAACTGCTGGCCTATCGCGGCGAAAAGCAGATGGCGCGGCAGGCTCTGGAATATGTCGAGGCCCACGCCGACTTGCACGCTGAAAAGCTGTGACTACGGGCGTGTGACTGCGGGTCTGGATAAATTTCATCCATGCGATTAGTATTGCCAGTTCAAAAAGTCCCGGGCGGGACGGGCCCGATGTCATCTTTCCTTGCACGCCTACCGTTTTCTCCTTCTCCTCAGTGATCACGACGGATTTATTCTCGAGGCATGATTATGAAGCGCATCAATAAAGTCGCCATCCTGGGCGCCGGAACCATGGGTGCCCGCATCGCTGCGCACTTTGCCAATGCCGGCGTTCCCAGCTACCTGTTCGATATTGTTCCCCCTGATGCGGATGCTCCAGCGCGAAACAAGATTGCCGCCGCCGGACTCGATGCGGCGAAAAAATCGAAACCGGCGGCGTTTATGGAGCCGTCTTTGGCTCGCTTCGTTACGATCGGCAACTTCGACGACGATCTGAACAAGCTGGCTGACGTCGATTGGATCATCGAGGCAGTGGTTGAAAATCTCGAGATCAAGCGATCGTTGCTGCGGAAAGTTGAGGCGATTCGCAAGCCGGGAACCATCGTCACCACGAATACCAGCGGCCTGCCTGTCGGCAAGATTGCCGAAGGATTCTCCGACGACTTCCGGTGGGCGTGGTTTGGGACACACTTCTTCAATCCGCCTCGTTACATGCGGTTGTTGGAAATCATCCCCACTCCTGAGGCGGATCGCGCCGCGATGGATGCGGTCGCTCACTTCTGCGATGTACGGCTCGGAAAAGGCGTAGTCGTCGCAAAAGATACGCCGAACTTCATCGGCAACCGCATTGGAACGTTCTCTGTGCTGAACGTAATCCGGCTCATGCAGGAGATGGGCCTGACGATCGAGGAGGTCGACGCGCTTACCGGACAGGCTGTCGGATGGCCGAAGTCGGCGACCTTCCGCACGATTGACCTCGTGGGACTCGACATTCTCGGCCACGTCGTCGGAAACATGACTACCAACGTTCACGATGAGCGCAGCGATTTAAAACTGCCGGATTTCTTCGGCCAGATGCTGCAGAAGAAGTGGCTGGGAGATAAAACCAAGGGCGGCTTCTACAAGAAAGTGAAGGGCGGCGATGGCAAGGAAGACGAGCGCATGGCCCTCGATTGGAAGACGCTCGAATATCATCCGCGCCAGAAGCCAAAGTTCGCCGCGCTCGATATGGCGAAGAATGTGGAAGACACCGGTGCCCGGCTGCGGATGCTGCTGGGCCTCGACGGCGCTGGGCCGCAGAAAGGCGACAAAGCCGGAGCATTTCTGTGGGCGGCACTGAGCGACCTATGGACGTATTCGGCGAACCGGGTGCCGGAGATTTCGAATTCCGTGGTTGAGATCGACCGCGCGATGCGGCTCGGCTTCAACTGGGAACTCGGACCGTTTGAACTGTGGGATGCGGCCGGCGTTGAGGCCACGGTAGCCCGCATGAAAAAAGAAGGCAAGCCGGTCGCTGCCAATGTGGAACGGCTGCTCGCTTCGGGGCAGAAATCCTGGTACATCGAAGATCCGAAGTCGCCTGCGGGACGCAAGTATTGGGAAATGGGGACGGAGAGTTGGGAGCCGATTCAGGTTCCCGGCGGCGTGTGGTCGGTGACCGTCGCCAAAAAATCGAATGGTGTGGTGAAAAAAAATTCCGGCGCTTCCCTGGTCGATTTGGGCGATGGCGTGGCGTGCCTCGAGTTTCACAGCAAGATGAACTCGCTCGGTGCCGACATCATCACCTTGATTACGCAATCGCTCAAGCCGGGTGGGCCGGGTGACAACTTCGACGCATTCGTGATCACCAACGATGCGACCAATTTTTCTGTCGGCGCGAATCTGATGTTGCTGCTGATGAGCGTGCAGGAAGAAGAGTGGGACGATGTCGATCTTGCCATTCGCCAGTTCCAGGGAATGACGCAGGCCATAAAGTTCTCGCCGAAGCCAGTGGTGTCGGCGCCGTTCGGGTTGTGCCTTGGTGGAGGGACGGAAATCTCGCTGCACGCTGCCGCGCGCCAGCCTCATGCCGAGCTTTACACCGGGCTGGTGGAAATCGGCGTCGGATTGCTGCCGGGTGGTGGTGGATGCAAGGAGATGTTGCTGCGGGCCGTGGATTCAGCTGCTGCCTCGCGAGGCAAGTCGTCGAGTGAAGCCCTCGCGGGCTCGGTCGAAATGATGGAAGCGATGAAGAAAGCATTTGAGATCATTGCGACAGCGAAGGTCGCGACGTCGGCCCACGAAGCGCGCTCCTACGGTTTTCTGAACCATTCGGACCGCATCACGATGAACCGCGAGCGCGTCCTTTCGGATGCGAAGGCTCGCGCTTTAGAACTTGTGCGGGCGGGATACGAGCCGCCGGTGCCGCGCACCGACGTTCCCGCGCCGGGCGAGAATCTTCTGGCTGCGCTCAAGATGGGCGTGCACCT
>Ga0335081_10020774_pt1 | contig 10618 bp, 9 predicted proteins | sample Lox_Sample_35_FD_206713 | JGI IMG/M metagenome (GOLD analysis project Ga0335081, IMG submission 206713) | Soil microbial communities from Loxahatchee National Wildlife Refuge, Florida, United States - Lox_Sample_3.5 | ecosystem: Environmental > Terrestrial > Soil > Wetlands | place: USA: Florida... | reverse complement strand
GCGCCGACGCCGGTCCCGAGAATCACGCCGAAGACGACCTCCGCGCCGGCTCCGGCGCCGTCGGTCGCTTCCGAAAGCGTGAAGCAGTTGGCGTCGTTCGCGATACACACCTGGCGCCCGAGAAGCCGCTCGAGGTCGTCGCGGATCGGCTGCCCGTTGAGGCAGACCGAATTCGAGCCGCGCAGCACGCCTCTCGCGCGGGAGATCGAGCCGGGAGTGCCGATGCCGATCGAACCGATCGCGCCGAGCTCGCGCTCACAGTCGCGCACCAGATCGACGACCCGATCCAGGATCGCGCGGTAATCGTCCTGCGGCGTGGCGACGCGGCGGCGCGCGAGCTCTCGCCCGTCGCTGGCGAGCGCGACGATCTCGATCTTGGTTCCACCCAGGTCGATGCCGATGCGCAGCACCGGTCAATGATACCGCGCGGCTGTTCGTCCCCGCGCTTCCCGCTCGCGCGGGAATGACGACATGTCGTTCCGCGTCCCGCCGCTGCGCCTTCAGATCACGCGCGAGTAGCGCCCCTTCTCGCGCTGCTCGCGCAGGTAGCGATCGAACACCATCGCCACGGCGCGCATCACCAGCCGTCCGCGCGGCGTCACGGTGATGGACCACTCGTCGACGTCCACCAGACCGTCCGCCACCAGCGGCTCGAGCGCCTCGAGCTCCGGCGCGAAATAGTCGCGAAAGGCGATGCCGTGCTTCACGTCGATTGCGCGGAAGTCGACGCGCTGGCCGCACATGAGCGTGCCGATCACGTCGCGCCGCAGCAGGTCGTCGGCGTCGAGCTGCCAGCCGCGAAAGCACGGCAGCACGCCGCGATCGAGCCGCTCGTAGTACTCGTCGAGCGTGCGCACGTTCTGGCCGTAGGTGGTCCCGACCTTGCCGATCGCCGAGATGCCGAAGGCGAGCAGGTCGCAGTCGCGGTGCGTCGAATAACCCTGGAAATTGCGCTGCAGCGTGCCCTGGCGCTGGGCGATCGCCAGCTCGTCGTCGGGAAGGGCAAAGTGATCCATGCCGATGTAGACGTACCCTGCGCTCGTGAGCCGGTCGATCGCCTGCTCGAGGATCGCGAGCTTCACCTCGGGATGCGGCAGCTCCTCTTCCGCGATGCGGCGCTGCGGCTTGAACAGGTGCGGCACGTGGGCGTAGCTGTAGAGCGCGACACGATCCGGCATCATCGTCACGATCCTGTCCAGCGTGACGCCGAAGCCCGCCAAGCTCTGGCGCGGCAGCCCGTAGATCAGATCGACGTTGATCGAGCGGAAGCCGTTGCCGCGCGCCGCCTCGAACACGGCCCTCGTCTCCTCTTCGCTCTGAATGCGGTTCACCGCCTGCTGGACCGCGGGGTCGAAGTCCTGCACGCCGAGGCTCATCCGGTTGAAGCCGAGCCCCGCGAGCAGCGCCACGGTCTCCGCGGTGACCTTGCGCGGGTCGATCTCGATCGAGCACTCCGCGTCCGGAGCGAAGCGGAAGTGCTGACGCAGAATCCCCATGAGCTCGGTCATCTCGTCCGCCGACAGGAAGGTGGGCGTGCCGCCGCCCCAGTGCACCTGGCGCACCGGGCTCTCGCTGTCGAGTAGCGCAGCGACGATGCCGATCTCGCGGCCGAGGTAGCGGATGTACTTGGCGGAACGCCCGTGATCCTTCGTGATGACCTTGTTGCAGGCGCAGTAGTAGCAGATCGTGTTGCAGAACGGCAGGTGGACGTACAGCGACAGCGGTTGCGGCGGCCCGGGCGCGTCGCGGCGCGCCGTGAGCGCCGCGACCAGGTCGCCTGCGCCGAACGCGTCGCTGAACCGGTCCGCGGTGGGATACGACGTGTAGCGCGGGCCGAAGCCGTCGTACTTGCGCACCAGATCGGCGTCGAAGGCGAGACCGACCAGCGCGGCGGCGGTGGAGGCTGGCGTCATGGCCCGATCGTGCCAGCGGCTCCAAGCCGCGGCCTTGAGCCAGATCAAGCCGGCTGCCCCAGCACCCGCACCTCGAAGCTCGCCTGGCCGGCCGGGTGGGTGAGCGTTCCGCCCATCCGGGAGCCCTGATCCATGAACACGTGCGGAAGTCCCAGATCCACCAGCCACTCCGGTCCCTGCTCCTCCAGCAGCATGGCGATCGTCGTCGCGCTGCCGGCGACCACACATTCGTCGGCGACGACCGAGACCGCCGCGAGCGCGCGCACCGGAGCGCCGGTGCGCGGAGAGATGATGTGGCCGTACCGGCGTCCCGCGATCTCCACGAACCGCTCGTAGTCGCCGCTGCTCGCGATGGCGCCGCGGGGGAGCTCGATGTTGGCCATGATGGCGTCGGGCCGGCGCGGATGCTGCACGCCCACGACCCAGGGCGAGCCGTCGGGTTGCGCGCCGACGATCCGGATATCGCCGCCGAGGTCGACCAGCCCGTGCCGCAATCCCGCCTTCGCGCAGAGCGCCGCCGCGCGATCGGCGGCGTACTCCTTGACCAAACCGCCGAAGTCGAGCGCCATGCCGGGAACGCCGAAGGCCAGTCGCGGCCGCTGCCACGCGACCTTGTCCCACCCGACTCGCGCCAGCAGCGCGCGCAGCGCTTCCGGTTCGGGCAGCGTCGCGTGCTCGAGATTCCACGCCCGCCGCAGGGCGCCGCAGGTGACGTCGAACAGCCCGTCGCTCTGCTCGAAACAGGTCGTCGCGTAGTCGAGCAGGGTCGCGGTTTCGTGGTCGACCTCGATTGCCCCGCCGGCGGCCGCCACGCGGTTGATCTGCGCCACGAAGCTGTCGTCGCGATAATCGGAGTACTTGGCGTCCAGGCGCCGCACCTCGGCGATCGCGCGCTGCGCGACGGCGACCGCGCTCGCCTGGTCCGGCGCGTACAACCGCACCTCGCAGCGCGAGCCCATCGCCGCGAACGGAAAGCGGAAGGGGAGGAGGATCGCCAGACGCGGGCGTTGCGTCAGAAACGGGCCTGCAGGCTGACCATGTACAGGCTCCAGAGGTAGTCGTCGGCCTCGATGCCGATGCCGCCCCAGCGCAGACCCAGGTGGCGGTAGTCGCGCTCGGCGGCGAGCTGCAGGGAAAAATTCCGCGTGAGCTGCTTGGACACGCCGGCCAGCCAGGCGATGGACCCGAATCCGGCCAGCCGATAGTCGCTGCTGTGCGTCGGCCCGGGCTGATCCTGGTAGAGCGGCGCGTAGAAATCGGCGCTCGACTGCGCGTAGTAGCGCGCTCCGGCGCTGGCCAGCCATTCGGCCGGCAGCTCCTTCCTCCACTGCGCCTCGAGGCTTCCCGAATGGATACCCCAGTTGTCGTCGGAGAGGCTGCCGGTCAGGTGCAGCGCCGAGTCGATCGCCGGGAGGTACGTGACGTATCTCGCGGTCGCGGCGAGCTGTCGGTGCCGATCCGGTCGCGCATCGGGGAGCAATCCGCCGCTTTGCACGAACACCCGCTTGTACGGATCGGACAGGAAGCCGCTGCTGTACGAGTACTGCAGCGAGACCTCGACGAGCGAGCGCGGGTCGAGGACCTGCGTCACGCCGACGAAGAAGTCGCGCTTCATGCGGGTGCGGAAGTCGTTGGGCGTGTCGTGATTCGACACGCCGTCGTCGGCGAAGGCGAAGCCGCCGGCGAGCGTGGTATCGCGGCGGTTCAACTCGTGACGGGCCTCGAGGCTCGTCCACGTCGACTTGTAATCGTTCTCCTTCGACCAGCCCTGGCGCAGCGTGATCGCGCTGTCGCCGAGGCGCGCGGTCCCGCCAATGTCGCCCGCGTTGCGCCGGTCTCGCACCGAAGCGCCGGTGCGCACCTGCTGCGGCTTGCCACCCGGCCCCGGCGCGTTGAACTGCGGCGAGGCGCCGCTCACCACGTCCTGGATGCCGTTCGCCTTGAGCTGGAACGCTTCTGCGAGCGGCACCACCGCGCTCGCCTGATTGACGCGGACGCTCATGCGCGCGCCGCTCTCGCTGTATTCGAGGTGGCCGGCGTCGAGCTGCAAGGGATTCGCGCCGGGCGCCTCGGCGCGGGCGTGAATGCCCGGCAGCGCCATCGCGGCCGCAGTCAACGCCGCCAGGCGATTCGGCCTAATTGTTGCAACCACAACCGCCGCCGCCGACGCCGCTCGCCGAGGCGCCGGCCTCCTTGGCGCCGTAGGTGCGCAGCTTCTGCGCAGTTTGGTGCGGAGGCTCCTCGATCGCCATCGAGGGCTTCGCGAGCGTCCCGCGCTCCCAGGGCTGCACGGTCGCGCAGCCGCCGCACAGCGTCAGCACGACGAGCGCCGCGATGCGCGCACCCATCGTCAAAGCTCGTCCAGCGCTTCGGAGAGCTGCCGGCGGATCTCCGGCGCGTCGCTCGCGCGGAAGCCGGCGTGCACGGCGCGGATCACGCCGCGCCGGTCGATGATGAACGAGGTCGGCATGCCGGGGAGCTGGTACGCGGCCGGACACGTGCCGGTGCGGTCGAGGGCGAGCGCGAAGCGCGCCGGGTGACTGGCGGCAAAGCCGCGCGCATCCTCCGCCGTTTTGTCGACGCTTACCGCGACGATCGCGAGACCGCGGTCCGCGAGATCGCGCTCGAGCTCGTTCATGAACGGGAACGATTCCCGGCACGGAGCGCACCACGAAGCCCAGAAGTCGAGGTAGACGACCTTGCCGCGATAATCGGCGACGCTGATCGCCCGGCTGCCGTCGAGGAGAAGCGCCGAGCACGGTGGCGCGGCGGCACCGCGCTCGAGCGGCCACCCCACGCTCGCCGCGAACGCAGTCGCCGCGGCCAGCGCGCTCGAAACGCATCGTTTCGCCGAGGCCGCCATCCTGCGGCCAACACAGCGCCAGCCGGCGCTATTCCGCCTCCTGCCGCAAGGAGCTTTGCGTCGGGGCTATCTTCGAAGCACGATGGCGGCGTCGCGGTCGAGAGCCACGCCGACCGGATCGCCGCGGGCGGGCGCCGTGGCGCTCCCTGCATCGAAGACCAGCAGATCGCCCCAGGCGGTGGCGACCACGTACTCGACGCGGCTGCCGAGGTAGGCGGCGCGCCTGCACACTCCGTCGAGCGTCCCCTGGCCGGGTGCGACGAGGCGCAGCCGATGCGGGCGCACGGCCAGCGTGGCGGGACCCGGCGGCACGCCGTCGGAGCGCACCGGCGCGGCGACCTCGCCCGCGCGGAACAGCGTCTCGCCCGTCGCGGCGGCGAGAAGCTCCCCGTCGACGAGATTCGCATCGCCGATGAAGTCGGCGAGAAAGCGGCTCGCCGGCGCCTCGTAGAGCGCCTGCGGCGCGCCCTCCTGGGCGATGCGCCCGCCTTCCATGACGATGATGTGATCCGAGACCGCCAGCGCTTCCTCCTGGTCGTGCGTGACGTAGATCACGGTGAGCGCGAGCGACTGCTGCAGGTCGCGGATCTCCTGCCGGACCCGGCGGCGCAGCTTGGCGTCGAGGTTCGACAGCGGCTCGTCGAAGAGCAGCACCGCCGGTTCCAGTACCAGCGAGCGCGCCACGGCCACCCGCTGCTGCTGGCCGCCCGAGAGCTCCGAGGGCAGGCGCTGCTCGTAGCCTGCGAGCCCGAGCATCGCGAGCTTGGCCCGGGCGAGCTCGCGCGCCCGCGCCTTGTCCACGTGCGCCGACAGAGGGCCGTAGCAGACGTTCTCGAGCACGCTCATGTGGGGAAAAAGCGCGTAGGACTGGAACACCATGCTCACGTCGCGCTCGTTGGCGGGCCGGCGGGTGACGTCGTTGCCGCCGATCAGGATGCGGCCGGCCGAGACGGGCTCCAGTCCCGCGATCATGCGCAGCGTCGTCGTCTTGCCGCAGCCCGACGGCCCCAGCAGCGTGGCGAGCGCTCCGGGCTCGACCTCGAACGACACGTCGTCCACCGCGACCACTTCGCCGTAACGCTTCGTCACCCGGTCGAGAACGACCCCTCGTCCGCCCATCTTCCTACCCGGTCACCAAGACGCCGGCCGCCCGCCGGCCGAGCCGCGCCTCGCCGATCGCCCGCTGCATCGCCAGCAGCGCCACCAGCATGAGGATGATGAGCACCGAGGAGTAGGCGATCGCCAGCGGATATTCGCCGGCCTCGACGCGATTGATGATGTAGACGGTGGCGAGATTGTATTTGGCCGTGGCGAGGAAGATCACCGCGCTCACCGCGGTCATCGCGTGGGTGAAGCTGAAAACCAGCGTGGCGAGGATCGCCGGTCGCAGGAGCGGCATCACCACCCGCGTGAGCGTGCGCAGCGTGGAAGCGCGAAGCGTCGCCGAGGCCTCGTCCAGCGTGCGGTCGATCTGGGCGAGGGCCGCCGCGCCGGCGCGAACCCCCACCGGCATGTTGCGGAATACGAAGCAGAGCACGAGGATCGTCATCGTGCCGGTGAGCTCCAGCGGCGGGACGTTGAAGGCGACGATGTACGACACGCCGATCACCGTGCCCGGAACGGCGAAGCTCACCAGCGTGAGGAACTCGAACGCGCGCCGGCCGGCGAAGCGGTGGCGCGTGATGACATAGGCCGACAGGAGTCCGATCAATGCCGTGAGCGGCGCGGCGATGGCGGCGACTTCGAGCGTGTTGAACAGGCTGTCCCACGCCGAGCCGCTGAAGAAGATCCCCCGCGGTCCCCATTCCGCGCCGAACCCCGCGGCGAGATGGCGGAACGACGGCGTCATGTCGCCGCGCCCGATGTCGCGCACGAAGCCTCCCGTGAAGATCACGGCGTAGCACATGAGCGTGAAGGCGATCCACAGTGCGCCGACGCCGAAGCAGGCGCGCCACAGGCCGCGCGGCAGCGCGGCCGGTGCGCCGCCGTCGCCCTTTCCCGTCACCGTCACGTACGAGGCCCGGCCGAGCCAGCGCTGCTGCAGCCAGAAGGCCACCAGCGTCATCGCCAGCAGCACCGCGGCGAGCACCGCCGCGCGCCCGGGGTCGAACTGCGCGCCGGCGATCGCGAAGAAGATCTTGGTGGACAGCACCTCGAAGTCCGCCGCCAGCACGATCGGGTTGCCGAAGTCGGCGAGGCTCTCGACGAAGCAGAGCAGGAACGACGCGGCGAGTCCCGGACGCAGCAGCGGCCAGGTCACCGTTCGGAACACCCGTCCGCTCGAGGCGCGCAGCGTCTGCGCCGCCTCCTCGAGCGAGGGGCTGATCGCGGACAGCGTGCCATGCAGGATCATGAACGCGATCGGGCCGAACGTAAGCAACTGCGCGAGCGTGAGGCCCGGCAGGCCGTAGATCCAGCGCGAGCGCGGAATGCCGAACAGCGCGTCGAGCCAGCCGGTGACGAGCCCCGTGCGGCCGAACAGCACGATCAGGGCGAGCGCGAGCACGAACGGCGGGGTGATGAACGGCAGGATCGACATCACCTTCAGCACGCCGGCGTAGCGCCCGCCGCCGCGCTGCACGACCAGCGCCAGCACGAGACCGACCAGCGTCGAGAGCACGCCGACGATCGTGGCGAGCAGCGCGGAGTTGATCGCCACCCCGCAGCGGGTGCCGGCGCCAAGGCAGCCCACGCCCCAGATGTCGGCGGTGAACAGGCGCTCGCGCACCAGCGACGGGGCGAAGCGACCTTTCGTGTCCAGCACCGCGGCGAGGAGCGCGCTCGACACCGGATAGAAGACGAAGACGGCGAGCAGCGCGGCGACGACGACCACGATCGTGGCGATCGTCGCGTCGCCGCGGAACCACCCCAGGCGCGCGAACGAGCGCGCGAGCCCCACCGCGAACGCGGTCAGACACGTCAGGGCGCCCACGCCGAGCGGCGGTCCGAGCGCGCCGGCGACGAATCCCTGGCCGAAGCCCCAGAGCAGGCCGAACGCCGCGCTCGCCGCCGCGAGGCGATGCTGCTCGAGCCAGGAGCACGCCGCCAGGGCGAGCGCGGCCGCGAAGAGAGGCGCGAGCGCCGGGACCGCGGCGAAGTGCGGCCACTGCGCGGCGTCGAACGACAGCGCCAGCGCTGAAGCGCCTCCTCCCGTGCTCCACGGCAGCACGACCAGCGCCGCGAGACCGCTGAGCGCGACGACGGGCGTGACAAGCGCGCCCCGGCGCCCGCGGAAGGCATCCGCGGGCAGCCCAGGCGCGGGTGCGGGCGTGGCCAATCAACCTACGCGCCTCATTTCGGCAGCGCGTAGACCTCCTTGTCCCACTTGGTGAGCAGCCGCGTGCGCTCCGCGGTAGAGCCGTACTTCGCGAAGTCGTAGTTGATGAACTTGATTTCGGAGAACTTCGGCGCCTGCGGCGGCGGGTTCGCGTTCTTGTTGGACGGCACCTGGTAGGAGACCTTCGCCTGTCCGCCGATGCTCTGCGCCTCGGCGGTGAGCGCCCAGTCGTACCACTTCTTGGCGTTGTCCAGGTTCTTCGCCCCCTTGATGATGCTCATGCTGCCGATCTCGTAGCCGGTACCTTCGCAGGGCGACACGATCTTCAAGTTGGCGCCGTTGATGACCTGCACCACGGCGTCGTGCTGGAAGGTGATGCCGACGATACTCTCTCCCGTGGCGGCGGCGCGCGCCGGCGCCGCCCCGGACTTGGTGTACTGGTTCACGTTCTTGTGCAGGGCTTTGAGGTAGTCGAACGCCCTGTCCTCGCCCATGAGCTGCACCAGCGTGGCGAGCATCGTGTAGGACGTTCCGGAGGAGTTCGGGTTGGCCAGCTGGACCTCGTCCTTGAACGCCGGCTTGATGAGATCCGACCAGCACTTCGGCTCCGGAAGCCCTTTCTTCTTGAGCTGGTCGACGTTGTAGCTGTAGCCGAGCGCGCCGGCATAGACGCCGACCGTGCGGCCCTTGGACTGCTCCCACTGGCGCACCGCCCAGTCGTGCAGCTCGCTCATCCGTGGCGACTGGTAGGCCTCCGTGAGCCCTTCTTCGGCGGCCTGCAGGTGGGGATCGCCGGTGCCGCCCCACCAGATGTCGCCGCGCGGATTGGCCGCCTCCGCCTTGATCTGGGCGTAGAACTCGCCCGAGCTCTTGCGGGTCATCAGCACCTTGATGCCGGTCGCCTTCTCGAAGGCCGCGACCATCGGCCGGCACCATTCCTCCTGCACCGTGCAGTAGACGACGAGCTCGCCCTGCGCGGCGGCGGCGAGCGGCACCCCGAGCGCCAGTGCGCAGACCAGCGTAGCCGGCCAATGACGTGCTTTCATCGCTTCCTCCTCTTTAGCGTGTCGAAAAGCCTGTTCAACGCTCGAGCCCCGCGTGCCGCCCGCCGGCCGGCCGCTAAAGTCCCGGCCAGCGCGCGACGCTATGCGCTGGACCTCCGAGGTCCCGGAATCGATCGTGCTGCCCACCCGAGCGCGTCCAGCGCGATCGCGCAGGTGAGCGCCTCGACCCCGCTGCCGCCGTAGGCGTCAGGGACCGGCAGACCCTGAATGCCCATCGCGCCGCATTTGCGCCACAGCTCCCGGGGAAAGTCCTGGCTGCGATCGCGCTCGACCAGATCGTCGTCGAGCTCCTCGGTGGCGAGGCGGACGATCTCGTCGTGCAGCCGCGGCTGATCCTCCGAAAGCGCGAAGTCCATCAGCGGGCTTGCGACGCCGGGCACGAGCCGGCGTGGCCGATGGAGGCGTGAGGCAACGCCGGCAAAGACGCGCACGGGCAGCGGCCGACACAGGCCGGCGGTGCGCCGGAATCCGGCCCGGGCAGTGAGAATGGGTGGTAATGATCCATGCGGTACGCGAGCGGGTCGCGGCGGTGCTATCCTCGCCCAGAGCCGGCGGCCGGTCAAACACCGACCCAGGGCGGGCTTCAGCGGTTGAACCCGCCCGCTTGGCGGCGCATCTAAGGGGAATGCCCCTCGAAGCGAGACTGTGGCGCCGTGCGGCCAAGGATGATGCGCGCCGCGCCTGAACGCCGCTGGGAGCTCCGGGACATCGGCTTGGAGCGGGTCGATCGAGCCGCGGTCGCCGGCGACTGGTTCGCCTTCAAGCTGGCGGCGACCGCGTCGTTCATCGAAACGGGCTCCGACCTGTACGCGGCGAATCTGCGCACGTTCTTCGGCGGCGACGCGCCAGTAGAGCGCTGGCTGCGGTGCTCGTGGGAGCCCGAGGAGCTGCGGCACGGGGCGGCGCTGCGCGCCTACGTCGAGCGCGTGTGGCCGGTATTCGACTGGGAGCGCCGATTCCATTCGTTCCTGGAGGACTATTCGCGCAGCTGCACCGTTGCCGACCTGGAAGCCACGCGCGCGCTGGAGCTCGCCGCCCGTTGCATCGTCGAGATGGGCACCTCGGCGCTGTACCGCTCGCTCCACGGCTACGCGCGCGAGCCGGTGCTCAAGCGTCTCGCCGCGCTGATCTACGCCGACGAGGTGCGGCACTACAAGATGTTCTTCGGCCACTTCGCCCGGTACGAGCGTTTCGAGGGCCGCTCCCGGTTGCGCGTGGCGAGGACTCTGGTCAACCGCCTGCTCGCGACGCGCAGCGAAGACGGTCGCTGCGCGTACCGGTACGTGTGGGACGTCGCGCCCAATCCGCAGCACCTGCCGTTCGAGGCAAGCTACGCGGCTTTCGCGGACGACTTGACGCAGATGCTGCGCCGGCATGCGCCGGCCGCGATGCTCACCCGGATGATCCTGAAGCCGCTCGCGCTGCCCTCGTCGATCGTCGACGCGGCGACGCGGTTCAGCGGGCCGCTCTACGGCCTGTGGCTCGGGGCGGCGCGCTCGCA
>Ga0335081_10020773_pt1 | contig 10618 bp, 12 predicted proteins | sample Lox_Sample_35_FD_206713 | JGI IMG/M metagenome (GOLD analysis project Ga0335081, IMG submission 206713) | Soil microbial communities from Loxahatchee National Wildlife Refuge, Florida, United States - Lox_Sample_3.5 | ecosystem: Environmental > Terrestrial > Soil > Wetlands | place: USA... | reverse complement strand
CCGCTTCGCGATCGTCCGTCACCAGCTCGACGACTACAAGACGGTCAAGAACGCGCTCGGGGGAACGGTCAATGACGTCGTGCTCGCCGTCGTCTCGGGGGCGCTGGCGCGGTGGCTGCACTCGCGCGGGGTCCGTACCGAGGGACTCGAGATGCGGGCGCTCGTGCCGGTGTCGGTTCGGACCGACTCACAGCGGGGGACGCTCGGCAACAAGCTGACCGTGATGCGGGGCCCGCTGCCGGTCTATATCCACGATCCCGTCTCGCGCCTGCGGTTCGTCAGGCGGGCGATGGACGGGCTGAAGGAGTCAAAGCAGGCCGTCGGCGCCGCGACGCTCACCGCGGTCAACGAGCTGTGGCCCCCGACGATCCTCGCCGAGGCCTCGCGCCTGAACTTCTCGACGCGGCTGTTCAACGTGCTCGTCACGAACATCCCCGGACCGCAGGTTCCCCTGTACCTGCTCGGGCGCCAGCTCGAGGACCTGTTCCCGCTTGCATTCCTCCCCAAGAACCACGCGCTCGCCGTCGCGATCATGTCCTACAACGGCGGGCTCGACTACGGCCTGCTCGGCGACTACGACGCGCTCGCGGACATCGACGTGATCGCTGACGGGATCGACGCCTCGCTGGGGGAGCTGCTCGAGGCCGTCGCGCGTCACCACGCCCACCCGCCGGCGACGCCCGCCGCGCCGACCAACCGAAACGACCAGGCGCGCAACGGCGGCCCGACCCGGATCCTCCCGTCGGCGGGCACGCGCCCGAGGCAGGGACCCGCGGCGGACATGCGCGCCAAGCGGGCCAAGCGGCCGGCCCGAGGGGGCAACGGACCCGCCGGCTGATCCTGATTACCGACGGCGCCACCGGGTAGTTGTCATTTCGCCTGCATACGGTTACTGTTTCGACGAAGTGGACGACCTGATCGCACCCGACGAGACCGCGTTCCGGCTGGAGCTGACGGCCGCCCAGCTGAAGATCGTCCACACCGCGCTCAAGTCGCTGTTCGACGACCTGGGACACGAGGAACGCGACGTCAAGCAGGTCGTCTCAGCGGTGCTGGCCAAGCTCCCGGGCGAGCACGAGATCCGCGCGATCGACCTCTCGCGCGAACTGCGCCGGCCCGCCCCGGCGGCCTAAGGCGCCGCCGTCAGGCGCCGCCGACCATCCCACTAGAACCCGAGCGCGAACTTCGCGTCCTCACTCATCCGCTCGGGCGTCCACGGCGGCGAGAACGTCATCGTCGGCTGGACTTCGTCGACTCCCTCGAGCTCCATCACGAACTCCTCGATCTGCTCGGAGACCTGCGGCCCGATCGGGCACCCGGGGCTGGTCAGCGTGTAGGTGACGCGCACCGTCGACCCCTCGATCTCGATGTCGTAGATCAGCCCGAGCTCGACGAAATCGAGCCCCAGCTCGGGATCGATCACGTCCCGCAGGACGTCGGTGACCTCGTCGACAGTTGCCATCCTGTGATCAGTTTAGGCACTTCCGGCAGTTTGGCCCTTGCGGTCACTGCACCAGTTTGTATAGGTTTTGGCCCATCGTCGACTTCGATGAACACTCGGCCACTCTGCGTGTGCGCGGGGACGAGGACCGATCAACGCAGGGCGGCCGGCGGCGTGCCCTGGTGCAGGCGTTTCGCGCCCAGACGAACGTCACCGTCGACCTGTCCGAGCTCGATTTCGCGGACGCCTCGGTGATGCTCGACCTGGCGGTCCTGGCCCGCCGCCTGCGGGCGAAGGGCCGCGAGATCCTCGTCCGCGGCGCCCAGCCCCAGGTGATGGCGCTGATCAAGCACGTGGGCCTGCACCGCCTGCCGGCGGTCACGTTCGAAGGCGCCTCCCCGGCGTTCGCCTAGCCCGGGACCACTTCCGGCGCATCGTGATCGCGGCCGTTGGCGACGGGAGCCGGCTCGCGCAACAGCTCGGCGACGTCTGAGCCCTCCTCGCCGAACCTCGGGAAGCGCTTCCCCTCGGTCTCGCCGATCGCGACCAGCTGTTCCCCGACGGCCCGCATGTCCTCGATCAGCCGCCGCCGCTCGCGCCAGACCATCTCGGCGCTCCGGGCCAGCCCGCGGGCGCGGATCTCGGCCGACTCGCGCATCTCCTCGGAATCCCGGCGTGCGGCGGCGAGCGTCTCTTCGGCCTCGCGCTGGGTGGTCGCACGCAGCTGCTGGGTCTCGCGCGCGGTCTTCTCGCGCAGCGCAGCGATCTCCCGGTCGGCGGTCTCACGGAGCTCGGCGATCTCCCGGTCTGCGGTTTCGCGCAGCTCGTTGGTCTCCTGCGCCACCTCCTCGCGCAGCTGTGCCGCCTCCTGGTCGGCGCCGTCGCGAGCCTCGGCGACCCGGCGCAACGCCGACTCGTGGAGCTCCTGGCTCTCGCGCTCGGCCTGCTGGACCCGGTCATCGGCCTTCGAGCGCGAGCGCGCGGTGATCTCGTCGGCGGTCTGGTGAGCCCGCTGGAGGATGTCGCGAGTCTCCTCGCTGACCTCGTCGAGGGCGTGGCGGACGGCGGCCTCGGGCGAGGAGGACATCTCGAGCTCGGTGATCAGACGGCTCATCCGCTCCACGTAGCGATCGACGGCCGTGCGGTCGTAGCCGCGCAGCGCCACCGGGAACTCGACCGTGCGCGCGTCCTTGAGGATCCGGTCGCGGTCGGCCGCGGTCAACACACGGCTCGAGCCGAACCGCCGCCCTTGGCGCTCGTCGTCCTTGGTGACCGCGCCGACGAGCTCGGCGGCCTCGCTCTCGACCTCGGGTGAGATCTCCGGCTCCTGGTTCCCGCTCCCCCGCATGTCGGTACGCGCCATGAGAAACGCTCCCTTCCTCGCTTGTCACTCGGGCCGCGTGGGCAGGTCACGCGCGCTCATGGTTTCAAGCTACCCCCTTGGTCAAGGGCGGTCGAGGGTTGTGGGGGATTGGTCCCATACGGGTTGCGTACTAGCCTTCTCGGCATGATCTTCTTGCTGACTTTCGTGCTCTGGGCGGCGCTCGAGCTGTTCGTGGCGATCAGGGTCGCCGACGCCATCGGCGTGCTCGCGACGGTCGTGCTGCTGCTGCTGAGCTGGCCGCTGGGCTCGTGGGCGCTGCGCTCCCAGGGCCGGGCCGCGTGGCGCCGGCTCGGCGAGGCGGTCTCGGCCGGAAGGTCGCCCGGCCGCGAGGTGCTCGACGGCGCGCTCGTGCTGGTCGGCGGCATCCTGCTGATCGTCCCGGGGTTCATCTCCGACGCGCTCGGCGCGCTCGCGCTGCTGCCGCCGACGCGCGCGCTGATGCGCCGCCTGCTCGCCCGCAACCTCCAGAGCCGGTTCGTCGTGGGCGCGACGCAGTTCACGGGCGCCTCGCGGCCATACGATGTCGACTCCACCGCCACCGACGTCGATCAGCCTCGACTGCACCCATGAGCCCGACTTCATCCGAATTGCGAACGCTCGCGTTCGGCGACCTCGCGCGGACGGTGTGGGGCGCGGCTTGGATTCCGGGCAGCGACGGCTCGGTGGTGGCCACGGTCGGAGGCGACACCGGCGCCCCGGTCGTGTCGAGCCTGCGCCTGTCCGTGGCCGAGGACGGCGGCGAATGGCGCCTCGACGGTGAGCGGGTCGCGCTGATCGCGTCGCCGGCCGGCGAGATCGTCGACGTATCCGCTGCCGACGACGACATCGCCGGGTTCGATCAGCTGTGCCGGGTCACCGGGCGGCTCACCGAGCACGAGGTCGACTGCCTCGGCCTGCGGACGTCGCGCTCCGGCTCGTTCGACCTGGCGAAGATCGAGTCCGTGCGCGCCGTCTCGACCTGGTTCGAGCCGGACGAAGGCTTCGCGCTGATGGCGTTTCGCGGACCCAAGGCCAAGCACCACGACGCCGACGTGATCACCGCCGCCGTGCTCGGACCGGAAGCCTCCGTCCCTGTCGAGGACCCGCGCCTCTCGACGACGTACGATGCCGGCGGATGGCCGATCCGCGCCGGCTTCGAGCTTTGGGTCGCCGGCGAGAGCGAGGACGACCAGTACCCACGGCGGGCGGTCGGGGAGGCGGCGGGCGCCCGGATGCAGACCGCAGCCGGCGAGCTCGACCTGCGAGCCGAGCCGTTCCGGTGGCACAGCCGCGGGCGCGACGGCGCCGGGATGTATGTCCTGGCCCGCCGGCGATGACCCGTATGGAGGCGATCATCACCGATTTCGGCGGCGTGCTCACCTCGCCGCTGTCGGAGTCGTTCACCGACGTGATGCAGTCGTCCGGGCTCTCGCTCGAGTCGCTCGGCAAGGCGATGGCGACGCTCACCGAGCGGCACGGCTCCAATCCGCTGTTCGAGCTGGAGACCGGGCGCCTCACGGAGGCGGCGTTCTTCGGAACGCTGTCCGAGCAGCTGTCCGCCGACCACGGCAGCGAGATCGAGCTCGACCGCTTCGGTGAGCGGTACTTCTCGCATCTTCGGCCGAACGAGCGGATGATCGAGTACATGCACGAGCTCCGCGGCCGGGGTTACAAGCTCGCGATCTGCACCAACAACGTTCGCGAGTGGGAGGGCCGCTGGCGCGCGATGCTCCCGGTCGACGAGATCTTCGATGTGGTCGTCGACTCGGCGTTCGTCGGCAGCCGCAAGCCCGAGCCGCGGATTTATCAGATAACGCTGGAGCGGCTGGGCGCATCCCCCGACGCGTCGGTGTTCGTCGACGATGTCGAGGCCAATTGCGAGGGCGCGCGCCAGCTCGGCATCGACGCGATCCGGTTCCGATCCAACGAGCAGGCGATCGAGGACATCGAGACCGCGCTCGGAAAGGTCGGCGGCGCCTGACGGCGGCGCCTCATTGGAATGGTCGGCGGCGCCTGACGGCGGCGCCTCATTGGAATGGTCGGCGGCGCCTGACGGCGGCGCCTCGGGGGCCAGATCGAGGCGACGCTGCGTGAGGCCCGAGTCGGCTGAGGCGATCCTCGAGATCGCGCGCAGCGCGTTCGTGACGCTCGACGCGGACGGGCGGGTGCTCTACTGGAACCGCCGGGCCACCGAGCTGTTCGGGTACTCCCGCGAGGACGTGCTCGGGGTCGATCTGGCCGAGCTGATCGTGCCCGAGCGCTACCGCGAGGATCATCGCGCGGGGTTGCGGCGGGCCCGCTCGGCGACGGGCGGGGATTCGCCCCGCCTGACGGTCGAGGCTCTCAGGCACGACGGCAGCGAGCTTCCGGTCGAGGTGTCGATGACCGTGGTCCGGGACGGCGACGAGGGCGGGCGGGTTCTCTTCCACGCCTGGATCGACGACGTGTCCGAGCGCACGCAGCTGCTGCGCGAGCTCGAGGCGCAGTTACGCGGGCGCGAGCCCGGATTCGGCGAGATTCTCGATGCGCTGGCCGAGGCGGTGACGATCCGCGACCCGCACCACCACATCCTGTACGCGAACCGCGCGGCCTGCGAGTCGATGGGGTTCGCCTCGCTCGAGGACATGCAGCGCCGTCCGCCGCAATCGATCTTCGCCGACTACATCGTGCAGAGCGAGCACGGCGAGGATCTGACGATGGACGCGATCCCGTCGGTGCGCCTGCTCGCCGGCGAGCCCGCCGAGCCGCTGGTGATCCGGACGATCAACCGGTCGACCGGCGAGCTTCGCTGGCAGCTGCTCAAGGCGGCGGCGCTTCACGGCGAGGACGGGCGGCCGGTGGCGGCGGTCACGATCATCGAGGACATCACGCGTGAGCGGATCGCCGAGCTTCACGACCGCTTCCTCGCGCGCGCCAGCGACACGCTGATGTCCTCGCTCGACTACGAGGAGACGCTCCGCAACGTGGCGTGGCTCGCCGTCCCCGAGGTCGCCGACTGGTGCGCGGTCGAGCTGGTCGACGAGCGCGGCGCCCGTCAGCGCGTCGCGGTCGCGCACCGCGACCCGGCCAAGCTCGACCTGGCCGAGCGGCTGCGCGCGTTCGAGCCCGAGAAGCTCGATCCCAACCGAGGCGTCGGCCGGATCCTGCGCACCGGGGCGTCCGAGCTCTACCAGGACATTCCGGACGAGGCGCTCGTCGCGGCCGCGGTCAACGATGAGCACCTCAGCCTGTTGCGGTCGCTCGGCTTCCGCTCGGTGATGCTCGTGCCGCTGAGGGCCCGGGGGCGAACCTTCGGCGTGATGACGCTGGTCACCGCGGAGTCGATGCGCCGGTTCGCGGAAGCCGATCTCGAGTTCGCCGAGCAGGTCGCGAGCCGGGCCGCGATCGCCGTGGACAACGCCGTGCTCGCCACCGCCCGCCGCCACACCGCCGAAACGCTCCAGCGCAGCCTGCTGCCGGACGTCGTCCCGAAGCTCGACGGATGGAATGTCGCCACGTTCTACCGCGCCGCCTACGTCGTCGGGGAGATCGAGGTCGGGGGCGACTTCTTCGACTTCTACGAGACCGATGACGCCTGGATCGTGCTGCTGGGTGACGTCACCGGCAAGGGCGTCGAGGCGGCCGCGCTGACGTCGCTGGTGCGGCACGGCGCGCGGTTCCTCAGCAAGTACGAGCGGAGCCCGAGCAGGATCCTCGTCGGTCTCAACGACGCGCTGTCGGAGCGACCGGGGCTGCTGCTGTGCACGGCGGTATGCGTGCGCCTCGACCGCGGGCAGGCGGTGATCGCATCGGCCGGGCACCCCACCCCGCTGATCGTGCGAGACGACGGCCGCGTTCGCGAGATTGGGACCCCGGGGCCGATCTTGGGCGCATCGACGGGCCGGGTTCCGGCCGACCGGCCGGTTCCCGTTGCCACGGACGAGACGCTGCTCCTCTACACCGACGGGGTGATCGACACGCTCGGGGAGCAGGAGCGGTTCGGCGCCGACCGGCTGAGGCGGCTGCTGGCGGCGCAGGCCGGCGCGACCCCCGATGAACTGCTGTCCGAGCTCGAGGCGGGACTCGATCGCTTCCAGGCCGGCGCCCAGGCCGACGATACCGCGGCGCTGGCGCTACGGCCCGAGCCGCCCGCCGGCGGCGCGCAGTCGCGCGCGAAGCATCTCGCGGGCGCTTCTCGTACCCTTCGTGTCAGCTGACGGAAGGGTGGCGCGGTGGGTTCTCTACCCAACTTCCGGATCGACACGTTGGACAGCCAGTTCGGGCTCACGATCAAGCTCGCGGGCGAGCTCGACAGCGCGACCTCGGCGACGTTGCTCGAGCGCTTCGAGCAGGCGCTCGCGCCGCTCGACGGGCGGGAGCTCGTGATCGACCTCGACGAGATTTCGTTCATCGATTCCTCGGGCATGCGCGCGCTGATCCTAATCGAGCGGCGCGCCGAGGAGGAGCGGATCGCACTCGCGATCGCGCGCCCGCCGGCGGCGGTCACCCAGCTGCTTCAGGTCACCGGCATCGCCGACCGCATCCCGCTGTCGCCGCGCACCCCCGGCGCGCCGCCGGCCGAGCCGTTCCTCGAGCGGGTCGAGATCGCGCTCACCCACGACCCGCACGCCCCGGCGCGGGCGCGTGTCGAGCTGCGCCAGGCGATCCTCGGACGCCTGTCGGACCGCGACAGCGCCACCGCGACGCTCCTGACCTCCGAGCTCGTCACCAACGCCGTGATCCATGCCCGGCAGGCCGTCGGCGGCTCGGTCGGGCTGCGGATCACCACCTACAGCGATGGCGTCCGCGTCGAGGTCACCGATGAGGGGTCCGGCTTTGACCCCGAAGGCCTGCGACCGCGGCAGCCGCCTGAGGCCGGCGGCCACGGCCTCGTCGTCGTCGACGGTCTGGCCAGCCGCTGGGGGACCACCCGGTGCGTCGTCGGCGACGGGGAGGGCTTCTGCGTCTGGTTCGAGCTCGACGCCGACCGGGATCAGTTCTCGACGCCGAGCCGATCCCAGCAGTAAAGCTCGAGGCACTCCTTGGCGAGCTCGATGCAGCGCGCCTCCGACAGCCACGGCAGCACGGTGTCGAACGCCTGATCCTCGCCCACGCCGGCCTCGAACGCCTCCTCGCCGCGGAAGCCGGCCGCGATCTTGAGCGCCTCGCGGCGGTGGTCGCCGAGCGACGGGAAGACGTTGACCAGGAACTCCCGGTTGGGCAGCGGATGCCCGACCTCGAGCGAGGCGTGCCACGCCGCGAGCAGCGACAGGTCGTGCTCGTCGAGGTCGGCGAGCGCCTTCGCGTAGTGCGACTCGAGCTCGGACTCCGGGATCTCGTCCACCCACGCCCGAACCACCTCGCCGAGGATCTGGCGACGCGCCTCGCGCCCCACCGACTCGGCGATCACGCGGATGGCGTCCTGAGGGTCGATGAAGCAGAGTGACATTGCGGCTCCGGTACGGGGATAGAAACGCCGCAGACGGTAGGCGGTCGACCGGACATAACCGCTGTTCCGGCGGGCTTAAGGCGCCGCCGTCAGGCGCCGCCGACGAATCCCCTACGACTTGACCGTGACGGTGAGGGTGCCCGAGCCCGAGCTGAGGTTGCGCGAGTCGCCGGGCAGAACGGTCCTCAGGGCGATCGTGCCGGACCGCATGAAGCGGTGCATGACGCCGTAGTTCGAGCCGTGACCGAGCCGTGGGCGCGCGATCACGATCCACTGACCGCCCTTGCGCTGCTCGATCAGGACGACCTGACCGGCATGCGAGGGGGTCACGTGCCCGCGCAGCAGCATCGCCTGCCCGACCACGACGCTGCGCGGACCGGCGAGGCCGACGAGCGCCTTGACGTGCTGCTGGAGCGTCGGGCTCTGAAGGCCGTTGGCGGTGACGTAGAACCGCTGGTCGGCATTGACCATCCCGCGTTTCAGCGTGAACTTGTAATGCCCGGCGCTGTCGGTCGCGGTCTGCGCGACCTGGTGGAAGCTCGGCTGGCCCGACAGCTCGCGCCACAGCGCCACCTGAGCGCCGGCAGGGGGCGGGTTGCTCGTGACGGCGCCGGAGATCACGACCTTCCCGCCCGCCGTCGAGGGCTCGGGCGAGGACGCGATCGTCAATGCGGCGGGGGTGCACGGCGTCGCGCAGCACGCGGTCTGCGCGCAGCAGGCCGTCGGCGGGCAGCACGTGTTTGTCTGCGGACAGCACGGCACGATCCGCGGGCTGCTGCTCGCGCGGTTCGTTCCGTTCGTCCCGTTGACGGGGATGGGGCAGCACGGCACGATGTTCGACCGCTGCTGCGGACAGATCACGTGGGGCGCGCTACCCGCCGCGCCGGCGGGGCTGAGCATCGCCAGGACGCACAGCGAGGCGGCGAGGGACAGGAGCGACGACGGAACGATCAGGCGGCGCATCGCAAAGATCCGGCACGGAGACTACCCGCATTTGTGAAGCTAACGCAGTTTTATAGCCCGAGCGCCCCGGAAATCGCCGCCAGCGCATCCGGATCGGCCTCGGCGTCGACGCCGAGGCCGAGCGTCGCGCGCTCCCCGCGCTGCCAGTTGTGCAGCCCGAGATCGAGGGTCGCGAGCGGGATCCCGCACGCCTGCGCCAGGTCGGACGCCCTGCGCTCGAGCAGCAGCGGGTCGCCGATTCCGAACGCGCGCTTGGCCCCCACCGTGAGGTCGTTGATGCCGCCGAGGGCCAGCGAGCCGGCGCGCATGTCGTAGGTCCCCAGCCGCCCGAGCGTCACCAGCAGATCGAACCGCGCGTCGCGGTGCAGGCCGGGCAGCGCGAGGCGCTCGAACGCGCGCGCGAACCGTCGCTCCGGGGGCCATGCGCCATCGCCCGTGTACGCGGCCGCCTGCGTGCCCGCACGGGCAGCCCAGGTCCGGTAGGCCTCGAGCGTCTTCGTTCCCCGGGCCGGGTCGTGGGCCGTCCGCGGGCCGCACCGCACCCCCTCGAGCGACGGCATCTCGCCCGAGGCCCAAGACGTCCGGACGCGCTCGATCTCCCTAAACGGGTCCTCGCCTTCGGGCCGGCCGCCGTCCGCACCCGTCCCGGCGCCGGCCACGCCGAGCGGGCACAGGTAGGCGATCAGAAACGCGAGCCAGCTCCGCTCTTCGATGTCCGCGCCGGCATCCGCCACCTCGCGGTAGAGCCCGGGCGGGTCGTGCTCGAGCGTCTTCAGCCGGTGGTCGGCGAACGCGATCTCCTCGGCCAGCCGTCGCGCGTCCTCGCTCGACTTCAGCCCGATCACGAGCGGGGACCGGTAGCCGTCGTCGGCGCCGCGCGCCACGCGTCGCACGGTCAGCCTGCCGCTCGAGCCGCCGGACCGCGCCGGCGATCCCGGGCGAGTCCGGCTCGGGCGAGGCGCGCCCGGTCGTGGCTGCCCGGTCCGCGGCGCGCTCGAGGTCACGATCGGGCGCAGTTCGACCGACTGCTCCTTGGAGCAGATCGGGCAGTTCTGGATGAGGCGGTTATGGCGGCAGAAGGTGGGCACGGCAAACAGAGTAGGGGCTGCGCGTGGCGTTCGCGAAACGCGCCGGGGTCAATGCCCGGAGGCCGCATGGCGTTCGCGGAACGCGCGCGCCTTCGCCCGGTTTCCACACGCCTCCATGCTGCACCACGCCCCCGACCGGTTCTTGGTGTGGTCGTAGAAGGCCCACTCGCACCCGTGCTCGCGGCAGACCTTGAGGCGGCTCCAGGTGCCCTGAGCGATCGCGTCGTGGACGATCGCCAGCAGGCGTCCGAGCGCTCCGTCGACCCCCGCCGCCTCGGGCACGAGCGACGCGCCGCCGGCGTCGTCGAAGTGCAGCCGCAGCCGCGCTCGCCCGG
>Ga0335081_10020772_pt1 | contig 10619 bp, 6 predicted proteins | sample Lox_Sample_35_FD_206713 | JGI IMG/M metagenome (GOLD analysis project Ga0335081, IMG submission 206713) | Soil microbial communities from Loxahatchee National Wildlife Refuge, Florida, United States - Lox_Sample_3.5 | ecosystem: Environmental > Terrestrial > Soil > Wetlands | place: USA: Florida... | reverse complement strand
CTCTGCGTGGTCGACGATCAAAACCTCGGTCGGAACTTTGTGGGATTCCAGCTTGAGGCCGAGTTTCGCAATCGCTTGCATCACTAACTCGAAACGATCGACCGGCTCGTTCCGAGCTCCCGGTTCGAGCGACCATTCCAGTTTGTAATCGTAATATCCCTTCAGCCCGGTCATGTCGTCCACTGGTGTGTCCTGCATGTTCGCGATGGTGTTGACCAGGGTCGCCAGAGGATTCTTTTGATAGATGAGTTGCCCGGCGTCGCCTTGCCCGAAACCCGTGGTTTCGTCGGGCTTCGCAGCCTGGAGTTTTGCCCCGTCCTTGCCGACGACGAGGGCGTAACGAGTCAGCGCTCTGGTCTCGCGGTGGACGGCCAGCTTGAACCGATCCACGAGCAGCGTTTGCAACATTTGCCGAATCTGCAGCCGGGTTGCCTCCGAATTTTCTGCCTTGGCGGTTACATTGTACTGATCGGTGTCATACCAGCCCGGCCCGCCGATCACGCGAACGCGTTGCACGAGGTAGGCCTGTACGATCAATTGGCGGAGAGTGGCGCCTTCCAACCGGGCCAGACCGTGATTCATCAGGAGAGCGACTGCGTGCGGGCCCATAGGAGGATCGACCAACTTTACTGACGCCACTTCAAATTCCACGTTGGTGGCTGCCGCACCTTGAGCGAAGCAGGGAAAGGCGGTCAGGAAGCCGATGGCGAACGCCGCGCACTTCATGATGTTGCGACTGTATCACTAGTCGCCAAGGCATGGGGACGGGCCGATTGCCACAATCTGCCGCGGCTTACCAGGCCGCCCAATAGGAGCATTTGGGGAGTGGATGGCGTGTTATATACTTGCAGACCGAACAAGGAGCCACTGATGGGACTCAACCGCAGATCATTTTTCGGGGCGGCGGCCGCGGGAATCGCGGGCGGCGCCGGGCTTCGGGCGCAGGTGACCGGGTTGACACCGGGAGGCGGCGGGCCGCCGTTCCGGCTGGCGATGGGCGCGCTCGACTTCCTCGATAAGAAAACCTACATGCACAACATGGAGGTGATCTGCCATATTCCGGGATCGACGATCAGCGGCGGCGAACCGCTGATGGCGCTGTGGGCGCGCGGGAAGCAGCGATTGTTGCCGGCCAACGGCGGCTTCATCGATGTGAGCGATCCGCGCAAGCCGGTGGTGATGAACAAGGGGGTGGTGCGCGGCGGCGGCGCGGTGGTCTATCGCACGGATTTGAAGAAGTGGATCATGATGTGCACGGCGGCCACGCCGCTCACCTCGGCGACTCCGGAGTTTCCCGACGGACAATACGACAAACCGCTGCGGGATCGCGTGGTGGGTTTCAAAGGACTGCGGGGGATCCGCAATTACGATATTACGAATCCGGAGAAGCCCGAGCTGCTCGAGGAATACTCGACGGGCGAGAAGGGCAACGGCACGCACCACAATTTTTACGATGGCGGCAAGTACGCGTATCTCGATTGCGGGTGGGACGACCAACTGCGGCTGGAAAATCATCAGCGGCCGTTCAGCAACGCGATCATGATTGTGGATATGTCGGATCCCGCGAAGGTCAAGGAAGTGTCGCGGTGGTGGGTTCCGGGACAGCGGCTGGGCGAGGAAGCCGAATATAAGAAGTACGTGTTTGCGGGAGACCGCGCCTCATGGACGGGCAATCACGGCGCGGTCAGCGTGCCGAAGCGCGTGGAAGATGGCGGGAAGGTGGGGTACGCGGGGTTCGGGGCGTTTGGGATGTACGTGATGGATTTGAGCGATATCACGAAGCCGAAGCCTTACGGAAAAGTGCAGTACGAATTCAACGCGATCGGTACTATCCCGTTCCACACCTGTTACCCGGTGACGGCCGATGCGGCCCATCCACGCTTGCAGAATATCGTGGTGGCGACCCACGAGGCGCTGGAAGCGGACTGCCGAGAGGTGTATCACACGCCTTATGTGATCGACGTCAAGGATCCGCGGAACCCGAAGATCATTGGATTCTTTCCGCGGCCGCAGGCGCCAAAGGACGCGCCGTATACGGACTTCTGCTTTTCGCGCGGACGCTTCGGGTCACACAACACGCAATGCTGGCTGGCGCCCGGCGCGGCGCGGCCGGAGATGATGACGATCGCGTGGTTCAATGCCGGGGTGCGGGTGTTCGATCTTTCGAATCCGACGGCGCCCAAAGAAGTCGCGTGGTTCGTACCGCCGCATGAAGGCGAGATCGACAATTACGACAGCTGGTGGCGGGGCATGACGGAGAACGTGTTCGTCGAGTGGGACCGGAATTTGATCTGGATCGGGGATCACGAGGGGAGTTATTGCCTGTCCTGTCCGGCGCTGGGCAAACCGGTGCTGGAGCCGCGAAAAGTGGAGAAGTGGTCAGTGGCGCACTGCAACGTGGGATGGGACAGCCAGACCGCGGCGAGCGTGTACTTCGGGCGGGGATTGAGAGAGATGGTGTAGAAGCGAGAGCCGGTCGAGCGGCGTGCTGGAGCGGCGATCGGGGCCGGGCCGACAGGCGAGTTTCGGGCGATCGGGTTGCGAGAAACGAGCTTCACGGGGTGACCATCCCAAGCAGGACTTTCCTATGAGTGCGGCCCGGCTTCCGACGGGTCGCGCGTCGTCCGCTCGGAACGAGACTGCGCTTCGAATCGACGATTCGTCATCGAATTGAAATTAAGACTCATTCTCGGCGGAAACACGACCGAGGCGCATCCTACACAATCCCTTTAAAATGGCTTGCAATCTACCGCATCGTGTAGTAGATTCATCTTGCCATGCCCCTGCCGAAGCTGACCAGGTTGGAGATCCAAATCATGGAGACACTCTGGAGCAAGGGGCCGTGCTCCATTCGCGAGTTGCTGGACGCATTCCCCAAGAACGAACGGCTGGCTTACACAACCGTTCAGACGGTTGTCTACAGGCTCGAAGCAAAGGGGGCAATACGGCGCACGAGCAAGTTCGGCAACGCGCATGTCTTTGAGGCGGTCGTTTCACGGAATTCCGCGCAGCATCGAATGATCGACGATCTGGTCGCGCTGTTCGGCGGCAGGCGATTGCCGATTGTTACGCACCTGATCGAATCGGGGAAACTAACTCCGGACGAACTGCGCGAGGCGCGCGCCGCGCTGCGAAAGGCGACGAAACAGGAGAAGCCGGAATGATCCCGAACAGCCTCCTACCAATCGCAAACCACTTGTGGCAATCCACGCTGTTTGCCGGAATCGCAGGTCTCCTGACTCTACTCTTGAGAAACAACCGGGCGCATGCGCGGTATTGTCTGTGGCTGGCGGCTTCGGCGAAGTTCCTGGTCCCTTTTTCGCTACTGATGCTTGTGGGTGGGTTGGTTGGCCGGCATTCGATGGTGCTGCCTGCGGCGACGCGTGTACCAGTTCTCGTCGAACAGGTGAATGAGCCTTTTGTGGCCCAGGTTCCGTCAGGAGCGGTAGTGATGCCGCACGCGTCGAAATCGGAGACTCGTGTTGTTCCGATGGTGGTTGCCTTGTGGGCGATTGGCTGTGGCGCTTTGGTGTTCTCGTGGTGGATGCGATGGCGCCGAATGCAGGTTGCCGTCCGCGTGGCGTCGCCGGTGCCTTTGGGGATCGGCATTCCAGCGCTGTCTTCGGCATCGATCCTTGAGCCTGGAGTATTCGGCGTATTCAGTCCGGTGTTGCTGTTACCGGACGGGATTGGGGATCGCCTCGCGCCCGCGGAACTTCAGGCAATTCTCGCTCACGAGTTGTGTCACGTTCGCCGCCGCGACAATCTGGCGACGTTGATGCACATGGTTGTCGAGGCTGTTTTTTGGTTCCATCCGTTGGTCTGGTGGTTGGGTGCCCGCTTGATGGATGAGCGCGAGCGGGCGTGCGACGAAGAGGTGCTGCGGATTAGTGAAGCGGAAGCCTACGCGGAGGGAATCCTCAAGGTTTGCGAGCTGTACTTACACTCGCCGCTCAAATGCGTAGCGGGCGTGACTGGGGCGAATCTCAAGAAAAGAATCGAGGCGATCATGGCAAACCGACCTATGCGAAACCTGAATCTGCCAAAGAGGGTGGGATTGGTGCTCGCCGCAATCCTGGCAATCGCGATTCCGGTGATCCTTGGCATCACCAACGCCCCTGAACTGCGCGCACAGGCCCAGGCAATCCCGAAACAGGATCTAACCGGCACCTGGCAGGGCAAACTGATGGCGCCCCAGGCACCTAATGGAGAAATACGAATTGTCTTCAAGATATTGAAGGCTGACGAGGGCGCTCTTAAGGCGACGTTTTACATGATTGACCGGCCCGTCCCCGGCTTGCCTGCCAGCGCGGTCGCCATTCAAGGCTCGAACGTTACTATAACGATTCCGGGAATCGGGGGCACCTACGAAGGCAAACTGGATGCAGACGCGATTACCCTGACGGGGAAGTGGACCGCGGGAGGTATGCCCATGCCTCTGACCCTGACGCATGTGAAAGACGACGCCGCGTGGGAAATCCCGAAGCCACCGCCTGCACCCAGAATGATGGCTGCGGACGCCGATCCGGCATTCGAAGTAGCCACTATCAAACCCAGTGACCCGAACCGGCCGGGGCGGAGGCTGTTCTCTATACGGAGTACTGAGGTGACCACCGTTTACACGACCGTAAACGACCTGATCGTCTTCGCCTATGGCGTTCATGCCGGGCAGATCAGCGGCGCACCTGCCTGGGTTGAGTCGGACAAGTTCGATATCACCGGGAAGCCCGAGGGCGGAGGACAGCCCAACCCAAATCAATTTAAGACGATGCTTCAGAAACTCCTGGCGAATCGGTTTCAGCTCACTCTCTATCGTGATAAGACCCAGCTCACGGTGTACGCGCTAACGGTGGGAAAGAACGGACCCAAGCTAACCAGGAGCGAGGCCGCCAGTCCCATCCCTAACCTGATTTTCAGGGCCGGTAATTGGCCCGTGCGGAACGCCACCATAGAGGAATTCGCAGGCGTCATGCAAGCCCATCTGGATCGCCCGGTGGTCGATGAAACCGGGCTGAAGGGACGGTTCGATTTCCAATTGCAATGGACGCCCGATGAGACTCCGTTCGCCTCGCCTGGCGGGCTGGCCGAACCGCCGAAGCCTCCCGAGCGAGCCAATTCGTTACCGGATCTGTTCACGGCCATTCAGCAGCAGCTGGGACTGAAGCTGGAGTCAACCAAGGCGCAAGTCGACGTTTTAGTGATTGATAAAGTCGAAAAGCCTTCGGAGAATTAACGATCGGGATGAATGTGCCTTCTTGCGAGAGCACGCGGCACAAAATACTCTCTTCCGCATCGGCGCATCCTCACTCGAAGTACTCTGCTCGAACGGATATTGTCATGGGGAGACGGCGACAACGATAGCACCGGTTGTGGCGGATGCAGACGCGCAGCACGAAAAATTGGCCATAGTGTTTCAAGGTCGTGGAAGAGCACGCCGTAGCCGCGAATTGCTCGAATCATTGCTCCGGGCGGTTCGTCGGCTACTCGTACAACGTCACGGACAGGACCGAGGAGTAGGGCAGCATCATGCGATCGTCGCTGATGGGGCGAGGGCTCACCTACGAGAAGGGACTTTCGAAGAGTTCGGGAGGGCGCTACGCGGTGGCGCCAACTGGCTTTTGCGGTTCTCGTTATCATGAAGGTTTCTCTCCGATGTCCAATTTCAAACCGCTGGCACGCGAAGTGCTTCTTCATATCGCCCAGGTCCTGCAAGTCCCGATGAAGGGGCTGGTCGCCAGCATCGAACTGCTGGATGACGGGGGCACCGTCCCGTTCATCGCGCGCTACCGCAAAGAGGCCACCGGGAACCTGGATGAAGTCCAGATCCGGTCGATCGAGGAAAAACTGGCGTATTTTCGTGAATTGCAGGACCGCAAGGCGACCATTCTGGCCTCCATCGAGGAGCAAGGAAAACTCACGCCGGAGGTGAAGGCGCGCATCGAAGCCACGCTGGAAAAAAGCGAGCTCGAAGATCTCTATCTTCCGTACAAGCCGAAGCGGCGAACCAAAGCGACCATGGCGCGCGAGAAGGGCCTGGAACCGCTGGCGCTGTACCTCTGGGAGCAGCGGCCCCGCGGCACCCCGCTCGCGGTGTTGGCCACCAGTTTTGTCAATCCGGGACTCGGTGTCGACAGCGTGGAAGATGCGTTGGAGGGGGCGCGGCACATCGTGGCGGAAATGATCAGCGAGCACGCCGAGATTCGCAAGCTGCTGCGCCAAACCATGCTGGGAGAAGGCCTCGTTGTCAGCCGGAAGATGGAGGACGCGGCCGACACGGAACAGAAATTCCAAATGTATTACGACTACCGGGAGCCGGCCCGGTCCATCCCTTCGCACCGTATGTTGGCCATCCGCCGCGGCGAGAGCGAAAAGATTCTGTACTTTGCGATTGACCTGGAGTCGGTGCGCGTTCTCGCTCTCATCCGTTCGCAGATCCACAAACAAGCCGGCGACTGGACGCCGCACCTGGATCTGGCGGCGGAAGATGCGTGGATGCGCCTGCTGCGCAGCTCGATCGAGGGGGAGGTTCGGCTGGAGTTGAAACAGAGGGCCGACGCCGAGGCCATTCAAGTCTTTCGCGAGAATTTGCAAAACCTGTTGCTGGCGCCGCCTGCCGGTCCGATCGCGGTGCTGGGCATCGATCCCGGCATACGCACGGGCTGCAAGATCGCTGTCGTGGATGAGACCGGCAAATTTCTGGCCCACGACGTGATCTACCCGCACGCGCCCAAAAATGACACGGCCGGCGCGGCCCGTACGATGAAAGCGCTCATCGACAAACATCAAGTGAAAGCCATCGCCATCGGGAACGGGACGGCGTCCCGCGAAACCGATGCCTTCGTGCGCGATTTTCTCAAACGCGAGAACGCCATGGGCGTCTTCACGGTCACAGTAAATGAGTCGGGGGCCTCCGTGTATTCGGCCTCCGACCTGGCACGGCAGGAGTTCCCGGACCTGGACCTTACGGTGCGCGGCGCCATCTCGATCGCGCGGCGCCTACAAGACCCTCTGGCAGAGTTGGTCAAGATCGATCCCAAGTCCATTGGGGTCGGGCAGTATCAGCACGACGTGGATCAGCGGCAACTGGAGCACTCGCTCGGAACCACAATCGAAAGCTGCGTGAATCGAGTGGGCGTGGATCTCAATACCGCGTCCTGGGCGTTGCTGCGGTACATTGCCGGGGTCAACGAGCGGATGGCGAAGAAGATCGTTGAGTTTCGGGATGACCACGGCCGCTTCCGCTCGCGCATGCAACTCACCGCCGTGCCTGGTGTGGGCCCCAAAACGTTCGAACAAGCCGCCGGATTCCTACGGATCCGCGGCGGTGACAACCCGCTCGATATGACCGCGGTGCACCCGGAGTCGTATCCGATCGTGCAACAGATTGCGGCCCTGCTGGGCGCTTCCATCGAACGGCTGATTGCGGAGCCGGAGCTGCTGAAGAAGGTGGATAAGTCGGCTCTCACGGCGGGGACATTCACGGTGACGGACATTCTGGAAGAGCTGCGAAAGCCGGGACGCGATCCGCGAGATCAATTCGTGGCGCCGAGTTTTCAGGAAGGCATCCGGGAGATCTCCGATCTCCGGCCCGGGATGAAGCTCGAAGGCGTGGTCACCAATGTGACCAAGTTCGGCGCATTTGTGGACGTGGGAGTGCACCAGGATGGTCTGGTCCACATCAGCGAGTTGTCCGACCGATACATCAAGGAACCTGGCGACGTTGTGAAAGCCGGACAGATCGTCAAAGTTCAGGTGCTGAGTGCAGACCCCAAGACCAAACGGATCGCGCTGTCGATGAAAGCGCTGATGACGCCTGCCGCGCCGCAGCCCAAGTCGAAATCGCGGCCCGATGCAGGAGATCCGCTCGCGGCGCTCGCCAACCGATGGAAGGTCCGGTAGCCGGCTGCCGCGGATATTCCCGGGCCTTGCCAGCGATGCTTTGACGTACGGAATTTGGGATGGGATCACCAGACCGCGGCGAGCGTGTATTCGGGCGGGGATTGAGAGAAGAGGCTAGAGCAGGGCAGGGCCTGGCTGCGGGCCCGCCGGGCGGCGGGCCCGCAGCCTGCTCTGCTTTAGACGGCGACGTACATCGTGTGGCCCTGGCGGTTGACGAGGAGCAGGGTTTCGTCTTTCGAGCTGCGCATCGCGCGGTCGAAATCGGAGGTGTTCTTCACCGGCTGCCGGTTCACTTCCTGAATCACGTCACCGCGCCGCAAGCCGGAATCGGCCGCCGGGCTGGAGGGGCTGATTCCGGTCACGACTACGCCCTCTGCACTCGGCGGCAGACCCAATTGACGGGCCGACTGCGAATCGAGGTCGTCTACCGAAACGCCGGAGAGCGAACTCCTGGTTCCATGCGTATCGTTTTCGATGCTGGCTTCCTTGGTGGGCAGTTCCGCCAGCTTCGCGCTCATGTTGTGCTCGGCGCCGCTGCGGAGAACCTTCAGGTCAACCTGCGTGCCCGGATGCATCATCGAGATGTTCATCCGGAGCTGGTTGCTGTCGGTGACCGGCTTGCCGTCGACATCGAGAATGATATCTCCGCGCTGGAGACCTGCACTCGCGGCGGGGCTGTCGGCGCTGACATCGCTCACCAGCGCGCCGCGCGCCTCTTTCACGCCCATGGCTTTCGCGAGTGATGGCGTCACGTCCTGCGGCACGATGCCGAGATAGGAGCGGGTGACCTTTCCGTTCTTGAGGATCTCATCCATCACAGTCCGCGCCAGGTTCACCGGAACGGCAAAGCCGATTCCCTGATTGCCTTCGGAACCATGCGCCAGGATGGCGGTGTTGATGCCGACGAGCTCGCCGCGGTCATTCACCAGCGCTCCGCCCGAATTGCCGGGATTGATCGGCGCATCGGTCTGGATGAAGTCTTCATAGTCTTCGATGCCGAGATTGGCACGACCGGTGGCGCTCACGATTCCAAACGTCACGGTCTGACCGACGCCGAACGGGTCGCCGACAGCCAGCGCATAATCGCCGATCTGGACCTTCGAAGAATCGCCGATCACGATGGACGGCAGATTCGATGCGTCGATCTTCACCACCGCGACATCGGTTTTGGGATCGGTGCCGACGACGTGTCCTTTAAACTCGCGCTTGTCGGACAGCGTCACCAGGATGTCGGTTGCGCCGTCAACGACGTGGTTGTTCGTCACGATGTAACCTTCGGGGCTGACGATCACACCGGAGCCGAGGCCGCGCTCGCGCTCTTCGCGCGGGGAATTGAAGCCGCGTCCAAACTGATTGCCGAAGAATTGTCGAAACAGCGGATCGTCGGGAACTTGATTGAATCCCGCCGGGGTTTTGACGACCTTCGACGAGGAAATGTTAACGACAGCCGGCAATACCTTCTTCACGACCGGCGCAAAACCGGTGCGGCTCGGGCCTTCATTCGCATCGGCCAGCTTAACCGAAGCCGGTGGGTTGGCATTTCCGATGCGGCTGGCGCGGGCAATCCCGAATCCGCCCAGCCCCAAAATCAACGCTACAGCCAGGACCGCGGATTTCGGCCCCAGCCCAAAATGTTCCTTGATCATGATGTCCTCCAAGTGACAGTGCGGGTGCTCCACCAGTTCCCGCGGCGTGCGCGGGGCTGTGGTCCCTGTTCAAATGGACGGACGAATTGCAAAAACGTTTGGCCGGGGAGCGCGCTATGCGCGTGAAAACAGGGCGTACACGAAAAGAATGTGCGGCGCGTCTAACCGGCTGCGGACATGGCCCGGCCGCGGCGCCAATAGTCTTCAAACAGGCCTTTCATGGCCTGCCCCATTCCTTCATGGTGGAAGACGACGGCGGTCCAGGTGGGCCGCGTGATGACGGGATCGAGCAACGCAATCATGCCGCGCTGGCCATCGAAAACCGCCAGCTTCATGGGAAGCGAGTCGGTGACGCGCACGTCGACGCCGGCCGCGCCGTAATCGCCGAGCCGCTGACGGTGCTCGACATCCACGGTTGCCTGCTCGAGCAAGAGACGGCACGCGACGCCTCCGAGGCGCGCCTGCTTTACAAGTTTTTCTTCGAGCGGATCGACCGCGTACGGGGGCCGGGAAAACTCGATGTATTCCGTCTTGACCTCCGAAAGCATGCGCCGGTATTCGGCGGCAGTCTGGGCCGGCTCGGTCACGATGCGCAAGAAATCGAGCGTGCCGCGCCCGCCCTGGCCCTCTGAGTACAACGTCTTGAGATCGTCGATGAGCGCAGTGCCGGCTCGTCCGTTATCCGTCAGCTCCTGCTCCAGCATTTGCCTTTGCCGGGCGAGATAGCCCGGAATGGCCAAGCTAGGTTCGACGGCCGAAAATAATTTTGTTTTCTCCTGGACTACCTGGGCAAAGCCTTTCTCCACCAAACTGTCCAGGACCTCGTAGATTTTCTGGCGCGGGACATGGGCGCGTGCCGCCAACTCCAACGCCTTGAAGCGAGGATGTCCGAGCAGCACCAGGTAGGAGCGCGATTCATATGCATTCAAACCGAGTTGCTGCAACCGCCTCCAGAACCGCTGAAAATCGACTTCGGCCAGTTCGTCGCCCATAGCTCTATCCACCTTATCAAAGCCGGATTGAAAATTCACCGGAACTCTTTCAGACGCAACAAGAAAGAGCCTAAGGGGGAGG
>Ga0335081_10020771_pt1 | contig 10619 bp, 7 predicted proteins | sample Lox_Sample_35_FD_206713 | JGI IMG/M metagenome (GOLD analysis project Ga0335081, IMG submission 206713) | Soil microbial communities from Loxahatchee National Wildlife Refuge, Florida, United States - Lox_Sample_3.5 | ecosystem: Environmental > Terrestrial > Soil > Wetlands | place: USA: Florida... | reverse complement strand
CGTAAGCGCGGCAGTTGGCCAGGCCATTGTCCGCTATCGTGTTGAGCCAGCCCCCCGTCTCGATGGGGTCGAGCATCACTTGCAGTCCCTGCTGTGCCGCCAGTGTCAGGACGCGATCCACATGCGCGAAATACGCTTCGTTGGGAGTCGTCAGGTTGTACGAACCCGAAGGAAGCGTGCTGGTGAATGGAAGGATCCCGTCGAACGTGCTGCCGTTCGTCGGCCCGCCCGTGTAGGTGTTGCACAGCAGGTTGATCCACACGGTATTGAAGCCGTTCGAGCCGCGGTCGGCAAAAAAGGCTTCGGCCTGTGCTTCGGACAAATTCACAATCAGCGCCTGTGGAGAATCACCCGTGATGAGATAGGGCACATTGTTTTGGTCGACCAGGTAACGACCGTTCGCGCTCTTCTTGAGCGGGTATACCGGCGCCGCCACCACCTGCAATCCCACGGCGAACGTCAACAGCAGCACACACGACACTTGAGTTGCCGGGCGGCCCCACCGTCGGCGATCCCAACTGCCTAACCAACGACCTCTGTCACCACGCAGGTCGCTCTCGAGGTTTTCCCTCGTCAAACCCCTCCCACTGAGGCGCGTTTCGAATTACACAACCGCACCCGCGCCCATCGGTCGCTTCCCTCGTTGCTCCACCGGGTTCAACCGGCGGTTACGCCCCATTCCGGCGCGCTCGCTGGTCCAAGCCAGGCCGATCAGACTGCTCCACGCCGTGTTGCTGCGCATCGAGGTCTGGGTCGGCCCCGCGTTCCGGCACTCTCTCCAGCCACACTTCCCTCCAATAGGCATAAATACTCCGCGGACAAAACAACCGACACTCACTATATCGCGACTGGCACACCGCCCCGTCGAGAATGATGCAGGGGTTCTTGAACTCCCGGATTTTGCCGGTCTTCTCGTCCACAATCCGGGTAACCCGCTTCAGCACACGGTGCTTGCCGCCGCAATACGGCACCATTTCGGCATCGAAATAGAGGCCGCGATTCCGGTTGGACTCATCAATCGTATCCAGAATTGTTTGATAGCTTTTGACGCGCACCAAGTCTCCGGGTTGCAGATTGAGATCGGCCGTAGGAGTCGGTGTTCCCTGGGGGATTTTTCCCAGCCGGCGGGGATACGGGACGCCGCCCCAAAGTTTCTGGAAGGCGTCGTAGAGCCAGCGCAACGGCCGGCCCAAACCGATTCCCAGATTGATGAACCACCGGTATCCCATGTAGATGAAGCCGCGGAGCAGTTTGCCCAACCCGATGTTTCCCGAGGTGTAGTCCTCGACGTACTGCCCCGGCTCCCACCACGGCAGAGGTTCGGTCGCCGCCAGCACCTGTGTCGCCTGGCACACATAGGTCGGCCCGCCACCTTCCGGACCGTTCGCCCGCTGCGTGCCGGCCAGCACGTCGGCCTCGGTGCAGTTCCCGCCCCGGTCGGATGGCGACGCTGAATCCGATGGCCTCTTCAGCCAAGCCACTTTCCAGAAAATCAAACAGCCAGCCTCGCACCCTCCGTAGGCCTGCCCGTCGCACCGGATTCCTTCCAGATGCACTGCGTCTTTCAGCCGCCGCCCCTTGAACTCGTTGATCGTGTCGCAGGTCTTGTGCGCCCGCTTGGCGACCCGCAGGCGGCGGCCGCAGAACTGAAACATCTGGGGCATGAAGGGCATACCACCCAACTGGCCCGTCTTGTCCAGAGTGCGGAGGATTTCCTCCTTGCTTCGGACTTCCACAATGTCCCCCACGCGCAGTTTCGGCTGTTGTTTCATGATTTGATTTCAGTTGCTGCCGTCGGCGGCGGCCATCGCGGCCAGTTCCTGCAGACGCGCTTCGCGGGCCTTCATGGCCGCGGTTGGTTCAAGGCCGGCGATGGCCAGGATTTGTTTCCAGCGGTACACCCAGTCATGCCGCCGCAGCGTTTCAGCGGCGTTTCGCCGGCTGATCCGGTCGAGCGCCCCGGGCCGTGCGGCAAGCTTCGCCAACACCTCCACCACATCGGAACCATCTGCTTGAACTTCAATGACCGCGTCCGGCCAGTTGAACATTTCCTGGAACGAATCACAGTCGGGCGATTGGCCGAGAAGCACACACCCCGCCGCCGCGCCCTCAAAGTATCGAAAGGGCACTTCGATCTGGCCCTGGGTGTGCTCCTGAAGGTCAACCTTCGCCACGGCCACCATGAAGAAGCGGCTGCGTTTGGCGATGTTGGCATAGAGATCGCGGTGTTGCCGGTGGTCCTGCATCTCGATATCACCGGTATTCTGGAGTGTATCGTGCACGTAGAACAGTTTTCTCTCGCCCGCCAGGCGGAGCAGGCGCTGGTGAATCCCTTCGTACCGGCGTCCAATGCTGTACACGTCGATCACGCGCGCTGGTGGCTCGGGATAGGGGCTGAACCGAATGGCGTCCACGCCGCCCCGCACGAAATGGCAGGCGCGCCCCAACGCGCCACTGACGGCCGGGACGGAGCCTTTCAGCCCGAGCACGACGTGGTCGAACTCGTTGAGCAGCGGCAGCCAATACTTGTAGCTGGAGACCTCATGGGCCCACAGCTCATCGATCCAGCAGACACTGACCTGGCAATGCTTCTTCCATTCGCGAACGGCGTTGATATACCGCACGTCCCAACACAGCGGGCAGACGAGCAGCAACAAATCGTATTTCCTGTTCAACCGCACCGGCTTGAGCCCCGGATTGAGGTAGGCCAGTTTGCGCGACACGTCGTGGAATAGGAAGCGCCGTTGCAGTCTCTGTTTGAACGCAAACCCGCGGGCCGGCTCCAGGGGGATCAGGTCTACGTCATCCGTGGCCGCCAGCACGTCCTCGGCCTCGCGGAACCCGCCCTGATACGTCTTGCGCGCGAAGCCGGCAAACGTCGGCAGACAGATCCGGGGAGCGCGCTCGTTGTCCATTCCGATCACAGGGTCCCGAGTCTCAACTTATTTCCGGCGTTTCCGCCCGAAGCTCCCGTTGCCGCCAGGCGCTGATGGGCCAGAGACCGGTCTCCCGGAGGATGTTCATATACAGAGCCTTTTGTTTCATGGCGAACAGCATCATGCTGGCATAGAGGCCGAAAAACAGGCCGGACTTCACCACGAGACGCACGAACACGGGGTGGACGTGCTCCACGGGGCCGGCAAGCAGCAGCATCCCGGCGGCACTGACCAGAACAGATGCGATCGGCGGCTTCAGTGTACTCAGTATATCCAGGCCGGTAATGGGCAGGCCATGCCTGGCCCACAGCGCCACAGGAACGACGAGGAGCACCATTGCGATGGAGTATCCTGCGGCGACACCTTGGGGCCCATGTCGGAGACCAATGACGTATCCGATGATCACGATGGGGGCGATCAGCAGCGATAGATTGAAATTCCTCACGACGCGACCGGTGGCGAGCAACAGCGACCCGAGTGGATTGATCATCGCGATCGCGACAATGGCCGGCGCCAACAGCCGAAATACGGGGACCGACTCATGCCATTGCGGACCGAGAAACACGAGGATCAGGTCGTTGGCGAACAGGACACACGCCACCGCAATGGGGATGACGAGGGACAAGAACAGACCGTAACCCTTCATAAAATAGCTCCGTAACCGGGCCGGATCGTTCTGCACGCGGGACATGGCCGGGAACGCCACCGAACTGATCGTTTGGTGCAGATTATCCGTCGGCAGGTTGATGAGTTGATACGCCCGCCCGTAAATGCCCAGCGTCTCGGCGCCCCAGTAGCGTCCAAGCAGGACCTTTTCCATGTTGTAGGCGAGATAGACGATCACCGAGTTCAGCGTCAGCGTGCCGCCGAACCAGAGCATCGAGCCAATTCCTGACCGCCGCTGCGGCAAGCCGGGAATCCATCCGGTCGTGAACCAGGCCCCCAGGGCACCGACGATGGGCGGTGTGATGTTCAGCACCACCAGCGCCCAGTATTTTCCGCCGGCCAGGGCCACGCCGATGGCCAGCGCGATGCTCAGCACAAGAGCTGTCGTGTCGATTACCGACACCGCAATGAATCGCAGATTTCGCTGGAGGATGGCCCGATGCTGCGCGCCCGCTCCGTTGAAGAGGAAACTGATCCCCGAAACGATGGTCACCCATACCAGGCGCGGTTCCTTGTAGAATATGGCGAGAGCCGGCCCGAGCGCGGTGCAGAGTAACGTGAGCAACACACCGACTGCGAGGTTCACCCAAAACAATGTTGAGGCCTGTGCCGGCGTAATGGAATCGCGTTGAACCGAGGCCGTCGAAAGACCGCCATCTCGAAACAGCCCCAGAAACCCGGTGAATGCCGCCGTCATTCCGACCAGACCGTAATCCGCCGGCAACAGAAGTCGCGCCAGCAGCATCATCGAACCGGTACGCAGCACCAGCGTGGCTCCCTGGGCTATCATGGACACCAGGGCGCCGTGCGCCGTTCGGCGCTTCAACTCGTGCGGGGGCGGGTCGGTCGCGACCTGCGATCCCGCGCCGACGTCATTCATCGCCACCGGCACCGGGTCGGTCGGCTCGACCGCCGGACTTGTCGAGAGATCGCTCATTTGTCCAGATCGAGAATCAGCAGCCCATCCGAAACAGCATTTTGTCCCACGATCGAACGAGGGACCATCTCAGCCGCGGAACCCAGACTTGCGCCCGGCGCGCCACGTCCCAACCGAGGGTTTTGCGCATCCATTCGTACTTCCAGGGCAATCGCGGGACCGTCAATCGTCCGCCCAGACTGGCGGCGAGTTCCTCCAATTCCTTCGCCAGATCGAGCCGCTTCGGATAGAAGCACACCAGCCAGCGTTGCAGATACTCCACGCAAGCCGCCCGCGTCCGCTCGCTGTCCTCCAGCGACCGGAGGCAGGCAACATGCAATTTCAAGGACAGGCACAGTGATTCGAGTTTCTTGTCCGACCGGTCCACGCTGCTCAGACTGCTGAAACCCGAACTGCGATAGTATACCCGCGCTTCCGGAACAAACCGCACCCCATCGCTCGCGCGCAACACCCGGCAGAAATATTCCCCGTCGTCGTCGAGGCTCAGGCGTCCGTCCCACGGCCCGGCGGCGGCGGAGAGTTGCCGGCTGACGAGCCACGTGGCCGGCTGCATGTGGAGATTCAGTTTGAGCTTGCGGTACAGCCATTCCGCGGCGGGGAGGTCCTCCCACAGGGGTGTGGCGATGAATTGGGCCTTGTTGCGGCGATACGCGAATAGTCCCCAGGCCGAAGAGTACAGCGTACGAGCGCTCCCGCTGGCGCTCACATGCTGCATCTGCTTCTCGATTTTGTCCGGGGCCAGGAGGTCATCCGCGTCCAGCCATTGAAGATAATCTCCCTGGCTGATCGAAGACGCCTTGTTCCTGGCCACGGATGCGCCCTGATTGGGTTGGGTGAGGACGGAGACGCTCCCCGAGGCAAACTGCCGCGCAATCGAGAGTGTTCGATCGGTCGATCCGTCGTCGACGATGATGATTTCCTTCCGCGACCATGTCTGCTCGAGCGCGGAGCGGATTGTGTCTGCAATCCACTCCTCGGCATTGTAGGCAGGGATGAGTATGGAAACCAGCGGGCTCATGGTGGGCTGCTATCTCACCGCGCGACCAAACGGGCGTAAACATCGCGTGTGATCTCGCCCACGGTCGTCCACGAATATCGTTGTCGGGCGTACTCGCGGATTTGCGGCCGCCGGAGTTCCAGTTCCTGGTACAGATCACTTGCGAAATACCTGCGGATCGCCCGGGCCAGGTCCGTGGCGTCCTTCGGCCGGAACATATAGCCGGTTTCGCCTTCAACAATCTCATCGCGCAGCGATCCCACGTCGGAAGCGATGACCGGCAGCCCAAAACTGTATCCCAACACCAGGACCCCGCTTTGGAAAATATGCGTGTACGGCAGGACCAGAACGTCCGCGGCTTTGAAGTACAATTCCGTCCTGTCATCGGGGATGAATTCAATCTGTTGGATGATGCGCTCCGCCACACCCCCTCGCGCGATTTCCCCCTCAACCAACCGCCAGTAGTCCGGGCTCTCCTTCACGCGGCCGGCAATGACCAGGCGGCCATTCGGATGCGACTTCAAGACATCCGCAAAGGCGGTGACCAGATACTCGACTCCTTTGTAGGGGGCGATGTGCCCAAAGAACAATATCGTCTTGTCCGTCTCGCCCACGCCGAGGATTCGCCGGGCTTCCCGCGCAGTCAGCGCCGTGTGGGGAACCGTGTCATTTAATCCGAATGGGATGACGGTCACCCTGTCCGTGCGTACACCAAAATCAGCAACGATCTCGCGCTTCATTTTATCCGTATGAACAAAAATGTGATCGGCCAATCGATACTGGATTCGCAGCGTGAGGCGGTTGAGCAGGCTGTCGTTGGCGTCCCGCTTGCCGGCGTTCACGTTGTGAGCTGTCAGGACGATCCGCTTGCCCAGCAGTTTGTAGTAGAGCATGAGAACGGTGCGGTCGATGAACTCCAACCGGTCGTTCCAGAGAATGTGAAAGATTCGCGATTCGGCTCTCGCGGCGTACAGGACAAGGCGCCAGTAGTAGGCCAAAACCCGGAGTGCCTTCTTGACAGGGCTGACATCCGACCGCTGGTCTCCGCGCAGGTTAAGGAACGTGATGAGGGGGGTGTCGTGCAACGCGGGGCCGTCGACGTCGTTGCTGCCGATGAAATCCAGCGAAATGCCTTGTGCGACGAGCGCCTGAGCCACGCCCAGAGCGTAAGGCTTGTCACCCCCGCCGGTGAGCAAGGTCACGCGTGCAATCTCCCCGCCTTGGGGATGCGGCTGCTGGCGCGACGCGGGAGCCTCGTGCTCCGCCGCTCTGTCCGCGATTGAATTTGGCGCGCTTTGCAATTGCACAAGTCCGTCCTAGGTTCCCGGTTCCTGCGCCGTCTTGCAGTACCCGGACGCCGCTCCCTCCCATGCGGCCATCACCGCCTCGAACACCGGCTGGACGCCGATCGCTGTCGTCGCCCGGTGGTCAACACCGCGCTTGTAGAAGAACTCGCTCAACAGGGGCGAAACAATCTTCGTCTGCACGCCGTAGTCGTGAATTTCCCACGGGCTGGTACAGGTGAACAGCGTGACGCAACGCGTGCCGGACCCGAGAGCCAGATGCATGGGCAGACTGTCGCCGCCCACCAGGCATCGATGGTTTCGCACATCCCCCAGATGTTCCAGGAGCGTCGCCCGTCGGGGCAGGACGTTGACGATCAGTCCCTCGGTTTCCAGTTCCTTCTGGAGATCGCGGTAGTACATCCAGTTCTTCATCGGCCACACTGGCCCGGCTTCCGGAGCAATGGCGATGTCCCCACACAAATCCGTCGGCGTGTGGGCCGGCAGCCGGTACGGGTCTCCGTCGAACCGCAACCCCAGGCCACCGAAAATGATGTCCTGGTACGTCCGCCGATTCAGCAGTTTCAGTCGGTCGGCCTGCTCCTTGCCGTGGCGGCTGATGAGGCTGAGATCAAACCACTCGCGCGAATCCTCCGTGTACCGCAAGTTCGCTTCCGAATCAACGAAGGCTCCAAACAGCTTCTTGAATTCCAATGTCTTGACGAACAGCGCCACATCGTGAGTGTCTTCCAGGTTGATAACCAGGTCGTACTGGCGGTCTCGCACTCCGTCTCGCCCCTCCCAGGGCAGCACTCGGAGATCTTCCCGCAGATCGCACAGCAACGGAACGTTCCTGGCTTCTGTCACCCATGTAACGCCGCCCGCAAGCCGCCCGAGTAGTGGCGTCGTCCGCACCACATCTCCGGTGGCGCCAAGTTTCACGATGAGCACATTCATTGTTCCTGGCTTGGCGATGCCCTACCGATCTACGGACGCGACCTCCAACAGATTTCCCTCGAAAGAGGCACACACCCCGGGGTGTTTCATGCAGTGCTGTCGCAGCTTCAAAGCTGATTCGCAAGGTCGGTCCCGATCGCAGGCCTAACCTTGTGCATCCTAAAGGGTGCGGTTACGCGGCAAACACAGGTTTACGGAGCACCGGACCCTCGATTTATAGCCTTCGACGTGAGCCCTAATGTGGCACGGTGTGCTACCCATTACGACCGACTGCTCCAGCAAATTCGACCTGCTACGAGTCGCGGGAGGACAGGGACCAGACGGATCTTGATCGGCCAGTGTGTGTTGACGACCAACACCCTGCCGGTCTTCAGTTGACGAACGCAGCAGCGGCGGAAGCACTTGTCGTAACCGCCGCCACTGCTATTGTGCGATAAGACCTGCTGGAGTTGGCGGCGGCGTAATCGGCGTCGTCGCCGGATCCACCCCGTTCACGTACCGATAGCCGGCCGGGATGTTGGTGTAGGACATGGTGTTGGTAACGGACAGGGCATCCTCCGGACCAAACGGAGGCCAGGGTTGAGAGGCGCCCCACCACGACGGCTTGCTGGGGTGCAGATAGCTCGCCACCAATGCCTGGCCGGCGCTGAGGCCGGTGCCGGCATGGACGCCATTATCCACCGTGTTCCAGTTGTCGATGTCAATGAATGTATTGGTGATGGTGGAATGAAGCCAGAAGATGCCGTCGCCCTGTCCCGTCCCATTGTCAAAATACCGGACATGGACACCTTGTTTCCCCAGCACGCAGCCCACGACCATGTGATAGTTCATCAGCTTGCCCGACACGAACGCGTACAAATTATCCGTCTTGCCCGGCGGGTTGCTGGAGCCGGCCGGGTCCCAGCCCGCCAGTCGTTCGCGGAAGTACAGGTTGTTCATGGCCCCGCTGTCGTTGCCGGGATTGTTGCCGGGAGCGTCGCTGCCGTCCGAGTAATGATTGACGCCGAAGTTGCCCTCAAACAGGTTGTAGTGATTGTGCAGGCCGTGGAAGTACACGGTTTGTGACAGCCAGTTGGGATTCGCCGGGTACGTTAGTGTGTCAATGCAGTTGTAGGCAAACGCAGACCCGCCCAGCCCTTTCATGGGCATGATATTCGGGAAGTCGTGGAACACGTTGTCCTCGACCAGCATGCCGGACGTGAGCAGCGGCAGAATGCAGTACGTGGAACTCGAATCCGACGTGGTTTCCGCGTGGCTGATGTCGCAGTGGCGGATCTCGGTACGATAGTTCATGTAGACGTTGATGCCGTAATTGCCGAAGGGCAGGTCGTATTCTTTGACGTTGCGCACCCAACACTCGTCCGTACCTTCCAGGATGATATAGTCCCAGCCGCTGCCTGCCGACCGGGTCAGGCTGAGATTCTCAACGCCCGAACGGTGGAGCGTGTTGTTGGCAGAGCGCCAACTCAACCGGCAGGCGCTGGTCGTCAGATAGTCCGCGTTGATGGGCGGCGTGAAGGTAACGGTGCTGCCACTGACGGCCGTGATCTTGACGACTTGTGCGAACGCGTCCGTGCCGAGAAACAACGCGCCATTGGGCGGGCCGGTCAATCCGAGGTTGTTGGTCGGGCAGGACAGCCACGCAATCATGCCCGCGCTCAACCCGGAGGGGGTACCGCTGAGTGACACGACACCGGAACCGCGAGCGATGCCGGAGCTCACCGAAACCGTCGTCCATTGGCCCGGATTCTCCGGATCCCAGGAATCGTTGACTTGGTGTATGTTAATGCCGCGCTCGCCCCCCATGCTTGTGAAATTCAGGATGGTCGTCGGCACGCCGCTGGAATTTGTCGCGCCGCGTAACACGACGTAGCTCTTGCTAAAGTCGATGCCGGAATTCAGGTTGTACGTTCCCGCGCTCAGAAACACAACATTCGAGGCCGGGCACGCCGCCAACGCCGCGTTGATTTGCGACGCGCCGGCCGATGAGGTCAGTGTCGTGTAGATAGTGCTGTAGACCGGAATGCCGTTGGAAACGCCCACGCTGTCTGACCACGAACCACTGACTGGCAGGCGACTGGCTGGAACCGGGTCGGAGGCCCAGACCCCTGGAGGCGCGACCAGCAAAAACCCCAGGATGACGCCCAAACTGCTTCTCATTGTCATCCCGATTTGACCGCAATTTACGCTATTCATCGATCACATACCACCAGCATGGATTATGCCGATCCATCCCAAGGCCGATTCCCAAGAGGGCCATCGTAATCTGGAGCGACTGGTGGTGGCCGAGTGTAAAGAATGTTGCCACCCCCAGGCAAAAAGGGTTTCCGCAGCAACCCGGCTGCGTTCTTCACGACTGCGCCGTTCCCAATTCAGCCAGATCTGGCGATTCTTCAGCCTCTTCGGCCGCAGTCCAGGGCCGGGGGTATTCTATCGCCACCAATAGCAGAACGAACCACACGGGTGTAAGCCTGTCGAAGGTGGATTCAGTTATATTGTACACAATGACCGCGAACACGAACGCCAGCCGTAGTGCTCCAAACCCAAAACCGTCAAGCGAGTCCCGTTGGCCGCCCTTCACTGTCGATATGATCATTCCGATTAAGAGCAGCACGCCGATTATCCCGTTGTTCAAGTAGGTTTCGATGTACCCGTTGTGGGCCTCGTTCAGATCATAGAAGTACGCCTCCGAAAGCCTTTTGGCCCTCTCTCCCGACCAGAAGCTGTAGTATCCCTCCCCGAAAATGGGGTTGATGTCCTCGTTCAGCACGGCCTTCCAAATGGCCGTTCTTCCGGTAAACGTCAGATCGCGTCCCAAGGCCTTCACCAACAGACCTCCAAGG
>Ga0335081_10020769_pt1 | contig 10619 bp, 7 predicted proteins | sample Lox_Sample_35_FD_206713 | JGI IMG/M metagenome (GOLD analysis project Ga0335081, IMG submission 206713) | Soil microbial communities from Loxahatchee National Wildlife Refuge, Florida, United States - Lox_Sample_3.5 | ecosystem: Environmental > Terrestrial > Soil > Wetlands | place: USA: Florida... | reverse complement strand
CGCTAGCGTCGGCAACGAATAGACCATCAACCGCAAATAGAAGTTGTAGAGAGTGATGCGGCTAGTCATACGTCCTTCAACTGCCTGCCGCGCGCACCACCGCGCGTCCGGCAGGAAATCGGATTCCTACGCTTGCGAACCTGGGAGGGTTAGCAGAGATCAGTCTTGAAGAGCACAAGCGTGTTCGGGATGGCTTGCCTCCGAGTCGACCTGACGGCGAGCCCCGTGCCCTGAAGGTGGCGTAACAACGTTCTCATACAGGTGGGTGAGCCGAGGGAGTACTGCGCGCCAGCTGAAGGTATGTTCGACGATCATACGGGCTTTACTCCGCATCTGCTCCAACCGTGATGGATCGTTGAGCAGTGCTACGAGGACGTTGGCAGCATTGGCTGTACCGTCCGCGACGATAACACCGCCGCCACCCCGCTCCACTTCGGGCAAATTGGAAGCGTGGGTCAACACTGTCGGCACGCCGAAGCTGAGCGCCTCAAGTGCAGTCATCGGCAGACCCTCGCTCTTGGAGAGGGTTACAAAAAGTGATGCAGCAGAGAAGAGGTCGCTCTTAGCGTCGCCGAACACGGGACCGAGAATCAGTACTCGCTCGCTGTGTGGCATGGAGGTGGCAACCCGGAGTACCTTTTCCCCGTACTCGCCTTCAAGAGGTCCGGCGATGGCCAAGACCGCCCGCGGGCACGCGACGGCAACTTGCCCGAAGGCGTGCAGCAATTCCACGACTCCTTTTCCTCGGGCAACGCGCCCGAGAAAAAGAATTAACTGCGAGCTGCCGGATAGAGCCAGGCGCTTCCGGGCGGAAAGATCCGCAGCAGGGTCTGTGGTAACGGGAAGTTCGATCGCATTAGGAATGATTGCGTACGGACCAGCTGGCATAACCATCGAGTCGTTCAACTCGCCTTGGGACACGTAGCGGACTGCGTTGGCGCGCCGCCAGACCGGGCCAAGTTGGGTAGCGAAGAAGATGCGTTTTGCCGTCATCTGCTTGGACCAATCCCAGCGCGTCATAGCCCCGTGGGGTGTGATTACGTACGGCACCCCGGCGGCAATGCAGGCGCGGGCCGCGTCAACCCCGATGCAGCTCCAGATAACTTGGATATCAACCACATCGAAGTTTCGGACGCTCCCCTGCAGCCAACTTGCCAATTCAGGCGAGCGATAAAGTCTGCGGTTGAGGCGGCCGCGGACCGCGAACATCCTGACGTCCGCACGAGGATCAATCGAAACCAGTTCGCCTGCGTCTGCCCCGCGATAGCCGCAGTCGGAAGCAATCACGGTAACCTGGTGCCCGGCATTACATAACTGGGGAACTACGCCTGCAACGTGGCTGCTTAGACCTGCAGCACTTCTTGAAATCATTGGTGCAACAAGCGCGATATGCATGGGAACCGCTTCTCAGCGGACGTCCGCTTTCGCGTGCACGCACGCCACAGGCACGCGGTTGCTGGCCATCCAAGTCTTGCCTACTGTCCAAGCGGCCAAACGAGGTAAGTTGACCGATCGAGGCTCGCGCATTACAGCCTCAACAAACAACTCAAAATCGATCGCCCACTGTTCATGCGCTCGGTGCTGCACCATCTCAATCCCTTTTTTCGCGAAACGTCGACGCAGTTTTGGATCGCGCGCCAGGGTGAGCATGCGCTCGGCAAGCACAGGAGCGTTTGCGGGAGGGATAACGCATCCTCCAATTCCGTCGGGCACTCTCAGCTCGATGTCGCCAGCGGAGGAGGTGCTAATCACTGGCAATCCAGCGGCCATGGCTTCCTCCACCACCAGACCGTGAGGATCACCCAACGTGGGGAAGACGAACACGTCTGCTGCGGCATAGTAGCGAGGAATATCGGCAGGTTGGACAAACCCACCAAAAACGACGTTGGGAATGGAGGCGGCCATCGCTCGATACTTCTGCTCCTCCAACCCATCACCAAGGATTAGGAGTGACACATCCGCTTCTACCGCCCGGACACGTCCGAAGGCTTCAATCAGGTGGCGGACTCCCTTGCCTTCGAACAGGCGGCCGACATAGATGAACACGCAGCCCTTCAGCCCGAGCTGGCGTCGCAGCTCGTTGCGCTCCGCTTCCGAAACCTCGCGGGCGGAACTGAAATGTGCCAGATCGATTGTCTGGGTGACACGATGGACCCGTTGCGGCGGCACTCCGTAGCGAGAAACACGACTGGCAGCGCATGGACCCGAAACCTTCACGCCCTCCACCGTGCGGAACAATACATGCTTGAGTGCTTCCTTCCATACCGCTCGTCTTACCCAAGTATCGTAGGTAGGCAGGAAGCGGAAGGCTGTGCGGCAACCACACGCACGGGCCGCTAACGAACCCAGGACCCACGAAGCTGAATCATAGCCTGACACCAGTAAGTCCGGTGGGGCTTCACGCAGTTTGCTTCGGGCATCCCATAGAGTCCTACCGAACGCCTTGGTTTGGGGGAGATACGTGCCATGGAACAGCCATTCTGTCTCGCGAACGTCCCAACTGCGGTCGCTTTCGCGGCGGAAGCTGAACCAGCCCTCAAAATCCAGATTGCCGCGGATGGCCAAGGCGTTAAAGCGACCAACCACATACGGCGAGGGCATATTGTTCCAGTAAACCACCCGCGCTTTGCGACGGACATTAGCGGAGCAAACTGTTGGTTCCCGCTCGATCACACTACGAGATGCTTCCATTGCCCTTTCCTCCACATAGCTGGCCCAGCGTTCCGGCGTGAACTGCCAGGACAGGGCAGCGCTCGCCTGCGACATGGCCTGCAACCGCTCCAATGGCTGGGCCGACATGCGCTCCATCGCGCGCGCCAGCGCCTCCGGGTCATCTGCGCTGGTCACAAATCCGTTGTATCCATCCTGCACCAGATGGACCGCGGCGCCACACCGTTCCGTGCAGATCACTGGCAGTCCGGAGGCCGTGGCCTCGTGGATCACCACGCCCCAGGGCTCAAAGCGGCTGGGCAGCACAAAGCAGCCGGCGCGTGCGAACAGTTGCGGCAATTCCCGCGGCTGGACGAAGCCGTGGCGCTCAACTCCGGGCTCGCCGCGCAGCAGGCCGCTCATCGGGCCGACACCGGCCACCCAGAGCGGCCACGGATGGCTGCTCTGTCGACGGTAGCTGCGATAAGCCTCGATCAGGGTATCGACCGCTTTTTCCTGGGCGAAGCGGCCGACATACAGAAAGGCTCGCTCTCGCTCCGTACCTTGAGCAGTAGATGCGGAGTGAAAGGCCGAATGGTCGCAGCAATAGAGCCCACGCCAGATTTGCTCCTCGGAGAAGCCTAGCTTGCGCGCAAAGACGGCCTGCCGTTCCCCGGCGACAAAGGCGGCGTCGAACATGCGGCGCATGAAAACGGGCGAGGTCATAACGCCCAACCATTGCTTCGGCCGGCCCATCCATTGATTGTCCATGCAACAAACCCGCACCGCCCTGCCGCGGAATTCACGGCAGACGCGCCGATAGGGCGCCCGGTTCCAGGAGGCAACAATCAGCAGCTCCGGGTTGAACGCCCGTACCGCCGCAAGCAATGCCTGTTCGTCCGGCTCGGATTCGAACCGGAAGCGCTCGTCAATCCAGTCGAACTGGGTCTCATCGAACGGAGCCTCGGTGCGTGGCGACTGATAGGCAACAAACAGCTTGTTGCCGGCTCTCGCCAACGCGCGCAAGCTGGCATTCAGGTAGCCGTTCAGATTGGCCAAAAGGATTGCAGTTCTCATCGATGAAAGGCCGTCCTATGCCTCACAGATCGATCCCAAGCATCTTGTGGCTTTTGTGGCTAAGATTGCAACGCTGCCGCCGCGGTCGCGAAGAACAGGCACACGACCGAAGAGAGCGTCGTCCAAACGTCCAATTTGGTACCCGATTCGGCTCGGCAGGTTCATTCCCAGCAGCTTGCAGCCACCAATCATGAAGTACCTGAGAATAGGGCCGTGATGTCTGACGGCCAGATGATCGAAAGTCTCGTAGAATGGCATAAGCCTTGCCGGATTCATCGGTCTACAGTGCACATTCTCTTCCCGTTTTCCCAGTAGACGGGTGCCGATCGTGTGCAAGAAGGTGCGCCACGGATCCACCGCACTGAACCTTCCGCCTGGCCGCAGAATGCGATACACCTCATTGGCAACTGATTCGGTGATCATGTGGTGGAGGCATCCACCAGAGAAGACGGCGTCGAGCATGTCTGACTTGAGCGGAATCTGTTCTCCAACTGCCGCGGCGCAGTGCAGCCGGTCTTCGACGCCGCACCTTTGCGCAAGCGACCTCGCATAGATACACTCGCCATGCATCGGCGTTAGAACCCATGCTTCTGCTGCGCCAGCCAGCAGGAATTTCACCGCATGCAGCCCCTTGCCTCCCAGCTGCGCAACTCGCTTTCCCCGAATGTCGCCGAGATTTAAGTAACAATCGAGCTGGCTGGGAGCATCGTGTGGCGCATCAATCCAGACGTCAGTGGGGTATGGAAACGTGGAGGAAAATTGCGAAGCTCCCGCCGGCACGGAGGTTGATGCCCCACTAGCAAGCCTCCGTGCCTCGGCCACACAAACGGCGTTGTAAAACTCCATTTCTTCATACGCTTCGGCCCACATCCGGTTCTTCAGATCAAAGCACCTTACCTCGTCTGCCGGGAAAAGGGCCTCCGGGGCGAGTAGCATCGGCACACCGTCGACGATGGGGTATGCACAGGCGAGATCCTCGCGCAGCATTACGCGCTTGGTGGGTCCAATGGCAGCAGGCGATCCCTCCTTGCGCCACTGAAGGGACGAAGAACCGCACATGAGTTCTCTTGCTTCCTCAAGTGAGCACTCACGCAGTCCAAGTTTTGTTTCCGGACAAACGAGCACCTCGGGCTTTAGTGATCTTCCTGACTCGGGACGACGGTTTAACTGGCTTTCCACGATTCCTCACGATGAGCATTCATGGTCAGCTCGACTGGAAACTACGAAGAAAATACCCAGCAGGGAGAACGGATTGCCGCTCCCGAAAGGGTACCGATCTAAGACGTTATTTGCTAGAAACGCGCATAGTAGACCGCAGAGGGCTAGGGCCAACAGTAAATGGTGGGGAATCCGGAGTGCCCTCCGTCCCGAACACCACAAAGCCTTGGCGTACCGGACCAGAACGACCATTGCAGTGATTATGCCGCATTCATAAAGTAGGACCAGGTAACCATTGTCAATAGTTCCCATCTGATCTTCGCTGGTTCGAAATCCATGGCCCTCGATCCAAGTTCCGTCCGCTAGTGCATCGACTGTTCGACTCCACGAAAGCGAGCCGCACTGGTTATGGGAAAACGTGTGCGTCCCGGGTGAGTTGCAGCGCGGTTGTTTCAGCCTTGCCTGTCACATTCGGTCCCGCCACGCGGCCCTCTTCATCCACAGAAGCAGGAGCAGAGCCGCTCCCGCCGTAACCGAGCACTTGATGAATTTCCGTCTGTATACGCGAACTTCGCTGCCCGCGAGAGTTTCTGAAGGACTTACGCACCGACGTAGCCCGGTGCAGCGCCCCGCCAGAGATTTTCACTTGGTTAAGACCAGTAGCGAGTATCCACCGAATACCCTTGCAGTGAACGGCAGGCTGAACTTGGAAGACAGCCAGCGTGGGCCATTTGCAACTGCCCTCTTTATCGATGGGTGATGTTTAAAGAGCCCCAATGCTCCGTTTGTGTAGAAGTAGTCGATTATCTCGTGGCCGGTGTCTTTTAACGTGGCAATGGCTGACTCAGCGGTAAAGTAGTGAAGATGCCCCAAGGTGTACCGGCCCCGAACGAACGCGCTTCGCAAGACGGAGGAAACGTGGATATCGAGAGGTATGTGGTAGATCTTGAATTCCGCCTTGCGCCTGCATTTCTCAAGGAAAGTGAGGTAGTCAGGAACGTGCTCAAATACATCGATTACAAGAAGAACATCACAATGACTGGAATTGTCTTCCGAGAGCAAGTCTTTGCAGAGGAAGTTGACTTTCTTACCTTCTATCCGCCTACAGAGCTCAATCGCCTGGGGAGAAATGTCATATCCCGTGAATTGAACCTCCTTGAGCCGTTCTTTTCTTGAGAGTTCTTCTAGGATCACTCCGGCGCCGCATCCAATTTCGGTGATTGTCGATGGATGAATGGAGTTCCTGCTGATGATTCGCGCGATCTGCTCCGCCTTCCAGGCAGAATCCTCGGCATGCCAGGTCTGGTTTGTCGCTACGTACTCCCCGCTTGTATAAATGTTGTTCATGTTCTGCTGCCTCGAATGCAGTGATGGCCGCGAACTAGGCCCGGATGGCCAGTTTCGTACCTCCCCCGTCCCTGCGGGCGCCCCATATGGGGTAAGGCCTGTGTCACTGCACGCGTTTGGCTCTGTGACAAGGCTGCCGCTGCTGCCTTGGAAAGCATATTCGTCCCACGTGAACTCGAGAGCGGGTCTCGTCCCGGGCACGGCTTGCGGAGAAAGGTCCCTTCGGTCTTCAAAACCCGTAGTCGGCTCGATGCGACACGACGAAAAAAATACCCAGAAGCGAGAATGGATTGCCGCAGCCGAAGAGGTACCGGTCGAGGATGTTATTTATCAAAAAGGCAAATAAGATACAACACAGCGCCAGCAGTAACAAAGCCCGCGATTCCTGGGCTGTCCGGATTGCATTTCGCCACGAGTACCACAGTGCCAGCGCGTACCGAGCGAGGACTATTGCAGCCGTAAGTATGCCGCACTCGTACAGCAAGACCAGATAGCCGTTGTCGATAGTGCCTACCTCATCCCCGCTGGTCCGAAAACCGTGACCCTCCATCCAGGAGCCGTCGCCCAACAGGTCGATCGTGCGAGTCCATTCGCCGAATCTGCCGGACAGCCCAGAGTGTAATCCACGCCCTGGGCTGTTGAGTTCCAGACTTTCAGAAGCTGAGTAGTACCAGTAGCCTACCTTGTCATGAACCAGAGGCACACTAGCAGTGAGCACAAGTCCAACGACGCAGCAGAGCAAAATACGTCCGCACGTAACCAACCTGCGGCCACGGATTGCCCGAGGGGCAAGGAGGGACACGCAGATCACGCCTGCGGCTAAAAGGGCAGCCAGCGATCCACGGGAGTTGGTCAGAACGAGAAGCGCTGCGGAGGCGCACGCGCAAAGCAGGGACAACCAACGGAGACGGCCCCCCGCTCTCCATCCCCACACCTGCACCACGACGAAGCTGACCAAGGTAAATGCGATGAGGTTCGGGTGGAAGGAGAGTAGCTGCAATCGGCCGCCGTGGGCCGCCGCTACGATCATTTCCAGGCCTGCGCCCACCGCCAAAGCGAGACTGACCATGCTGGCCCGGTGGTATGACTCCAAGAGGCCTTTGAACCTGATTGTCCCAAGAATGAAACGAACGGCAGGAAGCACCAACAGCATCAGCGTACCGTAGAGCAAGGCCTCCTGGTTGGCTGCAAAGCCGGAAACGATGGTTGTCAGTGCCGCTGCACCCAAAATCGGGCCTAGCGCAACGAGTGATGTTCCCAACCGGCCCTTGCGGCAGCAATCGACAAATCCGACATAGCCACTCGCCAGCAAGACTGAAATCGGAACAAGCTGGATGGTCTTGCTCTCAATTGGCCAGAAATATTGCAAGAAGGACAGGACGAATGCCAGCGAAAGCAGCGAGGGACAGAGCCAGGCCGACCGTTCAGCTCCCTTCGCCGGGGCAACGTATCTGACCGGGATCCCTATAGACACAGTTGCCGTGGACGGGATTCCCCTGAGTGGAGCCAATCTGTATGTCCCTCGGAGATCAGAAACCAATGTTAGCTCGCAAACGGTCGGTAAACTCGAATGGCACGGTGAGGACTGACTTGAATAAACCTGCGGAAGAATCCTTGAGAATGCGCACCGAACTCCGCAGCACGTACCAGGACATCACCGCATCGACGGCCAGCAGTGCGATGGCTGCACCGCTTAACCCCAGTCTGGGGAGAAGCAAGTAGGCGATGGCAATGGATGCTGAAGTTCCAACCAGGTATGCCAGGGCGATTCGCTGATGTCCGTTGCAGGCGATGGCAACCGAGGAGCTCGTGAGCCAGAAGGAATTGGCAATCACGACCACTAGCAACCAGTGGAAGAGGGCGAGGTCCAGCCGCACCCGGCCGTGCGTCCATGCCACATAGATGCGAGGTCCTCCGACCAGCAGAAATCCTACCGCCGCGAAGCACAACCACAGCGCTGCCTGGCAGGCGCGACGATGGAGCCGCCGGGCGAACTCCAGGTTTTCCGCCCCGAAGGCCACGGAGAGTTCCGGCCAAACCGCATTGTTGATCGCCCCTAACACCTGGAAGGCGAAACGCGTGAGGGTGCGCAGGGTCGAAAAAGCGGTCACCGCGATCGGCCCGAGGACAATGCCCACGACGATAATCATCCCCTGGATGCTCAATGCGTTTCCTGCCGGAAAAGCCATGAAGGCAAAAGCCGGTGCGGCAAGCTGGCGGACTGCTGAAGCGCGCGCATATTCGGTGCCATAGCGGATCCAAGGCGACTTTCGGCGCATCACGAGGCTCAGTACAACGAAGCCGCACAGGCGCACGCCGAGGTAGGTGGCAGCGACGCCCACGGGTTTTGCCTCCATGGCGACTGCCATGGTGGCCGCCGTCCACTCAGTCATCCGAACGAGGTTGCCGCCCAGCGTGCCTGCCGCATAGTTGCCATCACAGCGAAAGCCAGCGAGGATCAGCGTCCCCTGCAGCGCCACCAGAGCATAGATTGCAAGCAGCACCAGTACTGTGCCAATCTCATGCCCGGACAGCAGAGACAGATGAAACCAGGAATTCAGCGGCAGCCACCACACGCCCGCGCATACAGCGAAGCCAACGGCCATCGAGGCCAAGGTAATCAGCACCCAGGTGCTCTGAAAGGATTCCAGCGCGCCGGCCCTGTCGCCGCGCGCCACCCGCATGGTCATGTCATTGCCGGCGACGCTGCCGAAACCCATGTCGCTGAGCGAGAGGTAGATCGGTATGGCGCTGAGGACCATCCACTCGCCGTACAGGTGGGCTCCCCAGAAGCGGAGGAACACAGGCACGCTCACCAACTGCACAAGCGCGGTTACAACCGGTCCCATGGCCGAGGCGCCGAAGCCGCGCACCAGCCGCCGCCGCACCGAACTGCCCGCAGAAGGGGCAGCAGCTTCCATCGAGTTATCAGGATGGCTCGGAGCGCTCATCAGTGGTAAATGGCGGCCAGGCCGGCGGCGTTAACGGCACTTTGTACGCTACCCCAGCCGATGCCCTTGGCGGTGCTGAAGGGAATGAAGAGGATGTCGCCATCCTCCAAGCGCATGTCGGCGGACTTGTTCTGCAGAATCTTCTTGAGCGGCAGTGGAATCTCCTCCCGCCCGGTGACGCTCTTGCGGATCAGCTTGGAGCTGTTGAGCGCGGCGGTGCGGTTGGTTCCCGACGCGAGTGCGATAGCCTGCAGCACGCTGAGGCGCTCGGTGTTGTCGATGAGAAAGCCTCCGGGCTTGCCCACGTCGCCCACCACGTAGACGATGCCCGCCCGCGCCACCAGAATGGTGTCGCCGGGCTCGATGGGCACGTTAGCCGCCGACGCTTTGGCGGGATCGTTGCTGAGCTTAACCACATCCTGCTTGTCCGGCTGGCCTCGGTGCATGATGGCCGCCGTGTTTGCCGCGGATGGAGTGAGGCCGCCGGCGGCGGAGATGAAATCAAATAACGAGCGCGCGCCGAGCACGGGATACACACCCGGCGTCTTCACCTCGCCGAGCACGGTTACGCCTTGGGTAGCGTACTCGAGGATGAACACAGAGACGTGCGGGTCCTTGACGATGTCCTTCTCCAGAAGGAGCTTCTGAACGGCGCCGGCGGCCTCTTCGGCCGTCAAGCCCTTGACTGGCAACACCCCGCCGACGGGCAGCATGATGTTGCCATCGTGGTCCACGCGAATCTTGGAGGAGAGCTCGGGAGTGTCGAAGACGGAGACGTCGAGCAGATCGCCGGCAGAGATGCGCAGCGCCGGAGCCGTGGCAACGGGCGCGGCCGTGGGAGTTGTCTCTCCGCTGACGACGAGCGAGGCGAGCACGAGCAACAAAATGCCCGCACTAATTCTTCTCATGATAGTAGCCCTCGTAATACTTGTTCTTGTAGCCGTAGCGGTAGGGGCCTGAGTAGTAGTGCTCCAGCTTCAGGTTCACGCCATTGAGGACCACGCCGGCAACGTTGGCATTGATGCGGGCAAGGCAGTCGCGCAAACGCTCGAGCGCCTTCTTGCGGGTAAACCCGGAGCGCGCCACCACCAACACGGTATCGGCAAGCGAGGCCAGCACCAGAGCGTCGGTGACGGGGAACAACGGTGGAGTGTCGATCAGAACGTGGTCATATTCCGTGGACCAGCCGTGGATGATCTGCTGCATGCGGCGCGAGGCCAGCATTTCCGCCGGCGCGGGCGGCTTGGGCCCGGCAGGCAGTACGGAAAAATTCGGCAGCTCCGGAATCGGCTGTTGAATGCTTTCCGGCCCGGAGTTTCCCGAGAGCAGGGTGCTGAGTCCTTTGTCGGTCGGGAGCTGGAACTCCTGATGCACACGCGAACGGCGCATGTCGGCGTCCACCAGCAAAACTCGTGCGCCTTTTTGCGCCAATGCGAG
>Ga0335081_10020768_pt1 | contig 10620 bp, 10 predicted proteins | sample Lox_Sample_35_FD_206713 | JGI IMG/M metagenome (GOLD analysis project Ga0335081, IMG submission 206713) | Soil microbial communities from Loxahatchee National Wildlife Refuge, Florida, United States - Lox_Sample_3.5 | ecosystem: Environmental > Terrestrial > Soil > Wetlands | place: USA... | reverse complement strand
GATTATCATCACCGTCATTCTGATGGTCTGGTCCATCTCGTTGAACGCCCCGCTGGAAGAGCCGGCAAATCCCAATCTGACCATGAATCCTGCGAAAGCGCCCTGGTACTTCCTCGGCCTGCAGGAAATGCTCGTCTATTTCGATCCGTGGATCGCCGGCGTGGTCATGCCGACACTGATCATCGTCGGACTGATGGTGATTCCCTACATCGACACCAATCCGCTCGGCAGCGGCTATTACACCTGGAAGCAGCGGAAATTTTGCATCTCGACTTTTCTGTTCGGTTTTCTGATTCTCTGGGTCACGATGATCCTGATCGGTACATTTATTCGCGGCCCTGGATGGCAATGGTTCTGGCCGGGGCAAACATGGGATCACAATCGTCTCATTTACGAGGTGAATCGTGACTTGCCCGACATATTTGGAATTACGTCGAACATGGGCAAAGGTGTGTTCGGCGCAATCATTGTCATCGGCTATTACCTGATCGGCGGAGGACTCGTCTATTCGCTCTTCCGGCGCAAGATGGGGAAGGATTTCAAGCGCATGAGCCTGCTCCAGTTCTCGCTGATGCAGTTCCTATTGCTGACGATGGTTGCGCTGCCAGTAAAGATGTCGCTTCGCCTGTTGTGGCACATCAAGTACGTGTGGATTACACCGTGGTTCAACATTTGAAGACCGTCAATAATCGCTGGTCGTTCGTCGTTCGCGCTGTCGTAGTTAGTCGTTCGTTTCTACCGTGGGTCATTAACCGTGACGGTTTGTCATCCTGAGCGTAGCGAAGGATCCCTGAGCACACGCAGCACCAAAATAGCGAATGAGAATTCGTAGCAGGCCTCGAACTGACGCCCAACGACAAACGACCAACGGCCAACGGCCAACGACAGTTGATTGAAGACGGAAAGGTTTCCGGAGGAAGGTTTTCCCTAGTCCCTGGCCCCTGATCACTGACCGAGGTCCCGATGCCCGATAAACCCATCCCCGAGCAAGATCCAATCACGAGCAAGTCGTATGCTGCGCACTACGTCATCGCGTCGATCCTTCTCATCGCAACGCTGTTCTGGGCCTTGTGGGACGAGGCTTGGGGACAACGCCCCTGGAAAGCATTTCAGGACGAGTGGAAGGATCGTTACAGCGCATTCCTGAATACTGCGCGGTCAAAATCGGCGAAGTCGCAGTCTTCGGTCGAAAGCGACTCTCAGTATGTGGCGCTCAAGCAGGATTATGAGAAGGCGTACGCCGACACGAAGGATCAGGCCGCAAAAGTACGAAACGAACTCGACGACGCCAACGCCCGGCTTCTCGCGGTGCAGAGCGTATTCACCGATCGCCGCGCATACGTGAACGCCCTCACCTACGAACTGGAAACGACGAAGAGCGCCTCCGGGAAGGCCAGCAAACAAAACGAGATCGACGCCTACGAAAAAAAACTTGCGACCGTAACGTTTCCCGACGGCAGCAAGAAACAGTTCAACTTCCATCAGTTAGAAGAGACCTACAATGACGTGCGCAATGAGAAGACCAAGATAAGCCTCGAACTCGGCGACGTACTCAAGCCGATGACCGCGGCAAAGACAAAGATGGACGAGTACGTCAGCGATCACATGGTCGACCTCACTCCCGGGCAAATCGACGGCCTGAAAAAGAAAGTTGCGGACTGGGACGGGCAAATCGTCCAGATCAACGTAGCGCAGGCGAATATCGTCGACCGTTGCGAATCGTGCCACATGAACGAGCGCGAACCGCTGAAAATTACAGCGGCATCCATGACGTCCAAGGGCGAGAAGCAGCCGGACGAATATGCGCGCGCGTTCACCAGCCATCCTGATCCGGAATTGCTGCAAATTCACGATCCCGAAAAGTTCGGCTGCTCGCCATGCCACCAGGGGAACGGCCGCGCCACCACCAGCATCGAGAAGGCTCACGGAAATTACGAACACTGGCTGTGGCCGTTATTCCCAAAGGAAAACATCCAGGCCGGCTGCCAGAACTGCCATGCCGCCGATATGGAGTTAGTAAGTGGCGACGTGCAATTCCAGACCATCAACGATGGCAAGGATCTCTTTCGCCAAAAAGGCTGCATGGGCTGCCATCGCTATGAGGGATACGACAAAGAGCCCGAAGAATTAAACGCGGTCACGCAGCAGATTAAGCAGATCGAAAAAGAAAAAATCGACAATCTCAAGGAATCGTCATACCTGATGAAGCAGGCCGACGCCGCCGAGAGCAACGACGAAGCGAACGCGCTCAACACCAAGGCGGTCGATCTGAAAGTGGCAAACAGCAAGCTGGATGGCCGCCTGCAGCAACTCGACTTCGAGTCGCACAGCCTCATGCAGGACCAGAAAAAAGTCGGTCCGAATCTTAAAGACGTCCGCCTCAAGCTGAACAAGAACTGGATCCCGGTCTGGCTGAAGAAGCCCACCGATTTTCGGCCGACAACAAAAATGCCGAATTTCCGGCTCACCGATCATCAGATTGAAGCGATCTCCGCGTTCATCTGGCAGTCCGGCCTCACCGATCCCCTGCCCAAGCACAAGCCGGGCAATGCCGCGCATGGCAAAGAGCTGTTTGAAGAGCGTGGCTGCCTTGCCTGCCACTCGATCGGCGAAGGCAGTCAAACAATCGGTGGAACATTCGCTGCGAATCTCTCCCGCGAAGGCGAGAAAGCCAACTACGACTACCTTGTCCGCTGGGTTCATAACGCGCGCGAGCGCACGCGGCCGTATTGCCCGTACGAGAAAAAGGATATCGGTCCTGAGGACTACGCCAAGAAGGGACTTCCCTTCCAGTTCGATCTCGAGCACAGTCGCTGCCCGAACGACGGGCACGAACTGCAAGTGCAGAACATGACTGTGATGCCGAGCCTTCGCCTGAGCGAAGAAGACGCGGAAGATGTCGCCTCATTCCTGATGACACAGAAGACAAAAGAGGCCTCATCGTATGCCAATGCTTCGTACATGGACGATCCCTCGTTAAAAGAAGAGGGCAAGAAATGGGTGCGCCAATTCGGCTGTTCTGGATGCCATGAAATCGCGGGAATGGAAGAAGAAGGCCGCATCGGCACCGAACTGACCTTTGAAGGCAGCAAGCCGATCGAGCGTCTCGACTTCGCCTTGTTCACGATTCCATCCCAGCGCGGCGGTAAAGGCGCCGAACCGATCACGGATAAGGAAGATCTGGCGCGGCTTCCCGACGGGCCTGCGACAAGGCCCTGGTACAACCACAAGGGATTTTTCGAGCACAAACTTGCCGAGCCCAACGTGTTTGATAAGGGCATGGTCAAAGGTCCGATGGAAGCTTTGCGCATGCCGAATCTCCATCTGAACAAGGATCAGGTGCGCGATATCACGACGTTCCTGATGGGCAGCGAAGAGACTTCCCTACCCGAAAGCTATCGATACAAGCCGGGGGACGCGCGACACGATATTCAGGCCGGCTGGTGGGTAGTAAAGAAATACAACTGCATGGGGTGCCATCAGTTCATCCCGGGCCAGAAAACGATCTTGATGGGCTTGCCGCAATATCAGGACGTGCAAGAGCAATTGCCGCCAAAGCTGTTGACCGAAGGCGCGCGTGTCGATCCCGAATGGCTGCGGAAGTTCCTTTCGAACCCGGCGCTGAGCACGACCGACACGAATCGCGACGGCGTGCGGCCCTATCTGAAAGTCCGCATGCCCACGTTCTCGTTCTCGGATAACGAGCTTCGAATCCTGGTCCGATTCTTCCAGGCGCTCTCGCAGCAGCCGATGCCGTATATTCCGGAGCAAGTCCCGGTCCTCACGGCAAAGGAAACTGACATGGCGCGCAGCCTCTTCTCGAGTACTGCTGCGCCTTGCCTGAAGTGCCACGCCACAGGAGATCCGGCGCACGATAAGATTGCGACCGCGCCGAATTTCCTGCTCGCCAAAGAACGCCTGAAGCCCGACTGGGTCGAACGCTGGATCACCGATCCGCAAGCCGTCAGCCCCGGCACTTCCATGCCCTCCGGATTGTTCAAGCAACAGGACAATCAATGGGTATTCTCAGGGCCAACTCCACCAAGCTTCAACGGATTCACGAGCGATCACCGGAAGCTTCTTACGGACTACATTTTCCAGCTGACGCCGGAAGAGCAAAGAAGAGTCGCGGCCTCCATGCCACATGCGAAGACCGCCGGGATTGTTCCGGCGCGTGCGCATAAGCAAGCCGTGCTGGAAATGCACCATGCAGCCAGCGGAGGATCGCAGTAGAATCGCGAAGAGCAAAAGATTCCTCGGTCGCCGTTGATCCGCTCCGGCTCCTCGGAATACGAACGAGAACGACGGCAGTGCAATTCAAAGAAAGGGCAACATCATGAGTAAAAAAACTGGTTGTACTATCAGCGTCGCCATGCTTGCACTTTGCGCACTGCTCTTTATGGGTGCGTGCAGCAAGAAGGAAAACACAGAACAATCCAACAACACGGCAGAACAACCTGCGGCTCAGCCGGCAGCCACTCCCATCGATCCCGCTACCGTAGCAACGATTAACGGCACGGTGAAATTCGACGGCGCGGCTCCGAAACCCTCGAAGATCGATATGAGCCAGGATCCCGGCTGCAAGGGCCCGAACGAAGCCGAGAATCTCGAAGTGGACAACGGCGATCTCGCGAACGTCTTCGTCTACGTGAAAGACGGACTCGGCAACCGCACCTTCGACACTCCGACCACACCCGTGGAACTCGAACAAAAGGGATGCCGCTATCATCCGCACGTGCTCGGAGTGATGGCCGGACAGACGGTCGACATCAAGAACGCCGATCCGACGACTCACAACATTCATCCCACTCCGAAAGACAATCGCGAGTGGAACGAATCGCAGCCTCCGTCTTCGCCGGACATCACCAAGACATTCGCCCGCGAAGAAATCATGCTGCCGGTGAAGTGCAACCAGCATCCGTGGATGAAGATGTACATCAACGTCGTGAAGAACCCGTTCTTTGCCGTCACCTCAAAGGATGGCAAGTACGAAATCAAGGGTCTGCCTCCCGGCGATTACACGCTTGCGTTCGTGCAGGAGAAGCTTGGTGAGCAGGATCAGAAGGTCACCGTCGGTCCTAAAGACACAAAGACGGTCGATCAGACCTTCAAAGCGAGCGGCGAATAGCTGCTTCAGTTTGATAGAATACCGGGTGGGCCAGAGCAGACGCGGTAATTCGCTCGGCTCATCCGGGTCATGCCTGCGCTCTGTTGGCAACTCTTGACCAAAGAGGCTCTGCCCTGAAAGCCATAGCTGCACCGTATAATCGCGGACTCCATCGGTTTGCTGTCGTTCTGGCCTGCTGGACATTTCTTCTGATCATTGCGGGAGCGCTCGTCACCAGCAACGACGCGGGCCTTTCGGTGCCCGACTGGCCGACTTCCTTCGGATCGCTCTATAAGATTCCAAAACTCGTCGGCGGCGTGAAATTCGAACACACACATCGCATGATCGCGCAAGGTGCAGGACTGCTGACCATCATTCTCGCGATCTGGACATGGCGCTCTGAAAAGCGTCGCTGGATGCGGATTTTGGGCTGGGCCGCTCTCGGAACGGTAATTCTCCAGGGAATCCTCGGCGGCCTCACTGTCCTTTATTATTTGCCGCCCGCGGTTTCTTCGGCGCACGCTGCCCTGGCTCAGACATTCTTCTGCATTGCTGTAGCAATGGCGATCTTCACTGGACGGAAATGGGTAGAAGAAGAGCCGAAGGCCGAATTCGATTACCGTCGCCCTAGCCTCTTCACGCTTACCTTGCTTTCAATTTTTGTGCTGTACGTGCAATTGATTCTCGGGGCGATGTTCCGCCATCACGGTATGAGTTGGTGGCCGCACGTCGTGCATGCGGTGGTGGTTTCATTCGTGCTCGCATGGACAGCAGTTCGCGCGCTCACGGTCTATCCGCAGGTTGAAGCGGTAAGAAAGCCCGCGATCCTGATGCTTTCGCTCGTCATCGCGCAATTGTGCCTCGGCTTCACCGCATTTCTAACCCGCGTAGCATGGGGACGCGATGCCGTTCAGCCCGAATTGCCCATGGTGATCGCGACTGTGACGCATGTTGCGGTGGGCGCACTATTACTGGCCACAACGGTTATTCTTGCGATTCAGGTGTGGAGAAACGTTCCGGTCGCCTTCGAAGAAAGACTGCCACAAGCTGAGAGGAACGCTTCAGTTGCCTGAGATTCGCAATGGTGCAACTCGATCGGAATCGTTTGAGTCCAACAAAGTGTGATCGCCGCATAGTTTTCCGCAAGATGTCATAAACTGGTTCTTACTTCTGGGGATTCGCATTGGTTTCGAAAGCTGCTGTGCTCGCTGATTCCGCTCCGGAGCTGGACCACAACTCCGCCGAACCCGTCATCTCTCTTCAGAATCTCGTACACCGGTACGAAAATCGCACCGCGCTCAACGGAGTCTCATTCGACGTCCGTCCCGCCGAACTCTTTGGATTGCTTGGGCCCAACGGCAGCGGAAAGACGACTCTCTTCCGAATTCTCTCGACCCTGATGATTCCGACCGCAGGCCGCGCCCTCGTCATGGGTTGCGATGTCGCGCAGGATCCCGCGAATCTTCGCCGCCAGATTGGCGTCGTTCACCAAGCGCAGAGTGTCGATCCGAAACTCACGGCGTACGAGAATCTCTGGCATCAGGGACATTTGTACGGCCTGCGCGGCTCGGCATTGAAGCAGCGCATTCATGACATTCTCGCCCGCGTCGGACTTGCCGATCGCGCCAAAGAGCGCGTCGAGACCTTTTCCGGAGGCATGCAGCGCCGCATCGAGTTAGCCAAGGGCCTGCTGCATCATCCCGGAGTGCTGCTCCTCGACGAGCCCACGACCGGACTCGATCCCGGCGCGCGCCGCGACCTCTGGCAGTACTTGCAGATTCTGCGCGACGAAGAACATGTTTCCGTCCTCGTCACTACGCACCTCATGGAAGAAGCCGAACGCTGCGACCGCCTCGCGATCATGAATGAAGGGAACCTGGTCGCGCTTGGAACTCCCACCGAATTAAAAAGCGAAATCGGCGGAGACGTCATCCTGCTCGATGCAGCACACAATGCTGAATCGCTGGCCGAGCAAATTCATGAACGCTTCCACGTAGACGCAGCCGTGCTCGGCAATCAGGTGCGCATCGAGCGCGAAGGCGGACATCGATTCGTCCCCGACGTGGTCGAAGCGTTTCCCGGAGAGATTCAGGCCATCTCCGTCAGCAAGCCCGCGCTGGAGGATGTCTTCATCCATCGCACCGGACACAAGTTCTGGAGTGAAAACAACGAACCGGATTCCAATCAGCACGACAAAAAGGGAAGGAGGAAGTAGCGTGCGCCCCATTATTCTTGCTCTCTCGCTGGTGCTCGGCATTATTCCCCTCTTCGGCATAATCTGGATCTTTGCCAGTGGCATGATTCGACTCTGGCCGCCGTCCGCAACCGTCGACGGACTTTTTATGACACTCATCCTCCTCACACTCTCAGCGTGTTTATTGCTGAATGTACTTTTTGAGCTGCGTGATCGTCGGAACAAGAAAGCCGCACCGGCCGCAAAGGCTCCAGTGGCGAAGGCTAGTTAGTGATGGCAACTCAAGCAACAACATTGTCGCGCCCGATCGGACGGCAGGCCTCCGCCGGAGTTCTGCTGCCCGCATTCACTCTGTGGTGGCGTGAAATTGTGCGCTTCTATCGCCAGACCACGCGCGTCATCGGAGTGCTGGCCTCTCCGCTCGTCTTCTGGCTAGTGATTGGCTCGGGATTCGGCACATCCTTCCGTTCCGGCGGCGGCCCGGGACAGCAGCACTACCTCGATTACTTCTATCCCGGCGCGCTCATCATGATCGTGCTCTTCACTTCGATCTTCACGATGATGTCGGTTATTGAAGATCGTAAGGAAGGATTTCTGCTGTCGGTGCTCGTCGCGCCAGTTCCGCGCACGGCGATCGTTCTGGGAAAAGTTCTCGGGGGAACAACTCTGGCGGCCGTTCAGGGGATGATCTTTCTGATCTTCGCTCCTTTTGCGGGCGTGCATCTCCAACTGGTTCAGGTTCTGCTGGTCTTCGTCGTCGTGTTTCTCGTGTCATTTTCCCTGACTGCGCTCGGATTCGCCATCGCCTGGCCGATGGATTCCTCCCAGGCCTTTCACGGCATCGTGAATCTGTTCCTGATCCCCTTATGGCTGCTCTCCGGCGCTCTGTTCCCGATGGGCGGCGCTTCGGGATGGATTCGCGTCATCATGCGCTTGAATCCGCTTACCTACGGGGTCGAAGGACTGCGGGCACTTCTTTATCCCGGCACCGAGTCGATGTTTCCGCTCGAATCCTCAATGGCGACATTGCTGTTATTCTCGCTCGTGATGTTCGGACTGGCGTTGCTGATGGCGAATCGCCGTACGACGAGGGCCGCCGCGTGATTGCTGAACAATATGCATTCTTCCCTGCCCTGAATGCGACGCTCAACGGGACCAGCGCCGTGCTGCTCTTGAGCGGCCGCGTTCTCATTGCAAAAAAGAAACTCGCCGCGCACCGACTGTGCATGATCGCCGCAGTCGTTGCATCTTCTCTATTTCTGGCTTGCTATCTTTTCTTTCACTACAAAGTTGGAAACATACTTTTCCTCGGGCAAGGCTGGTCGCGTCCGGTTTATTTTTCGATCCTGATTTCGCACGTAACATTGGCCATCGTGATCGTGCCGCTCGCGGTCATCACCTTGACCCGTGGACTCGGCGGCCGCTACGCCAAGCATCGCGCCATCGCCCGCTGGACTTGGCCCCTCTGGATGTATGTTTCCATAACCGGCGTGCTCGTCTACTTCATGCTGTATCAGTGGTTCCCGCACAGCTAGCGCGGGAATCGTTGGATTTTGATTGTTGATTCTTGAATGAATCTCTTGGACGCGAGGGACTTTCATTCAAAAATCAACAATCAAAAATTGGCTCCGCGACTCGGTGGCTCCGTGGTGAACAGGGTCTTATGTCGGTGCTCAAGCTCAAAATCGACGTCTCCGGCACGGTAGGCGACGAGGCCTGGAAGCAGATTCAGCAGTTCGACCAAATCCAGTCCGCGGACTTCGGCCCGCAATTCGGCAGTGGAAGCCGCTGCAACCATGCTCCCGATGCTCCACATTGCAAAGGAGAATGGATTGGCGCTGAAATCCGGCTGCAGACGCCGCTTTTGGCCCAATACGCGATGTCGCATTATCTCGAGCAGGAGCGCGTCCTCGATGCCGATGTGGAGTAGTCACCTTCTGCTATAGTTCCACCCCGGGGTTTCATGTCTCTTCCATCAGAACCTACGACCACTCAGCCAGAATATCCACCGGTCCAAGACTCAGCAGCCCGGGCGCCGAAGCGCGGCATGTCGCGCACGCATAAAATTCTCTTCTTCGCCACCGGATGGCTCATTGTCCTGATGCCATTTCTCTTCTGGTGGAACACGTGGTTCGGACGCCACCTCTCCGACCAGCAACTTGCCGCGTATCTGCATGACGACAAGAAGCCGCGCCACATTCAACACGCGCTCGTGCAACTCGGCGATCGCATGTCCCACAGCGACGCCTCGGCCAAACAGTGGTATCCCGATCTCGTCCGCCTCGCTGCCAATCCTGTGGAGGAAGTCCGCAACACCGATGCCTGGGTTATGGGCCAGGACACCTCGGGCACCGACTTCCACGAAACGCTCCTGAAGATGCTGCAGGATTCCAGCCCGATCGTGCGTGGCAACGCGGCATTGTCTCTCGTGCGCTTCGGGGACGCCACGGGCCGTCCTCAGATCGTCGCGCTCCTCCATCCGGTTTCCGTCATGGCTCCCGTCAGCGGACGCATCGCCGACTCCGACCGCAACGGCACCGCAATCCATCAAGGTGGACTGCTCGCAAAGCTCACGCCCTCCGGATCGAAGCAAGAGATCGATCTCCGCTCTCCGATCCCCGGCCGTATTCGCACCGTCGATCAACCAGGCGCGAACGTAACCGCCGGCTCTGAAGTGGCGATCGTCGATCCCGGGACGCAGCAAGTCTGGGAGGCCCTCCGCGCGCTCTACCTCGTCGGCCAGCTCGACGATCTCGATGCAGTTCGCCCCTATGAGCGCGATGTCCCCGACGTATCGGACGACGTTCGCAAACAGGCGACAGAAACAGAGCAGGCGATTCGCGCACGCGCATCCGCGCACTGAACTGAAAAAGGAACGACTGAATGCAGACGATCGGCTACATCTGTCTTGTAGTAGGCGATTACGACGAGGCGATCGAGTTCTACACGAAGGTTCTCGGCTTCGATCTGATCGAGGACTCTCCCTCGAAAGACCGCGCCGGGCAGGACAAACGGTGGGTTCTCGTCGCGCCTCCGGGATCGCACGGGACGAAACTCCTCCTCGCGAAAGCTTCGTCACAAGAGGAGTTGAACCGCGTCGGCAATCAGACTGGAGGCCGCGTCTTCCTCTTCCTCCACACCGACGACTTCGAGGGCGACTACCGCTTCTACCTCGATCGAGGAGTCAAGTTTGTAAGAGAACCGAAAGAAGAGCCCTACGGAACGGTGGCCGTATTCGAAGATCTTTACGGTAACAAATGGGATTTGCTGGAAGTCAAGCGTGACCGGAGAGGATGACCAACTCTTACATTGTCATCTC
>Ga0335081_10020767_pt1 | contig 10620 bp, 7 predicted proteins | sample Lox_Sample_35_FD_206713 | JGI IMG/M metagenome (GOLD analysis project Ga0335081, IMG submission 206713) | Soil microbial communities from Loxahatchee National Wildlife Refuge, Florida, United States - Lox_Sample_3.5 | ecosystem: Environmental > Terrestrial > Soil > Wetlands | place: USA: Florida... | reverse complement strand
CGACCTGGCAACGGTGAGAGAGCTCCAGGCGGTCGATCGGACGATCGGCAGCCTCACCTCGCGGATTCAGGTCATCCCCTCCCAGATTAAGCAGATCGAAGACCAGTTGAACGCCTTCCTGCACGCCCTCGAAGAGCACAAGCAGCGCCTCGCCGCCAATCAGAAGGAGCGCCGCGACCTCGACGCGGAAACGCAGATGATCCGCGCCAAGATCTCGAAGCACCGGGACCAGCTCTACGAGCTGAAGTCGAACGAGCAGTACAAGGCGATGCTGCACGAGATCGGCGGCGAGGAGGCGAAGATCCGCGGCATCGAAGACCGTATCCTCGAGAAGATGACCGAGGCCGAAGAGCTGGAGAAATTCGTTCACGACGCGGCCGCCCGCCTGGAGGGCGAGCGCTCGCGGGTGGCGGCCGAGAAACAAGAGCTTGGGAACGAGCGCGCCGCCGATGAGGCCTCGCGGAAGGAGGCCCAGGAGCGCCGCCGGACCCTCGCGGCCGCACTCGTGGGGGCCACTCTGCAGCTCTATGAAAAAGCCCGCAAGGCGCGCGGCACGGCCGTGGTGGAGGTGGTTGACGGCTCCTGCGCGGGCTGCCATGTGAAGCTGCGCCCGCAGTACTTCAACGAGGTGCGCAGTTCTGAGGCCTTGCTGACCTGCGAGAGCTGCGGCCGCATACTCTACTACCTGGAATCCCCGGTTGATCATGCGGTGGAGGGCACAAGGGTCGTGATGGAAGGTCGTGCCGAGCCGTCCGGCGGGGAAGGCTGAGCGCTCCGCCGAAGACGCTGTTCGGCCGGCCATCAGCGCGAGCGATCAGTTCCGGCCCGCAGGCCGCTCCGTGAAATTTATGCCGTCCGTCTCCCCCGATTCCGCCCCGCGCTCTGCCGAGCTGGTCGCTCGCATCGACGGCGGCTCGCGAGGCAATCCCGGCCCCGCGGCTTTCGGGGCCGTGATGGAAACCGCCGAGGGCAAGGTGATCGACGCGCTCAGCGGGTACCTGGGCCGCGCCACCAACAACGTGGCGGAGTATCGAGGTCTGCTGGCCGCGCTCGACTACGCGACCAGTCGTCACTACACGCGGCTGCGCGTGCTCTCGGATTCGCAACTGCTCGTACGCCAGATCCTGGGCCAGTATAAGGTGAAGAACCCGGGCCTGAAGCCGCTCCACGAGAGCGCGCGGCGGCTGATCGCGGGCCTGGAGTCCTTCACCATCCGGCACGTTTATCGCGAGGAGAACCGGGAGGCTGACCGGCTGGCCAACCAGGCGCTGGACGCGGCGGAACGGATGACGACTCACCGCGACCGGAGTGGCATCGAAGGTTGACGAAGCCGGCTGCGGCGCGCCGTTGCACGCGGGGATCCGATTGCTCGATGTCTTGCGGTAGAGCTTTTTGGGGAGGCAAAACGTATGGCTGAAGGGGTAGCGGTGGCGGCGAACCCGGTGACTCCCTTGACGGTCCTCACCGAAGAAGAACGGATGTTCCAAGCGGCGGCGCGCGAGTTTGCCGAAAAGGAAATCGGGCCGCACGTCGAGGAGATGGATCGCGAAGGAATCTTCCGGCGCGACCTGATTGATAAGTTCTTCGCCCAGGGCTACATGGGCATGCATATTCCTGAGGCTTACGGCGGCAGCGGCGGCTCGTTCTTCATGGCGGTGCTCGCCATCGAGGAATTCTCCCGCGTGGACGCTTCCGCCGGCGTGGTGATCGACGTTCAGAATACTCTGGTGGCCAACGCCCTGCTGCGCTGGGGCAACGACGCGCAGCGCCGCGCCTTTCTGCCGCGCCTGGCGAGCGGCACGGTGGGCGCTTACGCGCTCTCTGAGCCCAATTCGGGCAGCGACGCTTTCGGGCTGGAGACGCGCGCCCGCGAGGACGGCGGCGCCTACGTGCTGAACGGCCGCAAACTGTGGATCACCAACGCCAAGGAAGCGGGCGTGTTCATCCTCTTCGCCACCGTCAACCGCGAGCTCGGCTATCGCGGCATCACGGCGTTCCTGGTGGAGCAAGATATGCCGGGCTTCAGCGTGGGCAAGAAGGAGGACAAGCTCGGCATCCGTGCCTCCTCCACCTGCGAGCTGATTCTGGAAGACTGCCGGGTGCCGGAGGCGAACGTGCTCGGCGAGGTCGGCAAGGGCTACAAGGTGGCGATCGAGACCCTGAACGAAGGCCGCATCGGAATCGGAGCGCAGATGCTCGGTGTGGCGCGCGGCGCGCTGGAGCACGCCCTTGCTTACGCCCAGGAGCGCCGCCAGTTCGGCAAGCCCATCGCGGATTTTCAGGGCATTCAGTTTCAACTGGCGCGCCTCGCCACCGACGTCGAGGCGGCGCGCCTGATGACGTACAACGCCGCCCGCCTCAAGGACGCCGGAAGCCCCTACGTGAAAGAGGCTGCCATGGCCAAGTACTTCTGCTCGCAAGTGGCCGAGCGCGTGGCCAGCGAAGCCATCGAGGTCTACGGCGGCTACGGCTTCACCCGCGACTATCCGGTGGAGAAGTACCTGCGCGACTCGAAGATCGGCAAGATCTACGAGGGCACGTCCTTCATGCAACTTCAAACCATTGCCAAGCTGATTCTGGCGCAGGCGTAGGTTCGCCGGCGGCTAGGGTCCTGATTTGTTCCCTTGACGGCCCTCAAGCCGGGCGCAGGCGTCTTCCCCCGCCGTCCAATTCGGGCGCAGCGCGAGCGCCCGCTGGCACTCTTCGAGCGCGGCAGTGCGATCGCCGGATTCGCCGAGCGCCTCGGCGAGCCCAAGATGCGCCGCGGCGTCGTTGGGCTCGAGCCGCAGATATTCCCGGAAGCCGGCGATCGCGTTCGGGAAATCCCTCTCGCGCGCCAGCGTCTGGGCAAGGGCGAGGCGGGCTTCGGCAAAGTCCGGCTTGCCGCGCAGGGCTTCCTGAAGGTTGAAGACGGCCTCCGGCAACTTCCCGGCCGCCGCCCAGGCTTGGCCGAGCGCATAGTTGGTGCGCGGATTGTAGGGTGCGAGCTTCACGGCCGCCTGCGCCTCCGTGACGGCCTCCGGCGCCTGCCCAAGCTGAAGCAGGGCCAGGGCCAGCTCCGCGTGGACTTCCGGCAACTGCGGCGCTCGCTGCAAGGCGCCGCGCAAGGCTGCCGCGGCGCCCGACGCGTCTCCCAGGCGAAGCAGGGCCGCGCCCAGGCCACCCGCGGCGTCGGCGTCTCCCGGCCGCAGCGCCAGCACCGCCCGGTAGGCCTGTGCCGCGCCCTTCCAATCGCCCTGGGCGGCGAGGGTGCGGCCGAGCTGGAGCTGGTAGGCCGGGTCGTTGGAGGCCAGCCGCGCAGCTTCGCCCAGCTCCGCCGCCGAGCCGGCGAGGTCGCCGCTTTCCTTGAGCGCCGCCGCCAGACGTTCGTGAAGCGCCGCGTCGTCCGGCCGCAGGCGAAGGGCGTCGCGATACGCCGGGATGGCCTCCGTCCACCGGCGCTCGGCAGCCAGCAGGTCCGCCAGCGCGGCCAGCGTTTGCGGCGTGTCGGGGCGCAGCGCCGCGGCCTGCTGCATCTCGGCCAGCGCCTCGTCGTTGCCGCCCGCCTGGCGCAAAGCCTCACCCAGCCGGTAGTGCATCTCGGGATTCTTGGGCTGCAGCTTGAGGGCCTGGCGATACTCCAGGATGGCGCGCTCCGGCCGGCCGGCGGACGCGTAGGCGTTGGCGAGATTCAGATAAGCGTCGGCGTCCCCGGGTTTCAGTTTCACTTCCTCTTCATACTCGGCGATGAATCCGGGCAAATCCCCCGCCGCGCCGCGCGCCTCGGCGAGGTTGCGATGATAAGCGGGTGAATCGGGCGCCAGCTCGGTGGCCTTCGTCAGCTCGGGCACGGCTTGCGCGAGGTCTCCGGTTTTTCGCAGCACCAGGCCGAGAGCCTCGTGCAGCGCGGGATCCTTCGGGCGCAGCCGCAGGGCTTCGCGGTACTCGCCCACCGCCGTGGCGTCATTGCCGGTGTCGAGATAGGTCGCCGCAAGCTGGGCGTGGGCGTCGGCATCGCCCGGGCGCTGCCGGATCAGGCGCTGCAGTTCCTGGATGGCGCCCCCCAGGTCGCCGGCCGTCCGGAGGGCCAGCGCAAGGTCGTAGCGGTAGTCCGCTTGGTCCGGGCGGAGCGCGACGGCCTGGCGATACTCCTCGATGGCGTGGAGGGTATCGTCGGCGGCCGCCAGCGCATTGGCGAAGCTCAGATGAAGCTCGGGATCGTTCGGCCTCAGGCGGACCGCCGTCCGGTACTCGGCGAGCGCCTCGGTGACGTGGCCCCCGGCCTCGGTGAGCGCCAGCCCGAGCCCGGCGTGATAATCGGCGTTGCGGGGCGAGAGTGCGATGGCTTCGCGCCAGCGCTCGATGGACCCCGTCATGTCACCGGCCTGCTCGAGCGCCTGGGCGAAGGAGGCGCGCATTTGCCCGTCTTTCGGGGCGAGCTTGAGGGCCTGCCGGTATTCTTCGGCGGCGTCGGCGGCTTGGCGATTGAGGGCGAGGGCCGCGGCCAGTCCCACGCGGGCTGCGGGGCTCTCGGGAGCCAGCTTCACTTCCGCCCGGAACTCTTCGATGGCTTCGGGCAGCCTCCCCTCGGCTTCGAATAGCGCGCCGATGTTCGCGTGCGCGCCCGCGAAGCCGGGCTTGAGGCGCAACGCCTCGCGGTACTCTTGCACGGCGTCGTCCGGCAGGTTCAGGCCCACATAGGCGCTCGCGAGATCGTAGTGCAGGTTCGCATCTGCGGGCCGCAGCGCCAGCGCCTTTTGGTAATTCTCCACAGCTTCCTTCAAATGGCCGGTTCGGGCCAGTTCGTTGCCTTGCCGGGCGAGGTTGGCCGCCTCGTTGGGGCCGTGTTCGGCAGCCTGGGCCTTGTTCCCGGCCGGAACTGGCTGGGCGCGATGGACGGGGTGCTGAGCCCGGACGGGATTTGCGCCCAAGAGAAGCGCTCCCAGCAGTGGCACGAGTGAGACCGCGCTGGCCGTGGACCCGCGCCCGGCGACACGCCTCGCCGGCTTCGTCGCGGCCGTCGGTTGGAGCCGAAAACGCATCCTGAATCAAGCATACACTTCATCCCGCGCCTACGCTTCGCGCTGGGAACTCCGGACTCGCATTGCCGATGGGTCCCCGCGCAGGCGGGGATGGCCGGCCGCTGACTGCCTCCTGAGGATGCGGCCTGTTTTGGCTTTGGCATTTTGGGGCATTTCGTTCAGCCATTTCATTCAACGCAACTGACTCGATTCTCATCTTTCTCACTTTGGCTTTGTGTAACTTTTACAACTCCATCATTCTAAAAGACATTCCGGCTTTGGAGAGGCCTTCCGAATTTCGTATCTCATTCATTCTGCGTCACATTCCGGCTTTGCATGATATGGGGTGGACCTACCCTGCCTGCACCGATGGCCGAGCCCTCAGGAGCGCAGAAAGCCGAGCCTATCACCTCTGGTTTCAACAACATACTGAGTTTGTTGCCATATCATCAGTGTTTTCAATCACTTGATCGCATTTCGGATCTCTGAGACGATCCAGTTGTGACTTATCGCCCTTTGTTTCAACAAGATGGTTGGTTATTGGACCTATCATACGTGTTTTCAACAACTTGGTTGGTTCGAGCGAATTCCAAAAATGGAATATCAATGCTTTCAATAAGTTGGTTGGTTCGTTCGTAACATTTCCGATTTTCACCCGCACTCCCTGGCCCACGGACAATGCACCACCGAGAATAGCCGACCGCGCCTGGCTTCGGAGCGTGGCGTTGGCTGCGGCTCGGTCTGTCTAGCCGGAGGAATGGGGGCAAGCCGGGCCTCATAAACGCCTCGGCAATAACCGTAACATCACTACTATGGAAAGTCAAGTGAAAAGAGGCTGGTGGGGCATTTCGAGTGTTCGGAGACCCTGCCGGATACGGTCAATCCCACTCCCCGCCTGCGCGGGGACGGGCTTCGAGGGAATGACGGCAGGGTAAGGGTGTCAAAGCAAACTGGACGCCTGGCGAAAGGCGGGGACTGAAGCAGGTTCCGGGCCGGCGCCGATCCGGGGGTTGGAGGCTTAGGTCAACACTGCGGCGTCACTCGTGGGTAATCGCCAAGGGTGGCGTTCTTTCACTGCGACCTCGGGCGGGCGATTCCACTTCTACGGGTAGGCCGTTTGAGGTCAGGGCGGTCCATTGCCAGGTGCCGTGGTGCGGGTGCAGGAACTCGCCTTGACGCCGCCCTTTCATGCGGTGCCGCATCGCTCGGGTCAGCTCACTCACTGGCCGTGAAAAGCCGGAATGTGTCGCTCTCACCTTTCCGTATCTTGCGTTTGGCGATTGTATATTTCGTCGCTGACGTGCTCCATCCAGTCCACAACCTTCCCGTCGAGCTTTTCCTGAATGGCGATGTGCGTCATGGCCGTGGTTGGGCTGGCGCCATGCCAGTGCTTCTCACCGGGCGGGAACCAGACCACATCGCCCGGCCGGATCTCCTCGATCGGGCCACCCCAGCGCTGTGCCCGGCCGCAACCCGCCGTCACGATCAGGGTCTGGCCCAGCGGATGCGTGTGCCACGCCGTCCGCGCGCCCGGCTCAAAAGTTACGCTGGCGCCTTGAACAAGCGCCGGCTCGGGCGCCTGAAAAAGCGGATCGATCCGCACCGTGCCAGTGAACCACTCGGACGGACCCTTGGCGGAAGGCTGCGAGCCGGTTCTCTTGATCTCCATATCTTGTATTCCCTCACTTGATGTTTGTCTGTTCGCCCGGCCGCGTTACCGGCTGGGATTGATGAGTTTCATAACCATCGGCGCCGGATCCTGAGGGTTCTCCAGGCGAAGCAGGCTGTCTGTTCTCATCCGGACCACTTCCATCCATTCCGGATGCGTCATGATGTAGAAGCGCTCGTTCCGGATGGCGTCGAAGACGATGTTGGCCACCTGAAGCGGAGGCATGGCCGCATCGATGGCGGCCTTAAAGAACTTCAATCCGGCTTGCATTTCCGGGGTCAGCTCAACGGGTTCGTTTTGGAGACCCGCTGGCCGGTGGCGCTCGGCGTTCACGATGTCGGTGCGAACCAGGCCCGGGCAGAGCACCGACACCTTGACCAGGGCGCTTTTTCGCTGGAGCGTCAGGTAAAGGCTTTCGGAGAGGGCCACTACGGCGTGCTTGGTGACCGAGTAAGGAGTTAATCCGCCCCCTACCATCAGCCCCGCGTTGGAGGCGGTGTTGACGATGTGGCACTCCTGGTTCTCGGCCAGCATCAGAGGCGTGAACACCTTGACGCCGTGGATCACCCCCCACAGGTTGACGCCGATCACCCACTCCCAATCGTTCCAGGTGGCCTCCCACGGGGACCCGCCGGCGCCGACGCCCGCGTTGTTAAACAGCAAGTGGACGTGGCCAAAGGCATCGAGCGTGCGGCGGGCCAACTGCTCCACGTCAGCCCGTTTTGAGACGTCCGTTCTCGCGGCGAGCACGGTTCCGCCGAGGGCTTTCAGTTCGCCCTCGGCCTGGGCGAGGTTCGCCTCATCGATATCGGCAAGCACCACTTGGATGCCTTCGTTAACGCAACGCTCGGCGATTCCCCGCCCGATGCCGCTGGCGGCGCCGGTAATCACCGCGACCTTGCCTTTGAACTCGTTCATGGGGCCTCATCTCCGTGTTGAGACCCGAATATTCTACCGTCCCCGGGGCCGCATTCTTCGCAAAAAAACGTGTATGCGGCCCACGACGGAGCGCAACCAGACGATCCGTCTCTCGCCACTCACAGACCTGTCATTCGCTCGATGTGTTCGGGATATCGAGCCCCTTGCACCGTGATCTGTGAGGCCGCGTTATCGATGTCGCGGAGATCGTCGGGAGTGAGCTCGACGGAAACCGCTGCGAGGTTCTCGTCCAGGCGATGCAGCTTGGTGGTGCCTGGGATGGGCGCCATCCACGGCTTCTGGACCAGCACCCAGGCGAGCGCGATCTGAGCAGGTGTCGCCTTCTTCCGTTCCGCAAGGCGGGCGAGCAGATCGACCACGGCCTGATTGGCCTTGAGAGCTTCCGGGGTGAAGCGAGGCAGGGTGCTGCGGAAGTCGGTGCTGTCGAACCTGGCGTTTTCGTCGATCTTGCCGGTGAGGAAGCCCTTGCCCAGCGGGCTGTACGGGACGAAGCCGATGCCGAGTTCCTCGAGCGCGGGCAGCACTTCCGCTTCGGGCCGTCTCCACCACACAGAGTATTCGCTCTGGACCGCAGTGACCGGCTGAACGGCGTGGGCGCGACGAATCGTCCTGGCGCTTGCCTCGGAAAGCCCGAAGTGCTTGACCTTGCCCGCCTGAATCAGGTCCCTCACCGCACCGGCGACGTCTTCGATGGGAACCTCGGGGTCAACCCGGTGCTGATAGTAGAGATCGATGGCATCAACCTTCAATCGCTTGAGCGAGCCCTCGACAGCCTGCTTGATGTGCTCCGGCCGGCTGTTCACACCTGCCGCTCCCGGCCGATGATCCGTGCCACTGAGATCGAACCCGAACTTGGTGGCGATCACCACTCGCCCCCGGAAGGGCGCGAGGGCCTCGCCCACGAGCTCTTCGTTCGTAAACGGACCGTACACCTCGGCAGTGTCGAAGAACGTTATGCCGCGTTCCACGGCGGCATGGAGAAGAGCGGTCATCTCCTGCTTGTCTTTGGGCGGGCCGTACGAAAAGCTCATGCCCATGCAGCCGAGTCCGATGGCCGATACTTCCAGATTACTTTTTCCAAGTTTGCGCTTCTGCATGCTTCCTCCTTATCAACTGTTTCTCCCGTTCCCAGATTAGATTCGAGTGACCTGGAAAGCGGTATCCCGATCCTTCCGATTTATTGCCTATTTCTCTTGCTGATTGACAAACTCATTGCGGTATCTCCGCCGCGAGACCTATCCTCGGTGGAGGAGAGTGAAACTTCTAACATGACGAACCGTAGAGAAGACGCCATTCCGTTGCCAGATCGAGTCCATGAATTGCGAACGGAACTGGCGCGCAAAATTGCCTTGTTCATTGGGTCGGCAGAGAAACGGATAACGGACATCCCCGGCTTGCTGCTGACCCGCAGGACCGCCCCTACGGCGCCGGCCTCAGCGACGTACGAGCCGAGTCTGGCCGTGGTGGCGCAAGGGCGGAAGCGGGCAACCCTCGGCGGAACCACGTTCATCTTCGACCCGTCGCGATACCTGCTGACGTCTCTGGACTTGCCCGTCATCTGCAACGTGATCGAGGCCAGTGAGGCCGTGCCTTATCTCTGCTTCGTGCTCAAGCTCGAAATGCCCGTGGTCCGGGAGCTTCTGAGCCGTGAGGAGATTCAGGCGCCTGAGGCGGCGCCGGACAGTCCTGCCATGGCCACCGGTGAGACCACGGCGGAGTTGCTCGACGCATGCTGCCGGCTCATGGACCTGCTGGACACGCCCCAGGACATCCCGTTTCTGAGCGGCTTGATTCAACGCGAGATCATCTACCGAATCCTGCGGGGACCGGAGGGGGCGCGCCTTCGAGCGATTGCTACGTTGGGAGATCAGAGCCAACGAACGGCAAAGGCGATCGCATGGGTCAGGGTGAACTACGCGAAGCCGCTGCGCGTGGAAGAACTCGCAAAAATCGCGGGCATGGGCGTCTCCACGCTGCACCACCATTTCCGGGTGCTCACCGCCGTGAGCCCGCTTCAGTATCAAAAGCAACTTCGGTTGCAGGCCGCGCGGGAACGCATGCTCATGGACGGCCTGGACGCCGCCAGTGCGGCCTTCGAGGTGGGCTACGAGAGCGCCAGCCAGTTCAACCGCGAATACAGCCGCTTCTTCGGCAAACCGCCCATGCGCGACGTTCGGACTCTTCGCTCGCCCAGCGCTCCGCCGTTGGAGTCGGTCAGCAATCGGTAAGACAACATCAGATGGTTTATTCCGGGTGAGTGATCGGGTACCCGGAGGTTGGCCCGCACCTCGGCGGATCAATCATCCCTTGTCGTTAAGCGGCCCGGGGACGCGGCCGCTTCAGCCCACCTTCACATACGTGCTATATGGCAGGTCCCCCAGCGAGGTAAACGGCAGCATCGTCACCGGTCCAGCCGCCGAGCTCGCCTGCCACTGGCGCTCGCTCACGCGCTCGGCCGCGAGCAGTTGTTCCCGCGTCAGCTTCGGCGCCGGACCGTCCTGCTCTTTCTTCACCGCCATCAACACCAGCGGTCCCCGTAGCAGCGCTACCGTGTCCGTATGCCGCGCATCGATCGTTTCCAGCCTCAGCTTCAGCGGAAGTTCCAGCTCCACCCGGTCTCCGGTCTTCCACTCGCGGCGGGCCGCTGCAAACTGTCCTGGGGCCGCCAACCCCTTCTGGCGCGCCCCGTTCACAAAAATCGCCGCACCTTCCGCCCAGGCCGGAATGCGGAAGAGGAGGGCAAGCTCCGCGGGCCGGGAACTGGTTACTGTGAAAGCTACACGATCTTCGTACGGATAGTCGCCCTCCTGCATCAGCGAGAGCGCCGCCCCGTTCGCAGTCCAGCGCAGCGTCGACGGCACGTAAAGATTCACGTACACCGCCTGGGGCCCGCGAAAATACGCGTTGATCCGGTAATCCGCCGCCACCTGCGGCAGCGTGCCCGCGCAGCAGGGCCAGCGAGCCTCCTTGTACACCCGCCGGCCGTCAAAGTTGTAATCGGAGTAGTAGAAA